>Ga0307426_1000002_pt1 | contig 168448 bp, 162 predicted proteins | sample SalMarWE160340MG_FD_202165 | JGI IMG/M metagenome (GOLD analysis project Ga0307426, IMG submission 202165) | Salt marsh sediment microbial communities from the Plum Island Ecosystem LTER, Massachusetts, United States - WE1603-40 | ecosystem: Environmental > Aquatic > Marine > Intertidal zone >... | reverse complement strand
TTTCTTTTTGACTAAATAAGGATCTACTAATGGAGGTTCTAAGCATTGGAGTCCATCAAAACCAGATTCAACTATAAAATCTAAAAGACTGGTAATATCTCCGTCCGTATGTAAGATATATTTTCCACCCCACTCATGAATTGCTTCTGCTACTTCTTGATAACAAGGTAATAAATATTTATTAAAGTATTTTGGATTTATCATTGGCCCTCCACTATGTGCAATATCTCCACCCTCTAGAAAAATTTTGGCACCACAATCTGAGTATGCTTTAAATACAGTTAAAACGAAGTCAGTAGTGTATCTAAAACGTTCCTCAATTAATTTAGTATCATTTTTCAAAGCTCTAACGAAATAAGTCATTCCCATTCCTTGCCACACGGGTGGAAAGACTGAAGTTAGGGCGTTTTGAGCAAAAATACAGATATCATCTTTAATATCACGGCACTTTCTAACAACTCCTTTGTAAAATTTTTTAGCCTTTCTGTATTCTTCTTTTAAATCTGGTTTAGGGTATGCTTCCCAATCTTCTCGATTTTTAATATATCCGCCATAATAATCTGGGTATGGGTTTCCATCTATATTTCTTACTTTATGTCTTTTTCCAAAAATATCTGTCATCTCAGTTTGGCTTTCAAGGATAAATGGAATATATTGAACACCAACACCATCAAATCCTAGTTCATAACCAGCTCGAACTGTTTTTGCAAAGACACCAATTTCAATATCATCGAGAATTTGGTTAATTTTATCAACCCATTCATCGGGATATTTCTGTTCCATCTCATCAAAGATATCAAATGCAGTTCTTTCTGGTTTTCCTAGAATAATATCAGCAACGTTTCCATCAATGTTAATAGTATGAGTTGGAATTCTATCTGGTTTTTCAAGATTTAATGCCATCCAGATTCTATCAAAACTATTCATAATTAATTGTTTATGGAAAAATTAGAATTAAAAGGTTAAGAATTTTAAAATTCTAAGATATGAATAAAAAATTTCTCCTTTTTTTATTAGATAAGTATACAATTAATCATTCATTTGATATGCGTCCTTTAAGCCGTGTACGATGTTCCAGACTTTGTTAAATCTCTCCTGATCTACGTTAGGTTTTTTAATCATCTTTAAGCACCATTCCATTTGCTCAGGTGTAGTACTAGGTTTATGATACAGATTCAATGCATATTTTGAGAAATCTCTTACCAGAAAGTCAAAAATTTGGTCAACAGTATCATCATCAATGTTGTAGATAGGAGCATTTTCAATGATAAGATGAGCATATACTATAAGAGCAAAAATTTGACCAATTCCAGAGAGCATAAAATCCATATCCTTTTGTTGTTCTGGACTGGGAGTTGCTTTTGTTCCAAAAAGGTTGAATAGTTTAATTTGTTCTAAGAAAATATTAACATTGGGTAAAGGATATTTCTCGAAAGCAGGTTTCCAATCATGAAGGCGAACTCTTCCCAATCCTCGAGTGGGTCCTTGATTAAAAAGAAAATCATCATTTTTAATATTATCCTGTCGCGGAACTTCCTCATAATCTTTATGATTCATAAAGAAGCTTAGCATAAATTTCAAAATTAAGGCAATATTAACATGAACCGTGCCTTCGAGTTTCGGAAGAGCACGAATATCCATAGCTGCGTTCTCAAAATACATATCTTTCTCAAAACCTTTTGCCGCAATAACATCCCATAAGAGATTGATAACTGCCTCTCCTTGTGTTGTAGTTTTCATTTTCATTACAGGAGCATAAAGTAGGTAGCGACGATCCTTTTTAGAAGCTACGCGCATGTAATCAGCAGTTCTTAATCCAAATAATTTCATAGCGACTAACCGGGTATAAGCATCCACAAAATTTTGTTTAACGTGTTGAAAATCAGTTACATACATATTATATAATTTACGATATGCTGCATGATGAATGGCTTCATAAAATGCGTGTGTACAAATGCCAATTGAAGCCCAACCTAGATTATATTTACCAACATTTACAGTATTAAGTGAGGCATTCCACGCATCCTCTCCTTTAGAAAGAATTTCCTCTTCTGTAATGGGATAATCATGAAGAGCAAAGTTTGCTACATAATTTTGGCTATCGCATACATTTTTTTTCAATTCATAATTTTTGTGTTTATAATTTGCTACAAAAAATACGTATTGCTCTTTATTTTTCATATCATAAGGAGGGATATTTCCATCGATATCCGTGAGTTTGCCAAAGTTTGAAACCATTTCCGCTTCGTTACCGTTACCAATATAATACTTCTCTCCATTAGCCAAATAAGTTTCATCTTCTTGTAGTGTAAGCTTCATCTCAGTTCCATAGATATCTGCTCCGTGCGCTTTTTCTGAAAGGCCAAACGCAAATATAGCTCCTTCGTTAAGTAAATGAGCTGCCTTCTTCTTCATTATTTCGTTTTTACTCATCCATATGGGTCCAAGTCCTAGAATGGAGACTTGCCAAGTATACCAATAATTAAGACCATAAAACGCAAGAATTTCGTTAAATTCGCAAATACGCCATGTATCCCAACGATAATTCTCATCAGTACCATATGGAGTGGGTGTTAGAAGCTGTGCAAAAATTTTGTTGTTTTTTTGAAACTCAATAAAATCAGAATACCAAACCCTTTCGTGATAATCTTCTTTTAGTTTTGCTTTCCCCTTTTTTTCAAAAAAATCAATAGTTTTAAGCATAATCTCCTTAGACTTCTCATCGGGATAATAGCGATCATGCTTTTTAGGATTTAATAAAATTGTCATTAGTTTTTATTTCTCTCTTCAATTATTTGATTACTTTTAAAAATCGTTAAGAAATTTTAAAAATTTGGATTATTTCTCCTCTTATTAAAAGTTATTTAAATATCTCAAATAAAAGAAAAGATGGACGCTGATAATAGCAGTACAAAACCAATCATCGAAAAAACACCTCCAAATGGAAAAACAACTAGGCTGAACCATTTATGATAGTATTATTAACTTATTTACATTAATAATCATTCAACAAATTCAAAAATTTAATATATTCATAATTTCTTTTTAAACAAGGGTGATTCTCTTTTGAAAGTTAAAAATGTTGATTTTCTTCTTACATTCAAATGTCCAGCGAAATGTCAGCATTGTAGTTATAAAGCCGGACCAGAACGAATTGGTTTTATTAGTCCAAAAGAATCTTCGAATTATTTAGAAGAATTAACAAAGATGCATCCATTACAATCTGTCTGGATTCATGGGGGTGAACCATTTTTATATTTTAATTATTTGGAGCATATTTTAAAAGAAGCAAAAAACAGAGATATTCCTGATAGGGGGCTTATTACTAATAGTTTTTGGGCGAGAAATGAGAATAAGGCATTGAAAAAGTTAGAAAAATTAAATGAAGCGGGATTGCTGAAGTTAACTTTCAGTTTTGATTATTTTCACCAAGAATTCATACCTATAGAATACGTTAAAATTGCTCTTAAATCTGCTGTAAGTGTTGGTTTTGAATCAATTTACGTAGACAGCTATTTTGTAGAAGATTTAGATTCGGACAATAGTTTTAATCGAATAACAAAAGAAAATTTACAAAAATTGGGTGAAATAGAAGGAGTAAATTACCATCATATGGTAATGAGCTTAGAGGGGGGAGGTGCAGAGTTAGCACGATATATGAAACTAAATGAAGAGCTACCATCAGGAAAATGTCCTATGCCATTTTGGATTGAAGGGGATCTCCAAAATCCTGAAACTATTGAAATCGATTGCGAAGGTAATGTTACGCTTTGTCCTGGAATCTGTATAGGGAATACTAACATCAAATCTCTAACTAAAATTTTAAAAAATTACAATGTCGATAAACATCCCATTTTATCAATTGTTTCGAAAGAAGGACCTATAGGACTATTAAAACTTGCTAAAGAACATGGATTTCAGCAAAACCAAAAGTTTGTTAATGAATGTCATCTATGTTATGAATTGAGGAAATATTTACAACTCATATATCCTTACTCCTTAGCACCTGATTATTGCTATTAGTTGTAGTTTATCAACTTTTAATTTATAGTGAATTCAAAAAAAAAGAAGTTAGTGTTTTATAATTTTTTTTTTGTTAAACACGAAAGCTTTGTATTGTTAATCTACAATATTGAAGAGAATTCGTATCGACAGTAGAACGTGCAAACATGGATATATTATGAGATCCAACAGACCATCCCTCAATATAATGTTGTAGCGAAACCGAATGAATGTAAGATGAATGGTTTCCTGCATTACCCCCAACTCGAGCTATTGGATAACTTATAATAGTTTCATCAATATAATAATAAATCATTACATCTGATCTGCCCAGATTTCCTGTTATTAAGGCTGTACATGTAAATAAAAGGTAAATCGAAGTTTGAGTTGTTAAATCAATGCTTTTTGACATATTTGGAATTGGCATATAGGTTAAAGGCAAGTCAACATCGAACGTATCATCATTGTATAAGTACCAAATATCTTGTGGTGTTACTCCAATAATCTGTGATTTGAGGATATTTTGAGTATTCCAAATTATAAATGCAAATCCAAGTCCTCCAGCACCTAAGAGTACTCCTATTAATCCTAAAACAGTTCCACCTTTTCCCACTATAATCTACTCTTTAATTTTTAGATTTTTAATTTAAAGTTTTTTGGATAATATAGAGGAATTAAGTAACTCTCATTTTAAACGTTTATGTTGAAATAATGAATAATACATACTTTAAGGAGAAAGTATCTTAATAAGGAATTAATGATAAAAAAATTTGAAGTAAATTATTTATTAAAATTATAGAAATAAATTAGGATTTTAATTTCTTAAGACAATGAGTTATGATAAAATTGTTGGAGGAAAACTTGGAGATGAAAAGTTCCTTTTAGGGAACGAATCGATTGTTCGTGGTGCTTTGGAAAGCGGCATTGATATTTATACATATTATCCTGGCACCCCCAGCTCTGAAGTTGGAGAGATTTTTATGGATATTTTCAAGAAAGCAGGAATGAAATGGGTAGAATGCAGTATTAACGAAAAAGTAGCAATAGAAGTTGCTGGGGCTGCGTACGCCAGAGGAGCCACTGCAATGGTCGGTATGAAAAACGTTGGGTTGAACGTTGCTTCTGATCCTTTATTTGCTCTCGCTACAACACGTCCAAAAAATAATAATTCAGCATTGGTTATTTTAGTTGCTGATGATCCACAACAACATTCGAGTGCTGTAGAAATGGATTCTCGAAATTATTTAAAACTTTTTAAAATACCCGCATTAGAGCCCAGTAATCCTCAGGAATGCCTAGAATTCACTAAAGAAGCATTTAAAATATCTAGAAAATTAAAGCTTCCCGTAATATTAAGGACAGTTACGATGGTCTCTCATGCTAGGAGTAATGTAATTATTGGAGAAATAAAAAGATCAAAACTTGAAGATGATTTTGATTTATCAAAGGAAGTTAATGTAGCCCTTAGGCTTTACTTTTTAGAGATGAAGGAAAATCATATATATAATAGAATGAAGCAAGCATTAGAAATGTCTGAAAACCGTACATTAAATAGAATTGAAAATGGGGATGCAATAAACGAATTTAAGATAGGAATCATAACTAGTGGTGTATCATACAGCTATGTACTCGAAGCACTAGATTTTCTTGAATTAAATGTACCACTTTTCAAAATTGGCTTCATAAACCCCCTTCCAGTGAAAAAACTAACATCTTTTCTTGAGAGATGTGACCAAGTATTTGTTGTAGAAGAAAACGATACCTTTCTTGAAACTCAGGTTCTTGCTATTGCTCAAATGAATAGTCTTAAAGTGAAGATTCATGGGAAGGATCCATTCTCTTATTCTAAAGAAAATTCACTGTTACCCTTTGTAGGAGAGTTAAATCCTACTACAGTTGCTTTAGCATTGATAAAGATAACTGGTTTAAAACCTAAAGTGGATTTAAACGAAATTAATAAAAGGAAATATAACACAATGGAAAGAAAACCAATAATGTGTGCGGGGTGTCCCCATAGAACAACAGGATATGCATTACAAAAAGCAGTTAAAAAAATTAAATCAAAATCTGGAAAAGATATCTATTTTTACCAAGATATTGGATGCTACACTCTCTTAGCACTCCCTCCTTTCTCTTTTGCTAATGTTAAGTATTGTATGGGATCAAGTATAGCATTGGCTCAAGGAGTTGCCCAAACAAGTGAGAGTTTGAATATTGCAATCATAGGAGATGGTACTTTTTTTCATTCTGGAATTCCTGCACTCTTAAATGGAATCTATAATAAAGCCCCAATTTTAGTTCTGATATTAGATAATGGATGGATTGGAATGACGGGGCAACAACCTCATCCTGGAAGTGACACTCGCTATTATAATGAGGGATCTTTTAAGAAAAGTATAGATTTAGAACAGTTTTTACTAGGTACGGGAGCTAATGTTACTGTAATTAAGCATAATGAAAATAAAGATGAGGGATATACTTCACAATTAAGAAATCTCATTTATGAAAAAGGATGTGATGTATTAGAAAATAAGTCCTTACATGTCATTCTTATAAAGGATGAATGCATTCAAAAAACTGTGAAAAGACAACCAATAATAATAAGATATATTGACCTTGAACTCTGTAATAACTGTGGTATATGTTATAGTCAATTTTTATGTCCTGCTATTGATGAAAAAGATAATTCTGCTTTTATAGATTCAAATTTATGCTTAGGTTGTGGTATATGTGAAGAAATTTGCCCAAATAATGCTATTAAAAAGGAGGAAGAATTATGACTTTCGATAATTATACTATTGTAATTACAGGTTTGGGTGGACAGGGTCTAATTCGTTTATTACAGATTTTAGGAAACGCCTTGGTGAATCAAGGGTATAAAGTAATAACCTCTGAAACCCATGGTCTTAGTCAAAGAGGAGGTAAAGTGACATGTTTCCTTCGCTTTGGAAATAAATTGTATGCTCCAATACCAATGATAGGAACAGCTGATATGATAATTGCTTTAGAGGAAAGTAGTATAATAGATCTGTTAAAATATACTAAATCTGACAAAACTACTAAATTGATCATATCTACCTATGAGAAACATGATATCAGTAATGAATATCCTTCTTTAGATTATCTGTTAAATATTCTATATGAAAATTCAGACAATATTTACTTTATTCCGGCTATGGAAATTGCCTTAAAACATACGAGAAATCTAAAAAACATGAATATTGCGATATTAGGCTACATCCTTAAATTTCTACCATTAAATCAATCTATTATTGAGGAATCAATAAAACAGAATTTCTCAGGGAAAGCTTTAGAAATGAATTTAAATGCATTTAATGAAGCATTTAACTTATAAATGTTTTTGGAGGTTTGAAATCTTCTTTTCTAACTTTTTAATTTGAGATTCAAATCCATTTAAGTCTTGGACGTTCTTTAAAATTTGCAATCCTTGTTTATAATAATTAATAGCTTTGATGTAATCTTTCCTTTTCTCAGCTTTTTCACCTACTTTTAAAGCGTATTCTAGTTCTAAATCTTTAATCTTTTTATCGAGTTCTAAAACCATGAATGAGATTCTCCCGACTTCATCCTTAAAATCAAAACCAGATGCCAAATAAAGTGCCATCTCATATTCTTTTTGTGCTTCTTTATAAGCTAATCCTTTTTCAGCAGTTTCGGCTTTTCTAAGATAAGAATTTATAGAGGATCTAACTTCTTCTTCATTCATATACTTTGCTTTTTCTTTTAATTCACTTATTTCATCTTCATTAGCTATTATTGAGGAAATTAATTCATTACGATCGATTCTAACTGCTCGTGTCTCTTGAAAATTACTAATTGCGTCTTCAGCAGTTTCAATAGTAGTAGGGAGGATGATATTTTTTTCTATAAGATTATAAACTTCGTAAAGAATTTTATTTGCGTCAATATGAACGACTTTTTGGACTTCATCAATTAAATTAATAATAAAAAAGAATGTTTTTGAAGCAAGTAATTCTTTTGCAAAGTCAATTATAGCTTTTTTAATAGTATTCTTTTGAATTAATTCTAATTCATCTGGTAATAATGTGTGGGTTAAAACCATTGGGAACACTAATTTTACATTAAAAGTATCCATTATAAAATCAATAGTATCTTCGAAATGCATTTTCCCTTTTCTTATATGCTCTCCAATTTTATCAAGATATATACTCTCATAATCATTTAAGAACTCATTTACAAGAGTTTTCAAACTATCAGAAGCGTTATGATCTAAAACCAAACAGATTCTAATAAATTGGCCATTTTGAAGTAAAATATTGAATTTTTCATATTGAAATTCATAAATTTGATAGTTCTTTCCGTATGTCCCATTCTCATCTGAGGTAGTACTCGATTCTGAAAATGTTACATTAGCTTGGATAAACCCCGTAAGTAATTCCGTATTTATCCCTGATCCTGAGATCGGATAATCAACTAGAGCTAATCCAGATTCTTTAGCCATTAATAAAATGTGTTTTATGTTTAAAACATCCAGAAATTTCTGCCATATTAACTCTTGAAACATCTCAATACGTTTCTCTTCAGAATCAATTACCGTGAATTTAATGTTATGAGTAAGATTTAAACCCAATTTCTCAAGTTTAACTTTTACACATTCTTTACAGAAATCTGGATATCTATTGCAATTTTGTTTCTCTAATCCACAATCAAATCCAACTGGACTAATTTGAAAATATACCATCTATTTCCAATATCTCTTTTTTACGTTCTTTAAAATCGATAACAATAATTAAAAAATTTTGTTCTTAATTTATATTTACCTATATCCCCGCAATCATATAATAGTTTCATTGTTTTTATAATTTTAGAAGCTCATCGATTCTGTGATACTATAACGAAAATTCAAAATTTATAATTTTAGAGGAGTGAATGGATAATTCTCGATTATGTAAAATGTGAATTTTTAATCGTTTTTTATTTCTCGGATAAAAGAATTGATTTTATCAATATGATAACCTTTCTTAATTTCTTTCTTTGTAATTTCTAATGTGGATAATGGCTCATTATCGCATAAGTTAGCCATGCTTTCAAAGGTTTCGGAACCTCCTTTTTCACCTTCGGTACAGAAAAATGCAACCTTTTTGAATTTACCTTTGTTATCAGAGATGTATGTTCTAATTGCAGGTGTCATCCTTTTGTTCCATATAGGTGTTCCTAATATAACTAAATCATATAATTCTGGATTTTTTTGTCCTTCTTTGATTGTAGTTAGTTTTTCTCTTGTTGCAGCGTATCCACACCTAAAAAATCCTATGATAAATCCTGTTCTTTTCTTAACATCAATAATTTCTTCATATTCACAATTTAAACTGTTTGAAATTAATTCAGCAATTTTCTTGGTATTATCTGTTCTTGAATAAAAAGCTATTAGCATGTTCATAATTAACACTTATTTTTTTTTTTATGATTTTAAAATGATGTTATTAATGTTAATTGATAATTAATTAATAAAACTATCGGCTCATCAACAGCGTGCCCAACTACTAATCGATTTCCAGATTCTATAATAATAATTGCTTTTTCAACGGGAAACAACATAATTCTTATATTGTTCTCTCCAATCATTCATAAAAGTACCTCAATTCACATTTCTTGTTTATGTTTAAAGAATTATATAATTAATGATGACTTATTTAGAAACTGATACTTAGAAAATCATTATTTTTATACTCTTTTGTATCCAGAAAAAAAAAATTTTATAAAGAATTACGATCAAATATACAATGCCTATTAAGCAAAAATAAATTTAAAAAAAAAATAATTGAGAGGTTTGTTTTATATGGAAAAAGACAAACGAATCAAACTATGTTTTTTAATATCAGTGATAATTATATTTTTTTCTGGTGGAATGTCTGCTGCGTTTCAAAATAATTTTGGTAGAATAGATGTACAAGAAGTTGCTATAGTAGATGATCTTGGGAATAAAATTGTAGCAAAATTATACCGCCCTATAGGTGTAAGCGCTAGTAATCCAGCACCTGGAATTCTGGGGATACATGGTTATAATAATGATAAAGATGTTCAGAGACCTGCTTCATTGGAGTTAGCTAAAGCTGGTTTTGTAGTTTTAGCAATTGATAGAGCTGCTCATGGAGATTCTGAAGGAGATACAGAATATCTTGTTGGATGCCTCAATGCTGCATATAAATGGTTGGAAGGTTTACCATTTGTTAATGGATCTACCGTCAAAGGTGAAACTAAAATGGGCCTTTTTGGTCATTCTATGGGGTATATACTAGGTTCAATAGTAGCAGCAATGAATCCTGGCCATGATGCTTGCGTATTTGAAACTTTTCCTCCCTTTTTGTATAATTTTGCTGTACTTCATAATGTATTACATATCTGGTCAGAATATGAGGAGTGGTATGATCTTCCTTTTGCTTACATTACTGGTACTTTGCCTACTCCGTTGTATTCATCAGATTGGACAGTAGCGCAAGTTAAAACACAAGGGATGTCAATTCTTGAAACAAATGCGGGTGTAGCTCCAGGTACTGGTGCCGTGGACACAAATTATGGAAATTTTGGTACGGGGAATGCTTATCGAGAGCATTACGCTGTAGGGTTAACACATCCGGGTCAAACTATGGATCAAAAGGTTACTGCTGAGATCGTGGCATGGATGTTACAAGGTTTGAAGGGTAAAAGCGAAGCTGATGCCTGGAATATTGCTGCAATTACGGGACAGACATATTTAGGAGTAGAACTTTTTGGTGGATTAGCGTTACTGTTTAGCTTTGTTTCTGTTATTTTCTTGAGCCTATTGCTATTGAAAACCAAATTTTTCGAAGAAGTCAAACAACCAATGCCTGAACGTGTGGTTACGAAAAGTAAGAAATTGTGGTGGATTTTTGCTTCAGTCAATACTGTAATTGCTGCGTTATTTTTCGGCTTGTTTACACACGCAGATGTACACTGGTCTATAGATGACTCAGGCACATGGGGAGCTCCTTGGCATATGGGTATGATGAATAACTGGGCAGGATTTTATCTTACGACTGCTGCTGCTGCTGTTTTTCTGGTAAGTTTATGGTACATCATTTTCAATAGGAAGGAGAGAGGTAGTATAACACTATATGATCTTGGTGTCACCTATGATAATGAAAAGTTCGGCACAACTATTAAGAATAAAGCCCACTGGCAAATATTTGGAAAAACAGCCCTACTTGCAATAATCTTATTTGGATGGATGTATATGCTTGTAAGTATTTTCCAGACTTTCTTCTTAACCGAATTCAGAATCTTCTGGACCTTTGCAAAAATGTTTACTATACAACGCTTTTTAATGTTCCTACTGTATCTTCCTATATTTATACCATTTTTCCTATTAAATGGTGGGGTGTTTTTATTCGGGCAAATTCGTCAAGAGGAAAGTAGTACATCAATAAAAACCCACTTAATTTGGTGGGCTAAAACTCTATTTGCCATGTTGTTTGGACTCTTAATTCTTTTCCTGATTCAATATATCGGAGTAGCTATCAGCAATTACCCATATAATGGTTGGTGGATCAATCCAATAATGCCCCTTCAATTGATGTCAGTAATTCCCTTATCTGCTTTAGTGTACTTCTTTATGATCTTCTTTTATCGTAAAACAGGGAAAATCTATCTAGGGTCATTTTTTGCTGCAATAATAACAGTTTGGTTCTTTTCTGTTGGTACTATCTTCGCAGCAGGATTATAAAAAATTAATTTAACTAACTCTTTTTTTTTTAAAATATATCTGACTATTAATTTATGTAATAAAGAAATTTGGTAATAACAATTGAAAAAAAGCTTTTATTATAAAAAAAAATGTGAAAATTAGATTAATATTTTAGATTTGATACCTTTGATTAATAACTGTCTGAAATTGTGTATTTAAACGAGTACTACCTTGAAATCCCCCTCGTTTTGAAACCAAATAAAACTGAGCCATTGTTTCCTCATGGACTAATGTAATTCCTCGCCATTTGTTATCGTTGGAATTGAATTCTACTACATTTCCAAGTGCTACTCCTTCTCTGAAGGAGTATTTGAAGTCCAATCTATTCAAAATTTTAAGAAGTTCATCATGGTATTCAATTACTTTACTTTGAGGTTTATCCTTAAACCTTAGTGCTTCAATAGAGAAGGCTTTAAGAATATCTTCACTCATTGTCTTCCATACTTCTGAGTTTGCATAAAATTCAATACCGATAAAACCCCCATTAATAAAAACAGCTATTCCACACTGATTTTCCACATTTTTAAAATGATTAACGAAATTTCCGGTTTGCTCTTCAGATTCCTTTGTCATTTCAAGATAACTTTGAGTAGGAGCAACGGAAAGAGCATAATTCATCTCAGCTCTATGTGATTGGATCTCGTCCCATACAGCACCTTGACCTGCTGCTGAGATTGCTTCAAAGGCAACATTAGGGTGAAGTCGTGTATTTGAAGATTTAAACCCACGACCTTTAATATAACTCCATCTTGATTGTTCTACACATTTTGCAGGAATTGTATATTTCTGTTTAACAGTTCCAGGATTCTCACTTACAATACTTTGTTTTCCTCCTACTGGTATCAAAATTGGTTCCCAGACTGTTCTATCCTGTTTTCCACCATGAACGGTCATTCCAAAGGGAATTAATATTTGCTTATCGCTATTATTTATAACTTCTAATTGGCCAACAGTATCAGTTTCAACAATTTCTATTAATTCTAATTCTTCAGCTTCTTTAATACTAATAAAATCAATAAATTTATCATCTTGAACAATGATAAGGATAACAGTCATGTTTTTATAAACTTGAGGAGTGTCTAATTTAAGAAAACTTAAAGGATTTTCAAATATAGATTTTACAATTTGGATATTTTCATTTTTCAAACTTATTCATCCTCCTTTTTATTATTTTTATTTTTTTCTTTTATATGTTCACTTTCTTCAGAAACCTTCTCTTCATAAAGTGGACTTATAAACTGAATTACGATATTTTTACCATTTTCGGTAAGTTCCACCCCTTGAGTAACTTTTAGTTTTCCACTTTTACTTATTCCATTAATCCTCGTTCCTTTTCCCTTTGGGACTTCTTCTTCAGTAAATTCTTCTCTTCGAGTTTGGATCATCCCACCTCGCTTTAGAGCATTTAAGTGATAATTAATATTCTGTTTTTGAAGTCCAATATTTTCAGCAATTTCTGTAGGTTTTTGAGGACTCTCTGAAAGTTGTCTTAAAATATCTACTCTTACAGGGCTTCTAAATACAAGTCCAACTTTTTCGAAAATTGACTTTTTCTTTTCTTTTTTTTTTGCCATAATATTTACACTTCTTTTTTTGGTAAAAATTGTTGTTACCGTAAAAATTTTTACTGTAAAAAAAATATCTTATTTCATATTTAAATGTTTGTGATGTTAAAAATTGAATATATTGATGAATTAACAGAAAAAAGGAGTATTCCATACACTGTACTATATTTACAATATTAATTATTATTAACTAATGTGAAAGTGTTAGATTTAAATAAAAAAGCCTATAAATTAAGACTTAATGGTTTGTTTTATTTTTTTAAAAATATTAGAATAGAGTGAAATTTTCATGTTAGAATTTCTTCCTTTTATAACAGGTTTTATTTTGTGTGGATTAGCAGTAGTTCATGCATTACTTGATGGATCAACTAACCGTATACAGAGATTGTTAATGCTGATAACATTGTTCCTATATGGTATATTATTAGAAGTTATAGGAATTACAACAGGAAATCATTATTATGCAGCAGAACCTATTATGATTTTTGGAATAGTGCCTTTATCGATTCCATTAGCATGGGTAGGTATAATTTATAGTGCAATGATTATTAGTGAGCGTTTAAAGTTAACTGTTTGGATGCGTATTTTAACCTCTTCTTTGATTGCTCTTAGTTTAGATTGGGGTATGGATCCTATTGCTGTTGAGATGGGATTATGGACTTGGAATTATGCAGGTGGGTCTTTCTTTGGCATACCGACTTTTAATTTTATTGGTTGGTTTATTATACCAATTGCTTATCAAATATCATACAATTTAACCTGGATAAAGGAAAAGAAAAGATTCCAAATATTAAATATCAGTGAAATTGATAATCACGATTCATTAAAGCGAAAAATCTATACCATTTTTCTGGTTGTTCCATTAGGGTTGGTCTTAATGACCTTAATGGGTTTTATAACCCTAATACCAGGTGTCTATAATTTACCTGTAATAATTGTTATTATTTTTGAAATTCTAACTGTGGGTGGTGCTTCAATGATAATCGTTTTAAAGCGCCAAAATCTAAAACGGGTTAATTGGATCGACCTGATCCCACCAATTATTTTAATTTATATTACATATAGTTATGCTTTTTTAGGTTTTATGACATCTCAAGTCATTTTAGGTGTCCATATATTGATAACTGGAAGTCCACTAACATTAGCATTAATCTTCACTTTGCTTAAAAAAAAAATAGCGCGCTAAGTTTCTAATGAAAAATGTTATTAACGATTTTGTATTAAATTCTTTAGCCATATTAAGAAAATCGTTTCTTATGGTAATTAAAGAGGCAAGCTCATGGATACTAAAGCAGAGGAAATATTTGCACTCGTTGCTGAGAGAGCACAGTTAGCTGAGGGTATCGAAGGGGTTCGCTCAATTTTATTGACAATGTATCGTTTTCCTTCTCTTAAAAATAAAAAATTAGCTCAAAAAACAGACATTGCTATTCCAACCCTAGCTGCTGTCAGAAGTGAGTTAGTTAAGTCTGGAATTCTAGAAAAAAGGAATTTTCTTGGTGAAAAAGGAAGACAATGGGTAAAAGCAAGATTAGATTTAAAATTTGATTATGATCCTTTACCTGGAAGTTTTAATAATACTATTATAGATATACCCGAAGAATTTTCATATTTAAATGACATGCAAAAAATCATACAGAATAGACCATCTCCAGAATTTGCTCTTGATCAATCGCATGCTGACTTTTCTACAATAATAAAAAGAACCTTTTTTTTACTTAAAAATGGAGATATTGAAGGGAGAAGGATTATTTTTTTAGGGGACGACGATAGTATTTCTCTAGCTGTAGGATTGACCCAATTAGCGAAAGAAATAACAGTATTAGATATTGATAAAAGAGTTTTAGAATATATCTCAGAAAAAGCAGATGATTACTCTTTACAAAATTTTAAAGTTATCCATTATGATTTAAGAGAACCATGTCCTAAAGAGATCACTAACAAATACGATGTAGTTGTTATGGATCCCCCTTATACCATACAAGGGTTAAGATTATTTTTAAAAAGAGCAAGTCAAGTTTTAAAGTCTACTATTGATGTTAATGGTAAAATTTATCCAATAATAGGTAAAAAATGCCTACTTAGCTTTGGAAACAAACCTCCAGTAGAAATGCAGAAACTACAATTATCTATTTTAGATCATGGATTTATAATTAAACAATTGGTACCTGATTTCAATCGCTATGAAGGTGCCAGCATAATAGGTAAATTTAGTCATCTTTTTTACTTATATTCAGTAATAAATCCACAAAGTAGGTACAACCTTAGCTTTAGTTCACGTCCGATATATACTTCTGAAATTAAAGCAAAAATTGCCACACCATTTCTTCCCATCGGTTTTCATTTCGTAGGAGAAATGCGATTTGATTCCCCAGATCAAATCTTAGATAATGAAAAAATCCGTCAAATATTTATGGATTCTTTGATTTCTTCTGATTTGACAATTCTAGATATTTATAATCATAATTATACCCCTTTTGGATATAGTATCATTGCTATTTTAGAGACAAGTCATACTGCTCTTCACACATGGCCAGAGCATGGATATATTAGCATCGATATTTTTATCTGTGATGAATTTGAGAAGGGTTTAAATGCATTAAAGCTATTAAAGAACAATTTTAAACCGAAGGAGTCAGAATTTTTTTATATGGAACGTGGTAAAGGAGAATTAATAGAATATAAACCACTTGAATTATAAGAATAAGTTTATAAATCGTAAGATCTGAATTATTATAAATCAAAGAATCTATAAAAAAAAAAATAAAAATGAAGGAAGTAAACGACGATAATATAGGACATTATGATATTATCGATTTTCCAAAAGTAAGGATCCCTACTTTAGATTTCCTTGCATTAGGAGATAATAATCATTATGTTAAAGGATTACTAGAATTTGATGTAACAGAGGGTAGAAACAAAATTCGAGATCATGAGAAGAATACACAAAAAAAAATCTCTTTTACTGCTTGGCTTCTTAAGTGTATAGGACAAGCAGCCAGTGAATTTAAGGACGTCCATTCTATAATGATGGGAAAGAATAAAGTTGTCAAATTCGAGGATGTTGATATTTCAATAACAGTTGAAAAATCTATTGAAGATGTAAAGACCCCAATACCACTTATTGTTAGAAGAGCAAATAAAAAAACTGTAATCCAGATCAATGATGAAATAAGAAAAGCTCAATCAGAAGAAGCAGATGAAACAACAGTTTTAGGAAATCATAATATGAAAGAAGATGTTAAAAAATATGTGTCTCTACCTAGATTTATCAGGAAATTTATAATAAAGAGAAAGTTTAGAGATCCCGTCAGGATTAAGCAAATGATGGGAACAATTATAGTTAGCTCAGTAGGTATGTTTGGTAAACTTCGAGGTTGGCCCATTCCAACAACTGCTCATCCTCTAGCTTTTGGTGTGGGAAGTATTACAAAAAAACCGGCAGTTATTAATGATAAGATTGAAATTCGAGAATTTCTGGCACTTAGTGTTTTATTCAATCATAATATTGTCGATGGAGCTCCTGCTACTCGATTCATTTCTCGATTAGGTGAATTAATACAAAGTGGATTTGGGCTTTTAAACTTAGAATCTTTTATCTTCTTTTAAATTCAAATAGTATGACTAAAAAAAAATATGAAAAATATAATTGATTAACAATCAATATACCTAAATTTGAAAAAATCATGAAAAATAATGATCTTCCAGAGGTAACCGCTAATTTTTTTATTTTATATAAAGATGAGGAGACTTGGCTCAATGGTTGGATTTCAATGGAACCTTCTCTGGAAGAATTTATTTCTGTTCTTCGAGAGGAGATTGAATATTCATGGGAGTTAGAAGATGTTGATATGACAAATTATTTATTGTTCCATATAGATCTTGAAGATAAAAATAACTTAAAAGAAATCTCAGATAATGAATACTATCAGTGGGTAACACAACTTGATGAGATTTTCATTGTTGTATTACATAAAGATATAAAATATAGAATAATTGAAAATATCCCTCCCGTATTTGAGTGGTTTATGGGAGCATTATAGAACAAGGGTATAAATGTGAATTTCTTACAAATTCTCCTAATAATTCTCGGTATAATAATAGCATTAATACTCATTTTTGGCTTACCTCGAAAAAAGAATTTAAGGAAACCTAGTATTGAAGGTCTTGATAATCCTGAAGTTGCAGCAGCATTCGAAAAAATGACTAATTTTCTACCATTCAAACTCTTAAGAAGAAAAATATTCTTTCAATTAAAGTTGTACAAGTCAACAGGAAAATTGGTTGATTTGGGATGTGGATCTGGTAATTTAATTGTTGAGATAGCAAAAAATTTACTAAATCTTGATTTAATAGGTGTTGATATATCTAACGAAATATTAAATTTGGCTAAAGAGAGAGCTTTTCAAAATGATTTAAATAAAAAGATAGAATTTAAAATTGGAAATGTTGAAGATTTGCCATTTCCAGACAATTCAATAGATTTTTTACTCAGTACTCTTTCTCTTCATCATTGGCAGGACCCTATAAGAGCCTTTAATGAATTTTTTCGTGTTTTAAAAGATAATGGCACTTTATTAATATTTGATTTTCGTAGAGACGCAAGGAAATTTTTCTATGGGTTATTAAAGTTTGCAACTAAAATAGTTGTTCCTAAGGCTTTAAAGAGAATCAATGAACCATTAGGCTCTCTGCAAGCAGGATATACTCCTAAAGAGATTAGCCAAATGGTTACTCAATCGCCTTTTAATAATATAGAGATTGAACCGTTTTTAGCTTGGATATTTATTGAGATGAAGAAATAAATATTGATGAATTAATTTCTATTACATTGTTTTATTATTTAGAGGATTTATAAATATGTGCTACTAATTTAGAAAAAAATTCTTCCACTCCAGTACCAGTTTTAGCGCTAGTTTCATGATATGCACAAGCTGTCAATTCTTTTTTAAGAGTTTGAGCCTCTTCTTCTCCAATTATTTTTTTATTACGAGTTATTAAATCGAACTTATTTCCAACAATTACACTTGAAAATCCTTTGATAGCTTTTTCTATTTCATTTTTCCAACCATAAATATTATCAAATGTTTGTTTTCTAGTCAAATCAAAAACATAGACTATTCCTTTCGCTCCTTTATAAAATTCATGTCTAACCCACTTAAAGTGTTCTTGCCCTGCTAAATCCCATATCTGTAAGATAATAGGAGTCTTAACATTAGGAATTTTAATATGTTGTACAAAAAAATTGGAGCCTATAGTAGAACTTACATTTGGGTTAAATCTCCTTTCTAAATATTGGTGAAGCAAAGTTGTTTTACCTACTCCAAAATCACCAACTATACATATCTTATAAAAAGGAATTTTTGAACCCATCCTGTATTCAATAAATGGACTTAATTAATTTAATATGAATTAAATTTTATAATTTTATCTTGTATAGAGAAAGTTAAAAGGAAAATTTAGAAAGTTAGATTAATCCAATAGGAAATAATTCGTTGAGATATAATCACTTTCCATTATAGTAAAGCTAACTATATAAAATAAAGTGAAAATTTATTTTTGGAAATAAAATTATTATTAATAAATATTCAAATTGAATAAAATTGAAGCAATCCTTTGAAATTAGTATTGTTTATGATGATAAATGCCCTAAATCAGGATTCTTAACGGGTTTTGGGTTTTCTTCCTTAATCTATAATTATTTTACAGAACATTTTTCCTTATTTGATACAGGTGGAAATGGTAGTATTTTAATCCATAATATCAAGGAATTCAATGTTGATATCTCAGCGATAAAGAACGTTATAATTTCCCATAATCACCATGATCATGCCGGAGGTTTAGCAAAAATACTTGAAATTAATCCTATTGCAAATATTTATGTTCCAATTGATGAGTTAAAATCGTTTTCGAGAGTATTTCCCAATACACAAATCAATGGTGTCTCTGAAATGACTGAAATTGAAAAGAATTTCTATATTTCTGGTCAAATTAAAGGAAGTTTTAACTCAGAGCAATCAGTTTTTCTAAAAACTAATGATAATGAGTTTATTATATTGGTCGGTTGCGCACATCCAGGTTTAGAAAAATTTATCATGAAAGCTCAGAATATTTCAAGAATTAGAGCTATAATCGGGGGATTTCATGGTTTTAAAAAATTATCCTATTTAGAAGACATTGATTTTATTGGGGCTTGTCACTGTTCAAAGTATTATAATTTTATAAAAGAGACGTTTCCAAGGCAATATAAGCGTATCTGTGTCGGAGATAATTATATCTTTTAAAAGCATAAAAATTAATATTAACATCAATTTTTTCTATTATTTTATATAATATTCGAATCCTTTATCTTTAAGTTAACACCTTTAGAGTTTAATTAATAGAAAAATATGGAATTAAGTATAGCAGAGTTATTAATTCAAGTGCTTTAGTTTAGTAAATAATTTAATTCTTCTTTAGTTCTCATTAGATGATAAATAATTTCTGACAAATTAGGGATGACTAAAAAGTTTAAATATAATGAAGCCTAATAAATTTAATAAGAACATTAAGGTAAACTAACATGGAATTATTCCCTGCCTTGTCAATTGGATGGTTGAATGGTTGGATCTTTCAAGTATTATTCTTCATTTCATTTGGAATCTTTTTATTAACTTGTTCAAAAAATGTAATCTCACGGCTTTATGATGAAGAAGGATGGAACAAATTGCAAAAATCATTTACAAAAATCGCGAAAATTTTTGGTTTAATTACTCTGATTTTATTTATTTTTACTCCGTTGAATATTGACTCTATAGAGTTTATTATTGGAATTGTTCTAATAATTACTGGAACAATAGGATTTCTTACAGCGCTCATTAATTTTAAAAATTCACCGCTTAATAAACCAATAACTATTGGATTATATAAAATATCTCGTAATCCACAATTAGTAATGATGTATTTAACATCATTAGGAAATTGTTTAGCAATTGGTTCTTGGACAGCATTAATTATTCTTAGTTTATCGATAATATCAGGGCACTTAAGAATTTTAGGAGAAGAAAAACAACTTTATGTACAATATGGTGATTCATATTTAGAATACAAAAAAAAAGTTCCACGATATTTTATATTTTTTTAGAATATACACAATACAAACAATTTGATTAAAATTGGTGAATTGAAATAATAGAAACAATATTTATAAAATCTTTTTTTATTATTTGTATAATTTTATTTTTAGCTGGATTTTTTTGGCCTATCATTTTGGTTAAAAAAAGTGGAAAAAATCCTCATGGTAGTCATGAGGGGTCATTATTATTAACAAGGTTAAGTTCAGTTTCTATCTTTTTGTGGTTAGGTCTTATAATTTTATATATATTTCTCAATCGTATAATAGAGAATCTATGGCTAATGAATTTCTTATCTAATGACATTTCAATTATAATTGGTATGATTATGATTTCATTAGGTTTTCTACTTGAAATATTAGGAATTATAGCACTTGGTATAAACTTTAGGATTGAACTCCCTACAGACGATACTGAGCTTATCACTTCTGGAATTTATAGAATAATGAGAAATCCTATTGTTTTTGGTATATTTTTGCTCATGATAGGTTCTTTTCTAATTATTCCCACAGTAATTGTATTATTTGTATGTATATTTAATATTCTTACATTTAATTCAAAAGCTATCGATGAAGAAAGATTTTTGCTCCAAACATTTGGTGAAGATTTTAAGAACTACTTGAATAAAGTAGGGAGATATTTACCTTTTAGAATTTCAAGAAAAAAAGATTAGATTAATAATAAAAACAGATTAAAGCTGATAATATGTCTATTTTGTGGTTGGTTAGATTGATTTTGGTTGGATGTTTGTTTATTATTATACCAATATTTGCTTATTTTCTTAGAAATCGAGAGAGGTATTCAGGGATTTTAGAAAACACAACTATAAATCTGATTTCAGTTATATTATTTAATGCATTTTGTTATATACCTATGATTCTCCCTTCTGATGAGAATGTAATAACAAGACCTCCATTTCTTAATAATGCTTTAAATCTTAGATGGTTTGATATTTTAGGTTTAATATTAATGATCTTTGGAGTTTTGATATTATTACTAACTATCTTCAAGCGTAAAGTTGTTGGAGCACAAGATACTGCTGGAAGTTTATTAACTAAAGGTGCTTATTCTTTTTGTAGACATCCAATTTATTTTGGGATTATTATAATTTCTCTAGGATTAGGTTTAAGAGCAATAAACATAGATGGATTACTAGTATTTCCATTAATTCTATTAGCTAATTTTATTCAGGCAAAATTGGAAGAAATATATGATGTTGGAGTTCGTTTTAAGAAGGAGTATTTAGAATATAAAAAGAACACCGGAATGTTTGGACCGATTTGGTTTTGGTTTGTAATTTTAATTTTTTTAATCCTGCCACTAATAATAACGATTTTAAATTCATAAGAATAGTAGATATCTTTTTTAAACCATAAAAACTTCTTTAAAACCGTTTTTTCATCCAAATAACATATTGTATCTTAGTACATAATAGGATTCCCGCAAGGAGTAATGCTATCCCAATAGACATTAAAAGTGGAGAAGTATTTTCTGGTGAATGCATATAATTTAAAATCCAAATAATTAGTAATGTAATTGCTATAAAAAGTATAATTAAGGAAATATTTCTAATTTTTATATCTAATTTATCTATTCCTTCCATTTTTACAGAATTAAGAATTTAAAGTGTTTAAGTAAAACCCATATTTAACTTAATATATTTATTAAAATTAGAAAAAAAATATTTATATTTGCTATTTATGTAAGTTTTGATTCGAGAAGAAAATGAACAACCAGAAGGAAGGAACAGTATATACACCTGAAAATATAGCAAATTATATCGCTAAAACTACAATCGAAAGATTTTTGCTTGAAAAAATAAATAATAAGTTCTTAACTGAACTATCCAAATTGAATGAATTATTTGAAAAAGATTATAAAAAGAATAAAACAAGGCAAAAGTCTGTAGACATTTCTATTACTAGAAGTGATAGAGAACGGCTTGAATATATTTTTGAAACAATAATTTCTCTAAAAATCATAGATCCTGCTGTAGGCAGTGGACACTTTATAATTGCTGCATTACAGGTTTTAGAAGGCTATTATCTAATGTTGAAAAGCTTAGGAATAATAAACTGGTCTAAGTATAAAATCAGAGAATACATTATATCAAACAATTTATTTGGTGTTGATATTGAAATTGAAGCAATTGTTGTTACGAAAAGGAGATTGTTATTAACACTAAAAGATTTAGTCACTCATTCAAAAGACGTTAAGGCTTTACAAAATATTGATTCCCATTTTAAGGTAGGTAACGCAATAGTTGGTTTTATAAGACAATCGGAAATTACTAATCCTGTTTGTAAAGATTTAAATTCTTGTTTTTATGAGGAAATTAAGATTGTATTTGAAACTCACAAGGATTTAAAGAAAATTGAATTAACAGAAAAACAAAAGAAAGCAATGGTATTTAAATTAAAGCCATTTCATTGGTTTCATGAATTTCCAGAAATTATGGAAAAAGGGGGTTTTGACATAATTATTGAAAATCCACCATATATGTCTAACAAGCAGTTGAGTTCTCTCGAGAAGGCAATTTATCAAAATAGATATAAAACATCTAAAGGATTAATGAATGTTTTTGGAATTTTTATCGAACGATCTATAAAATTATGTCATTCCTCTTCAATAATAAGTTGTATCGTTCACAAAAATATTATTCGGTCAAGTAATTATGATTTATTAAGAAAATACTTATTAGAATACACTAAACTTGAGGAAATCATTGATGTGGGTGCTGGAGCATTTCAATCTATAACAGCTGAGACAATTATTATAGTTATGGCAACAAAACCACCTTCAGAAGATCATATAATATTGATAAAATCTAAATTCTATAATCAAAATAAATGCAAATTTGAAGAAGATGAACTAATATTAAATCAAATTGCACAAAAAACATATTTGGAGCAAGAAAATTATAATTTCAATTTAGAACTCCAATATAATGAACTTGAAATTATTAATTATTTAAAAGGGACAAAAGACTGTGATTTAATCAAGTATTTTAAAGCTAAAACATGTATAGCTACTGGAGATGATGAGAAATTCTTAGCAGATCATAAAAAAAATAATACATATAAAAAAACTTTGAGAGGGAAAAATATAGGGCGATTTTACATAGACTTTGATGAATTATATGTATTCTATGACGTAAAAGCTCTTCATAGGGCGAGAGATGAATCCATATTTCAAAAGCCTGAAAAATTGATTATGCAAACAATTAGTTCAAATCTTACTGTAGCATATGACGATAAGAAGTATTATCCTTTAAGCACGTGTATCGCAATTATTCCAAAAGATAATGCAGAGAATAATTTCAGTATAAAATATCTACTCCTACTAATGAATTCGAAACTGATGAATTTCTATTATAACTTTGTTTTTAATTTGGGCGCTCATTTGACTATAGAAATCTCTGTCAATAACATCAATCGATTACCGCTTAGATTTTTCGAGGATTATGAACCTTTCAATATTTTGGCATATATAATGAATCAAATGAACGGAAATGAGGCTTTAAGAGATGATAACAAAGATTATATTAAATTTTTAGAAGATTTAATAAATATCTTGATCATTGAATCAGTATTTTCCGATAAGTTTCAATCAGATGGTTTAAATACTGATCTAATTAACCAAGTATCTCAATATATAATTAATAGGAAATTGAATTCAATACCACAGATTCAAGAATGTATTAAAAACATACAAAACGATGAATATATACGTATCGAAAGGCATTATATTGAAAATCATCCTTGGGTTAAAATCATAGAAAATTATTTTAAAAAATAAAAATTATTTTAAAAAAGAATTTTTAATAATACTTTTTTATGTACAAGCTTTTTCCTAATACCTTGACTGAAGCTTTCATTGATATTACGGTCTTTACTTTCATTTCGAAGCCTTCTATATGATAATATCATTTATAATCAAAACGATGAAAAACTATAAACTCTCAAAATTACCTTCTCCTCGTTTAATATTTCGAGAAAGAAATATTAGAAATAATAAAATAACTAGTCCGAGGAATGTTAAAAACCAATCTATGCCGAATAAAGATACTTCAATGACGTATCCAGCAATTATTGGAGTTAATCCAAAACCCAATCCAATTATTACCTCATTTATAGTCGCATATTTTGATGTGTTTTCTGCAGTCCCGTATTCTAACATGATCTTTAAACCAACCCCATGGATTAGCCCTAAGAATAGACCTGCAATAGCAGTTATTATTGAAATATACCAAATATTTCCAAGAAGAACAATTGTGAATGCAATTATGCCAACAAAAATAATACTTATTAATGTTGCTATTTTTCTACTATAAATTTTCATTGAATTTATCCAAGTTAATCCAAGAAGTTGCATGAATTGTAACCCGCATTGCACAAGATAGGTGAGGTAAGAAAATTCCTCAGATAAGAGGGCTTTTACTAAAATAGGATAACCAAAAATAAATATTGATTTTGAGATCGCCAAAAACATTATACTGAACCATGAAAAAAGAACAGGATATACAATCATAGGTGTTTGTGAATTAACCACTAAATCCTCCTTAATATCTAAGTGAGAAAGGGGATCTTCTGATTGATAAATCACAATTTCTTGTGAGATAAAGGATGTTTCCCTCTTTTTTATAAAAAAACTTACAGGGATTAGTAGAAATGATAAAGACCAGGAAATAATCATAGCAAAAAAATCACTCCAAGAAAATGCCCAAAGAAAACCTACAATAAGTCCAATAATAAAACCCGCATTCCAAGAAAGATTAAAAAATCCAAAATTTTTTTTTGATTTTTTAGAACTGCTTACTTTTCCCCATCGGCTTAAAAGATTTAAACAGTTTGGCCAATACAATCCTAATGTCAATCCCAATAAAATCCGACAGATTATTAAGGACCAAGTCTCGGGATAGATAATTTGAAGACCTGTTAATAAAGGTGTCAAGATGGAAGTTAAAATAAGAGCATTTCTTATTCCAAAAAATTTTTTAGTAAGCAATTGTCCTAAAATTGGCGCAAAAATATAAGTTATAGAGCCCGCCGATGAAATAAAACCTAACATACTCGCTCTAATACCCATATCATAATATAGATAATTATATAAGGCTCTTTCAAAAATAGAAACATAAAATAACCTTATAAAGCCAAGTAAAAATAATGGCCATGCTCTATAGTTTACAGAAGTTTGATTTTGGTTTTGAAGAGCCTTATTCGGGGTTTGCAAAATACTATCCCTTTCCTTGTCAATGTAAAACGTAAAATTGTGCTTTATTCAAATACTTTCTTATAAATAAGTAAATATAAATAATTGGATTATCACTTCATATTTACAATATTCTATAAAGGGATCATTGATCATATGAAAAAGTTAAAGTTTAAGGTGATTTTAATTTTAGGGATTTTAACTCTTATTACTTCAATTCAACCTGCTTTCGCATTAAATCAATATTCGGTAAAACCTGGTGCGCATTTTAGATGGGACGCGACTAAATACATCTTTATAAAAGATGGCTTGGGTCTTGGCAGTAATCTTGAGTACACCAATTCTTATTATTTAGCATTTAACTTTATTGATTGGGGTAATATTTCGGGGTTAGATTATGTCAATGGTATAGCAGATAACAATGGAACTGTTGATGCATATGAGATAAGCCATGAATATTATTATGGACGTTCACCTGTATTGTCTTGGGTAACATCAATCCTTGATACTTCTGGCCCCTATCCAATCTATATATATTTAGTATGCGAAACTGAAATTGAGCAAACTACGAAACCAAGTTTACAAAATCTAGCTAGTAACTCATGGCTCACATTTGGAGAACCATCAACCTATACTTTTACACTTACAGGAACATTTGTAGATGATGATGTAACTACATATTATACTGGAAATATTGAATTTAATTCTGATAAAGTCTTAAAATATGTAAAAGATGAATTAATTTCTGAAAATAATACGATTAGTCAAACTTTATCTATTGAAAGGTATATTTGGTCACTCACATACACACCTGGAACAGATACAGGTAATGGCGATACAAACGGTATTCCTGGGTTTTCACTTAATATAATAATATTCGCTGTGGCATTAGGCATTATATTAACCCTATCAAAAAGGAATTATTTTAAAACTAAAATAAATTAGAGCCATTTTTTTTTAATTTTTTAATTTAATTTACTCTTTTTCTCAATTTTGGTAAAAATATCGGCACTATATTTTTATAATCCTCATATTCTTTGCCAAATTCTTTAATTAGTAATAATTCAGCTTTTTTTTCTGCTGATAGAGCAGCATGTATTAAGATAAGAAAAACCCTTCCAAAACCTAGTAAGGGTAACAATCTCACCTTATAAAGGGGGATTACCAAGTATTTATATATTCTTTTATACTTTTTCAAAATTTTTTCCTTAATTTCGCTATTAGGATGATTAAGGTTATAAAGAGAGGACTCTCGTCGAGGTAATTCTTCTTCACTGTTATTTTGATTATTTGAGTTCATTATAAATATTTTAGATCTATCATTATTTCTTTATCTTGAGAATTTTTAATTTGATAGGAAGCATAGGCTATAAAAATTTTAGGTTAAACTTATATCAACAGAATTCTTAAAAAACTTAATTGGTACAATTTTAACCAAATATCACAACTCTATTCAGGTTGTATCAATGGGAAAAGGAACTGTAAAGTGGTTTAACAAAAAAAAAGGCTATGGATTTATAACCCCAGATGATGGATCTCCAGATATATTTGTCCATTATTCTGCCATACAAGGTGGATCTGGTGAATTTAAGATAATCTATGAAGGGGATATAGTAGAATATGAGACTACAGAGGGTCAAAAGGGCCCACAAGCTAGCAATGTCACAATAATTGAAAAAGGACCTCGAACGAGTTCTCATGACCGAAGGTCTTCTTATTAATAAGGTAAATTATTAATTACAAAAAAGAGAAAAAGGTTTAAATTTAAGGAATTTTGGAAGATATGAAATACATATAAATGAGTGTTTATACTTCTTTTTTTATTTTGCATCTTACAGATTCCCTTTTTTTTAATTTTATTTTAAAACAAGATTTTTAGTTTCAAGTAAAATTGCTTTGAAATATCAGCCTTGGAAGAGAAAAACTTAATGAGAAAGGAAAACCAAATCATTTAACCTACTTTTTTTATTATTAGTATCCTAATTATATTGTATACTTCTCATTTTCTTTTAAAATAACTACATTATCAAAATTTTCACTAAACCATGCTGGATTATCGGTGTGAACCGGAACTATGACATCAGGATCGATATTTTCGATAGTATTGATTAAATCGGATTTTGAAGCATGTCCAGAAGCATGATACCCCTCACTAAATTTTGGTTTTAATCTGTTACCTTCTTCAATCACTTCAAATCCATGAATATCAAATCCTAGGTATTTTAACCAATTATTTAATCTGACAAAATCAAATTCTGATTCCTCTTCAAATGCTTCACTTGAAGAATATATGTAGGTTCCTTGGTTAGGTTTAATGTCTAACAAGTTTTTCATGTCAAAGAAAGAAAAACATAGTAAATAGTTTTCTTGATTTTTTGATATTTTTGTAGGATCTACGTAGTCCAGATCTCTCTTTTCATTGAGATATTTTTCCCAGTTGGGTTGAGTTATTTTTAATTCTCCATAAATTAAAAGATCCCTTAATCTATCCACTCCCTCAGCCTTTTCAATAGCATTAAGTAAAAATGCATCTTTGGATGTAATAATTAGTTTTCTTCCAATATTCGAAGCAATTTTCTTGAATATATCTAGTCTTTCAAAATTTCGGGCTGAAAAATCAGCTATGATTAATCCCGATGCATTTTCAGCCGTCTTTAGACAATTTTCATAGACGAGTTCTTCTGATTCAATCCTTTCTTCACTTGTAGCTCTCGTTCCTTCAATTATCAGTACAGTAGCATTCTTAGCTTTTTTGATGAACTCTTTACTTTTCCATCCTCTTTTCCCGTGTAAACGAAAATCTCCAGTATAGGCGATAGTATTTTCTCCAGAAAGAAGGTAAGCTGTGGCTCCAAGGATGGAATGATCGACTTCAAAAGCTTTTACTTCAATATCAAGGGGTAAATCATTTATATGAGATATTGTCCCCACCTCAAATTTTTTTCTTTGTTTAACGGTTGACGTTAAGTACTTACGTAGTGAATCTGGAAAGTTATCGGTACATATTAAATTTCGTCCAATATCTGTATAATTGTCCGCTTTAAAGACTCTATTATCTTCCATAGCGATTCTTGGAGAAAAATAGGCAGCATCAGATCCTAGAGCTGCAGCAGAGCAATCTATAATCCCTTTAATTAATGCTAGGGTGATTGGAGATGCAACTATTGGAAAATCAGGTTTAAGCAAACCAATGTTGCCAAAATGGTCTAAGTGAGCATGACTGAGTAATATTGCATTTATATTCAAATTAGGAAATGATGATATATCATAATCTGAAGGAATTATATCTTTTCGGTAAATATTTAGTTTAGGGAGTAAATTCAATTGCAAAAGATCATAGATACCCCTTGACCGTCTCCAATTGAGAAATTCTTGGAAGAAATTTCCGTGTTTCTTGAAATTTAATCCAAAATCGAGAAAAATGCCTTTACCTTTTTCCTCAATATAGATTTTATTTCCTCCTATTGTGTCACTCCCATCAAATATTTGTATAGAAGTCATCTTTTCTGTAAATTTATTTTTTAAGATTTTATTTTCTTTTTGTTTAATTTATTACTGTAAAAATCCTTTTTAATTAATTACTTTTTTAAGAAAATTTTGAAAATCCAAGGCTTTCTAATTTTCTAATAATATCTTATAAGCTTTTTTTAATATAAAACCCAATACTTTAAATAAAAAATACCAATAGTAGAAACATGCATCAAAATTCGCAGGTAAGTACTACAAGATTTTCAAAATCAATTGAATTTGTAATATTTTTACTTTTTCTGTTAGGACCTTTAACTGGGAACATTATCAATGTCTTATTTGGTGTTCTTTCTGCTGATTTCAATGTTACACCTGATAATATATTAATTGCAATTCCTGCTTTTATGTTTCCATTTGCAGTAACACAACTTTTTTCTGGTGCAATTTCAGATATTAAAGGTAGAATTCCAGTATTAATTTTTGGGCTAATTTTATTTTTAATAGCAATGATAATAGCCGCAATATCATTTAATCTGGAGATGTATATAATTGCTAATATAATAGGAGGAATAGGATTTGGTTTTATAAATCCTGTCCTCATAGCTTTAATGACTGATATTACATATCCTCCTAATATACCTAAAAAAATGGGATATCTGGGAGCAAGTGCAAATTTAGGAGTCGGATTAGGTCCGTTAATTGCATCTCAAATGATTTTAATAGGTTGGCAATCAATTTATGTATTATTTACTATATTAACTAGTTTTTGTTTAGTTTATTTCATCTTTACCAAAAGACCCCATCAAAATATAACAGAAGAATCAAGAATTCATATTTTGTTATCTCAACTTTCAAAAGAATGGCGTCGATTTCCAGTAATTCTAATGATTTTATCTGCGTTCTTATTATCTCATACTTATATAGCAATAAATATCTGGACTTCAAAAACCCTAACGCAAGCTCATGTTGTAAATGAAATATTAATAGGTCTAGTTTTGGGTATAGGTGGTATTGGAGCAGCTGTATCCGGAGTTTTTACCGGGAATTCTATAAAAAGGAGGGGCACGGGGATTCCCTTAGTGGTAGGCTCATTAATTTTAATTTGTTCATTAGTAATTTTATTAATAATAAGAGATATAACTATTCAAGAAAGATTCATCTTTTTATCCTTAGGGTGGATCCTCTCTGGATTTTCAGGAGGAATACTTTTTACTTCAATAACGTATTATAGTCAAGTATTATCACCTAAAAGACGTGGGGTTTTAGCAGGATCATTGACTGCGGGTTACTTTACAGGTATAGCATTAGTTCCAATGACCCTTGCTCCATTCTCAAACGTTTTTGGTATTAATGGAGTTTATATTGCTATTATGATCATATCAATAATTTTTATTATAGTTATAATGCTATTATACTTTTTTACCAGAAGTATTGTTTCAGATAAGAAGAAAGAGCCACATTGAATAAAAAGAATATTAACTTTATTTATAATTAGGAAAAAGTAACCATTTAATACTTAAATTTATCCTTAATTCGTTTTTCTTTTACTTCTAAAGATTCTTTCTCTTTTTTTATTACACTAAATATATCTCTTTTTGACTCATTAGTTTTCAGAGCTTTTTCTAACTCTTCTTCTAACTTGTCATCAGAAATATCCTTATCATTCACAAATTAAAAAGAATAATACAAACAATTAAAATTTTTGAATTATTTTAGGATTTAATCATAATAAGCATCATCTTAAATTTTTCTAATGCTTTAAGAGCGTGAGGTTCATTAGCAGGCATAATAATCATCTGACCCTTTTTCAATACAAAATCCTTACCTGATATTTTTATCTCAGCTTCTCCATCGAATATGTAAACGAGGGCATCAAATGGAGCAGTATGTTCACTTAAACCTTCTCCTTTATCGAAAGAGAATAAAGTTACTGTCCCAACGTTCTTATTAATTAAAACTCTACTTACAACAGATTTTTCTTGAAAATCTAGCATAGATTCTAAATTTAAAATTACTTTTCTGATATTCTTATCACTCATAGTTGTATCCAACTCATTTTTTATTTTATAAAGTTAATAAAGTAGAGTTTAATTTAAAGATAAAATCGAACATGTTTAATTTGATGATTTTCAATAATCCCCTAAGTAAAAATAAGAAATATAAAATTCTAATAATCCTTAAATCTTATTCTTACATCTCTAGTGGTACGCGCCATTCCACGCCACATTCACCACAATGGTATTTTTTACCGCATATACGAGGGTAATCACATATTACGTGCGTTTTATCAATCGTTTCTCGAATAAGCATTTTATTTTTATTCCCACATTTAGGACATTCTCTTCTTGAAACTCCTTGGAAAATCTTTCCTCTACTCATTTCGAGAGGAGCTACATCTTTAGAAAAAGTTGATTCTGAAATAACAATTTCTTTTTTTTGTTCAAAGTGTTTAATTTCCTCTTGTTTAATTACATCCTCAACTAATATCACAGGTTCATTTGTCTCTGCTTCAATTATTGGTGTTTCGGTTTCTTTAATAGGTTCTTTTTGAACTTTAAAAGACAGATCTCTGTTTTCTAGTTCAGCAATTCTCTTTTTAAGAGCTTCATTTTCTATCATCAATTCTTCAATAAGGACCTCATATTCTTGGGGCGCAAAATCTTTTTTATCTGTCATTTCTTTGCTCGTTTTTTAAAATTTTATTTTATTTAAAATAAGTAAATAATTATAAGAACATAATAGACGTTATATTATTAAACTTAAGGAATTCAAAAACTTAAGAGGGAAAAAAGATTTTTAAATTTTTGATTTATTTATTCTTATATCGTTAGAATGTTCATGAGAGAGAGTGTAATGCAACTATTTAACATTAGTAATGAGGGTGAATTAATTAAGATAGATAGATTATCTTTTAATGAAAATAATGGATATCTTGTTGATGATGAAGAAAAAAATACTATTTATATTTGGGTAGGTTTAGAAGTACCTCAAGCAAAAAAAGATATTATTGCTGAAATTGCTCGGAAGATAGATAAAGAACGTGGTGGATCAGTAAAAATCTTGATCATGAAACAAAAGAGAGAGTATGGTTCCTTTTTAGCTATGATGCATGATCTTGAAAGAGGGTTAATACCAGGGAAAAATATTGAACGGAGACCAGAGTTTGTATTAAAAACACCTTCTGAAATGATAAAACCTGTTAAATTTAATGTACCTGTGGAAGAGAGAGAAAGAAAAATTGAGACAACAATATTAGAGTGGTTTCAACAAATTAAGGATCATAGAAGCTTTGAACCACTTAAAAAGCTAAAAGAACCTATTGCAACTGTTAAATTCGTTGAATTTGACCAAACTCCTACTGAAGTTGAAATTAAACCTATTGTACAAAAAAAAGTTGAAGAGAAAAATAAACAACCAGAAGAACCAGATCTTAAGACACAAATAAAGGAAGCAGCATATTATCTTTCTTTAGATGAATATACTTATGATCAATTATGTTGGCTCTTAGCTGAAAAAATTCAAAAAGTAAACCTTGATATGCCCTCTATTGAAGATATTAAGAGAAAAGCAGAGGAAGTCTTCAATTCAAGCTGTACTTATGATGAACTTTGTTGGTTAAATGCAGAAATGGAGATCTTGACTAGAAGAAGCTTTCTTGAAGAGAAGAAGAGAAAGATGTTCGACTATTAAACATCTAAATAAAACTAAAATTAAGGAAGGTTTAATCTCTTATCCACAACAACTATTGTTTTGTGGATTTTTCGCTACTGCACGTGCATTCCATAAACAACCGCAGCCTTTTCGTTCTTGTAATATGATAGCCATTGTCGGGCAATTTCGTTTACAAGCTGAACATTCTGTACAGCGTTCTGGTTCATACATCTCAAATTTTCCTTCATTATTAGGATTTGGTATTCCAAATGGACATACTTCTCCGCATATACCACAACCTGTGCACAAATCGGGATTTATCGAGATTTTTGGAAGAACTATCGGTATCTTAATTAAGGTTGTTTTTAATGTTATTTTTACCACCTTTTTTTTTCTCTAATTATATTATTTTTTTATCTTATTTATTTTGTTTTATTCTAAAATATTAAAAAAATATGAACTCAATAGCCTTGGTAACAAGACCAATTATCAAAAAAATTATATTTAATTTGGTGAAAATGGGATATTCATCTTGAATTTCTCTAGGACTGGTTGCCATAGTATATCCACTAAACGACATTGTTGAAAAGAAAGCTAGCCAAAAATAAAAAAAACTGCTCAGAATAATATTTGGTAATGAGTAATTAAAAATCCAAGAAATAACACTGAACAATATAACAATAATGATTCCAAACATAATCCCTTTAGTGATAAATTTCCGTGTAAATTTTGTTATAGGAAGTAAAATCGCTATTAATGCATTTGCTATAATAATCCATAGCCAAAGTTCACCCACAATCCAGAGTTTTCGTATCCATAACGTATCAATAAAATTTAGCCCTAATATTAGCAAAATCAATGCTATACTGGGCCATAGAAAGATTTTTCGGAAGAGAAATGTTGTATGTGTAATTTCTGCCCGAAAACGATGAGATAATGTAAATTTTGCGAATTTCATTTTATCTGGTTTTCGAGTGGGACGTTCTTCTAAGAAATTGGGTATATATTTAGCCCAGACTGGTCCATATAAAATGTTAAATGGAAAATCTGGCGCCTCAGCTTTTATCAGTGGTGCTGCTATTCCTCCTGCTGAGAGTTGAGGCACAAGAATTGTCTTTCTATTAGTAATACTTGCTATCCCTGTAGCCTCAACAGCTTCAATTAATTGTTTATTTCCAAAATTGTTTCCTCGTGCTGCACACCAAACATTTATTCCTCGAGAATCAACACATAATACCCAAGCATTTAATCCTTTAAGAGCACGCATCACTTTAATATACGTATAAATGTAATTAGCTGTGACAATGATAGGCGAAGCTTCATCGGGATTACCAGATTGATAAATACCTGGTTCAATTGGTACTTCATCAACTTGTCCTGTAAATATACAACGAAAAATATTCAATTGAGCTTGTAAGCCTTTAAATTTTCTCGATTTGGGACGATAATATCCAGGTTCTTTTAAAATATCGTGATCAATCTTCCTTAATTCGATTGCTTGAATAGATCCATGTCTCCATTTCTTTACTGCTGAAATTTTAAACCCGATAGGTCCCAAATAATTAAAAAACCACTCTACTAAAAATGTACTTTCTAATTTTAGTCTTCTTAATTTCTTTTTATACCACCAACGTTTAACATTAAACCAAAGCTTCCAGAAACCTGAGGGTACAAATTCCGCCGCAAGAATCATTCGCCCATTCGGTTTCAAAGCTTTCCATGCATTTCTTAGAAAGTTTTGCTGTTCAAATGGCCTGAGTTCTGAAAGCATAAATGTACTGACAATAATATCCTTAGATTTATCCTCAAAGGGAAGATCATCAATAGTGCCTATCTGATACAAGAGTTTAAGATCTGACTCAGAAGGGTAATTTTTCATTGCAGTAGTTATCATTCTTTGGTTTTTATCTATTGCTAGAACATCATTTCCTTTTATTGCCATTTTTGCTGCGAGAGTACCTGTTCCACAACCTACTTCTAGAATTTTCTCTTGTGTTTTAATTCGTTCTAATATCCAATCTTGTACTTCTATATTTACCCCTTTAGTAAGGGCGGTGAATTTTGACTCATATGACTCTGATTCTAATTCCAACTTTCGCATATAGACTACGGCGATTTTTTTCACACCTTTTTATCACATTTTTATTGAATATAAACTGAAAAAAAATAAAAATTTTAATCTTATAAATTTTAAATTAGATTTAATGTAAAGATGAATTTTCACATTTTAACAACATTCTTCTTTTGATTGAGATTCTTCATTCTCACTTTTTGTATCTTCAACACAATATCCTTTAGTACAACATCCTTTTTCTTTATCTCCCATTTGTAATTACACCTCCTTAAAATTTTTAATTAGTTAGATGATAGTTAGGATCCTAACTATATAAAAGTTTCGTTTCGTATAATTAAGATCCTAACAAAAATATTAAAAAAAGAATCAAAATTGAATGAAGATTTAATAATTTCATAAAGAAGTTAGTGAATTCAGTAGTTTTTGGAGTAATTCTCCTAATTTTTTTATTTCTTCCTCATTGATTCCAGGACAACATCCATTTACCATTGATTCTAATCGAGGAGTTTTAGTTCTTAAGTCCTTTCCTTTTTCTGTAAGTCTAACCAGCAAGCTTCTTCTATCGTTAGGATGTGAGTCACGAGATACCAAATTGTTCTTCTCCATTGTATCTACTACACCTGTAATTGTGGATCTGGAACAATTACATGTTTCCGCTAAATTTTTAAATTGTTGACCATCAGATCTCCATAATTCTCTTAATATAAGATGTTGTGTAGGTGTAAGCTCCAATTGTTGTATATTTTCACGTTGTATTTTTTCATATTTTTTATTTAATGTGTTAATAAGTTCAAAAATTTCAACAATATCTTCTGGTTGACAGCAAATATCTAAAGATTTTGAAGAATTCTTATCATCCATTATTATCAAATCTTAGTTAGCTTCTTAATAATTTATATCCTTATAATTTTAATAGTTCTTTTTTCTTATATTTTTTGTGCTTCTGAATAAGTTTATAAAACCATTAAATAACAAATGTTAGTTAATTTTAAATACTTCTCTTTATATCTTATACAAAATTTTAACAAAAAAAATTGGTAATCTTAATGGAAAATAGTGATGAATTAAGTGAAAAGCAATTTTGGAAAGGAATTTGGAGAAATTATCGGATACCACTTGTAGTAGTAATTATTGCAGGTATTTGTGCTATCATCGGAGCTCTTCTTGTTTTGTTTTGGTTTATTGAAACAACCCCACTTGGAAGACAAGGTGCTGCTTTAATTGGTGAATGGAGGATGAATTGGGTCGTAGGTTTTATTATCCTTCTAATTTTATGGGAACTTTTATTTGTGGGTGTTCCAGCAGGTTTGTTTTTTGGTTTAGGAGGTTATTTATGGTGGCGTAGTTTGGCTCTCGAAAAAAAGCAGTTTTTCAAAGACAGAGAGAAGAAAAAAACTCATAGAAAAAAAGAATATGGGGGCGGTGGTGGTTTTAGTTTCTTTATGTTCATATTATATTGTATTTATCTTGCTTTTGATGGACATTACAACGCTCCTTTTGGTAGTGAACCTTATTCTTATTGGATATATGCATGGTTTTTAACAATTATGTGGCTCTTAATATATATCGGAATTCCAGCAGCAATAATTAGTCTTATTCTATACTTTACCAAGTGGCGAAAAAGACCCGAATAAAAAACTTATTTCTTACTTTTTTTTTTATTATTTCTTAGAAAATGATGGATTAAAAAAAAATAAAGATTTCTTTAGCTCTGCGCAATCATCAATTAGAGAAATTTTATATTTAAAACTATAAAAAAAATTATGTTCCAGCAATTCTTTTCGGATATCTTGTCTGGGTTTTCAAATTTTCTCGTAATAATTTATTTATTAATTCAAATTTTCCATATTTTAACGTTAAAAATCTTCAAAAAAAGATTAAGATTTAAGTTTTTTAAGTAAATAAGCAAAATTTTTACCTAAATTTTCAAATGTTCTAATACCCTCTTCGTCTTCTAATACCTCTCCCGGTTGTCTTCCAAAACCGACATTCCAATAACTTGATCCAACCACAAACATCTGTTTAATGAGGAAGAAGTAATTAATGCTAGAAAATACATGATTTGCGCCAGCTCTCCTAACAGCAACTACTGCTGCACCTACTTTATGCTTCAAATGTCCTCCAGTTGCATATCCGCAACGTTCTATTAAAGCTTTTGTGCTTGTTGATAAATCTGAAAAATATGTAGGGGAACCAATAATGATTCCATCAGAATTTAACATTTTTTCTATATATTCATTCATTTTATCCCCTTTCAATACACACCTCTGATCATCATTTTCTGTGCATTTTAAACAAGCAGTACAACCTTGTAATTTCTCCATACCAATCCAATTATAATCACATTCAATGCCAGCTGCTTTCAATTCATCCATCACTACATTTAAGCAATGAAAGGTATTTCCCTCTTTTCTTGGACTTCCATTAAATAATACTACTTTCATTTTTGTATACTTTTGATAATTATTATTAATTTATTTTCAATAATTCATTTAACACTTTTATTTTTTATAAAACCTATGTAAAATTTACGTGGATACAAAATTTCTTTGAAATTATGTGTTTTCTTCTTCCTTTTTTTTCTTTAAATAAAACATAAAATCCTCCTTTTGTCTTTTTTTTTCTTGAAGAGCCTGAGTTTTCGGATCTGGAACGCTTAAAATTTTCCCTATCCCCAGAAAAATTCCAAGTAAAGATACAATATAAAAAAACCATCCCCAAATCTTTGTTATAGATAAATTATAGTCAATTTCTTTGCCTGAAACTAGTATAGTATAAATGTACTCATAAGGGATTGTTTCATTTAGAATTATTCCATTATTATTAAAGCTTATTTTTACACTCCCTTCTATTATAACATCATCCGCAGGTAATACACTTACTGAACTAGATATATATATAGGATTGTCCTCTAAATCATAATAATAAGTGTTTATAACAGGATAAACTGCTTCTCGGTCTGGTTCAACTGTGAGTTTTAATGTAATTTCATAAAATCCTAAACTAGAGACATTTTCACTTGTATAGGTATTATATTTTAACCTTATTATAAAATAGTCAGAAACTTGAAACAAAGCGCGACTAGGTTGATGTGTTATGTATATATTTAAATTAAGACCACCAATCCCTTCTGGAAAGGAAGTTTCGAAATTTCGATTTGAACTATCCTTAAATTCAAAAAATTGTACAAGGTTTATCATTACTGGAAGTAAAAAAATCCAAACAACTATCAACCCTAATAAAATGAATAAAATTGTTCGTCTGAATGTATTTTCTGTAATTTTTAAAAAACCCAATTTTTGTATTTTTAGAGATAATTAATTTCATATTACATAATTAAATTATTTAAATGTAATGAATAGATACAAAATAGTAAAAGCTCTTGAATGAACTCTTAATGATCATAATATTGCATTATTATCTCTATAATATGGTTAGCTGCACCTAACGTTTTTAATTTTTTTGTTTTCAAATTGAAATAAAACTTAATTCCTGGTTTATAAATGTCAATAACTTTTATTGCATTCTTTCTACTTTAAAAATAACTGGTCGAAACCAATCACTACATCCAGTAATAATAGTACCGTTATATTTCATTCCCATAACGTCTCCTCCCGAAGCGACAAGCATTATATCATTTTTTATGTCTGCCCAAGCCCAATCACAAAATCCATCTGGAACTTTAGGAATATTTGGATCAATTATTATTTCTTATCCTTCTTTAAAAATTTCGCAGGGTTCCAAACTAGTATATTCCTCACTGATAAATTCATCAATTAAATCCTTATTCAATGACCTTTTCAATACTATGATTTTACATTTTGGCATAAAAGAACTCATTTTTTAACCTCCTTTACTATAGCAATTTTAAAATTCTATATTTTATATTGATATATTAAAGGAAAATTATAAAGATCTTTAATTCTTAATATGGAGAATCACCCAGAATTAATTGCACCAATCCAAGAATGGAATTCCCTGAAAGTAGTATCTGGTTTAGCAGATGCTATATATTTTGGTGTAGAACAGTATAACATGAGACAAAAAGCTAAAAATTTCGAAAGAAAAGATTTAAGAAAAGTGATTGAATTTTGCCATAGCCAAAATCCACCAATAAAAGCATATTTAACAACAAATATCCTAATATATGATACAGAGTTACAAGATTTAGAAAGACTAATTTTGAAAGCAAAGGATTCTGAAATTGATGCTATTATTGCTCATGATCTTGCAACTATAAGAATCGCAAAAAGAAATGGTATGAGATTTCATATCTCGACGCAAGCTAATGTTTCTAATATTGAAGCCGCAAAATTTTATGAGGAACTTGGAGCAGAAAGGATAATTTTGGCTAGGGAATTATCATTAAAGCAAATCAAGCTTATAAAACATTTACTTTCAAAAACAAAAATTGAATGTTTTGTTCACGGTTCAATGTGTACTTCAATTTCAGGTCGATGTTATTTTTCTGCTACTATTAGTGATTCAGAAGAATATTCTGCAAACCGAGGAAACTGTCTTCAACCATGCAGAAGAGAATGGAGAGTATTAGATGATGCGAATAATGAATTTATTTATGATGGTCAGTTGTTTTTAAATGCTAAAGATCTTTGCATGATAGAATATATCCCCGAATTAATTAATGCTCAAATAGATGCGTTCAAGATAGAAGGAAGAATGAAAGATCCTTTATATGTAAAAACTGTAGTTGAGTGTTATAGAGAAGCTTTAGACAGTTATTTTAATAGAACATACACTAAAGATAAAATAAAGGTTTGGTTGGAAAAATTGTCAAGTGTGTATAATAGGGGCTTTCATACGGGGTTTTATTTCCAAAGGCCAACTAGTGAGGATATTGAATTGGAAAACAGAGGAAATATCTCACGTTATAAAAAACATTACTTAGGAAAAATATTATCTTATGATGAAAATAGTAAATCTGCTAATGTTCTATTAGAAAGTTTAGAATTTCCTTTAAAAGTTGGCGATGAAATAATTATAACTGGTTCTAATACTTTTACCAATGAAATAATAAAAAAAATGATATATAAAGGAGAAAAGATTAAAAGTATAGTTAGAAAACGTTATAGTGACCCAGTAAGAATTAATCTTCGTATTAATAAAGAGGTCGAAATAAACGATAAAATTTTTATATTACGTTTGAAGTAATAAATGCTATGAATTTTGAGGAAAAAAGGAAAAATCTTGTTGAAAGTCTAAAAAGTCGAGATATATTAACAAAACCAAATGTAATTAAGGCAATGTTAGTTGTTCCAAGACATAAATTCGTGCCAAAAGAGGCGGAATCAAGCGCATATATGGATTCTCCTCTCTCTATTGGATTAGGACAGACAATTAGTGCCCCACATATGAATGCTATGATGTGTGAATATCTTGAACTGAAAGAAGGGGAAAAAGTATTAGAAATTGGTACAGGTTCAGGTTACCATGCAGCCTTATGTGCTGAATTAGTAGCACCAGAAAATTCGAAAACTCCCGGTCATATATATACAATTGAGCGCCATAAAGGATTGGTAGAAAATGCTAAAAGGAGTCTTAAAGAAACGGGATATGATCAAAGAGTTACGGTAATTCATGGAGATGGAACATTAGGATTCCCTAATGAAGCACCTTATGATAAAATATTAGTAACCGCAGCTTCGCCAACAAAGATCCCTCTCCCGCTGCGAGACCAGTTAATTGATGGTGGTATTCTCTGTATCCCCGCGGGATCTAAAAGTTATAGCCAAACTTTATATATTATTAGAAAACATGGAACAAATTTTGACACATCCAAAATAACAGGAGTTCGTTTCGTCCCTCTTATTGGAAAATATGGATTTGAATCCTCAGAATAGACGATGATTCTACAAAATTAATTGATCATCATTAATTTTTTAAATTTCTTGCTTCTTAGTTCATCTCTAATCCTTTTCACATATTTTGATCTTTCAATACACTCTTGTAGATTTTCATCACAACAATTCCAACTAGAACATCTATCCTTAGTATAAGAAAAGCTCAAAATTCACTCTACCTTTATTGTTTTTTTAATTCTATTTCATTCATAAAAAGATGAACTGGATATTTTAAAGTAATGTTTATGAATGTGAAAGGTTTCAGCTAGATCTTCTAAAAAATATTAAGAAAGAATAAGCATGATTTATAAAAAGTAAGTCATAATAGAATAAGGTTATTTCTGGAGCTTTTTTCGAAGTTTTTCTTCCATTAACTTTTTTCGAGTATTTCGAACAAAGTGATTATTGTCAATACTAGTTTTCAATGTTTTTTTGTTATAAACCCAGCCACTCCGCTTCCCATTTCCGGTAACTCCCATAAGTGTCAAAACCGACCTTAAATTTTAAGTTTTATAGGTGATATTAGGCCGTTAATATATTTAAAGATAGGTAATATCGACAAAATTCTCCTGTATCTATACAAATTTGTAGAGGAAACAAAAGTTTAAATATTAAAAAATTTGTAATTTTAGTTGAAATTCTAAACTCTTGCTAAGTTTAAGAACGGGAGTAACATTGATTCCTTGATAAATCTCTTTATAGCCCTCATCTGTGAAAGCATATGCAATTATTGGAAATTTATTAATTTTAATAGAATCATTTTTAGTTAAAATCTCAAATTCAAAATTTAGATCATAGGTCTCATCATAAGCTTTAAAATGTGAGCCAATATATTGAAATGGTTCTAATAATTCTGTTTTAAGATCATCTCCAAGATCAACTTGCTTGCTTTCCCATTTGAATTTAGTTGTATCTCCATTAAAGAAAAAAGGAATATCAACAGCTACATTTAACTTATTAACAATACGGTTTAGCATTTTTTCTTTTCCGGGGATTTCATTGAAATTAATTCTTATAATAACTTCAATTTCATTATCTTCTACATGTATATCTTTTGTAATTCGCACGGGGTTTCTATCATCAGTATCAGGATCTTTTATACTTCCAATTCTTTCCATTTCTATTATGGCAATTTTACCTTCTTTTTCATTACTTGTAACTCTGTATTTTTCATCAACAAAATCTCCAAAGTCATAATATTGATCGGCTTGGAGCTGTTCAAGCGTCACATCATCATGCAAAAATCTAATGCGTAGTAGACTTCTTCTAAATCGATCAACCAGCACTTCTTTTGATTCAAGTTTCTTGCTATCATGATATGCTTCAGGCCATCTCGTTAATGTATTTAATAAATTATAAGATTTGGGTTTAAAATCTAACTCAAAAATTGTTCCAGCATCATTAGGATTAATGTAAATATTAAAAAGATCTGATTCAATTAAGTACTCTGTTCTACTATCCTTAATAAAATCAGTTGGTGTTATATAAATATAGGATTTCAATTTTGGATTGATTAAAGTACTTATCTCATCAATTATCTTCTCAGTATTTATTAAATGTGTATAAACTGAAAATCGTAAAAATTGTAAATAGACTCCTCCAAATAACCCGTGCCAATAGCAATCATTACATTGAGCTTTATAAATCTCATCCCATGCTTTGTTTATCTTTTTCAGTATCAAAGAAACAAGTTGTTCATTTTTAACTTTTAGTAGTTTCTCTTCGGTGGAAATTAGTTTTTTTCTTATATAAATCATTTTCTTGTGCATATTATTAGATTCTGGGTATTTTACAAGGAAGTATCTCCAAAAACCGCCCTTTAGAAATTGATATATTTCTCTTTTTTCCTCATCCTCCAGTAGAGCTTTTCTTATTTTTTTAAAATTCTTCCTAATTTCTGTAGGTAACACCCATTCCTCCATTTTGTCATAGCTAGCCGTTGGGAGATATATCAAACTCTTAGCGGGAAACTTTTGCATATATTCCGTTAATGTAATGGACTTTATCCAAGAATTACTTCTAATTTGCTCAAATAAAGCTGGTATAAATGGCTTCCCGTTATCCCCATCTTTATGACCTTGCCCCTCTACATAACATATTTGGTGAGTAGTACCCCATACACCCATCTTTTCTGCATCTGATATTAAAAGAGCTATTCTATCACCATTCTCATCGATCATTTTTTTTAGATAATCAATAGATAAATATGTTGGCTTCCAGGGCGTTAAATATCTTAATTCTTCATTAATAGAAAAAATTCGCAATGTTTTTCCTTCATCTTCAGTAATATATGAATATAGAGTCTCTTCCTCTGTTATTCCAGTGGAGCGAAAATGATTATCATCAACGATAACATATTTCAATCCAACATCATTTAAAAATGAAGGATAATCTGGTTCCCACACCCTTTCTGATAACCAAGCACCTTTGACGTCTAACCCGAATTCTTTTTTAATTAAGTCCGATAACTTTCTCATTTGAAATATTTTATCGCGATAAGGAATAATAGCAAAAATAGGTTCATAATAACCTCCTCCAATAATTTCTATCTGACCTCTCTTCGCCATAATTTTGATTTTTTCTACAAATTCAGGTTTGTGATTTAGAAACCATTCTAATAAATTACCAGAAAAATGAAGAGTAATTTTTATGTCTTCAAATTGGAATATATTGTCAATAAGAGGTTCATACGATTTTTTATAACAGTCTTCGATGACAAAATCAAAATTATCTACGGGTTGGTGAAAATGAAAGACAATAGGTAAATGAATACTTCTTTCAGACATATTTATGAATTCATTAAATAATGTGTTTAAATATATGTAAAAATTTTTACTTATAAAAGATAACTAATTATATTATTAAAAACTGAAATACTTGGTTTTTATGTTTAAATACTTTGATAAGAATGTGATCCAAGGAATTTGTAATTCGAATGAGTTTAAGGGATGGCTACTCTCAAGAAGATGGTTTGGAGATAAATCAGCTCTATCAAATTTAGAATTTGATGTATTGCTACAATATTTTGAAACGATCGCGGAAAGGATTTTCCTAACAATAATTGACGTAAAGACTACAGTTTATTCTAAGACTTATTTTATTCCTTTAATCTATTATGAAAAAATTGAAACTATTCTAGAACCTAATGAAAAAACACGGTCCAATATTTTACACCTTACTGAAAACACATTTAGTAAAAAGTTAGCTATGACTGTTGAAAATGAACAAAAAATAATTACGCTTAATTTACTAGAGGCAGAGTCTTGTCTTTTTTTCTGGAAGAAAATGTTATTTGACGTGACTATTTCTGAAAAGTTTCCAAAAATGAATTTGGAATTGACTCTTTATAGTAAACAATTCGAAGATGATATTAACATGAAGAAGGTTCAAAACTTAATAGAAGCTGGATTATATCCTGATCGATACGAACTTTCATTAGATCAATTAGGGAAGGGAAATACTACCAATCTCTTATATTCATTAACCATATCTAAAAAAAGAGCTCCAGACCAAAAACCCATTTCATATGTATTAAAATCTTATAAAGACTACTCAATAAGTTTAGAACCCTCAACACTATATGTTTTAGTAAAAAATAAATTTCCAAATGCACCGAAAATTTATGGTACAATAAAGATCCAAGATAAAGAAACAGTTGGAATAATAGAAAGTGTTCCTAATGAAGGAAATTTAGGAGATATATATTGGAATGAATTAAATAATATGATTAAAACAGTATTTAAAGATATTAATGATAGTTTTTCTTTACTTACCGAAAAATCAAATATCTCCAAAATAATTAAAGAAAAATGTATTGAAACTATAAAAGTATCTACTGAGATAGGAAACTACATCAAAAACTTACATAAATCCTTAATTTTACCCTCCCAGAGAGAATACGTTTTAGAATCAGTAAATAGTGAAGAGTATCTTAAAACTTATACATATAGATTAAATTCGATGATTTCAGAATTACTAAATCACATGACAGAGCAACCAGAAAGCGCATTTTTCAATTTACCAAAAATAAGTTCCATCCTTATAGATATTAAAGATATTATAGAAAGATTTCGTTCAGAATTCAAAGAAACAGTGATAAAAATTCAACCTGTGCACCAAGACTTACATATGGAACAGATTCTATTCAATAAAGTTGATAATCACTATAATTTTTACTTTATTGATTTTGAAGGTGATCCGCAATTATCCTATGAGGAAAAGAAAGGAAAATTCCCCATTGAAAAAGATTTGGCTTCATTTTTGAGAGCTTTGAGTTATATAAAATTTAATACTTTACTTAAGTTCATTGAGCAAAAAATAATTCGAAAAGAGAAGTATGAAGTACCAGAAGAAATTCTTTATAATCTTTATTTCAGGAGAGCTGCTAGACCCATAAAAAAAGTTCTTGATATTGTTCTCAATGTTCTTAATATATGGGAATCACAATTAATAGGAAAAATATTGAAAAAGTTAAACCCCAATTATATTTTAATTACATATTTTTATATGGAAAGGGCTTTATATGAATTAAATTATGAAATTTTATTCCGCCCCAATAAAACAATTGTTCCAATCTTAGGTTTAAAAGAAATAATAGATAAAAGTTAATTTTTTTTACTTCTTATTTTTATTCAGTTTCTTCTTCGACTATTTTAGCAAATTCATATGAAAAATGAGATGATGATCGCTCTACAGGGTGTACCTGTTTCTCATAAGTTGTCCTTATTTTACTTTGGGCTTCTATTTTTGAAAAAATCCAATCTGGATTAAATTCTCCTTTGTTAAAAATCGTCCATATGAAAGCTTCTACAAATTTTAAAGGACCAAATTTCTTATCTATTAATAGATATTTTTCATCATCTGTAAATTTACGGAAAAAACCTAGATTATCACACATTTCTATTTTATAATCCATATCATCTGATTTTCCATTAATTCTTGCACAATCATTTATAAATCGAGCTAATTTTTCACCTAAATCTATTTGTTCTTCTTCATCCCAATTTTCAATTAGTTTTCTTAAATAACTTCTTTTTATAATTATTAAATCTCGATCATTTAATGATTGAATTGAAATCTTTTGCTTTATTATATATTTTGACATTTCTAAATAATTTCGTATAAGATCAGCCTTAGAAACCCCTAATTTTGTGCGAATTTTTTCTAGATTATAGTTCAATTCTTCATCAATTCTTACAGTTATGACGCTTGTTGAATCATTTAACTTATTCCTTCTATGTGAAACAATTTTTTCAGGATTTGATGATTCTTGGACCGGACTTCTACCCAATTATGATACCTCAATATTATTTTATTTGTAATACTTGTATTAATTTTATAGTATATGTAATAGAAGTAACTTATGAATATAAATGATAGTGATTTACCATTTCTGTCAAAAATTATGGGAAAATAAATATACAATTATAAAATATTTCATTATCTATTTATTTGAATATTTTAATTTGCATGCTGTTTTAATCTATGGAAATCCATCTCCAAAATAATGAATTTTATTTAAAATCTAGTTTAGTGAAACATCTTAATTAGGATTTTGAGAATTTATAGAACTATATATAGAGATTTAGAATTAAAGTTTATCCAGAATATTTTGTGTGTTATATATTATATCTTTAATATGAATGTTAAATTTTAATAATCAATAAAAAACATAATAAGAAAAAAAAATATTCAAGATTTTTATCTTAATGGGAATCTTGTGGTATTTTTATTAATTTTTGGAAAGATTTTTATTATGTTCATAATATGCACTCTAAATGCACTTTGATTATTAAAGAGAGCCAATTCAATTAAAGGACATATTACATTGGTTAAAAATTCAATAATAGTTGCAATCCTTAAAATTTAAAAACTCTCTATGAATCTAATTTTATTAAAAGAACACTTTATTAAATAAATAATCCCAAATATAAAAATGAGTTATGGTTAATTTTAATATCAATTGTAATCATTATAGTGTTTTGTAATTTTAATATACAAAAGATACACAAGGTAAATATAAATACAGTCAAAAATATTGGTTTAATGTATATAGCCACTAGAAATTTATTAAGGGTTGGATAAAAAGTTATGGAAATTACACAAACTGGTATTTTAGAAGTCAATTTGCATAATAAAACTGAATCAGTTTCAATAAAAGCAGATGAGCAAATTGAAAAGATTGTAAAAGCCTTGTCATCACGAACAAGGCGTCAAATACTCCATTATATTCAAGAAGAACCAATGGATGTTTCGAATATTGCGGCTAGTTTAGTTATGACTGAAGCCAATATTTCTGCCCAAATTAAGAAACTTGAAGAAGCAGGTTTAATTACATGCGATTATGCATCCGGTGACCATGGGGTTCGTAAAATTAGCAAGTTGAAATTTAATAAACTTGTAATAGAGTTTTAATCACTTTTAATTTTTAAGAGAGGGTTTAAAGTAGGGATCTAAACTATACCTACACTTAAAATTATAAGAAAGAAATAAAGTTTAATAATAAATTAATTTAGATAGCATTTTTTACTGGTCTAGTTTCTCTTTTCACAAGAGGAATAATTTCTTTTTCGTTTCCAACAATGTTCGGTTTACTTGTAAATAAGGGTAGACCTGCTTTTCCTCTCGCCATAAGTTCTGCCATTTCTTCAGATATAATTGATTGCGTGACTCCCATCGAAAGAAGCATCTCTCTTCCATTCCTAATCACTGTTTTAGCAAAGCGCGGTATATTTCGCGTCATCCAATTGAATTTACCAAATGGATTAGCATATCTTTTTATGAGCATTTTAAGCCAACCCTTACTAAGATAATAAGCAGAATACGCTTCAGCAACTAATTGATACATTTCATTACTGCTTAGTTGTTCTGTACGCATCATAGAATGAAACAAATCATAATGCCGATAATCAGTACTCGTAATCATATTTTTTTCTAACATTTCATTATAAAAGTCAGTTCCGGGAAAAGCTGTAATTGGTGTGAATTGAATACAACTCAAATTAAGTGATTTTGCAAATTGAATATTTTGTCGTACCATTGTTTTAGTTTCTCCTGGAAATCCAATGATCACGCCGCCAAAAATTGAAATTCCATGATCTTGAAGCGATGAGACAACCTTTCTAACCATATCCGGTGTAGTATTTTGCTTATTCATTGCATCAAGGCTTTGTTGATGAACTGATTCGATCCCGAGAAAAACTTGTCTCATACCTGCTTTATGCATTAAATCGATTAACCAAGGATTTCTGTATAGCGAATCAACTCGGGATTGGCAAGAGAAATTCATTTTATTAGGAACTCCTGAACGAATTATAGTTTCAAGAATCTCTTTTGTACGTTTTATTTTAATAGTAAAATTATCTTCACAGAAAAAGATAAAATCATTTTTCAAATCAATACTATAGATTTCTTGCATTATTCTTTTAGTAGATTTAGTTCTATAAGTTACGGGGCGATCTGAATTTCTCCACATTTTTATGATACAACAGAATTTACAATTATGTGGACAACCTCGTGAGGTTTCAAGTTGAGCAACTCTTGCACCTAGATAAACATAATTTTTATCGTCTAATAAATCTCTACGAGGCATAGGAAAATTATCCAAATTAGGCTCTAATTTTCGATCTTTGTTATGAATTACTTTTCCTTCTTTGTTTTTATATGAAATTCCATCTATATTTCTTAACGTGGTGTTGCCTTTGTTTCCATCGATATAATCTACAAGCTCACGAAATGTGTGTTCTCCTTCTCCCCTAACAGCATAATCTATCGCAGGATGTTTTGCCACATATTCAGGAGCTAAAGTTGGCTGATATCCACCGATAATAGTAGTACAGCCTTGCTCTTTAGCCATTTGAGCTACTTCAAATGCATGAGAGATTTGGGGTGTCATGCTTGTGATAGCTACTATGTCACTCTGATTCAATAATGATTTGAATTTTCTCTCATTATATTTGTGGACTTTAAAATCGAATAATGTCGCATCATGTTCTGGAACCATTGCAGCGATTGAAATTAAACTTAAGGGAGGACCTTTAATTATTGCATCAAGACCAGAACTTAATCGGGCAGGATTAACATATAGAATTTTCAAGTTTTAATTCATCATATTTTTTTGGTTTTTTTAGTTAAAAGCCTAATCTCCACTATATCCATATATATAACTAAATATCATTAATAGAAGAGAAAAAGCATAGAGAAACCTTCAAAGATTTCTCAATAATTAAAACCTTAAATAATAAATAGTAATTGATCTTTATAAACTTTTTGTTATATCTACATAGCTGTAAAAAGTACAAAGACGGCTTAAAAATGCAATATAGAAAAATCTAATGAAAAATGACATAAAACAAATACAAATTGGGAATATTGGTATTTTTGCTGAAACTTGGGAAGAAATTAAAAGATGAAGAGAAACTGTTTGTCTAAATGCATTTTGATAACTCAAAACTTTATTTAAAATAATCAATAAGAGTATTTTTTATTAATTCAAAATGACCTAAATGTACCTTAGAAAGGTCTTCTAATGTTTCTCTAATCCCTAATTTTTGAATTCTTTCAGTTATCTTATAATAAGGTGATTTTTTGATTTCTTTTACTAATGCTTTATTTTTCTCAATGTCTCTTAACAAGAATTCATTTGGGTTTATTTGATGAATGCCTAACATTCCTCGAATAATTGAAATTAACATTGTATCGAAAGTAATTCTTAAAATAATCTCATGATCAAAATCTGATTTTATAGGAAGGAGATAAGATTTAAGCATAGAAATTGATTCTTTAAAAAGTTCAAACGATTGTTCTCCTAATTCTTTAATTCTCTCATTATGAACGCGATTTTCAGATGCTCTTAAACATAATGCTGATACTGTCTGATACTCTGCTACAAAATGTATAAATCGTGCTTTAGCATTAAGTAATGTATCTTTGGACTCTTCTTCGTCTATTACATTATCTAAATCATCCAAAGCTTTTCTAAAGTTAGCAGCTATCTCGAAGAATTTCTTAGCAGAAGCTTCAAATTCTTTTCTAGACAGTAAATTAAACGCCCTTTTTTCTTCTAATTCATAAAGTTCATCAAATTCATATATTTTCATCACAGCTTTCAAAATCAACCGTTTACCTTCGTCTTTTTTGATTCTAGATCGTTCAAAAGATTGTCCCGCTTTTAGAAGTAGTACTGAAGATAAATTTCTGTAATCTTCAGGATCAGTTTTATTTAAATAATCTGAAGCACTTTGCCAAGACTCTCCCGCAGTCTCCCAATCATGCATTCTAAAAGAAATATTACCTAATTGAATTAATAATTTAGCAGATACTTCATATAGTTTTAATTCTTCAGTTTTTCTAATAATTGATTTCAATCTATAAATAGCTTGAATATTATTCTTAAATTTTGAGATAATTTGAGCTATTCGTATAAATAATTCATCCAACTTAATATAGCTTCCGAGATCAAGGTAAATTGAAGCAGCTTTTTCATAGAAATTAATAGCTTCTTCTCCTTTTCCACGATCAGCGAGTGTTTCTGCTTGGTCTATTAACCTTACCGCTTCCAATTCTTTCTCATCATTATAGCGATTATTGATCATATTTTTTTCCTCACAAATAAGCATTTAGTAAATAACGGATTCAATTAAAATTTCTATACAATTTACATAGACTTAATTAAGATATTAAAACCTTAGTATTAATAGCTTTCTATCAATATTATGACTCTACACTTCTTTATAATTAAATTTAAAAGTGTGGCTTTATTAAAATTGTTTAAAGAGTTTTATATTTCTACTTTTTATTATGTCTCTGAATTCTATTGATTGATACGCCGATGCAAATGATTCTTTTGCATCTTCAATCGCTCCGTAAAAAATGAAGTTGGAAACCCATGCTGCAATAAACATAATACTCGCCCTTCTATATCGAGTGTGGAATTTAATATTCAAGAGTGGGGAAGAGTATTGAAAAAGAAAGAGATTTGCAGCTGTACCTACGGGAAGTTTCAAGGATGTACTTACTAATTGTTGTGTCTCTAGTATATGGGCTAAACTTTCCAAATTTACAACACCCCCATCAATCCAGAATTTCTTAACACCAATCTTATCTAGGCCCTCAATTATACTCATATTGTTCGGTTGATTTCTTTCAGTAAGATATGCATATCTCTGGGTTGAGGTCATATTTTCTGAACTGAGTATTAAAATTACGGCAGATTCTATTTTGTATTTCTTAATAATTTCTATTTCTTTCTTGTTTTTTAGATTTGAAATGGTATTATATATATATTGATCTGGTTTTATGCCATGTTCTGTAAGATATTCGATTCCAGCTACTCTTGATTCGAAATTTCCACCAAGTATAAATGGAGGATCATAATGATCTAAGTAAAATTCTAAATAATTCCTCATTGATTTAGGAGATGTAGCGGATATTTCCACTAAATTAGGAATTTTATATTTTTCAGATAATGATATGTGAGTATCAATACGTTTCATAGCTTTAGATGAATTAAAAACTTCAGGATTCTTCCTATCTATAATAGTTTCATTCTGATAAAAAATAGTACCAATTAACACTGGAGGCAACTCAAAATTTCCTTTTCCTAATTTTATATTCCCATAAGAATAATAATCAGTATTATCCATCTTGAATCAGTTATTAATTGTAATATTTGAAATAGGAATGAAAAATAATTTAATCTGCTTGATTTTTTAAGACTCTTATACGTTTCAAAATTTTATCTATTTTTATAATTATATCAAAATTAAACATTCTTATAACTTTCATAATCCTAAGTATATTTTGATAATAGGAATTAAATGTCTGAAAATTATTAATTAATTAAGAAGTATTAAGATTCTTTAAAATAAAATATTTGATAAAATGAGTGACGAAAAAGTTTCCCATATTAATGTTGCAGCATATTTTTTAGCACAAAAAGGATATACCTATGATAAATTGTGTTGGATGCTTGCTGAAAGGCAAATGCTTGTTCAAGGAGATTCTAGATATAACCAAGAAGAAAGAATAAGAGAAAAAGCAGCAGAAATATTTTTTTCTGGTCCAAATTATGATGTATTATGTTATTTGATATCAGAAATAGATATAATGATGAAATTAGGAAAAGCCAAGAGTATAAAGTAAGAATCTAATCATTAATTTATTAGAGTTATCCTAAAGAGTATTATATTTCATTTTCAACTAGATAATTTTAGAGAATGAGTTATTATGGATTTAAAAATGGATTATTGTACTAATTAATAAAGATGTAATTTCACATCACACTTTCTACAATGCCCCTCCTTTAACTCTTTAAAACAATCCTCGTGGTAAAGAGCGTTACATTGAAGATTACCACATTGAACTGCTGATTGGCCTTTCTCAAAAATCATATGACAAACTGGGCACGCGTTAAATAAAGCTTCATCTCCAAGCAACCCCAAGTCTTGAATAAATTTAGCAGGAATAAGGTCAGGTTTTTTCACAGGTTCTTCTTTCAAACCTTTTGTAAGAATACGTAATTTTTGAATTTGAGTGACTTCTATAGGTATCTTTAAAAGGTAGAAACAATGTGGGCACCGCGCTGTGCCAGACCTTTTTATTTTATGATTTTTTTGAGAATCTGCCCATGCTGCTAAACAATGTATATGAAATGGAGTAGTGCAATTGGGACAATATCTCCCAGTAACATAAAATGATCCTTTTGTATAAGGATTTTGATCAGAAAAACAAATAGAACATTTTTTGAAATCACCTTCTCCACGTATCTCTTTTACACGTTGTTCTTGATCTTTTGTTAAATCTTGAACTCTTAGTAAATCTGCTGCAATTTTCCTAAGAAAAGCGGGGTTCTCAATAAGAATTTTTTTACTCGACCCATATGTTTTATAATTATCATCAGCAATTTCTTTTGCGGACCTAATTAAGGATTCATAATCATTATTATAAAAATATCGACCACTTGTTATATCGCTAATTTTTTTTAGTACATTGTCTTGCCTTGTATTTCCAATGCTAAAAGTATCAATTCTAATATTTAAACCTTGAGCTAAACGTGCCATCTTTAATGGATCAGCTTCAGTTCTCAAATAATTTCCATCAGAAATCAGAATTATTCTAGGTATTTTAGCTCCAATCTTACGCAATTCTGCTATAAGTGTTTTGATTGATAAAGCTAAAGCATCTCCCATAGCAGAGTAACCCTCGCAATTAAGAGAATCTAAAACTTTGGTGAGTTTTTCTTCAAAATTTGATGTAGTGAAGTCTATTATCTTTTTTGCTTTATTAGAATATTTTATTATAGAAAATGCACTTAAACTATCTAAAGTAAATCTATCTTTAATTAATGTTTTAACTGCAGAAATACAGCACGTAAATCGATTAGGAACGAAATCCTTTCTAAACATCGAGCGTGATGTATCTATGCAAATGACAAGATTTTCAGGTATTCTATTCTCTGACATATTGTTTTTATTGTTTTTTGGATTTTTTTTTTGAAGTAAAGTAATTGATCGTTTTGTTTTAATCGATTTTTTAAATGTTTATTAATTACTAATTATATTAATACTGCTTCAATTAGATAAAGTTTATTTTTACAAAAAAAAATATTATTATTACTATTAAAATTAAGAATATTAGTAAAAAGATAATTGAAAATAAATTTGATGCCTAATGTCAGATAATAGTGGAAAGAGTTTAGCAATTAAGGATTTCTTTAAAAGAAACATCATTATTAATGAACTTGATGAGGTTTTGAGATTTAAACCCGATTCATTAATAGGTGTTGATAAAGTTAGTTCGGATCACTTATTTGATGAAGGAATAAAAACAATTGATGATTTAGCTAATTTATCTGTTGCAAATCTCCCCGAGATAAAAGAAATACTACCAAATATGCTACAAAAATGGGTGAAAATTGCACAGCTAATTCAAAAGAACATAAAAGAACAAATGAGGAGACATAAAAAATTATTGATGATCGGTTTAGATAATGGTGGTAAAACATCTATACTAGCAATAGTTCAAGATAAATTCTCAATTATTAAATCTCTTTTACCTACAAGGGGTGTAAAAAGGGAAAAGCTTGATTTTTTTGGATATCCGATAATCTCATGGGACTTAGGAGGTCAAGTCCAGTATCGAGAAAAATTGTACTTTAATAGACCAGAACTTTTTTTCACTGAAGCTGATATTATGCTATATGTTGTTGATAGTCAAGACCCAGATAGAATTCCTGAAGCAGCTAACTATTTTCGGGAAGTTTTAAAAGTATTAGAAGAGTTACATGAAATCCCCTCAGTTTTAATAGTTTTAAGTAAAAGTGATCAAGATGCTCGTAAAACCCTTCAATGGCAACAAACTGTAACAAGTATAAAAAATAAATTCAACAGTATTGCTCAGGAATTTGAAGAATTTTCAATTGATTACTGCGATACAACGATTTTTCAGAGAGAAACAATTATGCAAATGTTCAGTACTGCATTAATGAAAGTATCTGATACCTCTGAAATAATAGAAAACATCCTCGAAGAGTTTACTCATCAAGTCGAAGCAAAGGCTTCAAGTTTAGTTTCGATGGATGGTCTTATTTTCGGTAATTACACTGGATCTGATACAGATGAAATGTTAGTAAATAACACAGCTTTATTGCTACAAACACTTTCAAATTTTTATAGTTCAATAGGTTTAATAAGAGAAAAATCTATAAGACTAGATTTACCACTTAATGGATTTACAATACGAGGTGAAAAATTATTTGAGTACTCTGAATTGCAGATTCCTGTATACTTATGGATGCTTTCTCAAAATCCAGAATTGTTAGAAGAGAAAATCGAATACTTTAAAGAGCAATTACTTCCGTTGATTAATCTTTTCCTATAAATCCCTTTATATGTTTGTACTAATTTAAGATCTTAGTTTTATTTTTTAATCTTTTTTAATTGATTTTAGTTTACATCTCCTCTAAATCCTGATATGCAGCAAGTAAAAATTCATTGCATTTATCTAACATTTCAACTGCTTTATCTAATTGTCCCGCAACTGATCCTAATCCTTTTTCTATAGCAATATTCCGCCATTTTATAAAATTTTCTTTATGTGAATCATTGTGATCTGCCCAATGTTTACATAATTTTGATAATTTTAAAATATCTTTATCGTGTTTATCCAAAATATCTCACGTCTTTATTAATATTCTAATTGATTAGTGAAAACAAGCTTTATACATTAACTTTTGGTTTTTCTGTTTAATTGATTTCGCTGATTTTTCTTTTACAATCTTTTAGATGTTGATAATTATAAATAATAAAGAAATTTAAAAAAAATATATTTTTCATTAAAATTGTTGTCATTCTTGAAGACATAATACAATTTTAAAACTGTTGAATGATTTATAACGTATTATATTAATAGATAATTATTTTTAAATAAATATCCTTTTGAAAAGCTATTCGTTCTTAAATAGATTAAAAAATAAAAAAAAGAAAATAAAAAAAAAGATTAAGTTCTACACAATCTTTTTAAAAGTGTTGGATCTACTATTTCTTTTGGCTTCCAACCTTTTTCCTTTAGATACTCGTGAATTTCATCTTTTATATTAATTGGGATATCTGTTTCGACTCGAATAAATTTTTCTAAATCGTTTGGAAATTGGACACCTTTATATTTTCTCTCTAAATCGATCCAATGAGAAAGTTTAATCATTCTTCCTTTAGAGTTATCTGCGGGTCTCATACATAATTTTGCAACAAGACAGATCGCTTGCTCAATAGATTCGGCAGTAGTTAATAAATGTTCTGGACCTGGACCAATTAAATGATCTGAGGTACCATCTCTAGCATTATATACTTTCCATGTGTCTTCATCATCAGACCTTCCAATATACATACGCCTATATTCTGCTGAATGAGGACCACAAACCGCAGGAATTCCTACTCCGTTAGCCATGCTTGCGATACTCGCGGCTTTCTGGCTCATCGCACCCCATGCAACACCAACTGCACCTACACGATTAAGAACATAATCTGCAATCTCTTCAAAATTTCCCCTTAAAGGACGTCTTGCGAATATATTAGCGACTTTTAAAGCGGCTCCAGTGATATGTGGATTAGAGACGCATGAACCCACATTAACTAAGCCACCTCTGTCAAAATTTCCTGGGAATCGGTCGTAAAGTGTTCTACCATCTTCATCCTTGACTAATCCAATATCCATCGCTCCGCAACCAGAAACTACAACAATATAATTCCTTACACAAAATTCTTCTGCCATTAAGTATAATTCTTGAATATCTTTAGCATAATTAGCACATCCTATAATTGCAACAATACCGGGTATTTCTCCTAACACAATAGGAGCACCAACATTGCGGATTTCTGTGTCTAAAATTGGACCACGACCAGATCTACAATTATATTTTTCATTCCGAATTTTTTCTCTTCCCGCATACATGATTAAAGTTAAAGGAGATACTTCCTTCATACATTCTGCTTCACACCTACCACAATCCAAGCATGAGTCATATACTTCTTCTAATAATGAGAAATCACCATCTTTTACCATTGCAACCCCTTCAACAATAGGTAAATCATTTGGACAATTTCGTTGACAATTGCCACAACCATTACAATTCATTGCCATATCAATACAGCCTTTCTCATCAGGAACAGCGCTTTTAGCTTTTCTTATAGGTTTGACTTTAATAGCCGTTTCAACAGCAACTTTTCCTGCCTTTATTGGATCTAGGATTAACACCCCATCCATTTTGCCACTAACTAAATCTTCTATTATTTCTTCAGCAGGATCATTAGTTCGATCAGGTAATCCACCCATAATTTTTTCATTTGTAGCAATAAACGGAGCATTTACTAGTTTTGCTTGCTCGTGGCTGCGAAGATTAACGCATTGTTCATCAACCATTACAACATCGGCTAGCCCAGAGCGAATGTAAAACATCTGACGGGAGAGAGAACCAACAATTTTAGCACCAGAATAGTATCTAGTTAGATCTAATGCAGTACAACAAATTGCTCCTACATCTACTTTACTATCTAAGTTATTTTCTCTCATGTAATCAACAAGTTCTACACCGGGGGCAACATTATGACCTATCATTAGAATTGTTGCTTTATTTTCAGTATCCATCGTACCCATTCCTAATTCTACAATTGGAACATCTGGATCACCCATTGGAAACCCATACGCCGCAATCTGGACGGCATCAGAAATTTCCATACCTACAGAATCTGCTAGACCTGCTAAAAAGCTTTTAGCTTCATAGTCTAAATAATTTGACTCTTGACCAGTATGACCCGCTGCTAAGAGATGTGTGATAGTGCTTTGTACCCACTCCATCGCAGTTTCTAAATCCTCAAGCGTCTCAGGTTTCATTCCTACTACTAATCGAGTATGTGGCATCTCTACAGCGATATTGTTTCCAAAATTAATTGGTACATTGCCATATTTCTCTTTGAGCCAATGTAGTAGATGATCACCATGAGCCGAATGGCACGCTGCACCTATACAACAGGCAATCTCCACTATCTTTGCGCATGCACCTTCTATATTAATACCACACGCTCCTGTTCGCCCTTTGGAAAGGTTACATTTACCGTAAGTGCAATTATCCTTGTAAAAATTATGCTTTACAAGTTAAACAGCACATGTCACAAATTCACCCTTAAATTCGAATTGATTTAAGTTTGGCATGTAAAACGGTTTGTACCTTTCCATCATTTTAAAAAACCATGATCGCAGTGTAGGTATATGAGGTGATGCTGTTGGTCCAAGTGGTTCCCATTCAGTTTCATCTCCATATGAAACTTTTCCAGTTGTTAGTTCAAATCCTTTTATAGTGCCGAGTGGTCCTTTATATTCATCTATTTTGACTTTAGCTCCTCTTTTTTCCATATTTCAATTCACATTATTTATAGTTTGATTTTTATTTGATTTTTTGATATTTGATTATAATTAGAGTTATATTAGATTTTATTTTAATTATTATATTCCAAAACTCAAAATCTAATCTATATTAATTGAAAAAAGTGTGAAATTTCACTCAATGTTGTATAATTTAAAAAATAGAGAGAAATATACTTTAAAGGGTAGATAAAAATTCTGAAACTGTTTCTTCGGATTCTTCATCTATGAGGCTTTCATCTAATTTTTCTCCAATGAAACTAAATTTGAACACGCATTTTTCATGTCCTAGTAAAACACATTCGATCTCCTCGCCATTAACATCGATTAACAAAGTCTCAAACAATGCTAGAAAAATCCCTTGATAAAGTAAACAAAGATTTTTAGCCATAATGTTATCAGATTCTTCTTTTGCTAGTGAATCTGAAACCTTAATTAACATATGATCTTTTTTAAACACTCCTGTTATTCCTCCATAACCCATAAGTTCTAATGCTTCAAGGTTTCCCAGAATAACATCTTTTTTTATTGCTAGATTTTCTGAACTCCAATCTTTATTATAGAAGAATTTTTCCATATATGCCCTTCCAAGAGTTTTTCCTACCCAAATAAGTATGTCATCTGCATTTGCACCAGCGAATTCGGAGAATTCAATTAAATCAATAGGTCTTAACATAAGTAAACGTAAATCTTTCTTTTTATCACCAAAAAATAATTGACCTACTTTCTCATCAATCATAATTTGTAATTCTTTTTTAAGTCTTTTAGACATGCTTTATCACGAGTTAACCGTTAATTAGAGAAATATTAAGTTTTTATTTCAATAATAGAAATTTAAACGGCGATATATTTAAATTTAATGTTTACTTCATCAAAACATTAAAATTATTAGAATTAAGAATTTTTTATTCAAATAATGCTTTTTAATTAGCAATCTAGGGAGATAACAAGCTTAAAATCGCTGGAATTATATTATCGATATTATAATTGGTTTTTACTGAAGTAAATAAGAATTTCCACCTTCGATCTTTTATTTTATTTAAATTAAAAAATTCTGAAAGTTCTTTCTTTAAGTTGTGAAATTCTTTTTTATACGATTCCTTAGCATTTATGACTAAATCAGTTTTATTACATACTAATAGTAATGGGATTGCTCTTAATTCATTATTATTTATGACATTCCAAAACTCTTTTTTAGATTCCTCAAATCTTCTTTGATTAGCAATATCAATCATATAAATAATAATGTTAGAATCTTGAAGCCCTTTTAACCATCTTGATCTGAAGGTTTTTTGCCCCGGCATGTCCCATACAGCAAATAATCCTTTTTCTTCTGCAGGAATATATTCAATATTGAATTTCCGTGTTGGAGTAAAGAAATTATCGTTAAACTTGCCCGTTTTTAACCGTCTTACTAAGCTAGATTTTCCAACTTCATCAATACCGAAGAGGAAAACTTTGAAAAATGCGTCCCTTTGATAATAATATTCAATTTCTGGAGGTTTCTCAATGACCTCATCATAAAACCTACGAATATCAATAAATATAGAAATTAATAAATTTTCAACTTCAATTTCTTCATTAAAGGAATATCCATTGCCATTGTTCAATAATTCATTCAATAATTCCTTAAATATATCCTTATAATCGTAAGGGTTATCTTCATTATCAAAAATTAGGCCAATTATAATTTTTCTATTAACACAGGAAGTATATATATTCAAATCGTTGATAAATTGAGCAATAGGCTCATCAATTTCAAAATGATTTGATGTTGATTGCTGAATAACATCTACATTGTTATGTTCTTTTATAATTTTATTAACAAGGATTTTATTATTAAAATTAATAATTTCATTGGGATAACAATAAATATTTAGATCTTCTAAATCTCGAATTTCATTTCCTTTGAATAAAAAAATGTTATGTAACAATTAAATTTCTCGAATTCTTAATTCCTATAAGTTTGAAAATAAAACTACCTTAAAAAAAGTTTGGAATCTTGCTGATTCTAATTACTTTTAAAGTTTTTGGTTTAAAATGTGAAAGGCAATCAATCTTTTGCCATTGAATAAGTAAACAAAAAAGTATAAAGGAGATTATTGATCCACTTTTTCATCCTCATTATCCTCTGAAAGACCTTTTTCTGTCTTTTCAACGGGTTGTTCTTCTGTTTCTTCACTTAGTTCTCGAATGGGTTGCTCAATGGGCTCTGATTCTGGCTCAGTACTTACTGGAGTCTCACAAACAGGACATCTGCTCCATCCTGGTCTTAAACTATAACCGCATTTAGCACATTCTTTCATGCTATCATCTACATTCCATTCTGGTATATCTAGACCCCCCTGTCGCTTTTTTGATAATTCTTGCAATTCTTCCTCAGTCCAGACCTCCATTCCTTCGGGTAATCTTGTTCCTCTCTCAGCTGCGAATTTTGTTAAATCATCTTCCGTCCAAGTAGGAATATCTGGTTGAGAAGACATTCTTTTTTCTGTTTCTTCTGCTAACTCTTCAGCTGTCCAAGTTTTAAGTTCTTGTCCCCCAGGAGTTCTAACCGCTCCAGAGGAGGGAGGATTTATTTGTCCAGGCGCTTGAGGTTGTTGAGTTGGGACATTACAGCTTTCAGCAGAAAATCTTAAAAGAGCTTCAAAACACCTTGAATATTTACTTGGATCTTTACCTTCATCTGTGACTAATAATAAAGTAGTCTTTTCAGTAGTGTGAGGGATTGCTATGCTAAAAATAGCAATATCTGATGTAAGGCGATTTGATTCGATACCAGAAGTGATTCTTTCCATTGAATTCATTAATTCATCATTTCTCATTAAGAAATCACAAATAGGATCGCCATGTCTTTGATAACCTTCATGATATTTTGCGAGATGGTTTTTTGTTATTATTGAATCAAAAGAATTAATTATTGCACTTATATAGGAGTAAATTTGTGATTTTGGATCTTTCTGGGACTCATCCAGTTTGTACCCTCCTAAATCAATAGATCCCATAATGGGTGCAAATAATGGTTTTTCATCTTTCATTTTTCCAAAGATTGTTGGGCGTGAAATTACACATTTAATTTCGCCATAATAAGCAATTGCGTTATCTAAAAGCTCTAATCTCTTGTTAAAAATTATTCGAGGAATTGTCCGAAATAATACACTAACCCATGGCATTTCTTTTACAGGAATTATTACGACACAAGTCTTTTCAATTATTTCCCGTAATAATTTACTGTAATTCTTCAATTCTTTCTTTAAATCTTCATATTCCTCGTTTTTTAATTCTTCGTTCACCTTATTTTCGAGTTCTTTTAACTTCTCTTCATTTATTTTGAGATTTCCTCCAAATGATTGAATTTCCCCAATTATATTTTCTTTCATTATAGAAGTAGCATTTTCGATCGTTTTTTTCTGAAAATCAGTAAGCTCATGCTCTTTACTTGATACTAAGTATTCAGCGGGATCAAATTCTATTTTATTAGCGAAAACTTGAAATAATTTCTGTTCTGACAATATCTTTCCCTTTTTATAGTTAATAATTTTGATTCATAGACAATTATAAATATATCAATGGATTGTATATAAAAATTTATTTGAATTAAGATTATTTATTCGGAATAAAGTTAAAGGCGTTCTTTTATTTTGCTAAAAAATATTATAGCTTTCTATGGCTATGAAAGAGTTTGATTACCAAGAAATTTTGTTAGATAAAATTATTACTGTATGTTTTATTTCTATTATACCTGAATAAATAAGAGAATATCTAATTGAGAAATTAAAATCTTTTAATAATGGGCAGATAATATATCGAAAAGACTCGTCTGAAAAGAATTTACATAAGCTTGTATCACGAACAGGTATTTTAATTGGTTGGCGTCCATCTAAGAAAAGTGTAAAAACAGCTATAAAGCTAAAAGTTTTCATTAACCATAGAGCAGAAATCCAACACCTTATAGAACTCTTTCGAAAAATTAATAGAGAAAGGAAAGTGCTTCTTATCAATTGTCATGGCAATTCTTATTTTGTAGCCCAATATGCAGTAGCGCTTTAAGCTCTTATGAATAAAATTATTCCTCATCATAATATTATAATATCACCATGTAGAGGTTATTCCCGTTTTAATGACTTATTAACATGAAATGAAATTATTGAGAATATTACTCGAATGGCCAAAGCATGTAAAGATTTTATTCATATTGTGAATTTAGAGGAAAGAATATTAAATAAAATATTTCAATTGAAAATTCAAATAATTTTACAATATTCGTTTAAAATATATTTGAATAAAAATTTGTTCAAATATTTTGTTATTTAAATTAAGGAAATTTTAATGATTATGTACATAAATAAAATTTGTTTAATAAATTGCTTGATTTTTTAATTTTTTTCTATTTTTAATTTGAAACTAAATAAAATTTTTTTAACCACTTTATATATGAAAATGAAATTCAAAAATGACTTTAAATTTGAGGAGTATAGAAACATTTTAAAAATTAATACATTAATATAATATTTGGAATATTTAAGACATGACAAATTAGTCTTTCTTAAAACATATTAATCCGATAAAAAAAAACATTTAAATATTAATGTGTAATACAATAAAATATAAAAAAAATTGTGGTTTAAGGCGTTTGGTTTAAAAAAAGCTTTAGTCATTTTGCCGATTTTTAAATTTGGCATATCTAAGATATTATAAGGTGTATAAAAATGAAAATTGTTACTGTTAACATTCCAGAATCCTATATCGATAGTATTGAAAAATTAGTGGGTGAAAATGGGTTATATCCCTCTAGATCAGAACTAATTAGAGTAGCTGTAAGAGACTTCTTGCTTAGAGAGTTGAAACTAGCTGATAATATAGCTAAATATAAGGAGGCTGAGATTGAAGAATTTGATGATGAAAATTATGTTAGAGTTCCAGTTGAGCGTTTAAATGATTCCAACGAGCCTGTAAGAGAATTTAAGACATATAAGATAATTAAAAAGTTAGAATATTAAGAATTTTTCAATTTATGGCTTTTTAAAATTAAACATATTATAGCTAAACAAAACTCTTTTCTTTTTTTTATTTTTTTTTAGTTATATGTGCCCTAATAATTATGGAATTAAGTAAAAAATAAATACCATTGAAATATATTTTATAAAATCTAAATGAAAAAAGTAAAGTGGTAGGTTTCAATTTCTGAAGAAAATAAAAACCCAGATCATTACAACCCCAAGTTTATGGAGTGGGGCATTATAAATAAAAAAAATTTTGAGGATAAAACAACATATGATTGTCCAGTTAAACGATGGGATCCTCTTTCTACAGTAAAAATTACATCAGAAGCTTTTGGTCTTCGAAAAGAACATATGAGATTTTATGGTCATTATTCCTATATATCTCCAATTAGAGGTTTAAGACCAAAAGGATTTAAGAGTGATGAACAGGAAACACAATTTTATAATTGCTTAGAGAAAATGGTACCAAAATTTAAGGATGTTTTTTCTTCAATAATTGAAGGTAAGATAGCTCATGATGATTGGGGAATGCCTATTGGAGATGGATTTACAATGATTATAACTGAAGATGAATTAAAACGAGATAACCCCTTCTCAGAAACTCCACATCGAATAGAAAGAATTCCAGATACTTGTAAAGCAATAACTCTAATAAATAGATTCCCTTCAATGGCACGGATTATAGATCGAGATATTGAAGCGCATATAATGAAAAACCTACCTCCACATATAAAACTATCAGAAGGAATTAATTTAGTTACTATTTCGCGTAATTTTTATCCTTCATTATGTTTCAAGTTAATACCCGAGGATGTGTTAGCAGGTATTTTTCTCTCAATGAAAGCAGCAATTCTATATTGTATTGAAGAATCTATTGATAAAGATTATTATGATATTCCCGTTATGCCCTTTTTCAACATAGGTACTAAAGTTGGTGGTTCTCAACCAAGAATACATAGCCAAGTTTATATTGATTTAAATATGGATGGTCATGGAAGCAGATTAGAAGGATATCTCGAGGCTTTTAAAGAAATGGGAGATAGATGCCATTTATGTGAAACTACTCATGGAGGTTCTGATCGAATCATATTGGAAACGGAATTCTGGACATTTTACACTACAGGTAGTCCTGTGAGAAATTATCATATTCGATTTCATCCAAATGAACATATAAGAAGATTTTCACAAATGAAAAGTAATCAAATTCAAGATTTAGCTCATTGTTTAAAATTAATTTTCCAAGCATTAGATGATATTGAAATCGATAAAAATCGTAATATTTTGTTTAATAGCTGCCCATATGGTTATTATGCTAATTTTCATTTGTTTGCGGATATAATTCCTCATGAGGTAATTGGTGGTGCTGAAATGGCAGAAGACATGCGAGTTGCAAGAAAATTACCTCATATAGCAGCAAAAGAAGTCAGGGAATCATTGGAAAAGTATCTTTAATAAAAATTAACAATGGTTCTTTAAACTTTAAATTAATAACTTTTTTAAATCAAATAAAATTTAATTTAGATCTATTGATTATGTTATTAATTATGAATAATTTTGCGATAAAATCATATTTTTCCTTTATAAATTTTTAAATTAGAGTAATATGACTCGTGAATGGTCTGCAATAGTTTTAGCAGGAGGTAAAGGTAATCGATTAATGCCTTTGACATCTTTAATTCCAAAACCGCTTGTAAAAGTTACAAATGTTCCTATGGTTGATTATGCGATTGCACATTTAGTATACGCAAATATTAAGCATATTGTACTAGCATTAGCTCACAAGGGAAAGGAAATGAGAGAACATATCAAAAAAACTTGGACTCCAGACAGATTAGGAGATGTAGAATTAGAATATGAGATTCAAGAGAGTAAAGGTACAGCAGACGCGTATAGGCTTTTAGCTGATCGTATCGATTCTGAAAAATTTGTTGTATCGATGGCAGACATCGTAACAAATCTCCCCATGAAGCGGTTCATGGAATTCCATTCTGAAAAAGGAGGGTTAGCAACAATTTCAATGAAAACTGTTGAGAGTCATATTTCTCAATATGGTGTTGTATTGTTAGATAAAAATCGAAAAATATATCTTTTCTTAGAAAAACCAGCACCAATGGAATTGTACTTAAGTAGTATGGCTCAACGAGAAGATCTCTTTTTACATACCAACATAATTAATACAGGCATTTATTGTTTTAGTAAAGACATTGGAAGTATCCTTCACGAAACAGGATTAATGGATTTTGGAAGCGAAGTTTTTCCGTATCTTCTCGAAAATAAATATGATCTATACGGATTTGTTGAAAATTATTATTGGCTGGATGCTGGAAATTCAACTACTTATTTATGGGCAAATTGGGACTTATTACGTAAATATGTATGGCCTATTTTACCTAACGGTGTTGATTATGATGGAATTTATGTGATGGGAATTATAAACTCTGGACAAAATATTATGATTGAAAAACCCGCTTGTTTTGGAGAATTTGTCCAGTTAGAGAACCGGGTAAAAATTAAAGAATTAACATCAATAGGAAATAATGTAACCATAGGTGAAGATTCGGTAATTGAGAAAAGTGTCATCTGGGATGAAATTAAAATTGGTGCGGGTTGTTTAATAAAAGAAAGTATCATTTGTAATAATTGTGAAATTGGGAATAACGTTGTCTTAGAGAGGGCAATAATTGCACCTAATTGTAAAATTAGTAGTAATTCTCAAATTAGAGATAAAACTTTAGAATTAGGACATGAAATGTAAATAATACAAATTTTAAATCATTCTATTAGAAAAACTTTTCTTGAAGTTAAATATTTAATTATAAAAAAACAAAATATTTATATTCAGAATAACAATAAAGTAGAAGATTATGAGTCCATATTGTACTAATTGCGGTAGTGAAGTAGAAGAATTATGGAATGCATGTCCAAATTGCGGACAGGTTCTAAAGGAAACAGAAATTCCACAATCACAGCCTATACAGCAACCACGGATAGTGAGCCCGCCACAAACAATTCAAACACGACCATATCAACGAGCTTTTAGTTCTGGCGGAGATAATAACTATGGAATAGCAGCAGTAATTTCCGCATTAATAGGTATCTTTTGTGGTACTCTTTACATTGCTCCCGTCTTAGGAATAGCTGCAATAATTTTAGGTGGTCTTGGAATAAGTAGAGATGAGAATAATGCAATAGCAATGATAGGAATAGTTTTAGGGATATTTGATTTCGTTTGTTTCCTGTTATTTTATTTCTTGTTCTTTCAATGGTTTAATTGGTTTAATTGGTTTAATTATCTCTAGAAAAGTATGCATATTTTTATTAATCTTTATTTTTTGTAAAGACCCTCTTAAAAAATACATAGAATTAAAGATGAAATAAGTTAATTTTAATTATAAAAGAGAGCACATAGATACTGTTAATTTAAAAGGGAGTAAAAAATTTGAGCAAAAACCGAGGAAAATTGAAAAAATTAATATTATATGGAAAAAGTTTTTTACCTTTCTTTTTAAGTCATCATCCAGAATGTGAAAAATTTAAAAACCACGTGATTAAATGTGGAAACCAAGGATTATGTATCGGATGTTTCATTGGATATCCTACAGCATTTCTAGCATTCATGGTATTTAGAATTTTAAACATTAGCAATATAATTTCTTCTAATAGTATTATTACAATAAGTCTCATTTTTTTAACAACATTTTTTCTAAGCCCTTTAAATTTAATAAAAGGAAAAAAATTAAAGATTTTACAGAAATTTATTATTGGGATAGGAGCGGCATTATTATTTTATTGGATAATGGAACTTCCAAATTCAAGAAGAACAAACTTACTAATTGGTTTTATCATTTTAAATTTCTTATTAACCTCGTTAAATTTATATCATGTTTATGGTTTTTTAAAAACTTGTTATAAATGTGAATCCCCGTTTGATTGGGGAAATTGTACTGGATTTTGTACAATTAGAGAAAGAATGGAAAAATATAATTTAAAAAATATTCTTATAAATCTTGAAAGGTTTTCTTACAGATTAAAAGAAAAAAGAGATCACAAATTAAGTAAAATTGCTCTTACTACATGAAAGAGTAAACATTTAAAAAAATTAACTACCTATCAAATTGATATGAAATTACAAAAATATTCAATTGGCATAGGGGATCGATTTGGATGCCAAGGGAAAGCTCTACTAAAAGCAATAATAAAAGCAGAAGAAAATGGTGTAGACCTTGCTGCTGTGTGGAATAAATCTCATAGAGAACATTTAATCACCAAAACAACACCTCTAGATGTTTTAAATGAAGCTCAAGAGGCCGTAAAGGAATTAAAATGGAAGGGTAAATATTATATTGATGCTGATCACATAGGATTTTCTAATGTGGATTTGTATGTTGATTCATGTAATTTTTTCACTCTAGATGTAGCAGAGTTTATAGGAAAAAAAGCGTCGAGTAATGATTTAAAAGCTTTTATTGATAAATATGAAAGATATTTTGGTAAAATATTAATTCCAAATATCAAAGAGTCCTTAAATGTCAACGAGAAGCAGTTATCTTCTATTGCTGAAGAATATCTCCTCGCAATAAAAGAAGCTGGGAAAATTTATCGTAAAATTGAGGAAAAAAAGGGTAAGAATAATTTTATAATTGAAATCTCTATGGATGAATCGAGTAAACCTCAAACACCAGTAGAAGTATTTTTTATATTGGCGGCTATAGCCGCTGAAAAAATCCCCATTCAGACATTTGCTCCTAGATTTTGTGGTAACCTTTATAAGGGAATTGATTATCAGGGAAACAATCAGCAGTTTGCGGAGGATTTTGAGAATCTAATAGAGATTATTCAATTTTCGATAAAAAAATTCTCTTTACCAGATAATTTAAAGTTAAGTATTCATTCTGGAAGTGATAAATTCTCAATTTATGAAGTTATTAATAAAGCTATTAAAAAATTTAACACGGGAGTTCATTTAAAAACATCTGGAACTACATGGTTAGAAGAACTAACCGGTTTAGCTATAGCTGGAGATGAGAGCTTAAAGATAGTTAAAGAAATCTATAATGAGGCCTATAACCGTTTTGAAGAGCTATATTTCCCCTATAAAACTGTGATAAATTTCGAAAAGTCTAAATTACCTCCTCCAAAACTTGTTAATGAATGGACAGGTGAAGAATTTGTCAGAACATTGCACCATGATGATACTTGTAAAGATTTTAATCCAGATTTTCGACAATTACTTCATATAGGATACAAAATTGCAGCAGAAATGGGTTCACGCTATATAGAGGTTCTAAAAAAATATGAAGATATAATTGCTTCAAATGTTATTGAAAACATTTATGAAAGACATATAGCTCGGCTATTTCTATGAAATTATTAGTTTTAATACAAATTCAGTTTTAATTAATCTATTAAAAAAACAAGTATTTTTAAAAAAAAAAAAAAATATTTGTTAAAATTTGGTTTCATCGATAATGGGCATTTCTTCAGAATCTAAATTTCTTAGGATCTCCTTAGTAGGTAATTCAAATTCTTTTAAATTTCCAGCCATAAACTCCTTATAAGCTAATAGATCAAAAAATCCATGACCACTAAAATTGAACAAGATTACCTTTTTCTCATTGTTTTCTTTAGCTTTCAATGCCTGATTAATCGTTTCTTGTATGGCATGAGCAGTTTCTGGAGCAGGAAGTATACCTTCAGCTCTAGCGAACTGAATACCGGCGTTAATTACTTCAGTTTGATGGTGCATAACTGTATTGAGAAATTTGTTTTTGTATAGAATTGAAATAATAGGAGCCATTCCATGATATCTTAATCCTCCCGCATGAATTGGGCTTGGCACGAAAGTATGCCCTAGAGTATACATCTTCACTATCGGCCCTTTCATCGAAGAATCTCCAAAATCCCATCTATACTCTCCTTTACAAACACTAGGGCATGCTCGAGGTTCTACACCAATAAATTCCATATCTGGATTTGTTCCGTTAAGTTTATCTTTCATAAACGGAATCATCAAACCTCCAAAATTGGAACCACCTCCCATGCACCCGATAATTATATCTGGTTTTTTAATACCCACTTTCGCTAGTTGTATTTTAGCTTCTTGTCCTATAATTGTTTGATGTAAAAGTACAAAATTAACTACACTTCCAAGAGAATATCGTGCTTTATCACTTCTCATACTATGTTCTAATGCTTCAGAAATCGCGATTCCTAGACTACCTGGGTGTTCGGGATCTTCTTGTAAAAATTTATTTCCGGATTCAGTGAGATTTGAAGGACTAGCATGTACTTCAGCATTAAAAACTCTCATTAAAATAGTTCTGCCTGGTTTTTGGATGAAACTTGCTCTTACCATGTATACGATGCATTTAAGTCTATACAAATTGCAACCATATGCCAAAGCTGATCCCCACTGTCCAGCACCTGTTTCCGTTACCAATTCTTCAGTACCTTCTTTTTTTGCATAGTATGCTTGGGTTATGGCAGTATTAGGTTTATGTGACCCCGTTGGAGAACAAGACTCATTTTTATAAAATATTTTAATTCTATCTCCTTCTATACCTAAGTCTCTCTCTAAGCCTAAAGCACGATGTAGTGGACTTGGTCGATAAGTACGGGCAAAAATTTCCCTCAAATCCTTAGGGATGGGAATAAAAGGTTCTAAAGAGAACTCTTGCATCACACATTCTTTTGGAAATATAGCAAATGCCATTTCAGGAGGAATTGGTTTTCCATCCATCGGATTAATTAAGGGCGTCATAGAAGAGGGTAAATCTGGTAAAATATTTATCCAATTCTTTGGGATTTCATTTGGTTGTAGTAATATTCTTCCATTAAAATTATCTACCATTCTAATTACCTTTGATATTCATTTTTTCACATCTTATGATGTGTGTCATCAAAATACTGGAAATCAATATATTTAATGCGCATTAAGAAAGAGATTTTAATATTAGGAAAAATATTAAAACGAAAAAATAAAATTACATAGAATCCACTGAAATTGGCTCTATTGCCAACACCAAGGCCACTGCCATCCAAGATATTGTACAGTTGCCATAATTATAAAAAAGCCTTCACATTGTTAAGTGTGATTGTTAATTATATATATATATAAAAATTTATTGGAATTTCAAAAAAGTTTTCTGGAAATCCAGATATTTATCAATTAAAATAGATTAATGTACTTTTTTTCAATACTTTCCAGAGCTTCATTCAACAAATTGATTAATTTAATATTATCATATACATAGGTATTTTCTAAAATATAATCTAAGATATCATTTGCGAGTTTTTTATCATTTTTAGTATAATTTTCCATTTTTGAATTAAATAAAATCTCAAATTCTTCTTTTAACCAATCCAATTCTTTTTCTAAAAATTCTTCTAAAATTTCATGATATCTGATGCTAACTTTCATTAAAATACCTCAACCCTTTAATATTAATATAAACTTGATTATTCTCTAAGCTAAATGAATTAAGATTGCTATAAATAATTTTTATAGACCAATCATTAATAATTTCTATTAATTTTATGAAAATCTTTTAGGGTATAAAATTATACTTTATGGTAAAGATATCTGTCATATGTTACATATTCCACTCTTCCCGTCTTAGAATCTTGATAAAATTTAACTTTTTGAAGATTTGAGGGAATTGTTGAAAATAATCTAAAAGTTAAATCATCAAAATTTTCAATAATAAGGGGGAAATTAAAGACTCCATCATCCGATTCAACTTTAATATGAATGGACATAGCTTTAAAAGATACTTCTAATTTATACAAACCTAGGGATGATTTATAGTTGCCAGCAATTTTATCATAAATTTCAATTATTTTTAGTTTTTCATTAGTTTGTTCAGGATTTTTTCCAACCATCATAGTTAAAGCACATATTCCAACTATACCGCAAATTCCACTGTCATCATTTTCAGCAACGCTAACAGCAATGTTTAACTCTGGGATTAATCCAAAAAAGGAAGTACTCACACCTAACCCCCCTCCATGATGAATTAGGGTGTTATTCAGAAAATCTTCCTCCCGAACCCAACCTAAACAGTATTTAGGATCTTTTCCATACCCATATGGTGATTTAATTCTAGGACTCCAGAGTAATTCAATCGACTCTGATTCAATTACTCGCTTGTTCTTAAAAATACCTTTCTGTAATAAACAATCAGCATAATTTACCATTTCATGCATAGATGTATATAAACCACCAGGTGCTTGAAGAAATTTCGAAAAAGGTAACTTAGGCTTGTCAAATTGCAATTTTTCTTCTGAGCCTTTATGAATATAACCTGTAATATAATCTTGTAGCGGATCCTTTTCAAGTTGCTCTCGACTGACCGTAGCACGGGACATTTCTAAAGGTTTTAATAGCTTTTCACTTAAAACTTCTTCAAAAGGTTTTCCAGTTATTTTTTCTACTATCATTCCTAAAAGTGTGAACATATCATTATTATAGAAGAATTTTTCCCCCGGTTTAAAATAGATCTCATCTCTTGTTTCAGATAAATGATAAAGATAGTCATCAAGGGAACCAATTGGATAAATGCGTTGAAAATCTCCATAAGTAATAGCAATAGGAAGCCATTGCGCGTCAACTGAAGGTATTCCACTACTATGCGACAATAGATGAGCAATTGTAATATCTGGATGGCTTAAAAAGGGTTCTATTTCCAAAAACTGGCTAACTGAATCATCTAATTTCAATAAACCCTTTTCTCGTAATTTTAATATTAAGAGCGCAGTAAATGATTTTGAGATACTTCCTATCCCTATTAAAGAATTGGGTGTCATTGGAAGGTTTTCCTCAAGATTACGGGCACCAAATCCCTTCTCAAATACACTCTTATCATTATCTAAAATACTAATTGCTAAACCCGGAACCTTGAATTTCCGCATAAGGTTCACAATTATCTTTTGAAGTTGATCAAATTTGTCTTTCATTCTAATCAGTTTCTTTGTTTTTTATTTTTTTATCTATTTTGTTGTTTATATCATTTTTGTTTTGTAGAATTTTAAATAAAAACTGCTAAAGATTTCTTAAGATTTTAAGCTAAATACACAGTTCTTTGCTTTCTATCTCTATAGGAAAAGACTTATTTTGATTTTATAAAAATACTTTTTGAATTTTAAGTAGGGATTTTCAAATTCTTAATTAAGATTTTTTATTTTTTTGATATTTTGTTACTTATGTAATTTAATTTAACTCCGCAATAAGGGCATCTATTAAATTCTCCAACTTTGTAGTTTTTTAATAGTTTCCCACAGTAGAAACAAAATATTAACTTTTCCTTCTTTGTCATATTATTATGCTCCAAAAATTTTATCAAATTTTTTAATTTTTGTATCAAAAAAACAACGAAAATACTAATTTATTGTAAATTAAGAACCTAAAGTAATTTCTTATTATTTAAATTCTTAGTTTACATAATTACCTTACAATTAATACATCACAGGAAGCACTGTTAATTACTCTATCTGGAATTGTTCCTAAAATTACTTGTCTTAATTTTGAATGTTTTCCCTTACATCCTAATATTACCAAATCGAAGTTTTCTTCTGCAGTTACCTTTTTAATATAATCCTCGGGAGAAATATCAAAAATTAATCTAGTTTCAACTTTCTCATCCTTATCTTTAAAACGTTTTTCGACTTCTTTTAGAATTTTTCTAGCGAGATTAACATAATCTTCATGAATAGATAAAGAAATTGATGATTTTGAAACCCCAGAAAATGTAATATTAGGAATTAATTCATATATATGGTGCATAACGGAATGAAATACAACAACTTCACTACTTTCTCTTTTTTTTAAATCTAATGCTTTTTCTACAGCATTCATGGCATCCTGTGATCCATCAACACCAACTAATATTTTTTTATAAATGATAAATTACCTCAATATACTTTCTTATTCAATAAATAGAAAATGACGTTGATAAGTATAAGCTTTACAAAATATAAAAGAATTTGATTGAAAAATTAAGATTGTATAATCTAGAGATGAATAATATCTATATTTTGAAATTTAGTTTTAAAGTTAAAATTTCAGATTTCTTAACAGATTTATTATATTTGCTGAGAGAACTAAAGCTTTTTAATTATGTTTAACTCAATTTTGTTTTGATTTAAAGGAATTCTCTAATACTACTAATTTTGCATATTAAATATTAAGGTATGACCAAAATAAAATATACATAATTATTATAAGATGAATTTTCTTTATTTTTGTAGTTAAGTGGTTAATAAATAGTTATGTGCACAAAATAAGTTAAAGAAACAATAGAATTTATGATTAATAAAATGAGTTATGATCATTGTTTAAGATGTGGAAGAAAGTTAACAAATCCAATAAGTAAAAAAAGAGGATTTGGAAGAACTTGTTTTAAAATTCAACAATTGGAAGAAGAAAATAAGGTTAATAAAGAAATCCTTAGAGAAATCACTTTTCTCAAATGTGAAATCAAAATGCTAAAAGGATTATATCATCAAATAAAGAAAAATGGTATCATATATCAAGAGGATGCTATTGAAAGAATAAAACGAGAAGAAACTGTTAAAATTCAAGATCCTCTTTTATGTAAATATAGGAATGCCTTCAAAGAATGCATTTCTGAATTAAAGGAAGTTCTTAAAGAAAGAGCTAATAAAATTGAAGAATCTTTAGATAGATTGCCAATAATAATTAAGAAAGAATTTGATTTAGCTGAAGCATAATTCTATTACTTGTTTAAACCCTCAATCATTAATTACTTTTTAATTTGAAAGTTATAATTTGTACTAAAAAAAAATTATTTTTTAGCGAAAGGTTCAAGGTCTAAGGCTTCAAATATGTCATCCACAGCTTCAATAGTGCCTAAAAAGTGCCATTCACCCTCTTCAACATTTTGTCCTGCACCGTACCTCGATGCCATATCGTAAAGTCTATTGAAGTTTTCATAATGTAATGCAATTCTATTTTCTGCATAATCCCTTGCTGACCATGTTGTTATCAAAAATGGCCAATCAGAGCTTTGTAAAAGTAAGAGTTCCCGTGCCATCTGCTTTAAAATCTTTATGAGGTTCGGATCGCGTGAATCCTTATATTTTGCGATGATATCTTCGCTCTTAGCTTCACATTCATAGATTTGGCGCCACACACTAGTCGTCCACTCATTAAACCACACCCAATGAGAACTAGCTTGACCCCAGCTCCCTTCAATTATTTGTACCACCCTATTTGGAGGATTTGCTTCAAGATATATTCTACTATTCGTCAATTCTACTTCTGGATCATCCTCTACCCACCGAAGGACTCTAGCTAACCACCAATTTCCCTCAAACCACCAATGTCCAAATAATTCTGCATCATAAGGCGCTACTATAATCCCTTTTCTACCATTTTTATTGTTGTAATCTCGTAGAATATCTTTAATAAGATTTAGATAATGACCTGCATTTTCATCTAATTTACCAGGTATATCATCTGGCCAATACAACATTTTCTTTCCTAAGTCTAGTTTCGCTTCTGTGACCTTCCAATATCTTAGCCCACCTGGGTAATGTTTTTTGTGAAAATCGAGATATTCAGCACAACCTGGATATCCATGTTCTCCACTCCATACCACAATCCCTGTTTTTTCATCTCTTGTAAAAAACCCAACTGGTCCGGGGGTGCTGGGATCAGTAGAAACTAAATATGGTTCATATTGAGATTTTTCAAAAGAAGTTGGAATTTCTTCATATTGTGATTCAAATTGTTTCCAGAGTTCGGCAAGTAAAGGAAACCGAGCAGCATAGACTCCTTGTGATTTTCCTCCTAAAAGTAAGGCAGTATCAATAAAAAAATATTTCAACCCATTTTTCGCGAGAAAATATTCTACACCTGGGCGATTATACTCTTCACCAGTTATTGGATTTTTCCATCTATATCCTGGACGATATGCACATTCAGGTAACCAAGCACCAGTAGGAGCTCTCCCAAAATGCCGTTTATAATTATCAACTCCTATTTTAAATTGGGCATCTATTGATGAATCTTTAGAAAGTAATGGTGCATATCCATGAGTTGCCCCACAAGTGATAATATCTACAAGTCCCATATCTTGTAGTTTTTTATATGCGCCAATAATATCCTTATTGTATCTATTTATGAAATTATCTCTCACTCGGTTATAGAACTCTTGCCACCATTTTGTTAATCTGATTCTACCCTCTTCATATTTATTTTCTGTAAAATCTTCAAAATCGTATAAAGCAGCATTGTATTTTTCTTCTAAATAACCTTGAAATCCCTCAACAAATTTAGGATTACGAAGCATTTCACATAATACGGGTGTGATACCTATAGTTAGTTTTGGATGATATCCATCATCAACTAATTTATATAATTCTATTAAAAGAGGGATATATGTTTCTGCAGCCGCTTCATTAACCCAATCCATTCCATGAGGCCATACACCATGACCTAAAACCCAAGGTAGGTGAGAATGAAGTACTAAACAAAAAGATCCTAAAATTTCAGTCATAATCTATACCATATCTAATGAAAGTTTAATTAATCGAAATTTGTTATTGTTATATAATTTTTCATTTCTTAAATATTAAAGAGAATCTTAAATATTCGAAAATCGTTAAAGTTATATATTCTCATTTAGCTTTAAATCATATATAGTTTCCAATTAAAATAATATCGAGATTTTAAAAAGTAATTCTTAATGAGTCATATTCCAATAACAAATCTTAATGAGTTAAAAAAGGACGGAAGAATTATAGGGAAAGCAAATTATGTATTTACCCCAGAGATTTCGAGCTCGATAGGATCTATTCATGGTAGCTTGTTCAAACAAAATGAATCTGTTGTGCTGGGGAGAGATTATCATAACGATAGCCGAATGTTAAAAAGAGCTTACACATCAGGTTTGATGTCTACAGGGATAAATCTCTTAAATCTTTCGGATTGCACTTTTCCATTATTACAATTCACAATTAGACGCTTTGGGGCGAGTGGAGGGGTTTATTTCTCAGGAGGTCATTTATATAGTGAAGATGTTGGAATTAGGTTCTTGGATGCGGGAGGAATTGAGTTAGCACAATCAGAAATTCAGAGAGTAATTGAGTCTTACAATACCTACCCTCGAGAGGTGAGGAGAGTGGATCCAAATGAGATAGGTCAAATAACAGCAATACCTCAGACTACCGATGTTTATATCAAATCTCTTCAACAATTTGTGGATAAAAAAAAGATAAAGAAAGCGAATTTAAAGATCGTAGTAGATTGTTCTTACGGACCTACAGGTAAAATAACACCACTTTTGATTAATGACATTGGAGTTGAAGTTATTGCTTTGAACACGCATTATCGTGAAAGAGCATCAAATCCAGTGCCTAGCATTAATACTATTCGAAACACTGCTGACATTGTGAAGGCATCAAATAGCCATCTTGGAGTGTGTTTTGATGTGGATGGTTCCAGAATATTGGTGGTAGATGAGAATGGGCTTGAGATAAGCTTCGAAGACTTATTAATGCTTTTTATTACATTTGACAAAAGAATACAAAGATCGAAAGGTAATACTATTATTACAACACCTTCAATATCTCCTATTGTAAAAAATTTTATCGAGGATAGTGGTTTTCCAATAAAACAAGTTGAAAACTACCCCGGGGAGATTTCAAGACAAATAAGAGAGGAACGTGCATGTTTTGCGGCTGCAGATACATTAAAGTTTTATTTTGTTGAATATTCTCCCTTCTCAGACGGTAACTTCATTCTCCTTAAGATCCTTGAAATTATGACTGCTCAGAACGACCTTCTTAGTTCACTAACAAGGGGATTTCCAAAGGGTACCAAAATTAATAAAACAATTCCAGTTTCATCAGAACTGATAGATAATATACATAATCGATTACGGGAAATGGCAGATGAAAATGGATATAAATATCACGATATAATAAATGAATTAAAGATAATCAATGACGAAACATATACAACTATTAAAGTAGCATTATATAGAAATGCATTACTTCTATCTGCTGAATCACAAGATAAAGAGAAAGCTCAAAAAATGATTATTGAATTAGAAGAGATTATATCTAAACTTTAGAATTACATTTTATGTCTAATAAGGAATTAAAATTTAAAATAAATAGAATCAATTATATAATAATATAAAAATAACTTTAGAAGCAAAAAAAAAGTTGATATAATCATGGCGTTTGACTTAAGCACTATAATAATTTTGATAACATTAAGCATTATATATCTAATATTTTTAGTTTTTGATTTATTCGGTAGAAATGAGAATTACGGTTATTTAGCTTATATTATGGCTGTGATACCGGTTAACTATTTTTGGGTGATAGGAGGGGACCCACTTTTCGCTTATATCCTTCTTTTTATTCTATGGATAGTTACAATACTTCGCGATACAATTGGGGTATATCGTAAAAAAGATAAAGAAATAAACGAAATATTATTGTATCTCGCTCTTGGAGTTTTAATACAATTGATTATAAGTGCAATTATCCCAGAAACTAACACTTCCTTGCAAGCACCTCCTATTCAAAAATTCTGGTTTTTCTGGCTGCCTAATGTTCATTTAGCAGAACCATCAATGGCTTTAGCTTTTAAAATTGTTGCCACGATATTAATATCTTTAGTAATCGTCCCCTTAATCTTAGATGTTAAAGATGAAGAGATCCCATTGCCTATTGTTATCGTATTTATTGCTATATTCGTTGTTCCCTTTCTTTATTTGGATTACGTGTGGATTGGGGGTACTACCACCCCTGTAGGGTTATTAACATTTCTATTTTCAGTGATCTTATTTATTATTATGCTTTTAATTACTCGCGGAAAGGAGACAAAATAAAATAACTCAAATTTTCTATTCTTCTAATAACTTTTTATTATTATTTTTATATCTGTATTATAAGGAATTCATATAAGATTTTAGATTTAGGATAATATAATGGCAAAAAAGAAAGATCAATCCGATAATCCAAAGGAAAATGAAAATTTTGAATCAAAACCTTCCTATGGCTTAAAAGATTTACCGGGTGTCGGTGATGCAACAGTAAAAAAATTGTTAGAAGCAGGAATTTTATCAATTAGAACTCTTGCGGTGTATCCATTGAAAAAGTTAATGGATGAAGCAGGAATTGGTGAAAAAACTGCAGAAAAAATAATTAAAGTAGCGCAAGATATTGAAAAAATGGGATTTAAATCTGCTGACATAATATGGGAAAAAAGGAAAACATTAAATAAATTAACCACTGGTAGTCAAAATTTTGATGATTTATTGATGGGGGGAATCGAACCAGGAGCAGTTACAGAACTTTTTGGAGAATATCGGACTGGAAAAACACAGTTAGCTCATCAGTTATGTGTTAATGTACAATTATCTTATGAAGAAGGAGGTCTGGAAGGTGGAGCTTTATATATTGACACAGAAGGAACCTTTAGACCAGAAAGATTAATTCAAATGGCACTTGCAAAAGATTTAGATCATAATTTAATTTTGAAAAATGTGACCATTGGGAGAGCTTATAATAGTGATCATCAAATTTTATTAGCTAAAGAAGCTCCAAAAATCATAGGAGAAAGAAATATAAAATTAATTATAGTAGATTCACTTATTGGCCACTTTCGTAGTGAATATATTGGTAGAGGGACTCTAGCAGAGCGTCAACAAATTATAAATACGCATATACACGATTTATTAAGATTAACTGAAATTTATGATGAATTAGCAGTAGTATTTACAAATCAGGTATCTGCTAAACCAGATGTATTTTATGGTAATCCTTTAACGCATACGGGGGGACACGTTGTTGCGCATGGTGCGACGATAAGAATATTCTTGAGAAAAGGAAAAGGTGAACAAAGGGTAGCTAAAGTTGTAGACGCACCAAATATTCCTGAAAGTGATACAATATTTTCAATTACGGAAGATGGTATAAGAGATTAATTTCTATAGAAGATTAATAATTAATATTAATATTTATGTCAATGCCTTCTCGTATAGACTCTGAGATGACGCAGAACTGCTCAAAGCTTTTTTGACATTGATCTGCTCTTTTACGCATTTTAGGATTATCAATATTTGGGTTTAATATAATATCGATTTTCTTAAGTCTCCAAAATCCTTTTTCATTCCGTTTACTAGTAATAATTGCTTTACCTTCGATATCGGATAATGAAATGTTTTTCTTTTGTAAACAAAACGTAAAACTACCAGCTAAACACCCCAAAACAGATAATGCTAGTAACTTTGATGGATTGGGTCCAATTTTGTCAATTGATTTTTTATTTTGATCATCAATAAATAGATCATTCATCTTAATTTGGCCAAGATCGCACTTGAATATCATTTCTTCTTCTAATTTTATACCAACTTCAGATATATATTTATTTGACAATTTTTATCACCATAAATTAAAAAAAAATAACAATTATGAATTAAATATCAAGATTAACATTTACTTCGATACCAGCACGTACGGACTGTGTTACTATACAATATTGTTCAAAAAAGCTTACTCCATCTTTCGCAGATTTTAAACACTGTTTTGCTCTTTTAAGTGTTTCTGGATCTTCTATTTTTGGTTCAATATTAACATCAATTTTTTGAATTCTCAAGAAGCCTTTTTCATTTCTGGCAATAGTAACCTCTGCTTCAGCTTTAAAGTCATCAACCTTAAAATCTCTTTTTTTTAAACAAAATATAAAGCTTGCACTCAAACAACCCAAAACACCTAATGCTAGCATCCTTGAGGGATTAGGTCCCAACATATCAACTTCTTTATGATGTTCCTCATCAATATAACAATCTTTAACTTTCATAATACCTAAATCACATTTAAAGATCATTTGAGACTCAAATTCATCTAATTTTAATCCAACTTTAGTTTTAATTTCATCCAAAACAATCAACATCGGGTTAAAAAATTATTTAGTATTCATATTTTTTAAAAGTGAGAATAATTTCTCTTTCTTTGATTTATCATCTTTAAGTTCATGAAGTAATTGATCTATTTCAGTTAATTTAATTTTATAAAACTTTAGTTCTTCCTTGGTTTCTGATTGAATAATTGATAATTGAATAGAATCATCGATTTTACATGCATTTTTAACAAATTTTAGGCACTGATTCACTTTTTGATAAATTATAGCATCATCAAATAGATTATTAACTATAATATTAATTTGTTCAATTACCCAATCATTACTTCCATTTTTTATAATTTGTAATTTAACTTGCGGGAACTCTAATTCTTCTTTATTGTTTCTTAAACAATTAACTAAAGTTGCGTTTAAACAATTAATTAATGTCTTATCATGTACTATTGGGGCGTTGGTCGATAAGATGTTTAGATCTTTTTCATTTAATTCTTCAAGAATACAACTAAATAAATTAGTATCATTTAAATCACAATTGAATATTTTTGTGTCGTTCTCATTCAATAGTATCACTTTAAAAGACGATAATTTTTATCTACTTTAGAGTAAATAATTAAATGTTTTACAAAAATCTTTTACTTTTCAATTAAAAGTTAGATTTTATATTATTTTTCTCATTTTTTTTTAAGGTAAAATGACGATTTAAATGAAAATATAAACCAAGAAAATATAATAGGAGCATAAAACTATATTGAACAGCGAATAAGAAGATAAATACTACCATCAGAATAAATAGAATAATTTCTATTGCCAAACATATCTTACTATTATAATATTTTTCATCAAAAAAAGATGCAGGATTTTTATATCTGGCTAAATAGTTAGGCAAATTTTCATGTTCTTCCTTAGAAAGTAATAATTTTAAACCGATTTGTTTTTTTTGAAAATAAAATAAATTTGTGCCCCAATCAATAGTATCAATAATTATATGAATAAAATAATTAATACCACCAATGATTAGTACTATCCAATTCATTAAATATCCCAAAAGTATTATTATTATACTTGGAATTATTGAGTGACTAATTAAAAGTCTATGATTGTAATCTTTTGCGTATTTCGAAAAAAATACATCGAAATCACATATAAATGAAAATAAAATAATAATTGAAAAATCAAATAAATTAAAATTGAAATAATAGTTTAGAATCGAAGCAAATATCACTCCAATTGAAAAATGGCTATTAATATGCATAATACATTATTCATTAGAGTTTGTTATTTAATTGATATATCTTTTTTTCTCTAATCTTTTTAAAACTGCTTTTTTCGTCTCAAAACCAGAGGGTCCTTTTTTTTCTACTAAAAAAGAAGCTGCTGATGATGCAAAATAAGCAGCTTTTTCGATAGATTTCCAAGATTTATCAGAATGCATAAATTCAAATAAAAAGATTGAAAGGTACACATCTCCTGCCCCAGTTTCATCTATAACTCTCCGGGGTTTAAATGCAGGAATTTTTAAGATTTTTTCTCCTTTTTTAGTGAGCATAGACCCTTTTTCTCCTAATGTCATAATATAAATTCCGTTATTATTATATTCATTACAGTGAGTCATGACTTTATCAAAATCATTACAAATTCCGGCAAGTAGATTCATTTCTTCCTCTGAACCTTTCAATATCAACTTGTCTCCAATTAAATTAATAATTCTTTTCATATTAGAGATGATTTCATTGTCATGAATATATGCCACTTTGCCATTTTCATCAATTTTTCTTATAAAACCTTGTAAATCTATACCGATATAAGTATTGGGAAACTTTTTTAAAATTTGAGTCACATATTCAATTGAAATTTCATTACATAATGGAACAAGTACAAATACATCTGGAGGATAATTAAGATATTCTGACGGAATATCGCTAAACTTAAGATTGGGGCTTTTAGATTTTAGCGTTAATGTTCTTGCATGATCAAAGTAATCTAATACAAAATTCGTATTTTTTACATGAGAATATTTAATTCCTCTTAGATCAATATTTTTATTCTGTATTTTATCTAATAGGGAATTTTTTAAATTTAATTGGCCTATATGTGAAATTATGCCAATTTTAGCATCTTGGGTATAATAGCTAAGTGCTAATGAACAATATGATACGCTTCCTCCAAGACTGGGCTTATTCAAGCGTTTAAAACGTATTATGTGATCAATCGAGAAAGAGCCAGCAAAAATTATGGAGGGATGATTTTTATTATGAATTTTCATTTATGATAATTTTAATTGTTCAATTATTTTATTTTTTTCATCTATTGTTATTTTTAACTTATTTATTTTATTTTGCAAATCTTCTACTAAATCTGACATAGGTCCTTTGTGAATTATCGGTAGTGGTTTCTCCATTGCTTTTAATTCTGCTATCAAGTGATCCTTCTGATTTAATTGCTCTCGAATTTCAGAGATTTTATTTTCAAGTTCATTAATCTGGGGTGTTAAAGCGGATTCCTCTGATTTCTCTCTCAGAGATTTTTGTATTTGAGAAAGTTCATTTTTTAGTTCCTCATTCTCACTCTTAAGTTCTTTTATCTCATCTGGTTCTAATTTGAATCCTCCACTTTCAATTGCTACTTGAAGTTCAGATTTTTCTTTACTTAATTTTTCCACCATTCGCTTATACTTTGTTAAATCTGATTGAAGATCTTGACATAAAATTTCTAATGTTTGCGATGAGGGCTGGTCCGATTGAGGTTTTATCACCGATGATTTTGGTGGCTCTACTGGAACAACATAATCTATCGGTAATGTTTTCATTTTTTCTATCAATTGTTCATTTAATGCGTCATTTTCTTGTTTTAATTCATCAATTTTCTTATCTAATTCATCAATTTGAGATTTCTTTTTCGATAATTCGGATTTCAAATTATCAATCAACTCTGTGGTTACTGTAGAATCGGTTTCAGGGGTAGAAATGCTAATAGATTGAGATATCTTTAAAGCTACTTCTAATTTAGTTTGTAATTCAGTAATTTCATGATTTCTTGCTCTTAATTCCACTTCTTTTTCAGTGAGGTTCTTTTCTAATCTGATTATTTGATTATTAAGTTTAATATTGTCTTGTTGAATATCACCTACATTTATTCCACTGCTCATCCCTGCTTGTTTTAGCTGTTCTTTCAGTCTCACATTCTCATCAATAGTATTCTTAACAATTTTTTCTGTTTTGCTTATTAAATTTATATTCTCTTTAATTTTATTTCTCAGTTGTTCATTCTCTTCTTCTATTTCCTTAATTCTATCTATTGTTTCTCCGATGGCACTGGGTTTTTTAATTTCACTTTCCATCTTTTTTCTCCATAAGCTTATGAAATCCTCAACCTTTTCATTATTTTCTGGCATTTTACTTCAAAACTTTTTTTTACTCTAATTTTTGTATTGTTTATGTGATTTATTTCATTAACACTCCTGAAAAATAACCGACACAATACCCACTTATGTTTCCAGTTTTCTCAGCACTTGTATAATATTTCAATAATTTTCCTTTACGTGCATTTAAGTTTTTAGCTATCATCATTAAAGAAGTTATTGTTTGAGAACCACATACTGTCGTTTTTGAAGCAGCTTCAAGTGTTTTTTCTGGATTAAATGCAATAAAAGCATCAATAACTTGTTGATCTATTTCCTTGAATTTTTCTAATTGTTTTGAATCATAGACCTCTTTATGAGTCATATCAGAAGAAGCAACTATTACCACATCCTTGTCATAAGATTCAATTGCTTTTGCAATATCGTTTGATAGTTTGCTCAATTTATTAAAATCTTTAACAGACACTATTATTGGAATAAATTTAACTTCTTTTTCTTGAGCACAGTATTTAATAAATGGTAATTGCACTTCTATATTATGTTCTCTTCCAAAAGGATGTCCAATGAATGCTGACTCATCATTAATAATTATATTACTATTATCTATTATTTTCTCAGATAATTCTTTATCAATAACCATATTTCCTAGAGGTGTCTCCCACTCTCCCTCATCCATTAATGCGACTTTTCCATAACCAATATGATCTGTACCTAAAACTATAACAGTATCGGGTATTCTTTCTAAGAACAAATTTAGAAAAGTAAATGCTGCAGCACACCCTGAGTAGATATATCCAGCATGAGGAGATACTCCACCTATTATAGATCTTTGCTCTTGATTTAAACTTTTTGGTTCTTGACCCGGTCCAAACTCCGTATTTGTAAAAGATTCTTTTAATATATTAAGTAAATCTGGTTTATAGCGGGGGTAAAAGCTACCCGCAACAGCAGCTCGTCTAATAACCATTTTTTTAACACGCGTATTTTTTGTTATACTATTAAAATTATTAATATTGAAAATTATATAATGTCATCTACTAATTGTAAATTTAAAAGAATTATTAAGTTAGTTTTAATACCTCTTTAATGATGAACCAAGTAAAGGATGATGAAATCTCTCTTGATGATATCGAAGTACCAGATAAAATCCCTACTAAATTTGTCAATTCAAGAGTAGTTGTTTTTAATCCCTTGTATGCTTCATATTTATATGTAAAGAAAGGATTTTTTGGCTCCCCATTAGGAATAAGTAAGCCTAGATTAGAATATTTTTCTAAGCCAAGCGAATTATCATTAATAGAAGCATATTATTTATTGGAAAAGGATGAAATCACTATTTATGATATAAAAGATAAGAGATTCTTAAATTCTGAGACATTTTATGAAATCGCGATTAAAATTCATCATAAATTTAAAGAAAAATATGTAATTTATAAAGATTTAAGAGAAAAAGGATATATACCCAGACCTGGACTTAAATTTGGGGCTGATTTTGTAGTGTATAAAAAAGGACCTGGCCTTGAACATTCCCTTTTCATGGTTCATGTCTTACCCCATGATTCTGAAATTACCGCTATTGATATGGTAAGAGCTGGTCGTCTAGCCACTTCTGTTAGAAAAAAATTTGTAATTGCTAATCCTCTTACATGTAGCTATTATTTCTTTGAGTGGTTTAAACCATAAAATAATATGTAACAATACTAACTTACTGATTTATATATGAGAGATTCTAAATTTCTCTATAAGTCCGTTTTCATCTAAAAGTTTTGAAATGATTTTTTTAAAACATTATATCTTATTTCTTAATTTAAAACTAGAAGAATAGTGTTAAAAATACCATCAATTTATGATTCTTGTTTAAGGAGATTTTTAATTTCATAATAATTATAAGAATTTATTTACAAACCAAATTCTGATTTCCTATTTTTCTCTTTTTAGGTTATTTTACAAAAACCAATTTTATTAAATCACTTAGCATCTTATTTTTAAATTGTTCAATTTGGTTAAAATCTTCATTTGGTACAGAATGTGTGAGTCTCATAATACTATTCAAGACTTCCTCTTCCTTAGTATCAGCAAATTTAAAACCTTTTTTTAACAGAATTTTACCTTCTTTGAAAAATAAAAGAATTATCTTAATTAATCCTATTAATTTTTTATATTCAGTAAAATTGTCAATTTCTACAAATGCATTTTGGATTAACAAGCTATTTTGAATTAATTTTGCCATAAAAAGATCAAGTTTTTGATCATCTGGCAAATTTTTTTTTCCAATCAATTGAATTATAAATTTTAAATCATTTTCTTTTGATAATATCTCATCTACTTGTCTTCGACATTCTAACCAATCAATATCTATCTCTGACCAATAAATATCGGTATTGATCCACCATTCTGAGATGTAATCAGGATAATTTGAATAAGATTTCAACCAATTAATAGCAGGGTATTGTTTTTGATACGATAGAGTATTATCTAATGCTAATAATGCTTGTACAACCCGTATAGTAGCTGTAGTAACTGGTTCATTAAAATCTCCCGCGGGGGGCGATATTGATCCTATAATTGTTATAGAACCAATATTTCGTTTTCCAGAATGATTTTGTCCTAAAGTTTTAATAACTCCAGCTCGTTCGTAAAAACTCGAAAGCCTTGTTGGTAAATATGCAGGGTATCCTTGTTCGGCAGGCATTTCTTCCAATAATCCAGAGATTTCTCTTAAGGATTCAGCCCATCTTGAGGTACTATCCGCGAGAACTGCAACATCGTATCCCATATCTCTATAATACTCTGCAATAGTTACTCCTGAAAAAAGACTTGCATCACGAGCAGAAACAGGCATATTTGAAGTATTGGCAATAATAATTGTGCGTTCTAACAATGGTCTTCTATTTTTAACATCATAAGTTTCTTTGAATTGTTTTAAAAGATTAGCAATTTCATTACCTGGTTCACCACAACCTATAAAAATAATTATATCCGCATTACAAAATTTAGCAATTGTTTGTAAAATAACTGTTTTTCCAGTTCCAAATCCCCCAGGAATAGCTAAAGTTCCTCCTTTTGCTATTGGAAATAGCAAATCAATTATACGTGTTCCCGTTAATAGAGGTTCATAAGGTTTAATTCTCTCACTGAAGGGCCTTCTTCTAGTAATTGCCCACTTTTGCAGCATAGAGAAAGAAGTTTCTCGTCCATTTTGTTTTAAACAATAAATTTTATCAATTATATTGTAATCTCCCTCTTCTGCAATAAAAGTTACTTTTCCAAAAACTCCAGGTGGAACCATTATTTTATGGGTAATTACTTGAGTTTCTTGCACTGTTCCAATGATATCTCCACTACTTACTTCATCATTTTGGTCTCTTAATGGTACAAAATGCCATATTTTTGTTCTTGATAATGGTGAAAAATCAATTCCTCTTTCTAATAAACCATCTTTGTAAATATTAAAAATTGTTTCTAAAGGTCTTTGAATTCCATCAAAAACATTTGCCATTAATCCAGGACCTAACTCCATGGATAATGGTTTTTGAAGATTAACGACCTTTTCATTCAACCTTAAATAATTGGTATTATCATAGCATTGAGCTACAATGTAATTAGAATATATTTGAATGACTTCACTTAAAATATTATGATTAGAAATTTTGATTAAATCATGAAGTTTTATATTATCTTCTAATCCTTTTACTTCAATTAATGAGCCTTTAATTGCTGTAATTACACCATATTTTGAAGAATCCTCTAATGTCATCAATTAACTTCCAGTTCTCTAATTTTTCTCATTTTTCATTAACATTTAAATTACTTATTTGGAGTACCACATATTGGACATTTTTTTACATAACTTGGAAGAATCATTCCGCACTTAATACATTTATTAATTAGAGGTTTACGATATTTGAAATTAAGATGTATATCTGATAGTCTTTGTATGTTAGGTTCTACTTCTATTTTAAACTCTTCCCTTTGGCGATAAGTTTGATTCTTTCTTTTATTTTTATCGGGGAACAATCTGGAATAGAATCTTTTTCTCCGATTTTTAAAGATAAGCCCTAAAAAGGTTAAAAGAATAAAACTCATAACTAGAATGATAATTATTAGATTTGTTCTGAATTTAATTAAAATATAATAAAGAGTTAAAAGTATAACTAACAGAAAGATCAAACTAATAGATTTACGAATGCCATCCTTCTTGGCAGTTTTTTTGTTAACATTTTCCATGATTCATTAATCAATCAATAATGTAAGTTAAAAATATTTTTTAGAAATTGCTTTTGTTGCCTCAATAATATCCGCATGAATACTCTTAGATTCAATTTCCTTTTCTATTTCTTCTGAGATAATATCCTTTTCAGCACTTAATTTAAAGTTTATGATTGAAAAATTATTATCTAAATAAAAAGGATAAAATTTAGTTCCTGTTCCACTATAAAATTTGAAGAAAAATTCATAAAAGTTCAACCTTAAAGCATTTATAAAAACCAATAATCCCTCTATAGCAATGACTACTATATTACCAAAAGTTAAACCTATTATTTTTACTATTTCAACAAGAATACCTTCTCCTTGGATTAAATCAGCCATTGCTTGAATGGCTATCATTAAGGAGATATGAGCTAGGGCTAATGCTAATAATCGTATGTAAGATGCAACATTACTTATTATTGATAATAACGTTTCAAATGTTTCCATTGATCCTTCACTTACTAGGTCTTTATATGATTCAGCTTTCATATATGATATTCCAAATACTTTTCCAAGAGGTTTTAGAATAAGTAATAATAAACCTGGAATTAAAGGTAATAAAATTGGATATGGTGGTGCGACCCATGCATTAAAATTAAATTGAGAAGAAAAAATTAAAATTGTTCCTCCAACCAATAATAATATTTTAACCATAGAATCTGAAAATGCTAAATATCTCCTTGATTGTCTCCAATAATTTAAAAATTGTATAAACCAACCTAAATTAATATGAATGACTCCAATTAAAATTGCAAATATAAAAATCGTCATAATATTTCCTAAAGGATTATGTAATGTAATATTTATAAAAGGAATCGTTATTGGACTTAAATGTAGAATTACTTGCCCCCCAATTCTTATATCCTCCATTCCAAAAAATTCACCATATAAGAAACCAAATAAAATTGACCCCACCCCACAATAAAAAATTATCCAACAAAAATTTAAAAAATCAGTTCCTTTTTTATTTCTGAAGACAATTGCTCCGATTAAACCTGCTATTATTAAAACTATCCCGTGACCAATATCACCGAACATCAAGCCAAATAAAAGAGGAAAAATAATAGCTAAAAAGGGTGTTGGATCAATTTCAGAATAGGAGGGAGTACCATACATTCTTGTTAACGTTTCGAAAGGTCTTACAAAAAAGTTATTTTTCATAATCCGTGGAGTTTCATCTGCCAAATATTCTTCTGTATCTGATTCGGTAGAGACAACTTCTTCCATCTTAGATTTATGTTTAGAATTAGATAATTCTTTTAAATGAGCATCCTTTTCTAATTCTTTTGTTTTATTAAATTTTTTTTTTGATATTTCTACTGAATGAATAGTTATCTTATCTTTAAAAGTTTCTATTAATGTTCTTTGAACTTCTTCCTTTTTATCCACAGAAACAAAGAATTGAAGTTTCGAAACTTTTGATGATATTTCTTCGAATTGCCGTTCAGCCCAATTATATTCTTCAACATTTTGAACTATTTCGAATATAGCAGCAAATAAAAAGATATTATCATTTCTGAGTCTCTCTAATTCCTTCTCATACTTAATTAAAGTACTATTAATAAAATTAATCTCACTTGCTATCCTAGTAAAGTTTATACCATCGGGAAGTAAATATTTTCTTAAGATGGGCACTTCTTCAGCATACGTAACGCGAACTCTTTCTTTTAAATCTTCTTCTTTATCCTTAGGATAAATTGTGAAAAATATTATTCTATCTTCTGAAATTTCTTGTGTTTCATAAAAATTTGGAAAATTCGGGAAATCGAAAAGATTTGTTATATTAATCAAGTTTTTTGAAAAAGTTGTGAAGACTTTGAAGGAAACTTGTTTTAAGCCTGATAAATTATCTCGAGAAAAATTTATTTTTTCTAAAAATTTATAACTTTCTTCAATTGTTTTCATTTTATTTAGTTCAATTTCAACTTTTGCGATAAACTTTCCTAATTCTGTTACACGATTACTATAAAAATTAATTTCCTCTAAAATATAGTCTATTAATTCAAGGATGTTTTTCACTACAAATTCTTTTCTTTCATTTTTTTTAATAGTTAATTTTTGTATGTCAGTATCTGTAATTTTAAGCATTTTGAATAATCCTTCTAACTCAATTCTTAATTTTTTTATTTTTTCAATTGTTAATTCTCCTTTTTCTAAACTTCCACTTATTTGTTGTTTTGGTTTAATATGAACTTCATTTATTTGAGCTAACTCTTGTAATAGAAAATCCTTATACTTATTATGTATATTTATATCAAATAAACACATCATTGTCTTTGTAACCATCTAAATCACGTTTCAATAAACTTTTTTTTATAAATTAAATCTTTTGTATTTTTTAATCTTACAAAATTCTCTCGCTGAACTTCTTCTAATATATCTTTTATTTTTTTAATTTCTTGACTAAGAGCGGGGATAATAATATTGTTTAATCCATGGATCCTTCGTGTTATTTTTTTAAAACTAAGCGAATGTTTTAACATAATATCTTCAATTTGTGCTAAATTAATAATTATTTTAAAAAACTCCGCTAAGTTTATTATCAATTCGTCAAGGTAATGACTGGTGTATTCAAAAGAATAAGCGGGAAGTGTCTCTTCTTTTATCAATTCGAAGTCTATATCTGGAACCAAATTCCCAATCTTTTTAATGTACGTAACATCAATCGTTGGTTTAAATTGGATCTTGCTCAAACTACCAATTATTTTAACATTATACTTTCCCATTTCCTTATAAGTCTGGTGCAAGTTAATCATAACTTCTTTTAATAGATTTAAGAATTTTTTACGTTGTTTTTTATAGTCACTCCATAAATTTTTAATTTCAAATATCAATTGTTCTTGTTTAAATTCTAAAAAACTCTTACCTTTTACGGCAAAGTTTAATCTTTTCTGCAAATTCATTAGGTTTGTCTTTGTGGGCTTAAATTCTCTAAAACTAATGGTACTGTTACACCTGTTCTTTATAATATTTATTTATAAGTTCTTGATGAATTCTATATAATTGAGTTTTTGGTAAAGCAGATAAAGCTCTCCATGCTATATCAAAGGTTGTTGTAAAGTCTCGATTTTCATCTCTTCCCTGATTTAAAAACTCGTTTTCGAAGATTTCTCCAAATTTTAATATAGCTTTCTGATTAAGGTTTAATCCATCTTCACCAACTATTGAAATAAGATCTCTAACTTCAAGAGCACTAGAATAAGAAGCTAATAATTGAGAACTTATATCCTTGTGATCTTCCCTTGTTGTATTTTCACCAATCGAATCCTTCATAAGTCGTGATATAGAAGCTAAAACTTCAAAGGGTGGAAATATCCCTCTTTTATGCAAATTTCTACTAAGGACTAATTGCCCCTCAGTTATATATCCTGTTGTATCTGGAATTGGATGAGATATATCGTCATTTGGCATTGTTAGAATAGGTATTTGGGTTATTGTCCCTTTTTTGCCTTTAATTTTACCAGTTCGTTCATAAATTGAAGCAAAATCAGTATAGAGATATCCCGGATAACCTTTTCTACTGGGAATCTCTTCTTTTGCTGAACTAAGTTCTCTTAATGCTTCAGCATAGTTAGTCATATCTATTAAAATAACAAGAACATGCATATCCTTATTAAAAGCAAAATATTCTGCAGTAGTCAAGGCAACTCTTGTAATTATTAAACGCTCCATTATAGGATCATCTGCAAAATTTATAAAGGAAATGATGTTTTGTATATTTCCACTTTCTCGAAATCTATTTAAAAAATAAATTGCTTCATCTTGGACAATTCCTATACCACAAAAAATTATTAAAAATGGTTCTTCTGTTAACACTTTAGCTTGTGTTACAATTTGAGCAGCTAATGCATTATGTGGCATGCCTTGTCCACTAAATATAGGGAGTTTCTGTCCTCTTATTAGTGTAAAGAGTCCATCAATAACGGATATGCCTGTCTGTATTACTTCGGAGGGGTATTCTCTTGCGTATGGATTAATAGGTGCACCATTAATGTCGCGTTCTACTTCTGTTATAATTTCAGAATCCAAAACATTCTTAGTATTAATATCAATAGGTTTCCCCATGGAATTGAATGTTCTACCAAGCATGTCATTTGAGATTTTAACTTTAAAAGAATCCTCTGTAAAAAGAATTTTAGAATTCTCTGAAGACAAACCAGCTGTATCTTCAAATACTTCAATAACAATTGTGTCTTCATCAATTTTTACAACTTGACCAGTACGTTCAATTGTAGTATCAGTATAAATTTTAACGATCTCTCCATATTGTACGTTATGTTCATTATTTAAGAACAATAATGGGCCAACAATTTGCTTAATTTTACCATAGAGTACACTCATTTCTCTTTAGAAACTCCATATGATAATTTTAATGATTCTATCTCATTATTTAACCTTTTCTTTAAATTTTCTATTCTTGAAAATTGATCATTAGAAATTGAATAACTAATTCTCAAGATATCATTGATTACATTAAGCTCTTTAATATCTTCAATTAAATAACCTGAGTTCAATAATTCCTTCCCTTCTTTATATAATAAAAGAATTAGTTTAATGTGACTAATTAATTTCTTAGTATCAGTGAAATTATCAATATCGTCAAAGGCATTTTGAATTAAATAACTTTCTTTTATTAATTTTGCAATAAAAAGAATTAATTGCTGGTCTTCAGGTAAATTTTCCTCACCAACTAGTTGCATTATATTTCTTAACTCATTTTCTTGTGAAAGTAAATTATTTACGTGATTTCGACATTCATACCAATCAAGATTTATCTCAGGCCAAAATATGTCCCTTTCAGACCACCAGTCAGCAATATAATCAGGATAATTTGAATAAGAATTAAGCCAGTTTATTGCTGGATAATGCTTAGAGTAAGCTAAACTAGCATCTAATGCCCAAAAAGCTTGTACGAAACGTTTGGTGGTTGCTGTTACAGGTTCACTAAAATCTCCAGAAGGAGGGGATACAGAACCGATTATTGTTAAAGATCCATATCTTTCTTTGTTCATTGTCTCTTCCCCTAAAAGATTTACAACACCTGCTCTCTCATAGAAGCTAGAAATTCTTGATGGTAAATATGCAGGATATCCTTCTTCAGCTGGCATTTCTTCTAATAACCCTGAAATTTCCCGTAGTGATTCTGCCCATCTTGAAGTACTATCTGCGAGAACTGCAACATCATACCCCATATCTCGATAATATTCCCCAATTGTAACTCCTGAAAAGATACTTGCTTCACGAGCTGAAACTGGCATATTTGACGTATTAGCAATTAGAACAATTCGATTTAACAAGGGATTTCCACTTTTTGGATCAATTATTTCAGTAAATTGTTTTAAAACATCTGCAATTTCATTTCCTCGTTCTCCACATCCGACAAAAATAATTACATCAGCATTACACCATTTAGCTAATGATTGTTGAATAACAGTTTTACCAGTTCCAAACCCTCCTGGTATCGCAACAGTACCTCCCTTTACGATAGGGAATAATAAATCTATTACACGCATACCTGTAATTAATGGCTCAATAGGAGTCTTGCGTTTTTTATAAGGTCTACTTTTGGTGATTGGCCATTTTTGCAACATAGTAAAAGATTCTTCACCTTTTCCGATCTTCACATGAAAGATTTCATCCTTAATCGTATAATCTCCCTCTTCAGCAATAAAGCTCAACTTTCCACTGATTCCAATAGGAATCATTATTTTATGTTCAATTAATAGAGTTTCCTGTACAATACCAATTATATCACCACTACTTACAATGTCATTAATTTCTTTTTTTGGTTTAAAATGCCATTTTTTAATCCTTGATAATGATGGTAAGTCATTTCCTCTCTCTAAAAAACCTTTATGAGTAATATTAAAGGTTATATCAACTGGTCTTTGAATACCATCGAAAACATTACCTAACAATCCGGGACCTAATTCCATTGATAATGGTTCTCTTAAATTGATTACTTTTTCACCTAGTTTCAAGTTATAAGTACTCTCGAAACATTGAGCAGTTGCATGATCCTGATAAATTTGAATCACTTCACCTAAAATATTTTGTTCCGATACTCTTATTAGGTCATGAATGCGAACTTGGCTTTCAAATCCTTTTACTTCTATTAATGTTCCATTTATTGAGGATATGTACCCAAAATTAAATTTCTCATAAGCCGTTTTATTAGATTTTGTCATAATTTTTTAAATAATCTTTTATAACCAATTTTTGATTTTGAATGAATTTTTCATAATTTTGAATTATTTCATTAATCTCTAAATAAGCATCTGAAAAGATTTTTGAGAATTCAATTTCAATTCCAGATCTTTTTTTATTTATTAAATTTATAATTGAAAAATCATAAGAAATATTCAGTTCAGCCTGCAAAATTCTAAATCCACCAATAAACTCGTTTTGTGTTGGATTTAATATCACTCTATTTTTGAAAATGCTTTGTATTCTTTCAAAATTTTCAAGAAAGTATTCATAATCTTTAGAATTTAAGTTTATAACAATTTCTGGAGGCTTATCTATTAAAGATTTAATTTTTTTTATTGTTTCTAAAAGAAATTTAATATAATTTGAATAATTCTCTGTAATTTTTTTTTCTAATAGTAAATTTAAATCTTTAATTAGGATTGAAATTAATTCATTTTTAACATTTAATGTTTCTTGCTTAATTTTTAAAAGAGTCGAAGATAATGAATTATTAATTTGTTTATTATAAGTATCAATAAAATTATTTTTAATTTTTAAAGAACTATCTGCTATTCGTTCTCTATACTTCTTTTTACTCTCAGCTATTTGAAATAGGGTCTGTTGATCGATCGTTTTAATTTCATTTTTAGCCTTTTCAATTAGATATAAACCTAATTTTCCAAATCTTTCTCTTAATACGTTAATTTCTGATATTTTCTACATCTCTTAAGTTATAATTTTTTCAATAGATTCAAAAATTTTATTAAAAAAGATATCTCGATTCTCTATATCTGGTTGAAATATATTAGGCACAAAAAAAATAAATGGACTCCTATTACTTATCTTGAATTCTAGAATAAAATCAATAATATCACTTGGTAATTCCATAAATATAATTATCATTCCAATTGAGGGTTCATTAATCAAAATATCAAATGTCTTTAGAAAATCTTCACTATTTTCAATTATAGTACCATCTATTCCTAAAAGATTGAATATTAAAACGAATTCTTCTTTACCTAATACATGAATTTTCTGATTTGGCATTAAAAGTCAAAACCAATATCTTTTATAATTAATTCAATTAAGTTTTCTTTATTATCATTATAACTGGTTTCCATTTTTTTCTTAAAATCTTTTAATTTCTTTTTTATAAAGAGATTTTCATTTTCTAAACTTTTTGATAAAGACTCTAAAGCTGAACCAACTAATTCTCGAAAAGTTACAATTTTTTTTTCCATAATACTTTCCTGTTCAGTTCTCAGATTTTCCAATTCAGCTAAGTTTTCATTTTTAGCTTTTTCAATCAAGTCTTCATAAATTCTCTCAACATCCTTAACCCATTCGAAAATTTCCATTACTATAACCTTTAAATCTTCTTATTATTAATCTACTGATTGCAATTTTTCAAATTCTTCATTAATTATTTCTACAACTTTTGGAATAATGGTAAATCGAATTTCTTTTTCTTTTTTGATAATTAGTTCTAAAATCCTGAAAATCGTAATTAAATCAATTTCACCAAGACTAAATTTAATTTTTATAAAGTAATACCTAAGATATAATTCTTCAATTGAATCAATTAAATGCTCCTTATTAATTACATTCTCTTTATATAATCTTTTCATTACATTAATATTTTTAATGTAATCTTCAATTAAAGAGATTAAAACGTTGGAATCCTCAATATTTAATAAATAATTAATCTTACTCATATCTAAAAATAAATAAAAGTCTATTATAAATTGAGATAATAATTCTTTTTCAATACCATTCTTTAAACCTCTATATATAACATTTATATTATAAATTTCTGTTTTATATTTTACAAATGGCTCTATAATTTTTTTTTCTTCAGTTTTCAAACTATTTAATTGAACTATCATATTTTCATAGTAGAATTTATCCAGAAAAGCTTCTAAAACAAAAATTTCTCTATAATTTTTAAAATATGAAATTCCTTCACTTATGGGTATATTATATCTTGTTTTTTTCATAAATAATTGAATTTCATCTAAAGATGTGATTTTAAGTAGATCCTCAATAAATTCTGTGTTATCTAAATATTCTTCTACTAAAAAATTAACCATTTTTTTCTTCTTTTTAGTTTTTAATCCTAAAATTGAACCAATAATAATTCGCTTAATATTTATTATTTCAAATTTTAAGAGATAATTTTTTAGAAATAAATTCATATTTGATGGTGAGTAGCGCATAATTTTACCAACCATCATGATATAATTGTGATAGAGGGCCATTTCAATATTTTCAATAGTTTTTTCTTTAATCTCTAAATCTGGGTAGAAGGGGCTAATAGATTCCAAAAGTGCATTAATCTCATGAATTTTTTCTATATTATGCATAGAAAAATCATCAATAATTAGCTTCTTTAAAATCGTAACTTTGATAAAGGTATAAGCATAGGATGGAACGATTGCACTCGTAAATTAATCACCACATTTCAAAAAAGATAAAAAAATTGATATAAATAAACTAATTTTACGGAAGATTAGGAATCTTTGTCCATAAAAGTATAGCAACTATCATTCCATATATCGCTAACGCTTCACAAAATGCAGCAACTAAAAATGCTTTGAAAAATGTCTCCTCTCGCTCTGTTAGGGAAGAAATTGCGGCAGTACCAACTGTTTTTAATGCCATACCACTCCCTATTACCGCAAATCCAACTGAGATTCCAGCTCCAATTGCTAATGCTGCCGCAGTTGTTGAATTATAATAATCAAAAGAACTTGGTGTTGTTTGAGCAGAAACAAATGTTATAATCCCCTCAACCGAAAAAATTACAATAAAAATCAAAACAAATTGAAAACTGATAAGTAATATATAAAATTTCTGCTTTCCATTCATATTATTCGCATCATAATAAATTTTTAACAAATATATAATTTTAAAGTATTAAAATCAAATCAAGTGTATAAATTTTTCTATTTTAAATAGAAAAAATAACTAAAAAGCATTATTTAGGAGGATAGTCAATTTGTATTAAACAACATAATAATAATAATTACCCTCAATTATAATTAGGCATTAATTTGCATATATTTAATTTTTTAGCTAATTTAAACATTGAATAATTGTTTTTAATAAGGAATTATGGATATCATAAATATTCTAATGTATTAATGACGGAGGTATTTTCCTAAATTTAATGCTTTTAATAGAAAAATTTAAGATATTAATATTTACTTACTCATAATGAGTAATTAGGAAATTTACGTATCTCTTTAAATTTAAACTCTTTCAACTCTTTACGTTCGTAAAATCACTAATATAAATTTGAATTAATAAATTATGGGATTAATCAGTTTTTCTGCATTATAATTAAAGTCCAGAAAATAGATTAAGAGATATTGAATAGAGATCCTATAGAGACAATGAAATAATGGATTAATATTAAGCGATTCTTTTATTTTTTAGAAATATTGATTTTTAATTCAGAATGAGAAACTAATTATTTTTTTAATTATTATATTTATTAAATAATTAAACACAATTTGTTTAAAGTGTTTTTTCAGAATGATACTTCAAGGATTATTTAATATTTTAGATTTATATTTTAGTAATATCGAATTGTTTTATAGCAATATAGATAATTATTTCCAAACTCAAATCATAAATTCATTTGGAAATAGTACAATAGAAAAAAAAGATCAAAATGTAATTTTAGAAAAGTTATGTTCATTTCTCATAAATCATTTAATAGAATTAGGGTTTAAACAAACTGAAATTGATAATAAATTTTCGGATCCCATTTTAGAATTAAAAAGGGTTGATAAAGAGAATATCTCAGTAGTAATAGATCTTTATGAAAATAAAATTGCTCCATTAGTATATGAGATTTTTTTAGAAAAAATCATTAATTACCTTTTTGATGTTGAATTAGCACCTTTGATGTTAAAATTTAAGGATCTTGGATTTCTCCCGATTGAATTTATTATAGAATTGAGAAACCTAAAAACACTTTTTGAAAGATTTCCAGAGAAAATTGAAAACCTAAAAAAATATATTCATATTCAAGAAAATATAATCAATAAACTAAGAAAAAATAAACAAAAAATCGAATATTTAGAAGATTTAGAAGAACCTTATTATAAACTTCAATTAATTTATCTGATTTATAGAATCATTGATTTCTTTCATCTACAAAAAACATTTGATTTTTCTCACATAAAAACATATTTGGAAGAAAATAAAGATGAATGGTTAATAGATGTTCCATTAGTTTCACTAACAAATCCAGATGTTTATTTTTGCGGAATTTATTTAGCAAAATCCTTAAAGGCAAAGCTTGACAAAAGAAAAATTACAGAATTTTTATTGCTTTTATACGATGAAGCAATAAACAGATATGAGTCTCCAATAATAGAAGCTACAGATGGAGCTTACTATTTTTTTAAGTCAACTGAATTAATGGAATTCTGGCTAAGTCATGAACAAATAAATAACATAATGAAAATTTATCCGAAATTTTTTGAGACTAGCTATCTACAGAACCTTGAGACATCGGAGTTAGTAGTAATATTAAAACTATATAAACAATTAGGAATAAGTGGGATAGAAGATGAAATTAAAGCATTAATGGATGAAATTGAAACCCGAATTACTCCTGAAGGTGTAAAACAAAACCGAGAAGGATTTATAACATCAGAAGCTACGTACTATGTTCTTTTTATTAATTATATGAGAAATACTCTTGAAAGGTTAAAAGATTATGATTTTTTAAATAATGTTATACAGAGAATATATAGAAATTTAGAACTTCTTGATTTTTCAGTAGATACAAACTATGATTTAATAAGCGAATTATTCTACTCTTGTGAGAGCTTAAAATTATTTAACTGTATAGAAACTAAAGAGATGATTATACATCTCGCAAAGTATTTATTTCCAGAACCGGTAGTGAACAAAATATTAGTGAGTGAAGAAATTGCTCGAATAAAAACAAGATTTCGCCATTTAAAAGTAAACAGAATCAGTGGAGAAACAATTCAGTAATTTATAAAAAATATATTTAAATTCAAGTATGAAAAGTACAATAAACTTTAGCTCACAAATTTCATTCTTTTTTTAAGTCCGTAAAATTCTGTTCTTCTTGGAACAATAGGATCTCCCCAAATATCCTATTATTAAGAGTGAAATGGTAAGAATACAAAAAAAAGTTCATAAACATTTATCTAATCCCTTTATGTTCGAGATATTTTATGTAATTTTATTATGTTATTAAAAAAGAAATTTAATATTATTGATACAATAAAATTCTAATTTCATCTGCTATATCATGAATACGATCACATAACTGCTCCAATAATACTATACTATCTCTTAGACGTAAAAGAATTCTTACATTTAAACCTTCATTAGAATATAAATATTCAAGAAATTGCCTATATATAGAATCAACTTCATTTTCTATCTCATGTATAGTTGTTGTGTTTTTAAACACTGCATCTGGATTGTCCCTTAAGCTTTTTATTGTTGATTTCAAAACGTCGGCCATCTCAATCGTTTTATTGATCAATTTCTCATATCTCTTAATTATCTCTTGGTTATTTTTACCATCTAATTTTATTCTAGGCAATATATCGACGAATTCTAAAGGATAATTAATGATATTATCCATCTTTAAAATTAAGGAAACAAAATTACCTAAACCTGCTCCTGATTCAGAAAAATTTTGAATTAACTGTATTTTAATAGCATCTGCGTCTTCTTCATATAATTGCATTTTACTCTTTTTCTTTTCAAGTGAGGCTTTATTCTTCTCATAATCTTCAACCCATCTATTGTAAAAAACAGCCATATCACTGAGAACAGAATAAATAATTCTGGAATGTTCTATAAGCATTGAAACAACTTCTTCCTTTATTTTATTCATAAAAATCCCTGTAAATATTTAATGAGCTCTTATAAATATAAATATTAGATCAATAAAAAATTAAGTATTTAAAGAAATTTTAATATATTCTTCATTTAATTTATAAGTAAATTCTAAAATAAAGATCTTATCAAAGTATTAATTTTGTCAAGAATTATTCGATTTAGGCTTAATAATTTAGCAAGAAAGGTGAAAAAACAACCAAATGAGAATTAAGAAAACTATCCAACAATGGAAAGAATATTCAAAATTATCTGATTTAGGAATTATTGCTAGGAGAAAGTTCTTTAACAATGCTTTTGATGGCGTGTTAACTTGTGCAGGAATTGTAAGCGGGATTTTTATAATATTTCTAGCAGAGCCCACTACATTTGAACCGCAAGATATTCTCCTAACTGGGTTTGCAACAGCTTTAGCAATAGGAATTAGTGGTTTGTGGGGTGCATTTCTTTCCGAAGAAGCTGAACGAAAGAAAAAAGTCTTAGACATGAAGAAGGATATGGCGATTGTTGACGAGGAAGATGAAAATCCGGAGTTGAAAAACAACGAAAATAAATATAAGAAAAAAAAGAAATCTAAAACATTGTTAGAACGAGCTGAAAAGTATGCGACAATTGTAGCGTCCTTAGTAGATGGAGGTGCTCCAGTTCTTGGAAGTTCTCTTCCTTTAATTCCCTTCTTCTTTGGAACATCTCTAAGTGTTATACACTTTATTTTCTCTTATATTATACTTGCTGGTTTACTTATTTATTTAGGAATTTTCCTCGGTCAGATTTCCGGTGGAGGACGTTTAAGATATGCCTTGCATCTAATTACTGCCGGAGTTGTAACTTTAATTGTGTCCATCTTGCTAGGTTTTCTTTAATTCTTATTTGTATTATTTTTCTTTGAATCTTTTTACGTGTAGTTTTAAAAGAATCCATTATTAAAAATTTACTTCAGGTGACACTTGCCTTATTTATTACCCATTTAATCTCTATCTTTTTGTTACGTTCAATTAATATCAAAAATTTTATTTTTTGATATGCATTTTACACTTTAATAATATTATATACTATTAGTTGATGTGAAAATTGAAGACATTTGGTGTAGACATTGGAAGTCTTGAGACAAAAGTTGTATTACTCGATGATAAAAATATCGTGGATTATCGAGTAGGACGATCTACTTTTGATTTTAAGCGTGTTGGTAGTAATTTATTTAATGAACTTTTGGAAAAACATAACCTGAAAAAGAATGATGTTTATGTTATGAGTACAGGATATGGTAGAAATACTGTATCGTTTGCAGATGATCGCATTACTGAAATCACAGCACATGCCCGTGGGGTACAATATTTCTTTCCAGATGCTCATTCTGTTATAGATATTGGTGGCCAAGATAGTAAGGCAATTGTGATTTCTAAAAAGACTGGTAGCGTTATTGATTTCCAAATGAATGATAAATTTACTTAAGAAAGAATTCTTAAGTATAGTCAAAGTGCGCTGCGGGAACAGGAAGATTCATTGAAGTAATGGCTGGAGCTTTAGAGGTTCCTATCCAAGAGATAGGGGAATTAGCACTTAAGTCTAATAATCCAGCATCAATAAGCTCAACATGTACTGTGTTTGCTGAATCTGAAGTTATATCTCTTTTTGCTAAAGGTACAAAAAAAGAAGATATCGCTGCAGGAATTCATAAATCTATTGCAAGAAGGGTTGCTGGAATGGCTAAACGAATAGGTGTTGCACCTGTCTTAGTTTTTTGTGGAGGTGTTGCTAAAAATATAGGAGTTAAGAAATTTTTAGAGCAAGAATTGGGATTTGAGATTGTTATACCCTTACTTAATGGAAAAAGTAGCGCTCAGTTAACTGGTGCAATAGGAGCAGCACTTATAGCACAAGATCAGAAAAATAGCTAAAACTTTTTAAAAGGTTTTTTTGAAATTTTATGTTTTGGTTAATTATAATAAATTTTATGTATAATTAACTCTTTTTTGATTAATAATTCATAGTTTAAAAATTTATAATGGACAATTTAGAGCTTTTATCAGAATTCACGATATTTCTGAGAGAAAAAAAAGAAGAAGGGAAAAAAATAGTAGCATTTATGTCTCATGACAATATTCCTGAAGAGTTAATAGACGCTGCGGATTTTTTCCCTTTAAGATTAATGTTTGCAGGAAATGATGAATTAATGTATGCAAGCCACGATTATTTACCTCCTTCTACTTGTGCTTTCGCTCAAGCGTGTATTGGTTTGTTTTCGCTAAAACTTAGTCAATATAAATTTTTAGATTTAGTTGATTTCTTTATTGTTTCAAATCATTGCGTTTCTGATATTTGTGCCTCTGAAATAATATCTAAATACTTTAATATACCTCGTTTAAATTTTTATACTTCATATACTCAGAATAAGAATAGTCTGAAATATTTCAAATTGGAATTAATTGAATTGAAAAAACAATTAGAAAATATTAATGGCTATAAAATAGAAGATCAGGTTTTTAAAAAGAGTATTAAGAAGTATAATTCCTTTAAAAAAAAATTGTTAGAGTTTAATCTTTTAAACATTAAAGGATCAGAAAAACTAAAGATCCTTCAAAGTGCTATGCTGTATGGACCTTCATTTCTTCCTAGATTAGAATCATATATTCAAAAGTACAAGGATAATCAAATTCTAAATTTTAATGGTTTAAAAGATCTTTTATTAACAGGCGGTTCTATCTTTATAGATGATCATCTGATTGATTTAATTGAAGAAGGAGGAGGAAACGTTATCTATTTAGACACTTGGATTGGAAATAATTATTATTCTCAAATTTTTGGTGATAATGATTTAAATTCAATAAAAAATCCGTATGATTTAATAGTTCAACGATTTAAAAACAATATTTTTGGGGATCATTTTGTACCAAATTTTTTAGAAAACAAGATTTTTCAAATTGAAAAAATTTATCAAGACCATAAAAAGAAGACGGGTAGAAAATTAGGAATTATAAATCATATTATAAAATTCTGTGATCATATTTCTATTATGTCAACACATTTGAAAAATAGATTACAGGAAAAAGGGATTCAAGTATTAAACTTAGAAAGAGATTATTCAAGAGCAATCCGGGGACAACTTAGTACTAGGATAGAAGCGTTTTTGGAGATGATTTAAAAAATGAGTCTTATAGCTGACGAAATTGTTCGGTTCAGTTCTGTTCTTAGAATCTCATATAACCTTTTAACAGGGCGAGACTATTTAAAGAGAAAGAAATTTCGAGAAAAAAAGAAATTAATTTCAGTTGCGTTACCTTTTTCTGATTTAGTTTATGGGTTTCCAGGTTTAGTTCCCGTATTTCCAATTAGAATGCATAACTTTGAGATGCATAGATATTTAACCTATTTAGGTTCTGTCTCAAATATTTTCGGGTGGAAAAATGTATCAAATTTTTTAGGAATTATAAAAAATCTTGGTATTGGAGATATAAATAAAATTATAGATGAAATTATTGAAAATGTAATAGATACGGTTAATAAAAAATATAATGAGATGTACGAGCTTGGAATAGAAAATGGAGTACCATCTGATTTTTGTTATGGAATAAAGTCTCTCTATGGAATGCATGTAAGTAAAGGAAAGAATGTAGAAGCTATATTAAATTATACTATTCGTTGTAGTGCCTGGAATAAATACTTAGAATCCTTGAAAACTATTAATAATCCAGCTAAACAGATTTGGATAGACGTTCCACCAAGGAACATCGGGAATGCGATAGAATTACTAACAGAGAATCTATATGATGCTGTCAAAGAATTAGAGAAAGTAAGTGGAAATAATTTTGATAGAAATATTATGCGAAATCACTTTCAAGTTGCTAACGATATAAGAAACTCGTATAAAACTATCCTTTATGATATAAGTAAATCTGAATTTTATCCTTGTAATCCTGCTACATTTAGTGAAATATTAGTGATACTAAACAATAGTTTTCAAGATTATAATTCTAATGCAATTCGATATCGAGATAATATGGCATCATTAGTAAAGGAAATGAAAGAGAGAATCAGAAATAAAATCGGCATGGATGTTTCTAATATGCCCCGAATTTTAATAACTCCTATGTTTGGAGGGTGGGAACCAAAAAGTCATGAAATAATATATGAATTAGGAGGTCGGGCATTATATGCGGATTGGGATATGTTATTATTATTAGAAGATATTCCTATTACTAAAATATCTGATCCCGTTGAGGCTTATGCTCATTATTTAATGAATGCTACAGTAAATGGAATAGGATGTGATAATGATGCTCTTTCGGATTCTTACATGAGGATAGCAAAAAAATTAAATGCTGATGGTCTTGTTTTTATTCAGCTTTTTGGCTGTCATTCAATATCCAATTGTTTCACAATGCTAAAGGAAAAAATTCGCCAAGAACTGGAGATTCCCAGTATAGCATTAAATTTTAATAAAATTGGTGAGAATGTAGAACAAGTTAAGACTCGCTTAGGTGCATTTATGGAAATGTTTAAGTAGTATTTTAAAATAGGAAGGTTTAATAATTTTAAAATAATGATTTCTTTTTATTAAACAAGAGATTAATTAAATGATTAGTGGCTAGATCTCATGCTATTTCATGAAAAAAGAGAAGAACTTGATTCAGAATTCTATAAGGCTTACCAAGTGCTTTGTGGTATCGAAGAGGAATTCCTTATTATTAATAAGAATGGAAGGTTAGCAAAAGTAGCGGATGATATAATGGTAAAATCTGCTGAAATTCTTGAAAAAGATCAAAATTTTCTGAGTTCACTTCAAGTTAGAATACGGGGACTAGATGCCGAACCTTCACCTTCACAAATAGAATATGTTACCCTACCTCTACCCCCTACATCACTGGAACAGGCTGTAAAAGAAGGAAGGAAATTATTAACTGAAGCTGCAAAACAACTTGGAGTTAAAATACTTGCTCAAAGTCTCCATCCAGTGCAGAGTGATCCAAATCCGATTTGTGGAACTCATATTAATGTTTCTGTCCAAAAAAAAGGTGGTCTAATGACTCCTGAAGAAATGAAAATAGTATATAATTATTTGTGGGATTATCTTCCAGAAATAATTGGAATTTCAGCAAATTCTTATGTATATAGAGGAAATTGGAATAATATTGCTAGTAATCGATGTGCCAATAGTACTGTCCTTAAACCAAATGGATTTGCATTGATACAGATACCTGAAAATCGCCCAGCTTTGATTCCAATGCGTTATTATGGTCGGATGAGATATAAACTTAAAATAGGATTTGAAGAAGATGAGTTCTCTAAAAAAGTGATTACTAATAATCGTGGAGATCGTTTAGTAGATATAACCCCTAGAGGTCCGTTTACTAACATTAGTGATGATAATGATGAATTGCCCTCAAGAAATAGGATTGAAGTCCGCATAGTTGATGTCCAATATAATACTGAGGATTTAGTTGATTTATCTTATCTTTGTTGTGTTTCTGCACTTCATGCTATACATCTCCAATCCACAGGAGAAATTATACAAGACCCATATCATACTAATAATGTGGAAAATGCTATCGCAAATGGAACTAAAGCTGTTTTCAAGAGACCAAAGGGAGTAATTGAATCCTTAGAGACTAGCACAACAAGATGGATCAACGAAACTAAGATATACCAAGATTATTTAGGCATTCAAATCAAAAACTTACCTGATAAAAAACGTATAATTGGTTATTCTCAAAAAGAACTAAATATAGAATATCAAACAAGAAAAATTGAAAAACTGAGACAACAAGGAAAAACTTATGTTGTTATGGAATTAGTAGACCCAAGAATTGTCACTGATCGGAGAGGAAATCGTTATAAAATTACTGCAGGTACTCAAGTTCGAGGTAATTTAGAAGCAAGCTATAGTTTTTCTTACGATGATGTTGATGGAATGGTCACTAATTTCAATGGGATACGAGTTGTTAATACTCTTGTAGTGCAAAATCTTAAAATACCATTAGTAGAAAATGATCGTGTGTTAAGAGGACAATCTGAATCAGATTCATTATTAAACAGATTGTTTGGTGACGTTTCATTCTAATAAAAATTAACAAAATTATTAAGAAAATGGAACAAGGCAATTATAAAAATTATAAATATGATAAACTCTTCGTCTATGGTACCTTACAACATGGACAAAGCCGAAATTATATCCTTAGAGGATTAAAATATAAAAAAGCTAAACTATTAAATTATAGAAAGATGGAACCACCTTCCTTGGGATTTCCATTTATCATTCATGATAATAATTCTAGTGTTAATGGAGAGATATACTATGGTGTTGGAAAATCTCTCCTTAATCAAATCGATATGATTGAAGGAGAAGGGAAATTATATCATAGAATTTTAGTAAGAGTAAAGTTAGAAGATGATAGCGATATAGATGCTTATACATATTATCCCTCTGAGATTTTATTTAAAAACTACACATAATTCATAGGAGATTATTAATGAGTGAAGAAAATTCTTTTGAAAATGAAAAAATTACACAAATACTGCTTATAGATAATTATTCTCGAGGTTTAATGACGGATAGAATAACAAGAATAGAAACAATTATAAATGACTGTATAGCAGAAGTAGAGTTAAAAACAATTCATTTTACTCAATTTAAAACAGAAATGGCAGAAAATTACAATGGGATTATTCTCTCAGGCTCTGAATTAGATGTTTCGAGTTTTTACTACGACGAGAGATTAAAAAGAAAGTTTAAGCCTCAATTAGAATTGATTCAACAAACAAATCAAATACCAATCCTTGCATTATGCTTTGGATTTCATTTAGTTGCTTATGCGTACGGTGCACAAATAAGCAGGATGAGGCTTTTTGGATTAGGGGGGAGGATAATATTTATTTTACTTAAGGAAACAGATGAATTGGTAACTCAAAAAAGTATTCCAGTTAACGTCCATCACCTTGATTTTGTATCTCCAAATGATTGTAATATTCAAGAAAAGTTCAATATCATGAGTACTTCTAGAACCTTAGGATATAAAATGGTACAGTATATGAAACATATCGACAGACCAATTTTTGCACTGCAATTTCATCCAGAAACTCATAATCCTTATTATTTTCATCCAAGCTTATTTGATGAGAGAATAGCTAATAAAACTATCAAGATTGGAAAAGAAATAATTGAGAATTTTATTTGGTTATGTTATTACAAAAAAAATATCAATGTTCATAACGGTTAATAAAATATTTCTCAACCATAAATGATAGAATCTTAAAAATACAAGTTAGTTTAGTCCTAATTTAAATGATTTTTCATTTTTCAAATAGAACTAATTAAAGTGATTTTTTATATATAAAAAAATTTAAGTCCCCCACCTTATGAAATTTTATCCATACTTTTAAAAATAGAATTTTCTGATTAAAAGTTATAATTAAAATCTAAATTTGAAAAGTATTTTTGCAATTTTTAATATCTAAATACGATTGTTTAGTTTACTGCATTGGAAAAGATATTTTTTTGTAAATAATTATAAAATTTAAGGTGAATTTCAAACGGAAAAAATTTTTAATCTTAATATTAAAGCACATGAGAATATAATAATCGCTAAAAAAGAAAAATTAGTTGCCTTAGAATTAAAAAAATTAGCAAAAAATCTCTTAAAAAAAGTAAAAACGAGAGAGATGTTTGTTGAAAAAGAGATAAAATTAGCGCAAGTAAGAAAGAAATTGGTTGAAAGTAATCATAAATTATTGGAGAGCAAGATAAAATCTAAGTTATTACTAAAATTTCCAGAGGAAGTAATAAAAAATGAAAGAGATTTTATAAATTATCATGAGAAAGTCGCTGATAATCAATTTGAGTTAGCACAACATCATAAAGAAATAGCGAGGTTTGAAGAAAAGTTAGCTAAAAGTAAATTAATATTAGCAAAGTCTAAAATACAAGCTGCAAACATTCGAATTAGATTGGGAAAACTACAACTAAAATATATAAGAGCGGTTCAAAAAAAATCACCTGAAAAAGCTATTGTAATCAAAGCATTTTATAAACAAGAAGAAAAAGTTTTATCTCATCATTTAAAAGAATTAAATGAAAAAGAAAGAGAAGTTAAAACAATTCAAAATGACATAATGGAATTAACATCTAGACTTTCCCAAACATTGATAAAGTGAATAAATTAATACCTAATTTTAGTAATTAAAATTAAAAGGTTATTTCGTGTCAATATAATTGTATCAATTATCATTATTTACTAATTCTAAGTAAATTAGCTGATTATAATAGTATTTTTCTGTTTTAATTATCAGTTGTAAAAAAATTAATAATTCATTAGCTTAGGTAATATCTCGAATTTACTTATAATTCTTAGCCATTATTTATTTATTTATAATTATTTTCATATGATTTGATAAAAATGTCATTATATAATAAATCAAATTTAATCGGTGGAGGTTTTATAAGAGGATTAGGTTATTTCCTCTTCTTTTTGGGAATTATTATATTGTTAGGTATGATAATTGCATTAAATTTTTTTGGAATTCCGCTTAATTTGCTGGTATTTATTGGAATTATTATAATGACTTTTATAGGATTTATTTTTATGGGATTATATATTATCCCCGAATGGATTAGAGTGCCTACCTTATTATTAGGAAAGTTTAAAAAGATGCGAGGACCAGGTGTTTTGTGGCTTTTTCCATTTGTTTATCGAATACCATTTTCTCTCGACATGCGAATTATTACAACCACATTCTCTGCAGAACAAACTTTAACAAAAGATAATGTACCTGTTAATGTTGATGCTGTGTTGTTTTGGAAAGTTGTAGATTCGTATAAAGCATCACTCCGTGTCCAAGATTATAAAACTGCAATTTCATGGGCTGCTCAAACTTCATTAAGGGATATAATTGGAAAGACAGAATTGAGCCAGATGCTTGCGGGAAGAGACGAAATATCGCATGATCTTGAAAGGATAATTGATGAACGTACTGAAGAATGGGGTGTTAAATCTATTTCAGTTGAAATTCGGGATGTTATAATTCCAACGGCATTACAAGATGCAATGAGTCGACAAGCACAAGCGGAAAGAGAACGTCAAGCAAGGATTATACTAGCAGGTTCTGAGGAACAAATTGCAAATAAATTTATTAATGCAGCTCATATCTATGAAAGTGATGAAGTCGCATTAAATTTAAGAGCAATGAACATTCTTTACGAATCCATGAAAGAAAAGGGAGCATGGATTATTGTTCCTTCAGATATGGTAAATATATTAGGGGGTAGGTTCAAGCATCTTAGTGATTTCAAAAAAGATAAGTAATCATCAGTAAAACCATAATATTAAAGAATAATTTGAATATAATGCCAAAATAACGATAAAAAAATTGTATTCCTATAAAATTAAGAAAAAAATAACGTTAAGTTAAAATTATAATCCTATAATTTTTTAAATTAAACTACTAATTTCTTTTAATCTCATTCTTAAAGTAATTTCAGAAACGTTTGCAATTTTACATATTTGTTTTTGGGTGCGAGATTCATTATTTTTTTTTGAGGAAATATACAGAGATGCTGCGGCAATTCCTTTAGGATCTCTACCTGAAATAGTTAATCCTTTCCTTTTACTGTCCTCGAGAACTTTTATTGCAATATTCCGACAATTTACAGATAAATCCAACTCGTCATAGAATTTATTTATATATTCTTGAGGTGTAAAATTATGTGAACTCAAATTTAAATTTGGAATAATATTATTTACAACTGCTTTATAGCAATAAACAAACTTTTTCTTAGAAATTTGAAATACAGAAAGCAAATCTTCAATAATTATTGGTTTTCTATAAAATTTTAGCGCAAAATAAAGTGATACACTAAGAATTCCATCAATTGTTCTTCCTAATGTTAGTTTTTTTCTAGCAGCAGAAATATAAATCCTGAATGTGTCTTCTGTAATATAACTTGGGAGATTCAATTGAGTTTTGATTTGATTTAATTTGGATATTGCAATCCATAAGTTCCTTTCAAGACCATTTACTAATCCTGTATTTATTTTAGATAATCTCTTATAGTACATCAATGCCTTAGGGGATAAAAAGTTTCCTTTTCCATCTAGATTGCCTTTAAAGATTGTACGGGGTCCAATTGGAGAACGTACAGGTTCAATATTATTTGGATTAACATCTGTTTTCAAAAAAGGTTGCATTTTAGGTTTATAAGAAATGACTTTAGATTGCGTTGTTCCACAATTCGTACAAACATTATACCCATTAGAAGATATGATGTTTGGCACTGCGCAACAATTTTCTTTGTGTTCTTTTATGAAAATCTCATCATAATTTTTGAATCTTTTTGAGTATGCCATTTTTATCATATATTATTTTTAATTTAGAATTCATTTATATGAGTTAAGTAAATTTTGTTTGAAATATCGAATTTATCTACAATAAGACTGTTATCGTCTCTTTTATCATCCTTTTTCAGAGGAACTTTTACTAAAATTTTAAAATCTTCCATAAAGTAATCTATAAAGATTTTTGATTTTGTTTTATCTAATTCCATGAAAATTTTAATTCTAAAAACCTCTTCTCTATTATTTCTTTGGTATATTTTTGTTTAATTTCTCTATACACCTACAACGCTTAATTTCAAAATCAATTGGAATAATAAATTCTTTAATTATTTCCGAAATTATCTCAGTCTTGATTACTTTTATAGTAGGGTTATTTCTAAAATGATAATTAACGATTTTGTCTAAGTCTTTCAATATTGAGTATGCTATAATAATAACAAAATTTGTGACTCCACTCACTCTATATCCATGAATAATATAAGGACAAGAATTAATTATACTTACAATCTCCTCAGGATCAGACGTTAGAATATCAACTTTTGCGTAATAACATTCTAAATTCTTTAGATTTAAACCAGCTTGAAATTTTAATATTCCCGACTCTTCGAGTTTTTTTATCCTTGATCCTACAGTTGGTTGGCTTCTATTAACTTTTTTTGCTATTTGTGTATGGGTGATAGTTGGATCCATCTGGATAAATTTAACAATCCTTTTATCAATATCATCTAAAACATTTACACTATTAATCATATTTATACATCAAGTCCTTTTTTCAGAGATTTTTTATGAAAATTTTTTTAACTTTTTCTATTATATTACAAAAGTAAGATATCACAATATTTAAGTATTGCTATTTCGTGATATCGCGATATCATAACTTCATAATATTTAAATTTCTAAATTATCTTATTTAAATAAAGGACACTCTGAATATGATTTGAGATAAATAATATCTTAAATTTGAATAATATAAATGCACGGAAAATAGAATAATGGACGAATTAACTAAAGAAGTCGCTAATTTTTTAAAAATTTTGAGTGATCCATATTCAATTGAAATAATTAGACTTCTTAAAAATAATGAAATGATATCTAAAGAGATTCAAGATATATTAAAGATTAGTCAATCATATACTTCACAAGAATTGAAAATATTAAAGCAAGCAGGAATATTAAATGTTAGAAAAGATGGAAATATAAAATATTATTATATTGCAAATAAATCTATTTTTAAAGTCCTATCAACGATAAATTCATATATTTTAGAGTTGCAAAGGAACAAATTTCAAAAAATGATTAAATCAGATAATTTAGATAAATTACGGTAAAAGGAAATTTTATTGTCAAATCTTACAAGTAAAAATAATTCAGAAACTTATAAAAAAATTATAATTGCTGGTCTCGATAATTCTGGAAAATCATCGATAGTTCTTAGCATTATTGGAAAAATGAATTTACTTAATTATTTGTCATTGACTCCTACTATTGGTCCCAATATTATTGACTTTGAATCTGTTAACTCAAAATTTAATATTTGGGATTTAGGTGGTCAAGAGAATTATAGAGAAGAATATTTAGAGAATTTTGAACCCTATATTGCTGGATGTTCTAAAATTATATTTGTTATTGATATTCAAGATATCCAACGCTATGACTTAGCTTTAAAATACTTAGAAAATATTTTAAAAAAAATTCAACAAAAGAATTTAGATTTAGATATTTCTATTTTTCTTCATAAATATGATCCTGATTTGAAGGAAATTCACACCGATATTACTGAAGACAAGATTCAGGAATTAACTCAAAAGGTTAAAAGATTGATTCCAGAAGGGTTTTTCTTTGAAATTTATAAAACAACAATCTATACAATTTTTGATAAGATTCTTGTTTACTAACTTTAAACAATAATAATTTTCACTCTTTAACTATGACAGAAAAAGAAAATATTCAATATGCTAATAGTGAAGAAATTGAGCCTAAAGAAAATTTAAAAGGAAAATTATTTACGTGGGTTGAAATAAGCACCTTTATATTTATTCTAATTATTATATTCTCGACTACCTTCTTCAATTACTTGTTATTTCATAGTTTAGCAGAAATTTTTAGTGTAATAATTGCTGGGGGAATTTTCTTAATAGGGTGGAATTCTCGTAAATATATAAATGAATCCTATTTCTTAATTTTAGGAATTTCTGCTCTTTTTGTTGGTATTTTTGATATTATTCATACTCTTGCATATGAAGGTCTTAATATTTTTCCTGAGCATGGAGGTAATTTATCAACTCAATTATGGATCGCAGGGCGCTATATTCAAGCATTCTCTTTTTTATTTGCCACATTGATGAGAAATAAAAAGGTTTCACAGAGTATATTGTTATTTTTTTATTCATTAATTAGTCTAACATTACTTCTCTTCATATTTCTTAAGTTATTTCCCATATGTTTTGTTGATGGGGTCGGATTAACCCCATTTAAAATAGTTAGTGAATATATTATCATAATCATATTTGCCATAACATTTCTAATAACTTATTACTTCAAATATGAGTTTAACAAACAAATTTATCAATTTATTTTAATAATTTTAATTTTTTTTATATTTTCTGAATTTACTTTTACACTCTATCACAACGTTTATGGCCCTTTCAACGAATTAGGTCATATTCTAAAAATAATTGCTTTTTATATTCTATATAAAGTAATAATTCTAGTAGGGTTTAACAACCCCGTAGATATATTGTTTAAAGAACTCAAACACAGCAAGGAAAAAATGAGAGAGTCAGCAGCTCGGTATTTTAATCTATTTGAAAATTCACCAATTTCTATTTGGGAATATGATTTCAGCGCCATTAAACAATATGTAGATTTTTTGCAGAATAAAGGTATTAATAACCTTTCAGAGTACTTCACTAAAAATAAGGATGATTTACTTAAGTGTGTCTCACTAATCAAAATACTCGATTTTAATAAAGCAACATTTGACATATATAAAGTTGATAATAAAGATGATTTAATTGATAAATTAACAAAAACTTTTACTGAAGAGGCATTAAACGCATTTAAAAATGAATTATATGCATTTTCAGAGGGTAAAAAAGTTGTAGATTTTGAAACAACAGTCAATACGTTGACAAATGATGAAAAAAATGTGTTAAAGAGAGTATCAATAATTCCTGGCTATGAAGAATCTTGGTCAAAAGTAATTGTGAATATTATAGATATTAGTTTACGTGTATCCGCAGAAAAAAAATTAGAAGAGTTCATATCATCAGTTTCACATGAATTGAAGACCCCAATCACAGTTTTAAAGCAATCCCTTTACAATTTGAATAAATATAAAGAAAATTTAGATGATGGTCTTAAATCGGACATTTTTGATGCAGTAGTTCGCAACGTTAATTTATTAAGTGAATTAATCGATGATATTTTAATTATTTCTAGAATTGATGAAAAACTTCAAACTTTAGAATTAGAAGAAATTTCAATTTATAAAATATTTCTTAATTTAATAGAACTAATGGAACCAAAAATTAAAGCTAAGAATATTTCTACTATAATAAATATTGATAAGAATTTAAAGTTAGTTGCAGATCCTAAAAGATTTAGTCAAATCTTTCGTATTTTTGTTGATAATGCTATTAAATATTCTAAAAATAACTCATCTATTGAAATATTCGCTTTTAATTATTACCAAGGTAAATATAATCCAAAAGAAGATGAGGGTATTTTATTTCAAATAGCTGATCATGGTATTGGAATCAAACAAAAAGATATACCACACCTTTTTGAAAGATTTTTTAGATCTAAGGATGTTGCAGAGATTCCTGGAACTGGTTTAGGTCTTTCTATAGCAGAAGAGTTAATAAAACTTCATGGTGGTAATATCTATGTTGACAGTGAATTTGGAAAAAGTACAACTATTTCAGTTTTTTTCCCCAAAATGAATTTTTAAAAATCATAAAATTCTAAATTTTTTTTAATTATTATATATTAATCCCAAAACAATATAGATTTCTACAATAGCTTTAGTATTAAAAGATTATGAAACCATTGATTTTAGTTGTTGATGATAATGATGATATTTTACTAAACATTAGAATTGCTTTAGAACAAAATAATTTTGAAGTTATTACATCATCCAATGGACAAGATGCTTTAAATATATTGTCTAACCTTGATAAAATTCCAGATCTCATAATAAGTGATATAATGATGCCTGTTATAGACGGGTATGATTTCTTTGTAAAGGTATCATCTACTCCCAAATTAAGTAGAATCCCATTTATCTTCTTAACAGCAAAATCCTCAACCGAGGATGTACGATTTGGAAAAATATTAGGTGTTGATGATTATGTTACTAAACCTTTTGAAGAGGAGGATTTATTAGCTATAATTAATGGAAAAATACGAAGAAAAGAGAAGATAGATTCAATCAATAAAAGAATAGAAGAATTAATTGAAGAGATTGAAGATGAGATAGAACCCCCATATGAAAGGAAGACCAAATGTGCTGTTCTATTAATTATGCTATGGGATGATAAAATTGGACCAAAATTAACCAGTTTTATTTCATTAAGGGAACAATTATCATATTCCTTGGAAGATATTGGAAGACAATTGTTCCAAGCATCTGTCTCAATTTATGGTCATGATAAAATGAATCATGCACAAGGAATATTAGTAGATATAGAAAATATTAAAAGAAAGGGATATATCTATTTTGATTCATATAAAGACGAAAAAATGAGGGGAGGGGAACAGGATTATATGATAGCTTTCATTACAAGAGAAATTAATTACCTGGAATCTTTAAAAATAAGGAAAATTTTTATGAATATCTCTAAAAGAGTTCAGAGTACAAAACAAGTTCAACTTCAAAAAGATTTTCAGAAAATTTTAAAGATTTTTACTGAATATAGTTAAAAGTCAAGCCTCATTTTAATGTTTTTAAATTATTTAAATTGCTTAATTAATCATTATCTTTTTGTATAAAAATTATGAATTATTATAATAGCTTTTAAATATCCTACTTAAATTTTTTATTGTAGATATAAGGTGATGGATGATCTCCAAATTAAATAGAAAAAATGAAGAGGATATAAAAAAATCTACAATTGAAATACTCCAAGAAAAATTGCTGAGAAAAATACAAAAAGAAATTGATAAAGGAATGGATCCCCTTAGTGCATATGAACAAGTATTAGAAGGATATGAACTTGAAGAAGAGATTATCATAACATATGAAATTGAAGCTGAAAAAGCAGCTTTAACTAATAGTCTTGATTTAAAATCCAGTGAAATAAAATATTTAGAAGATCGATTAAAAAAATCTCTATTTAATGAAGTTCTTAAAGAGATTTAATCCGAAAAATTGAATTTTATATTCATAGTTTGCTCTCAAATCCAATCTCCTATCACTTTTAATGCGACAGGTGAAATTGTCTCTTCGATATTAGCATATTCACTTAAGGCTCCTGTTTGAGCTGTTTGAAATAAATGATTTAAATTCGGTAATTCTTTCACTTCATAATTCCCTTGCCAATTTCCTACAATAAAATCATTATTCATAATGCAAAACTCTAATGATCTCTGCTATATGATGAATTTTGTCAACAAATTGTTCTAAAGTCACAACACTATCTCGAATTATCAATAAATTTCTGATTTCCAAATCTTTATCTTTATAAAGATAATGAAGAAATTGATGGAATAGTATATCTGTGGAGTTCCCAAGCTCATGAATCTTATTTATATTAAAAATTACATTATTGGGGTTTTCTCGCAACAATTTAATTGATTCTTTTAATAATTTTGTCATTTCTAAAATTTCATTGATTGATTTATGATACATTTTTTTTATTTCTGAATCTACATCTCTTAATTCAATGTACATTAATAAGCCAATAAATTTTGAAGCTAGATTTGATAAATTATTCATTTTCTGAATTAATATTGCCCAATCTCCCGATCCTAATGGTATTACTTCAGAAAAATCTTTAATTGTTTGATTTTTTATCAGTGCTGCTTCTTCAATATCAAAATTCAATTTATATGCTCTCTTTTCCAATTTATCTTTATTGGATTTTGAGTTTTCTGCCCAAGTCACATAAAAAACACCCATATCACTTATTATAGAATACATGACTCTTGAATGTTCAATAAGCAATTCAATTATTTGATCTTTAATTTTATCTGCCGTTTTATTTCACCACCGTTATAGAGTTTTAAAACATTTTTTATCTTTTTAAGAAAATTCATTTGGAAAATTTATTTATAATATGATTAATGGCCCAAAAGCTATAAAAATAGGAGCAAAAGCTATTGAAACCGTATTTATTACTTTAACAAGGATATGGAGGGAGGGACCTGCGGTATCTTTTAAAGGATCACCAAATGTATCTCCAATTATGGAGGCATCGTGTGCCTTAGAACCTTTCCCCCCTAAAAGCCCTCCCTCAATTGCCTTTTTTGCATTGTCGAGAGCTCCTCCACTTGTATTTAAAACAAATCCCAAAATTATTCCAGATATTGTACCAGATATCAAAAATGCAGCGAGAGCAACTGGACCGAATAAAAATCCAAGAATAATAGGTGTCAATGTAGGGAGTAATGCGGGAAAAATCATTTGTTTTAAAGCTACTTTTGTACCAGTATCAATACATTTTTCATAGTTTGGTAATGACTTATTTTCAAGTATTCCAGGATCTTCTTTAAACTGTCTTTGAATTTCTTTAATCATGGCATATGCTGCTACTCCTGCAGATCTAATTGCTAATGCTGAAAAAACAAAGGGAATGACCGCTCCTATCAATAAGGAACATAAAACAATAGGATGATAGATATTAACATCGATTGCTTTAATTTCTTCTAAATACGCTTCAAATAATATTATAGCGGATAAAGCAGCACAAGTGATGCCAAAACCCTTTGCTAATGCCTTGGTAGTATTACCAACAGCATCTAGCTTATCTAAATTATATCGTACTTCTTCTCCCTGATGAGACATTTCGGCTATCCCTGCGGCATTATCGGATACTGGTCCAAAACCATCAAAAGCTAAAATTATTGTTGTAATTGACAATAACCCCATTGTTGCAACAGTTATACCAAATACTCCTCCGATGTATGGGTCTATACTATTCGCTATACCGAATTGCTCACCAAGAAAAAAACTAATAATAATTCCCAACACAAATGAGATTACTGGAATTGTAGGGGATTCTAAACCTAAAGAAAAACCACTTATCACGTTGGTAGCTGCACCAGTTTCTGAACTTTTTATTATATTTTTTACTGGTCTATATCTTGAGGATGTGTAGTAATCTACTATAAAATAAGTTGACAAACCTAACATAATTCCTAAAATGGAAGAGATGAATAAGAACAGCCATCCTGTTTGAAAACAAATCAATGTTAATATTAAAAAGAATATGACATTAATTACTGCTGTAGCACTAAGGCTTCTAGCAAATGCTGCGATGGGTGATTTATCTTTTTCTTTAATCTTTACAAAAAAACCTCCCAATATACCAGCAACATTGCCTAGAGCTCTTGAAATTAGGGAAAAAATAATGAATAATGGATTACTTGTAACTGTGCTTAAGGTTACTCCGATTATCATCGCAGCAATGTTATTTGCTGAAGAAGATTCATAGAGATCTGCCCCTCTACCCGCGCAATCTCCGACATTATCACCAACATTATCTGCTATAGCAGCGGGATTTCTTATATCATCTTCAGGTAAACCATGTTCTAGTTTTCCTACTAGATCAGCTCCAATATCTGCACCTTTAGTAAATATTCCTCCCCCTAATTGAGCAAAGAGTGCTGAGAAAGATGCTCCAAAGGCAAAACCAACAATATTTTGAATATTGAAATTAAACGAAATGTATAAAATACTAATTCCTAGTAAAGAAATAGAAATTACCGAAACTCCAATAACCATTCCTGCATTAAATCCTATCTTCAAAGCGTTATTTAAGTCATTTTTACATGCTTGTGTTACTTTAACATTTGATAGAGTGGATGCAACCATACTAATATAACTTGCAATCAGAGATGTCACAGCACCAATTATAAAAGAGACTGCTAGAGGAATGTTAACAATTAAAAGTATTACAGAGAGAATTAATAGAACTATACTAATTGTCTTAAATTGTCTTTTTAAATACGTATTAGAACCTAATTTTATTAATTTATGAATTTTTACCATTTCTTCTGATCCGCTATCTAAACGTCTTAGTTTTTTCATAATCCATAAAATATAAAATAGACCTAAAATAGAAAGTATAATTCCCAAAGAAAATAGGATCCAATAAAGTAAGTTAAAATATTCAGTCATTATTAAAAATAATCTTGAATTTATTTGAACTTTTCTTCAGATAATTCCCCTTTTAAAGATATGTATAAAATTTTATAAAGCAAAATTACTCTAAAAATAGGTCTTTTTACACATTAGTTAATTTTTGAGCTATATAATAAATTTGATCAGAAGGTTATGAAAATAATAAATTTAATAGAATATCCCCCTTTTAAGGGTTTTACGAATTTATATTCAAAACTAAATTCAAAAATCTTGACTTGAAGATTCGTTGAATAAAATTATTTATAATTAATTTTTTTTAAGAGATATTCTTATAACCTTAAGATTCATATTACTCTTTATCATTTAAATAGCATTACTAAGGTGTAATTTAAAAATTAGTGATTATGAAAAAAAACAAGAAATAGCTTATTTTTCCATGGAAATTGCTTTAGAAAGTAGTTTACCTATTTATTCTGGAGGTTTAGGAATATTAGCGGGAGATGCTCTTCGATCTGCAGCTGATATGGGTTTACCAATGATTGCGATCACTTTGACATATGATGCCGGTTATTTCTATCAACAAATTGATTCAAATGGCAATCAAGTCGAAAAAGAAATGGAATGGGCTTTTGGTGATGATTTTGAAAAAATTGATCAACAAGTAACTCTTGAATTACAGGATAAATTAATTCCAGTTGAAGCTTGGAAGTATGACATTATAGGTAGAAATGGTCATAAAATACCAGTTATATTATTAGATACTGATCTTGATGAAAATGAGCCATGGCAAAGAAAATTAACTCATATCTTATATGATGTAAATTCTTTTCAACGAATAGCCCAAGAGATGATTCTTGGTATTTGCGGGTATAGAATGTTAGAAAAACTTGGATATCACAACATTAAAACTTATCATCTTAATGAAGGTCATGCAGCTTTTTTAATCTTTGAACTCTTAAAAAAATATAAAAATTTAGAGGAAGTGAAAAAACACTGCGTATTTACGACTCACACTCCTGTAAGAGCAGGACTTGAAGAATTTGATTATAACTTAGTATACGATGTCTTTCGAAATCGCCTACCAGGTAAAATCCATGAATTTGGGGGTGATAATGCACTCAACATGACTATTTTGGCGTTAAATGCAAGTAGTTATATTAATGCAGTTTCAAAAAAACATGCTGAAGTCTCAAATAAAATGTTTCCGAACCATAAAATTAATCCTATAACAAATGGAGTTCATGTCGGATATTGGTTATCACCATATATGAGAGACTTTTTTAATGAGGAATTATCACGAGATTGGCATCATAATTTAGATCTTTTTGAAAGAGCTTTAAATTTAGATAGTTATGAGTTGTGGAGAGCACATAATAAAGCAAAAAATCGTCTTATTGAATATGAAAATTCACATTCATGGATTTTGTTTGATAAAAATTTATTAACAATAGGATTTGGTCGGAGAATAGCTGAATATAAACGACCACTTTTGCTTTTCACTGATCTTGAGCGATTAACCAAAATTATCCAGAAAAAAGCACAATTAGTTTTTTCTGGAAAAGCTCATCCTGCTGATTTGCAATCTAAATCTTATATAAAAAAGATTTATGAATATAGTGATTATTTATGGAATTCATACGGTATAGGACTTGTATTTTTAGAAAATTATGAAATTACATTAGCAAAATTGTTAGTAAGTGGAGTAGATTTGTGGTTAAATAATCCTAGAAGATACTTAGAAGCAAGTGGGACAAGTGGGATGAAAGCTGCTATTAATGGAGTTCTTAATTTATCCACATTAGATGGATGGTGGATAGAGGGTTATTATATGTCTGATAAAAAAGCAGGATGGGCGATTGGCCCTGAACCTTCTGATCCGAAAGCACTAACTGTAGATGATTCTTTTGATGCTGAAGACTTATATTATAAATTAGAAAAAGAAATTATCCCTCTATTTTACCAAAATAAGAGTGAATGGCAAGAAAGAATGAAATATGCAATTAAGTTAGGTGCTTATTTTAATACAAATCGTATGATGGAAGAATATGCTTTGAAATCTTATAAATTAGTAAAACAATCTATATGGAAAAGCAGTATTTATTAAAATTCCACTATATTTGAATCAATATTTAAAATTTTTTTAATAAGTTTACTTGAATTATGCATTAAATAATTCAATGCAAGAAAATTCAAGGGTTTCTTTAAAATCTACTTATAAAATTTATATAAAAAATTTATAAAGTAATTCTTCTCTTTCAGAAATGATACTTTTAAAAATTTATCTTAAAAAATTGAAAATTACGGATTATAACTTAATTAGGTGCAATAGATGGTCAATAATATTTTAACTTCTGAAAAAGCAAAAAATATAAGTATAGAGGAGATATATTCAACTCTCTCAACAAACAATAAAGGGTTAAGTGAGAATGAGGCTAAAACCAGATTAGAAAGATATGGTTATAATGAAATTCCTGAGAAAAAAGTTAGCCCATTAGTAAAATTTCTAAAAAATTTTTGGGGTCCTATTCCTTTGATGATTGAGATTGCTGCTATTTTATCTATAATCATACAGCATTGGGATGATTTTGCGATAATTACTGCTATGCTTTTTATAAATGGTATTGTTCGGTTTTGGGAAGAAAATAAAGCAGATAATGCAATAGAATTGTTAAAAGAAAAACTCGCACTAAAAGCTGAGGTTCTTCGAGATGGAAATTGGATTGAACTAGAAGCGAGAAATATAGTTCCTGGAGATATTGTGCATCTTAGATTAGGAGATATTATTCCAGCAGATGTAAAATTAATCAATGGGGAATATCTCACAGTTGATGAATCTATATTAACTGGTGAATCATTACCAGTTGACAAAAAGATTTCAGATATCGGATATGAAGGTGCTATTATTCGTCAAGGTGAAATGGATGGAGTTGTTGTTGGAACAGGATTAAATACATTTTTTGGAAAGACAACACAATTAGTTGTAGAGGCAAAAACTAGGAGCCACTTTCAAAAAGCGACTGTTAAGATTGGTAATTATCTTATCATTCTAGCAATCGCACTTGTAGCAATAGTCATAGTCGTTGGACTTGTTAGAGCTGAAAGTTTTTTCAGTTTACTCCAATTTGCTTTAGTTTTAATGGTAGCTGCAATCCCAGTAGCATTGCCTGCTGTTATGATGGTTTCAATGGCAGTAGGTGCAGTAGAATTAGCTAAGAAAAAAGCAATCGTTAGTAAATTGCTTTCCATTGAAGAAGCAGCTAGTATGGATGTTCTATGTTGTGATAAAACAGGAACTCTTACGAAAAATCAAATTTCTGTAGCAAAGGTTATACCTTTTGGGAATTATACAGAAGAAGATGTAATTCTTTATGGAGGATTAGCATCAAAAGTAGAAAGTAGAGACCCAATTGATGATGCATTTTTTGATAAAATAAAGGAGAGTACACAAATCAATTCAGTATTTTCAAAATATCAATTAATATCATTCAAACCTTTCGATCCTATTGTGAAAAGGACTGAAGCAAAAGTAAAAGATGAAAGTGATAAAGAATTTCAAGTCTCTAAGGGTGCTATTCAAGTTATTTTATCCTTAGTAAAAAATGATCACGATCTTCAAAATATCGTTAATAATCAAGGAAAGGATTTTGCATCAGCAGGATTTAGAGCTCTAGGAGTAGCTAAATCTAATAATCAAAATACATGGGAGTTTATTGGAATTGTTGCTCTTCATGATCCTCCAAGAGAAGATTCTTTGGATACAATAAAAACAGCCAAGTCATTAGGAGTAAATGTAAAAATGGTAACTGGGGATCATATAGAAATTGCAAAACAAATAGCAGGAAAACTAGGAATAGGATCAAATATTGTAGTATCTTCTGGAATTATTGGAAAAGATGACCCTGAAACTATTAAATTGGTTGAGAATGCTGATGGATTTGCAGAGGTGTATCCAGAACATAAATATCACATAGTAGAACTTCTACAAGAAAAAGACCATGTCGTTGGAATGACAGGAGACGGAGTAAATGATGCTCCTGCCTTAAAAAAAGCAGATATTGGATTTGCAGTTTCTAATGCGACAGATGCCGCAAAATCCGCAGCTGATATAGTATTAACCGATCCTGGTATCTCTGTGATTATTAATGCTACAAAAGAAAGTCGAAAGATCTTTGAAAGAATGAAAAGTTATGCTATATATAGAATTGCAGAAACTGTTCGAATTCTTATTTTCTTAGTCCTTTCTATCACAATTTTTGCATTATACCCTATAACTGCTATAATGATAGTTATATTAGCTCTTTTAAATGATTTACCAATAATGACAATTGCTTTTGATAATACGAAGATCGCTATAAAACCAGTTAGATGGAGAATGCAAAGAATTCTGATTATATCCTCCATTTTAGGCATATCAGGAGTTCTTTTTAGCTTTTCCATATTTTTGATTGGAAAATTCGTTTTTCAATTAGGTATTGCAACACTTCAGACTTTTATATTTTTAAAATTAGCAGTTGCCGGTCATATGACAATATATCTTACTCGAACAGAAGAAAATAATTTTTGGAAAAGACCTTTCCCATCAAAAATACTTTTTTTAACCTGTGAATCAACTCAAGTAATAGCAACTATTTTTGCTGCCGTGGGGATTTTTATGGCCCCAATTGGTTGGACATTTGCAGGCTTTATTTGGCTATTTGCTTTGCTTGTATTTGTTGGTAATAATTTCTTAAAGACAGGAGTAATAAAGTGGTTAAACAGAAGAGATGCAAAAAAATTAAAAAATAAATTCTAATAAATAACTTCCTATTTTTTTACAATAAAAACTTTTTTTTTCAAAAAAAATTATTAAATCTCAATTCTTTTTAAAATTTAGGGTAATAAATCAAATGTTTTAGTATCTATAGTAATAAATTGTAGTTAAAATAATATCTAAATAGAGTATATTTGGAAATTAAAAAAAAAAGAATTAGGAACTCATTATCTAATTATTAAAATATCACAAGGAACATGTCTTAAGACTTTCTCTGCAACAGAGCCTAGTAAAATTTCTTCAAGAAGAGAATGAGTGCCTTTACTGCCAATTATAACCAGATCAACGTTTTCTGTCTTTACTGTTTCTTTGATGTATGTAACGGGATCATTTCTATAAACTAAGCGCGCGTCTACTTCTATTCCTTCTTCTCTAAAGATTTCCTTAGCTTTATGTATAATTGATTGGGCATTTTTTTCATATACTAATTTTATTCTCTGTAATTCTGGATCTGAAATACTATAGATATGATGAATACCATACAATGGTGATGGTAACATACCACCCGTTGGTTCAGCATGATGCTCTACAGAATGAAACAGAATTATTTCACTTTTACTCAATTTTTGAAAATTTAGTGTTTTTAATATAGCTTTATATGAATGTTCTGATCCGTCAATCCCAATTAATATTTTCTTATAAATATTAAATCACCTTTTTGGACTTTTATAACTAAAAATAATAATTATCTATTAAAATATATTGACTATATTTATTAGAGGAAAATATTAAGTGTATTTAGACAAGAAAAACAAGTTTTTTTTGAAATAATTCAAATTCCACTTTTATTTTGTTGATGATCTCCTAAATTAATATTTTATAGTTTAAGGTTATTGATATTATTCAATGTATAACAATTCTAATAAAAAAATAAAAAGGATCATTTCTCAAAACATTTGAATTTCATAAAATATATTTTATTTATTAAATAAAACAGATCTTTAACATCAATAAAAATTGAAAGGAACTTGATAAATATAAAATCTCAAGAGGATCTTCCATTTAATAAAGAACGGTTATATAATTATGTTGAGAATTTTAGTTTTCCTAGATTAGCTGGCACAAAAGGGGAGAAAAAAGCAGTCAATTTAACTATCACGACTTTTAAAGAGATTGGTTTTGAGGAAAATAAAATTAATACTCAAAATTTTCAATTCTCATCTTTTTATTCAAAAGGAATGATTAAAATAATTATACTGCTGAATTTAATATTTGTCTTAATAATACTTCTAATAAAATTTTTGTATCGTTTTCTTACTTTTTTTACTATCTTGATTTTATTATTTATTTTTTTTTCAATGTTTAAAGCATTAAAACACCCCGAACTTAAAGGATTTTGGGAAAAACACTTTGGTAAATTCATTAATGCAACAAACATTTTTGTGAAAATACCTGCAATTAAGGGCTCAACCAAAAAAGTTGGAAATATAATTGTCTCAGCTCATCTAGATTCAAAATCGCAAACTTTTAAAACATTTTGGAGAATCATATTCGCTAGATTATGGTTGTTTAGTGAAATTCTCTTATTTTTATTTTATACTTTATTTTTGATAGATTATCATTTTCTTACTGAACATGTAAGGCAATTAGTTCTCTTATTCGAAATATTTATTTTAATAATGACTATTTTAACTGTGCTTTCAAATTTTCTTCTATTTCTTCTTAGGATAGGAAATAATTCTAGAGGATCCTTGGATAATGCTACAGGTATGTCAATTGTATTCGAATTGAGTACTTTTTTTAAAAATCATCCCTTAGATAATTTCAATATATGGTTTTGCCAATTTTCAGCTGAAGAAATGGGAACTATGGGTTCCCGAGAATTTTTAGATATTTATGAAGATGAATTTGTTAAAAATTATACTTATCAAATTAATTTTGATATGGTTTCAGATAAAAATAATAAAAGAAATCTTATAGAATATATTAAATCTTATGGCATTATCCCTAAAAAGAAAATTTCGTCAATATTAAGTGAGTATTTTAAGAAAGCTGCAAAAATTGAAAAAATAAATTTGAAAGGATTTAATGTATCACTTGGGGCTCACACCGATTCAATTCCCTTTCATTTACGCAATTTTGATTCTATTGATATAACTACTAGAAGTGCTGCTAATTATACTCATAGTGTTGAGGACACTCCTGATAAAGTAGATCCCCAGATCCTTCTCGAAGCCTGTAAGGTTACTCGATTATTAATATCATTGCTTGATAAAAATTTTAAAAATTTAGCTAGCTCAAATTAAATGTGAAGCAACCTTACAATTGAACCGAATCCCAATATTGTTGAGATAACTGAACCAAAAAATATTTGTATAATTATAAAAGAACTTATCATAACAGAGCTAAATTTATTAGATCTTTCATAAATAATTGAGTTCATTACCATAACTGCTAAAAATATCAAATAGGTAACTAGCATCCCACTGATAAGAAATAATGGATTAGAAAAATAAATTAAAATAACAATATTAATCATTTCCATTAATGATGTAATTATTGTTTTACGTGATGGAGATACTATGAATTTGAGTCTAGGATATATAATCTTTCTGTAAAAGATTTCCATGGCTAAATAAAATGGATAAATTCCAAATGTTAATATATATGATAATACATCGACTGGAGAAAAAAATGCAAAAGGATAGGATAGAGAAAAAATAATATATAATGATAAAAATACACCGGAAGAAAATAATGAATACAATATAACGTTTTTTCGAAACTGAGACTTAATCTCTTCTTTCAACCTTAGTTCTATGTATATACTTATTTTTTCACCTTTAATTTCAGCTGTTATTATATACTTTATTAATACATATAAAAAATACATAAGGAGGAAAATTAAAGGAGTAAAAAGCAAACCAAGTATTCCAATAAATTCCAACATTATTATCCAAAGAGTCAGAAAGCCTATAAAGCATAAACAGACTATATAAATATTACTTACTTTTGATATTTTTTTTTTATCAGGTTCGTTTACTTTATTATCCCTTTTAGAATAATCTTTAATTGAAAAATATTTGAATGAATATTTCATGATTGATAAAGTCGTTAAAAATAATCCTATAAAACTTAACCCTATTAAAATGTAATTTATAACATAAGATAATCTAATAGGACCATTAATTGTTTCTGAATTGAAAAATTTTAATTCAATCCAATTAATTGTTTCAGAAAGTACTTCATCTGAAAATAGATAATGCGGCCCTCCGAATAAATGTTTTTTAATTTCAAATAGCCTACAATTTGTTAAATTTTTTGCAACTAAAGCATTACTTTCAAATGGAACTGTTGTATCATAAATAGATTGAATAACCATTAAATTTGCTGGATTAGTTTCATTAATAATTTTAGCTGGAATAAAATTCATAAATGGATGATCCTCAGTGATTCCAAAAAAACTGGCAGAAAAGTTAACTAGCCCTGCCCAAGTTACAGTTACCTTAAATCTATCATCTAAAGCACCATTCATTAAAGTCACCATACCCCCTAATGAATGTCCAATTAGCCCAATTTGAGATATATTTATATTTACAAAAAAAGCCATATGAGATAATCTATCTAATAATCTAGAGCAATCTTGAGCTATAGAAGGAATATTAGTCCGATTCATGTATGGATTTGGATTTATATCTAAGAGATGTCCTCCACTCTCTCCATCTCCTCTATAATCAATACTTGCTACATAAAAACCTCTTTTGGTAAATTCATTTGGTATTCTTGGATCCAAATCTCTTTGACTGCCTAATCCATGTGCAAATATAATTAATGGAGCTTTTTGTTGAAAATCCAATTTTTTAATCGGATGATACAGATTTGCATAAAGAGTAGCATTTGATGATTTAAAAACAACCCTCTCGTAAATTAAGTAGCTTTCAAATCTAAAAACATATAAAGAACTTACAGAAATTATAAAAAATACAATTGAAGATATCAAAAACCAGTGATGTTTCCATTTTCTTTTTATTTTTTGCATATAATTATTTCATTAGGAAAAATTGTTTCTTCTTATTACATATCTTCAACATATATTCTGATAATCACACCTTAAATATTTAAAAAATAATGATAAAAGCTAAAAAAAGATTAACATTATTGAAATTAAATATATTATCTTTATAATTTTAAGAAATTTCTGATTAGATTCTATCATTTTTATTGAGTTTTATTTTTAAAGTAAAGAATTCAACAAATTTTTAATAAATTTTATTATATATTTTTAAAGCTTTGATTTGAATTTTAGAATCTAAATAAAATTCCAATTTAAATTAATTATTCAAAATTTCTACTAAAGATTTTTTTATAATTTTTAAAGCATAGACTTATCTAATCACTTTAAAATAAAATATTAGTAAACTAAATTAATGTGAATTAAAATGTATAATAAAATTTTAGTTGGTATTGATGAATCACCAGAATCTATGGATGCTGTTAAAAAGGCAATAGAACTTGGAAAAAAAGATAATAGTGAAGTGATTGTATTTCATTCTGTAATCCATCATTTAACTGAAATTAGTCCAGGTATTTCACTCACTCCATCCTCAGGTACTTCAATGTCATTATTGATTCATGAAGATTATATTAATCTTGGAAAGAAACTTTTAAAAAAAGTTGAAAATCTATTTAAAAAAAACGATAAGAAAGTTGAGACAAGGTTAATTTTGGATATTCCTCCAGAGGATTTTATTAAAAAAGCAACAGCAGAAGAACACTTCGATTTGGTAATATTAGGATTTAAGGGAAAACATTCAAAATTAAAACAAGCATTTTTAGAAACAATTCCAGACGGAACAATTAATAGCGCTACCTGTGATGTATTAATTGTAAGATAAATTTCATAATTGAAGGATTAATATAATTGAAAAAATAAAATTTATATTTCTAATATTTACCGAAATTCGAATAATTAATCCTTAATCGAATGGTGATTTTAAATGAAAATTGGTAAGATAAAAGGAATTGTAATTTCTTTACATATTAGCACATTACTTATTATTGGATTAGTAGGTTTTTATGCTGCTGATTTTTATGCCAATCTTGTTCCAGGAAGTAGTATTTTTGATTTATTTATAGTTGGTTTAATTAATGGTCTAATCATATTATTTTCAGTTTTAATTCATGAATTGACTCATTCTTTAATTGCTCAAAGATATGGTTTAAAAGTTTCAGAAATTGAGTTATATCTCTTTGGTGGAGTTTCTAAAATAGAACAAGAGCCTAATAATCCAAGAAGTGAGTTAATAATTTCTATTTTTGGCCCGATCTCTAGCTTATTGATTGGTGCTATTTTTTTAGCTGTTTTATATTTAGTACCCTTCAGTATTCCTCCTATTCTTAGTGTTACTCTTTTCTATTCTGGAATATCTAATGTTGGATTAGGAATATTTAATTTAATTCCTGCATATCCTATTGATGGTGGAAGAGCCCTCAGAGCATTATTGTGGAATAAAAGACATGATATGCTTTCTGCTACAAAAACAGCATCCAAAGTTGGAAGTTACATTGCTTATGGATTAATGGCTTATGGATTTATCTCGATGTTTTTTCTCGGATTTTTTAATAGTTTATGGTTGATAATAATTGCTTCATTTTTAAATAACCAGTCAAGACATGCATATTTTCAAACTTTAAACGAACTTGCTTTATCTAAACTAAGTGCTAAAGAATTAACAAGAATTGCAAATGTTGCAATTCCATTTAATAAAACAGTAAGTGAAGCCATTTCGAATTATTTTATTGTCTATAAAAAAGTATATTTTCCAGTTATACAAGGAAGAAATGTAGTTGGAATTATACATCTTGAAGATATAAAAAAAGTTCCAATCAATCAGAGGAATGATATTATTGTTGGATATTTAATGAAAAAAATATCACAATTTCCAATAGTGAACGAAAACAACACAGGAAAAGATGTATTAATGAAATTAGCTCAAATGAGAGATAGACCACATATAGTAGTTGTCAATGATATTAATCAAAATAAAATCATTGGTTATATAGGAGAAGAGGATATTTCAACGTCTTTGGAGTTTCTCAAAAATGATATTTAGGCAAAATTAATCTTCTAATTTAAAGTAATTACTGATAATTTAACTAAAAAAATAATAAAGCCACATCAAAATTTTTTTAATTTATTAGAGTAAGGAATATATATAGAATTGTCTGATTTTACAATAAAATTATCAATTTAAAACTAACAATGACTATGTGGAAATTTATATTAATTGTTTTCGATAGAAGATTAATCCATGAATATACATCAGAAGTTGCAATTTCAACACTACAAAATAGAAGTTCACCTCAAACGGAAGTTATTATAGCCCTAATCTCACTTCTGATTTGGTTTAGCATTGGATTAATTTTAGCATATTGGGTTAAAAAAGATATGAAAAAAAGAAATTTAGAAGGCCCTATCGTGTTTTTTTTAATTTTATTGACTAGTTTTATTGGATTTATAATCTATATAATTGTATCTCGCGGTGAAATAGGAACTTTAGAAAATGATATATCTTTCTCTGAAATTGATGGGAGCATTAAAAGAGAGGAAGAAGCTGAATTTCATGACGAAATTGAAGAAATTAGTGAAGAAGAGGCGGAAGATGTCATTGAAAGCATCTTGGAAGATATTAAAATTCAAATAAATCAATAATTTTTAAATATGAAATACTTAATACAGATTTATTACTGAATCTATCAGAAAGATAATTCCATAATTATAATAACGTTAGAATTACAATTTGACTTATTGCCATGAAGCATATTACTAACGTTAAGCTTAACTGTAATTTTTCAAGCATATAAACAGTAAAGAATGGTACTGTAAATCCATTAGTAAAGTCCCACAAAAATAAAAATTTTTGAAGGTATTTGTAATTTCTGTTTCTATAAGGTTTAGATATCAATTTATAATGCCTTAGATAATGGAAAATTCATGCATCAAAACAAGTTTTAGTGAGAAAATTGTAGTTTAAAAAAAAAGTTGTAACAGTGTATTTTGTACGATATCATAAAAAACCGTATATAACATTATAATATTCATAAAAAGAGAGCTTTATTAATTCTGATAATTTTTCTAAATAATATCTACAAATCACTTGAAAATTAATAATATTTTTCTTAATCCTAGATTATTTTTCTTTTGGAAAAAATAGTTTTCTTCCTGAATGAGCTGCTTCAAAAGATTCTTTATAAGTTTTGATATCATCATGAATTTCTTTTAATTCTTCATTTTCCAACATATTATTAAAAATTCTTTTAGTGGATATGTATAATTTAGGAACAAATGTATCTATTTGAGACAATTGATAAGCGAGTTCTTTGATTGAAGAAAAATCTAATTTTAAGTTAATTTCCCTTCGTTTAATTCTGTCAATTATTTTTTTCTCCAATTTTCTTCTAGAAATATTACTCCATGTTAATTCATATACGAAATAATTCACAGACTGAACAGCTTCAATTAAAAGAGCGGTGCCAGTAGCTATAGCAATGCTTCCTGTAATTAAATATGCCACTAGAGTTCCTAATACCAATGATATTGATCTATAAATTACACTTTTAACAGCACTTTCTTTCCACTCTATCTTTTGTTTTTTTTTCTTTGATTTCATATCAACTTTTTTATGATTCTAAGTTTATAAGGATTACCTCATAAATCTTAAAATAGTCTTATGATTAAATTTAAAATGTAGATTCTGAAAAATCAAGATCAAATTTAATTTAAAAGAGTTATAACAAAATGAGTATCTATGCTGATGATGTCGTAAACTTTACATCTGTTCTAAAAATTGCTTACAATTTTTTAACAGGTAGAGATTATTTACTAAAAAAGAAATCAAAAGAACGAAAAACCTTAATTTCTGTAGCTTCTGGTTTTCCTGATTTAGTATTTGCCGCAGATTCTATTCCTGTTTTTCCTATTCGTATGGAAAAATTTAAACTTAATTTATATTTACTCGCTCTAAATTCAGCTACAAGTTTATTTGGTTGGAATCTTACAACTAAATTATTAGGAATCGCGCGTCAAATAGATTTTTTAAAAATAGTAGATAATGTTTTAAATGATGTTATTAGCAATATTAATGCAAGATATAATTTATTGTATGATTTAGCTATTCAAAAGAGTGTATCACCAAATTTTTGTTTCGGTGTTAAATCTCTTTATGGAATGCATACATCAGAATCTAATAATTGTGATTGTAGTTTAAATTTTACAATAAGATGTAAAAAATATAATGATTATCTGAAATCACTAAGAGCAATAATTCCAAACCAAATATGGGTAGATATTCCTCCTGTTGATAAACTAAATGAAGCTAATGCCTTAGAAATTATGATTGACAACCTACAAAATGCGATTAAAGAATTAGAACATAATACGGGTAATATTGTTACTGATAATAGTTTGAAAAAACAATTTCGTATTGGAAATCAAGTTAAAAGGTATTATAAAACAATTTTATATGATATAAGCACCTCAGATTTCTATCCATGCAATCCTGCTACATTTGCAGAAATCTTAGCATTATTAACAATATCATTCCAAGATTACAATTCCAATCCACAGAGATATTTAGAAAATATTAGCCAATTGGTAAATGAAATGAGAGAACGTATAAAAAGAGGTGTTGGGATGGATGTTTCTAATCAGCCGAGAATATTATTGACTCCGATATTTAATGGTTGGGAACCCGCAACTCAAGAAATCATTTATGAATTAGGAGGGAAAGTGGTTTATTCAGACTGGGATTTACTAGGATTATTAGAAGAAATTCCCGTTTCGAAGGATTCTGATCCAATTGAAGAATATGCCCGTTTCCTTTTGAATTCCTCAAAAAAAGGATTATCATGCTTAGATGAATGTGTGACATTAACCAATTCTTATCTAAAGTATGTAAAAAAAGTAAAAGTAGATGGTCTTATTATTAACCAACTAGCTGACTGTAATGTAAATTTTAGTTGTTATGATTTATTGAAAAATAAAATTAGAACTGAACTTAAAATCCCATCAATTGGAATCAATTTTAAGAAAATAGGAGATAATATTGAAACGGTAAAATCTAAATTAGTACCCTTTATGGAATTATTTGGATAAACTAAGAAATTTTACATACCAAAAAAGTCAGATGGTTTAAGTAAATGTTGATCTTCTTCTTCTTTCTCCTTTTTTGCTTTTTCATGGGGATCTACCCATTCTGGTTCTCCACTTGATGCTTTCGCAGCAGCTCCTACAGGTGTCTTTAAACCGGTTGGTTTTAAATTAATACCAGCTGATATTGATTCTGGTTGCTGCCCCACCGCTATTGGTGCTGCTGGCACATAAGTAATGCCTCCCGCTTTTAAAACTTTTAATTCGCTTAATACTTTCTCCAGATTCATAGATTGCACACTTTTATTCATTGTATCCATTATTTCTTTTAGCGATTTTGATGTTTCTCGTAATCCCTTAGGATTAATTCCCGTTAATAATGAATCTAAATTGGCGCTTATGCTGTCATTTAATTCTTTTAAAGAGTCTAATACAGTACTCCAATGTTTATTCATTTGAGATTCAATTGCACTAATCATTTTGATTGTTTCGTTCATAAAATTAACATGAGCTTCATAACGTTCTTCATCTTTAGCTCTTAAGTCTGAAATTAGCATAATTAATTTACGTAACGCTTCTTTCTCTTCACTCATTAATATTCACATTATGTTTTTTCTAATAATAATTATAATTCTTTACTAATTTATATTTATGCTATTCTATCTTAAAAAGCTTGATAAGAAAGCAATCTCTTCTATTAAGTATTTAAAACACCTACAAACTTATTATCTTCCCTTTTTTTTGCCTAAGCCAATACCATGCATATATTTCTAAGTGAGTAATTATTAAGGTTGAATAAATCGAGGGTCTAATGAGATATTTTAAAAGGTATTTATTTTATAAGCAAAGAAATCCAAATTTAATTTATCATTTCAATTATAAAATTGAAAATTTGGTATAATAATGTCATTTGGAAATAAGGAATGGCCTGAAAATCCTAAAATCTATGAGATTAATACATGGCCTTGGCTTAATACATTATCTGAATCTTTCAATAACCCTATTACTTTAAACAGTATCCCTGATAAAATTCTTAATGGAGAGATAAGATTTTTTGATGCTGTGTGGTTTATGGGAGTATGGGAAAGAAGTCCTGCAAGTAAAAAAATTGCCCTTGAGCATCCTGGATTACAAAGTGAATACCATAAAGTATTATATGATTTTAGGGATGAAGACGTTGTAGGATCCCCATATGCCGTGTATTACTATCATGTAGACAACCATATTGGAGGCATTGATGGCTTAAAAAATATCAGAAAAAGATTAGCTGAGAGAGATATTCGATTAATATTAGATTACGTTCCTAACCACGTCTCAGTCGATTCTTTATGGACATTTGAATCAGATTTATTTATTGAAGGGACTTTGGATGATTTAATGGCTCATCCTTATGATTATTTTTCTATTGACGAATTTATTTATGCTTACGGTCGAGATCCTAATTTTCCTCCATGGACTGATGTGATTCAGATTAATGCTTTTTCACATAAAGCTCGTGAAAAAACTATCAAGACTCTTTTAGCTATTGCTGAAATCTGTGATGGAGTTCGTTGTGATATGGCAATGTTGATGACTAATAAAGTTTTTAATAGAACTTGGGGTGAAAAAGCGGGGTCTATTCCTGACAAAGAATTCTGGGAAGAAATAATATCAGCTGTAAAAAAGATATATCCAAATTTTTTATTTATAGCAGAAGTATATTGGGATATGGAATGGGAGCTTCAACAGCAGGGTTTTGATTTCTGCTATGATAAAAGGTTATATGAAAGATTAGCTTATGGGAATGTAAGTCCAATTAGAGACCACCTAAAAGCGGATTGGACATATCAGAGCAAGCTTGTAAGATTTATTGAGAATCATGATGAATTAAGAGCCGTAGAAAAGTTTGGAGTAGAAAAATCACAAGCAGCAGCGTTTATAGCACTAACTTTACCCGGTGCGAGGTTAATTTATGAGGGTCAAACTCGAGGTCATAAAATCAAAATACCAGTTCAATTAGGAAGAAACCCATTTGAAGAAGACAACAAATTAATCATTGATTTCTATAAAAAATTATTAAAAGCAATACCAGGACGAGAATTTGGGAGTGCTAGTTGGGCGCTTTGTGAAACAGAACCATTCAATTCTAGTGATACTTCATTTTCGAACATTCTTTCATATTTATGGTGGATAAATAATAATTATAGACTTATTGTGGTTAATTATAGTCCAATTCCCTCAAAAGCTCATGTAAGAATAAAGCCCTTCCATTTTGATACACATGAATGGACTTTCACAGATTTACTTTCTCAGAAATCCTATAGTTATAATGGAAAAGATTTGTATAAGTATGGATTTTATATAGAACTAAATGCATGGAACGGTTATATTTTTAACATTAAGAAAAATCATTAGATATTTTTTTAAATTTGTAAGAAATTTTTAATAGAATAATAACCTAATGCTTTATATGAAAGCTATTATCATTGCCGCGGGTGAAGGAAAAAGACTAAGACCAATCACTTCTACACGGCCAAAAACTTTAATTCCAATTGCTGGAAAGCCATTATTAGAGCATATAATATTAGGATTAAAAGAATCAGGAATAAATGAGATTTTACTTGTTGTTGGATATAAAGAAAATTTAATTAAAGAATATTTTGGGGATGGAAAAAAGAAATTTAATTTAAAAATTGAATATATCACACAAACGGAGCAATTGGGAACAGCTCATGCTTTTGGATATGGTAAAACTTTCGCGAACAATGAACCTGTACTATTTATGTATGGTGATCTATTAATCGATCCTAAGGTTTATCAAGAAATTATTCAAAAATTTAAAGATAATAAAGTAGAAGGTATAATTTTGTTAATGGAAGTGAATAATCCCGAAGAATTTGGCATTGTCTCGTTAAATACTAATGGTTTCGTTCAAAAAATTATCGAAAAACCCACACCAGAGATGAATGTAGGAAATCTAGCAAATGCAGGAGTTTTCATATTCGATTCTTTTATCTTTAAAGCAATTGAAAAGACTGAAAAATCAATTCGGGGGGAATATGAATTTACAGATTCTATGGAAATCCTAATAAACCTATTTGAAGGTAAGATTTTAGGTTATAAAATAAAAAATTATTTCTGGAGTGATATAGGATTACCTTGGCAATTATTAGATGCTAATAGACATATATTAAATAAAATTGAGAAGAATATATTGGGCAAGATTGAAGCAAATGTTCAAATCTCAGGTAATGTATATATCGGGGAAGGAAGCACCATTAGATCTGGTTCATATATTCAAGGACCATGCTATATTGGAGAAAATACTTTAATTGGTCCAAATGCTTTTATAAGGCCATATAGCTCTATCGGAGATAATTGCCACATAGGTATCAGTGAAATCAAGAATTCAATTATATTTTCTGATTCAAATATTCCACATTTTAATTATATTGGAGATTCAATCATATGTGAAAATGTAAATTTAGGTGCAGGTTCAAAAGTTTCAAATTTACGTTTTGATAATAAGAGCGTATGGGTAACTATAAAAGGTGAACGGATAGACTCGGGTCGTAGAAAATTAGGATCTATAATCGGTCCAAATGTTCAAACAGGTATTAATACTAGTATAATGTGTGGTAAGAAAATAAATGAAAATTCTGTAATAGGAGCACATACATTAGTTGTGGAAGACGTACCTCCCCATACACTCTATTATTATGATCCGTTTAAAGGTATTAAAAAGAAGATTAACCCTTTTTATTAAAAATTAATGAACTGTAACTGTTTTAGCTAGATTTAACGGTTTATCAGGATCAAGGTTATGTTCTAATGCTGCATAATATGCTAAAAGCTGAAGAGCGGGAATAAAGGTTATTGGACTAAACAAGTTATGATATTTATCTCCCGGTTGTGGAATTCGAATTGTTGTATCACTTAAATTAGCAATTTTATCATCATCTTCTACGACTAATGAGATAATTCTACCACCTCTCGACTTGAACTCCATTAAATTTCCAATCAATCGTTCATAAGTCTCATCAGGAGGTGCAATGAATATAATTGGGTATCCTTCTCTTATTAATGATATTGGCCCATGTTTTGCATGTGCGGCTGAATATCCCTCTACAAATCTGCAAGCGACTTCCTTTAACTTTAAACCACCTTCTTTAGCAGTTGCGATTGATATTCCACGTGCAAGAAAGAAGAAATTTAAGTTTTTTTCTAAGTTTCTTACAATGTATTTAATCAATTCAACATTTTTTTCAAAGAATTTTTCAATAATTTCAGGTGTAGAATATAGTGCATTATAATATTTCTGGATTTCTTCTTGTGATTCATTTTTAGTTAACTTAGCAATCTCCAGTGCAATTAAAGCAAAAGTTAATACTTGAGTAACATATGTTTTTGTTGCTGCAACACCAATTTCGGGGCCTGCTTGTGTTATTATTATATTATCAGAATGTCTAGTAAGAGTAGATCCTACTATATTTGTTATAGAGATAATTTTTGCACTTGGTCGATATTCTTTTGCCCATCGAACTGCTTCAATTAAATCGATAGTTTCTCCAGATTGAGATATTGCTATAATTATTGAATTTTCTTCTAATGAATTTATTAACTGTGTTTTAAATTCAGAACATTCTATAGCCTCAATATATTTTCCCAAAAACTTAGTAATTATAAACTTTCCAGCTAGAGCTGCATAAAATGATGTTCCAGCAGCAGTAATATATATTCTTTCTGCTGATAATAGGATTTCGGCAAACTTTTTTAAAGAATCATTAGGGATTTTAAATGTTCTTCTTAAAGCAGAGGGTTCTTCATAGATTTCTTTTAGCATAAAATGCTCATAACCCCCCTTTTCTGCAGCATCAATACTCCATTCAATGAGCTGAATTTCTTTTTGTTTAGGATTATCACAATCATTAATATCATAAAATTCTGCTGTCCCAGCTTTCAAAATTGCCATCTCATTATCTTCTAAAATGTAGCAATTGCGTGTATATGGAAGAAATGCGGGAATATCCGAAGCACAATAAGTTGTTTTTCCTTCTTCTATTCCAACTATGAGGGGTGATTCCCTTCGGACAACAATTATAGTATCTGGGTAATCCGCATGGCAAATTGCTAACCCATATGCACCTTTACACTTTTTTATGGCATTTGCCACCGCTTCTTTTAAATTTTTATTAGTTTTCATGTTTTCCTCAATTAAATGAGGTATAATTTCCGTATCAGTTTCTGATTTAAAAAAATGACCTTTAGATAACAATTCTTTTTTAAGTTCAATAAAATTTTCAATAATTCCGTTATGAATAACTGCTATTTTATCCTCACAATCCAAATGAGGATGACTATTTATTTTTGTCGGAGACCCATGAGTCGCCCATCGAGTGTGAGCTAATGCTAGCTTAGAACCATTTGGAAACTCATCTAGCTTTAATTTTTTATGAATATCATCAATTTTTCCCGCGTCCTTCTTCACAAACAGTTTTGAATTATATTGAGAGAGAATCCCGCATGAATCATAACCACGATACTCTAAACGTCTAATACTTTCTAAAGCTATTTTACCAATATTAATACCTTTTTGATTTGAGACTATTCCAAATATACCACACATTTTACCGTTTTAAATTCTGTGTTATCATGATAAAGATATTTTAAAAAGTATTTTAAGATTATTGAATTTAGGATAATATTGTTAATATAATATAATATAAGGTGTTAATTTTAAATGAACCAAGAGAAATCTAAAATAAATAATGAAAATTTAGGAAAATATACTCAAAGTGAAATATTTGAAATCCCTCAGTGCCTAAAGAGAGTTCTCCAACAGAAGGATTTAATTTCTAAAGTAGCTATAGAAATTATTAAAAGAAAAACACATCATATTTATCTTATTGGAGCTGGGAGTTCTTATCACGCAGGATATGCAATGTCGTATATGTTTAATAGACTAACTAAAATTCCTACTTTTACAGAATTTTCAATGGAATTCTTGTATTTGATTAAACCAATCCTAAAAAGAGAAGATTGTGTTATAGCTATTTCTCAAAGTGGAGAAACAAAGGATACTATTAATTCAATACAGATCTCAAAAAAAAATGGTTGCTTAACAATTGGAATAACTAATAATTTACATTCGGATCTGGCAAAATTATGTGATTTCAATCTTGGGTTGAAGTGTAAAGAAGAACAATCTGTATTAGCTACTAAAACATACGTAGCAAGTTTAGCTATATTAGCTATGCTTTCGCTTGAGATCGCGATAGAGAACAAAACGATTATAAATGAAGAATATAATGAAATTTGGGTTGAACTAGTAAGAATTCCGGATAGAATTTATTCAATACTACCCTTACTCCATGATAAAATAAAGAATTATTCTATATATTTCAAAAAAATTAATTATTGCTTTATTCTTGGCAGTGGTCCCGAATATGCTACAGCAATGGAAGCTGCGTTAAAATTAAAAGAAGGAGCTAGAATATTTGGACAAGCATATTCTACCGCAGAGTTTCCCCATGGTCCTATAACTCTCGCGGATTCAAATACTGGCATTTTAGCTATAATACCATATGAAGATGATCAAAGAAAACAAAGTTTACTCAACCTACTAAAACGTTTAAAAGAAAGAGAAGCTTTTATCTTAGGAATATATGAAATTATTGATAATGAAAATACTCCAGAGCCAATATCTTATGGAATTGAAGTTCCAAACACAGTTTCAGATTTACAACCTATCTTAATGATTTTAGCAATCCAATTGTTAACCTTAGAAATATCTCGAGCATATGGTATAAATTGCGATACACCAAAATTTTTATCAAAAGTAATGGGAATTTAACAAGAAGATTAATATTAAAAAAAAAATTCAAATTAAATTCAATTCTTGCATTTTTTTCATTGCAATATTATTTAATTCTATTGAATGATTTATATCTATTGTAGATTCACCTGATATCCTTAGAAACGGACTTGTTCCAGATCGTCTAATCAAAAGCCACCCATCTTCAAAATCGAATCTACATCCATCCATTCTATTGATACTCACCTTTTCTTTTCCTAAATTGTCAAAACATACTTTCATTATATTTATAATATTTTGATGAATTTCTTCTGTAAATGGAATATCTTCTAATAATTTGAACCTCTCTGCATAGTATGGGTATTTTGGAATATTTTTTAATAATTCTATCAAGTTTTTCTTAGATTTTGTTATCATTTGGAGAATGGTGGCAATTGTTACAATTGAATCTGGACCATAATGAAATTTGGGCCAAATATAAGTACCTGAGGTCTCACCTCCTAAAAAACCTCCATATTTTTGCAAAGCAAGTGCTACCTTAATATCTCCAACCTCAGTTCTTATAACTTCACAACCAAGAGGATTTAAAACATCTTCTATTAAACTCGATGAATTAATTGGAGTAACAACTTTCATTTCATTTTTAGATAATGTATTCTCTTTAATACAATTTTTTGCCATTAAGGCCAATAATCGAATTGGATCAATAATCTCACCAATTTCGTCTAAAAAGATAACTCTATCAGCATCTCCATCAAGAGCAATCCCAATGTCTTTTTGCTGGGAAATTTTTAAAAACTTAGAAACTTGAATTAAATTTTCTTTACTTGGTTCTGAATGACGTCCTGGGAATTTTCCATCCATTTGACTATTTATAGTCATAATATTAACATTATAAGTTGAGAGAAGCTTGGGTACAATATCACAGGCAGAACCATTACCTGGATCAACAATGACATTTAATTCACGTCCATCAAATTTAATTCGATCTGTTACATTTGAAATATGAATATCATTTATATCATTAATTTCTGTTACTTTCCCTATCTGGTCATATTCAATTTTAATAAAATCCTTTTCATCATAAATACGTGATATCTCTTCTTCTTGTTCTGGTGAAAACCCTACACCCGACTGATTCCATAATTTTAATCCAATATATTCTGGAGTATTATGCGAAGCGGTAATAGCAACACCAGCATCTGCATCTAAAGAGCGTAATGATGCCGCAAGAGTAGGTGTGGTGACGATTCCTAATGTTTTAACATTGCATCCACAACTAACAAGTCCAGAAATTAAGGCATATTCTATTGGTAGAGCGGAAATACGAATATCTTTTCCAATAACTACAATACCACCTTTTAAATAAGTGCCCAATGCTAAACCAACTTCAAGACTCATGACAGGAGTGAACATAAGATCTGATTCAGAATAGTTTTTAAATACCCTCCTAATACCCGATGTTCCAAAGATTGAATTTGGCATTATTTCTTTCTTATGTATAATTTTTGTTTTTTAATGAATGCAACAGAATCTAGTTATGAGATTTAGAAGGTTTTTTACTTTTTATATTTAATTTATGGAATTCGCGACAATTAGATATAATAAAATTTAAGGAAAGTCTATGAACAAATTAAATTTAGTTGTATGAATATTTGTTTTATTTGTTTTAAGAGAAATAATTCTCTTGATAAACTAAAAGATTTTGATTTTTTAAAAAATATAGTATTTCGAATTTATAGAAAGTTAGAATTTCTTGATTTTTCTGTTCATACAAATATGATTTAGTGAGCGAATTATTTTATTCAATTGAAATCTTAAAACTGTTTAATTCTATAGAAACGAAGGAAATGATAAAATAATTAGCAAATTATCTTTTACCACAGAAAATTTATTAACCAATTTCAGCTAGCAGAGAAACTATTAGAGAAAAAGCAAAATTTAGGTATTTAAAAGTAAATTAGATTACAGGGAGAAACAATTTATTAAACCAGATTATCTTATTCCGTCTCTCTTTTAAGGAATTTATTATTTATCAATATATTGACTAAAATTATAAATTAATCGTAATCATTTTAATAAGTAAATAAAAAAACTGCTGGTACTTATGGACTTTAAAGACTTTGAATTAATTTATAAAGAAAATCGCTGTGAAATTAAAGATAAACAGAAGATAGAATCGAAATTGAAAGAAATTGTAGGAGATAGTAATGTTTCACCAAAAGACATTGATATTTTAGCGTATACAAAGGACACATCGCTTATAGGGTTCAATTGGACACTTCAGGGCCAAATAGCTGGATTACCGGATTATGTTACATGGCCGGAAAATGTAGAACAAATTTCCGACATTTTGAAATTTGCAAATCAAGAGAAAATTCCAGTTATACCTTATGGAGAAGGATCTGGAGTTGTTGGTGGATCGATACCTGTTCAGGGTGGAATTATTATTGATATGAAAAAATTTAATAAAATTCTTGAAATTAATGATAAAAATTTAACAGTTACAGCTCAAACAGGTATAAATGGAATGAATTTAGAACGTCATTTAAACTCTAAAGGATATACAACTGGGCATATACCACAATCCCTTTATATTTCTTCTTTAGGTGGATGGATTGCCCACAGAGCCGCAGGACAATTTAGCACTAAATATGGGAAAATTGAGGATATTATCTTGGGTATGGAAGTTGTATTACCTCAAGGAGAAATTATTAATTTTAAAACTATTCCAAGAGCTTCAACGGGACCTCAACTTGACAAATTATTTATTGGGGGAGAGGGTAGCCTTGGAATCGTCAGTAAAGCCACTCTAAGAATTTGGCCTAATCCAGAAAAAAGAGCTCTCCTCTCATACGTTTTTCCTTCCATTGAAGATTCTTATAATGCTATAAGACAAATATTAAGAGAAAATGTTTATCCCGCGGTAATAAGAATTTATGATCAATTTGAAACGATGAGACATTTTCCAAATATAGATGAGGGACAAGAAAGAGTTATGGTAATATTTGTCTGTGAAGGAAATGCAAAATTAGTTGATTTAGAGGATTCAATTACTAGGGAAAAATGCGAGAAAAATTATGGAGTAGATTGTGGTGTACAACCTGTAGAACATTGGTTTGAGACTAGATTTAGAGTAACAGAAACTTCAGCAATGCCTCCTTATAAAATAGTATTTGATACAGTTGAAGTTGCTTCTCTATGGGAAAATGCATCAGAAATTTATCATTCTGTTTTAGGATCAATGAAAAAATTGCAGGGGATTATAATGATAACGGCCCATGTTTCTCATTTTTATCCAAATGGAGTCGGGATTTATTTCACTTTTGGTGGAGCCCCTGGAAAAGAACAAACAGATTTAGAATATTATCAAAAGTGCTGGGATACAATAATTAAAGCTGTATTAGATGCTGGTGGATCAATTGCACACCATCATGGTATAGGAATAAATAGATCTCATTGGATGGAAAGCGAATGGGGTAAATCTATGAATACACTAAAAGAAATAAAAAAATTACTCGATCCAAATAATATTCTAAATCCAGGGAAGATTTATGTAAATACTTGGAAAGGGGGTGCAAAATAAATGGGTGTAGAAGAAACATTAAAAAAGTATAGTTGGATTTTACCACTTATTCAAAAAGCTGATAGAGCAACCAGATCAATGATAATGAAAAACTTTAGACAAAAGAAGGCGAATTTTTTTCCAGAAGGAGAGTATAAAGCTGATGTAGAGAATCTAATTAAATGCATGTTGTGTCCAAATATGTGCAGGTTTGATTGTGGAACTCTGCAGGCATCACTGACCGAAACTATGAGTCCTGCTTATAAAGCTAGGATTGGTTATTATTTAACAACTGGTAAGATAGATCCAATGAAAAAAGAAAACAAGGCTTTCATTGATTTGATGTACAAATGCACAAATGAGGAAAACTGTAAGGTCTGGTGCCCTTTTGAATTTTCTGTCGTATCACTTTTAGAAACTGTCAGAGATGATTTAAATGATAAAGGGTTGATGCCAGATTACTGTAAACAGCAGATTGATAAGTTGAACAAGACTAATACTATAGAAGAATACAATATATATGAAACTTATAAAGAAAAAGGAATAGAAAATATAGAAACCGATGGTAATGATGAAGTTTTCTATTATATAGGATGCGAATCCATGAAATTTCCTGAAGTAGTAAAAGCAAATATTCAAATTTTAAAAAAAGCAGGTATCAAGTTTTCAACCAATCTTGAGAAAAAAGTTTGTTGCGGTGGGCCAGCATTTAACATAAGAGATCTAGGAACAGCGAAAGAATTTGCAAATAAAAATAAAGTACTTATTGAATCAACTGGTGCTAAAATCGTTATATCAGACTGTCCTGGCTGTGTTTTAACTCTAACTAATAGGTATGAAAAGGCGGGAATCAAGCTTGAAAGAAAAATCCTACATACTTCTCAATATTTTAAGAAATTAATAAATGATGGAAAATTGCATCTTACAAATAAAATTCCTGAAGATTATAAAAAAATTACAGTTCATGATCCTTGTTTAATTGCAAGAAATCTAAATGATGTTAAATCTATTCGAGAAATTCTTAACAAGATTCCAGATTTAGAAGTGATTGAACCAATTTATAGCAAAGAATATGTACATTGTTGCGGTTGGAGCGGCACCGCTCACTGGGCAGATAAAGATTTAGCTGTTAGGGAAGCCCAGAATAGAATTAATGAATTAAAGGAAACAGGAGTGAACATCTTCATTTCTGCTTGTCCTCTTTGTGAACTAGGATTAGCATATGGAATTGAAGAAACTGAAAAAGAAAAATATAAAATACTAGATATATCAGAATTATTAATAAAAGTATTATAAAAATATTTGAATATATAAAATTCTATAGAGTGATATTATGAGCGATTTGATTTGTGTATTTGATGTAGGGACTACTGGAGCAAGAACTATTATATTTGATGTTAATGGTAAAGAAATTACTCGTGCTTATGAGGAATATCCTGTTGTGAAGCAACCCGTTGGCATTTCAGAACAAGATCCAGCAATTTGGTGGAATGCAATTAAAAAAACTTGTAATAATGTTTCTCAGAAAGTTAATGTTAATGATATTGTTGGTATTTGTACTGCTGTTCTTCGGCAAACAGTAACAATTCTAGACGATAAAGGAATTCCTCTGCATCCTGCTTTAACATGGATGGATGAAAGAGAAGAATCAAGCGCAAAAGATTGGGTCGATGAGGAAGGTGCTTTTAGGAGAATCATGCCAAAACTTCTATGGTTGAAAAAAAATAAATCTGAAGTGTTCGAAAAAGTATCGAAAATTGCTTTTGTTGATACTTACCTTATGAATAAATTATGTGAAAGGCTTGTAACTGATCCTACTAATGGATATTGGGGAATTCTTAATTTACAAACACTAAAATGGGATGAAAAATTGGCTGAAGCTTACGAAATTCCTTTAGATTTATGGCCTGATTTATGTTATCCTGGAGAAGTTATTGGTGAGCTCACCAGTAATACTGCGAAAGAATTAGGCTTACCGAATAACCTTCCTGTCATAATGGGGAGCGGAGATCAACAATGTGCTTCCTTAGGGTTAGGTGTTATTGAAACAGGTCAAGCAAAGATTACTATGGGTACTGGAACTTTCATTGATTATGTTGTTGATAAACCAATTATGCCATCTGGAGACATACCTATATTTTCTATACCAACGCCAATCAAAGGAAAATGGAATCTTGAAGCTGCAATGCCTGGAACTGGAACGGCAATGAAATGGTTTAAAGATAATTTTTCTCAACTTCAAATTAAAGAAAGTCTTGAGAAAAATTTAAACGTTTATGATATACTGGCAGATGAAGCATCAAGTATAATGCCTGGAAGTGAGGGTTTACTTTTTCTACCCTTATATATGTTTAGAAAAGGTGCAATTCATGGTCTTGGATGGAATCATACTAGAGCGCATATGATTCGAGCAATTATGGAGTCTGCTGCTCTTAGTGCTCAGATGTATCTCCAAATGTTAGAAGCTATGGGAGGGGCTAAAGTCTCAGAAGTAAGAGTAGATGGAGGAGCAATGAATAGTCATTTATGGGCACAAATCGTAGCAGACGTGACAGCAAGAAAAATTCTAATACCAGAAATAAAAGATGGAGCGGCAATGGGGGCTGCAATTTTAGGATTTTATGGTATTAAGAAATATGAAAGCTTTGAGAAAGCTATTAATAGCATGGTAAGATTTGCTGATATTAAGGAACCTATTAAAGAGAATGTCAAGATTTATAAAAAATTGAACAGGATTTTCATGCCACCTTTATTAGATTTATATGAGAAAAAAAGAATTACCAAAGACTTATAATTTTATATTTTTTTTTTTTTTTCGGTTTAAATAGGTTACTTTCAAATTTAGAAAAGTATTTTTGGAATCTTTTATTTCAAAAATTATAGAATATTATAAGTTTCTAGCTCACATGCCTTATTTCAAGAACCAAGAGGGTTACAATCTATACTATGACAATATTAACCCAGATTCAAAGAGTTGTGTCATTATTTTACTTCATGGATTCGCGTCTTCGGCTTCTTTTTTCAAGGCACAAATAAAAATATTAAAAGAAAGTTATCGCATTATTGCTTTTGATGCATTAGGGCATGGGAGGAGTGATCACACCAAAGAACTAAACCTATCGAAAAATCTGAGGTATGACATTATCAGAGATTTAGAAGATCTACTGAAATATTTAGAAATCAATGAAAAATATGGAATAATAGGACACTCTTTAGTTGGTGGGATGATTGGTCAGCTATTTGTAATGAAACATCCTGAAGATATTAAATTTCTTATCTTACTAAATTCAGGGTATATAATGATTGATAATGTTATAAGAAATATCTTTTACAATCTACTCCCATATTTTATACGAATGAATTTTTTGGATGTAGTAGCGAATTCTGTTGAAAAAATGTTAGATAAGACAATTCCTTATATAATTACTGCGTTATCAGATACATTAGTGGGATTAAATCTCACTAAAGATGAATTATATATGCAAATTGAGGATCAAATTTTTCGTATGATACATGAAATAAAGGAATATGATCCATCGGGGATTAGTTGTCCTACTTTAATTATTGGTGGAAGACTTGATAATTTTGCTCCAGAACAAATGTCTGAAAAATTACATAGTATGATTCCAAATTCCACATTAGAAATTATTGATATGGCAGGTCATTTTGCTCCGGCTCAGAGAAAAGAGGTAGTTAATGAATTAATATGTAATTTTATTAGAAAACTAAAATAAATATTACATAAATTTCTCATAAACACTCTAATAGATATATTATGAATGAAAATCATAAATTAAATGATCTTGAAACCGCAATTTCATTTTTTAAGGAAGAAGTAAAAAAATTTGTAGAAGACCGTGATTGGAATAAATATCATACTCCAAAAAACTTAGTTCAAGCTATTAATTGTGAAGCGGGAGAATTATCTCAATTATTACTCTTTAGAGATTACACAGTGGAAGAGATTTGGAATAATAAGAAACTACTTACAAATATTTCAGAGGAAATAGCTGATGTTTTTATTTATCTAATAAGTTTGGTTAATGCTCTAGATTTGGATTTAAGCCAAATTTTTATAAAAAAAATGGAAAAGAATAAAAAAAAGTATTCAAATAAGGAATTCAATAACGGAATTTATTACAAAAAATAAAAAATTGAGAAGATAAAATGACAGATATAAATAAAGCTCTTTTAGCCCCATGTGGGCTATATTGTGGCGTGTGTGCAATACATATTGCCGATCGAGAAAATAACTTAAAATTTAAAGAAAGACTTGTTGATGTCTACAAACCGTTTTCAAAAACGGTTGATGATATTAAATGTTCGGGCTGTCTTTCAGAAAACCAGGAGGATATATTTGGATATTGTCAAACATGTCCTATCAGAGACTGTATAAAGAGTAAAGGAATTGATGGTTGCTATCAATGCGATGATTTTCCGTGTAAATTTATAGAACGTTTTCCAATACCTGTTGGGAAAAAAGTAATTCTAAGGGCAATACCTCGATGGAAAGAATTAGGAACTGAAAAATGGGTTGAAGAGGAGGAAAAAAGATATCATTGTCCCGAATGTGGTAATTCCTTATTCCGAGGTACAAAGAGATGTAATAAATGCGGAATTTCAGTCAATGTAGACTGAGGTTAATCTTATTTTTTTATTAATAATAAGAATTTTTAGTGATTTTTCTTTTATTACTTAAAATGGTTGCTAAGAATATTGATGGTATAATAAAGGAACAATTAAACTATACCTTAAAAGAGACAAACTTTTCTAACTTAGGGGAATTATATCGAGGAAAAGTTAGAGATAACTATACAAAAAAAGACAAAAGAATAATTATAGCAACAGATCGTCTAAGTGCTTTCGATAGAGTAATAACCACGATTCCATTTAAAGGACAAATGCTTAACCAGGTTTCATCTTTCTGGTTTGAAAAAACTAAAGGTATTGTCAAAAATCACATTATTGATATTCCAGATCCTAACGTAGCTGTTGTTCATCAATGTAAGACAGTTCCAGTTGAAGTAATCATAAGGGGATATCTAACGGGAAGTATGTGGCGTGATTACAATAAAGGAAAACCCACTTCTGGCATAATGCCTCCTAAAGGAATGAAAAAGAATCAGAAATTTGATGAAATAGTTATAACACCATCCACAAAAGCAGAATCGGGTCATGATATTTACCTCTCGAAAGAAGAAATCTTAAAAAGAGAAATGGTTGAGAAGGATATCTATGAAGAAATGGAAGAAGCTGCATTTAAGTTATTTAAATTCGGACAAAAATATTGTGAACAGAACGGGCTTATCTTAGTTGATACTAAATATGAATTCGGATTAAAAGAAGGTGAATTAATGGTTATTGATGAAATTCACACTCAAGATTCATCACGATTCTGGATCCTTGATACTTATAAAGAGAAATTTGAAAAGGGAGAGAGCCCTGACATTTTAGATAAAGAGATTTTTAGAGGATGGCTTATGGATACATATCCTGAAATTTTTCCAGATATTAAACCAGAAGAGAATATTCCTCCAATTTCTGAAAATATTAAAATAGAATTAGCAAAAAGATACATGAGCAGTTATGAAAAAATTACTGGATTGGAATTTAAGGCAGAAGTTTCAGATGTTCGAAAAAGGATTTATGAAAGTTTAAAGGAAGCCAATTATTTATAGAATTTAAGAAAAATTTAAATAATAATTCACAGTAATTTATCGTATTATGTTGAATTTAATATTTTTATTTGTTGATTTTACTTTATTTATCCTTAGTTTTGTATTCATTATCTTAGATCTTACAAGTTATAAGGAAGAAAAAAATGAAGAGCTAAAAGGAACTATCATACCCAAACGAAGTAAATACGCGTTATTATTTGGCTTATTAGCTCTAGTACTCGCAGTAATTATTAGTTTAGGTTATATATGATAGATCAACAACAATTAAAGAAATTATATTCTTCAATTTTACTATCTTTTATTTAATTAATTCACCGTTCAACAATCTTTTTTTCTCTAAGAAATCTAGATTTTAGTTTAGTATGATTACTTAAAGTATATTGAGGATATATAAGATCTTGTCCTTTTTGTCGATGCGTATTATTTTTAAGTTAATAAGAACTAATAAAAATATATAAAACTTCTTTTTTCACAAATGGATAGCCAAGAATTTGAAGTAGAAATAACGTTAATGAATAAACCAGCAGCTAGAGATCCAGTAGGGGAAACTATTCAAAAAGACCTTTTGGCAAAAAGGGGATATGATATGGTATTTAATGTCCGTTCAGGGCAATTTTTACAAATTAAACTTAAAGCTGCTGATGAAATTCAAGCTAAGAAAATTGTAGAAAAAATGTGTAATGATCTCCGAATTTTTAATCCAGTTACTCAAAATCTAACTATTTTAAAAGTATCAAAATTATGAATATTAAAATAGCAGTAATCGAATTCGCGGGGAGCAACTGTGATTTAGATACTGTACATGTTTTGAAAAATGTTATTGAGGGTGTAGAAGCAGATTTAGTATGGCATAATCATTTCAAGGAATCTAAATATGATGGAGTGATTTTACCCGGAGGATTTGCATTTGGAGATTATTTAAGGGCAGGAATTATCGCTGCTCATAGTCCAGCAATTGATGAAGCACGGATAATGCTAGATGACGGAAGACCAGTAATAGGTATTTGTAATGGATTCCAAATATTAACTGAAGCTCAGTTCCTTCCGGGTGCTTTATTACGTAATGATTCTCTTAAATTTATCTGTAAGTGGGTAAATTTAAAAGTAGTAAACAATAATACTGCATTTTCTAATAAGATGAACTTAGGTGATGTATGTGCTTTACCTATTGCTCATGCAGAGGGACGATATTTTACTGATAATTTGAAAGAGTTAGAGGAAAACAACCAGATTGTTTTTAAATACTCTACTGAACAAGGAGAGCTGACAGGGGAAGCAAATCCAAATGGTTCTTTAGAAAATATAGCGGGAATCTGCAATATAGAACAAAATTGCATTGGATTAATGCCCCATCCAGAACGCGCATCAGAAGCAATTTTAAGTCCAAAAAGAACAACTCATGGAAGATTATTTTTTGAATCCATGGTAGGATTCATTAAACGGAGAATATCATAATGACAAAAGTGGATGTTAACGGAAAAGAAGTAGACGTAGAAATGAATAGTGATGAATTTGAAAAAGTAAAGAATTTATTAGAAAGAGATCCAAATATTACTGAATTAGGCATGTTTGATGTTATGTGGAGTGAGCATTGTTCTTATAAATCATCACGCCCAAAATTGAGAATGTTTGAGGATGCTGAGAAAAATTATGATTATGTATTAGCTGGTCCCGGTCAAGATGCGGGTGTAATTGATATTGGGGATGGTTATGCATTAGCATTTAGAATTGAATCTCACAATCATCCATCTGCAATTGAACCTTATCATGGAGCCGCTACGGGTATTGGAGGTATAATAAGAGACATTTTATGCATGGGTGTTCGACCAATAGCATTATTAGATCCATTGAGATTTGGTCGTTTAAAAGATAACTCTCATTCACAATGGCTATTCAAATACGTAGTAAAAGGTATTGCAGATTATGGTAATTGTACTGGAATACCTACCATTGGTGGAGAAGTTGAATTTGATAATAGTTTTGAAAGTAATTGCTTAGTAAATGTTGCATGTATAGGATTAGGAACTATAGAAAATTTTAAAAATGCACCGAGTAGAGCTTATAATTCTGGTGATTATGTAATTTTAATGGGGGGATCTACTGGTAGAGATGGAATCCATGGAGTTACATTTGCTTCCCGTACTCTAACTGATATGTCTGAAGCTGATAGACCCGCGGTTCAAATTGGTGATCCATTCACCAAAAAAATGATTATTGAAGCAACTTTAGAAGCTGTAAAGACAGGTTATGTAAGAGGGTTGAAGGATCTAGGTGGAGGAGGATTAACTTGCGCAACTAGTGAATTAACGGGGGATGGAAACACAGGGGCAAAAATAGATTTAAAGAAAGTTTTTACAAGAGAACCTGGAATGAATTCTTATGAAGTAATGCTTTCTGAATCACAAGAAAGAATGGCTTTCATTGTTAAACCTGAAGGATTAAATACAGTTCTTGATGTATTTAGAAAATATGAATTGAATTTTGCTGTAATAGGGAAAACTGATGACTCAAAAGTTTTAAAAGTTTATGATGGAGATGATCCCGTAGTTAGCATTCCCGCAAAAGCACTTTCTGAATCACCTACCTTTAAGCGACAAGAAAAACGACCCTCCTATTTAGATGAATTGTTCGCTCAAAAAACTCCAAAACCTTCTTTACAGTTTAAAGATATTATCTATAGATTAATAGCATCAGAAAACATTTGTAGTAAAGAATGGGTCTACAGACAATACGACCATGAAGTGGGTGTTAGATCAGTTGTAAAATGTGGAGAAGGTGATTCAGGTGTTTTAAGAATAATTGGTACAGATAAATTTATTACAGCAAGCGTTGGTGTTAATTCTAAACATTGCTTTTTAGATCCCTATGAAGGCGCTAAAGGGGGATTAGTTGAAATATGTGGAAATGTAATAGCAAATGGGGCTAAACCGATGGCAATGGTAAATTGTTGTAATTTTGGAAACCCCGAAATACCCGAATCTTTTTGGTATTTTTCTAAAGCTGTTGAAGGTATGAATTATTTTTGTAGAACCTTGAGAATTCCTATAGTAGGAGGAAATGTATCTTTCTATAATGAAGATGAGACCAAGAAAACCGCGATTAAAGCAACACCAATAATAATGATTGTAGGTCTTTTGGTAGGTGAAGAAAATATAATAACCCTCCCCTTTAAGAATGCTGGAGATGATATCTTTTTAATAGGAGAGACAAAAGCCGAATTAGGTGGTTCAGAATATCATTCAGTAATCTACAATCTTGAAGGGGGAATTCCTCCCAAAGTTGATGAGGCTAAAATAAAAAATATTTGGGATTTTATATTTGAACTCTATAGAAATGAATTAGTTAAAGCCAATCACGATGTGAATAAAGGAGGATTTATCATAACAATAGCAGAAATGTGTTTTAAGAATAAATTGGGTGTAAATTTAGATCTTACCAATTGTCTTGATGATAAATTAAGAGATGATGAGTTTTTATTCAGTGAATCTAATGGTAGATTTATTATTGAGACAGATCCAAAAGATTTTGATAAAATAATGAATTTAGCAAATAAATATGGAGTATATCTTAAAAAAATAGGAGTGTTAATACCTCAACCCGAAATTAAAGTAAAAGGATTAAAAAATAAAGATTTTAAACTTTCTATTCCAAAATTAAAGGAATATTTCGATTCTACAATACCAAATTTAATGGAAAGATAGCTTTTTAGTTTATAACATCTAAAAACAAAAAGTTTAAAGATTAATGTATAATATCTAACGATAAAAAATTTATGTTCGTAATTATATAACATTTTTAATTAAAAACCGTAACTTTGAAATATTTGTATACTTTTTCAGATCATGATGGAGAATTACGTACTTATCAATTATTTCATTGATATGATTAGTAAATAACATATTAAATATAATTATGAGAGCTCGTGCATGTATTAAATGTAGAGAATATGTAGTAATTCACCCTGGTAATCCTGTTAATCAGATAGAGATAAAAAAGTTTGAGAAGAAACATTTAAATCATACTATTATGACAGTTGATCTTATTGAGATAAAGGGGATCTATTCTTCTTTTAAAAACCATGAAACTGAAAAACCACCTCAAGAAGCTAATTAATTTATTTTTTGATACTTTAACAAACTTAAAACTATACCTTTTAAAAACCTTTTTAACTCATTTTTTTAGGACTTAATACTGTTATCTTCATATTTTATTATTTTGTTTCAATGATCTTTCAATCATAACTATAAATATATTTATATATTTGTATCTTATTTACCTCATAGGATCTTTCAACTTAATTAATCGGGATTAGAAGGATATGGACGACCTTCAACGAGAAAGACTAGAAAAAAGATTTAGAATAGAAAGATTATATAAAACAAATTTTAAAAAAACTTTATTAGATGAGGAAATTCTGCCCTTTCCTAAACCTATAGACAATAAAAATACGGAGAAAAAAGATTTAATTGAACATTTTGATTTCTTGAAGAAATTATTGAAGTTAATTAATCGTGGCGCTACGGGATTTGATCTAGCTTATGAAGTGGAAAAAAATAAGGAAATGAAGTATTTAATATATGATGGTATTTTGTTTTATAATACTTTCCTTGAAATTGGATCAAAGAGATTTATAGACGCTCCTGATAAAAAGACTGCTGACTTTAAATCATTTAAAACAATTGAAGACACTGAAAAGTATATTTTTATGGTATGGTTAAGAGACACAATTGGATTTATTGAAAATGAAATCAAGCCTAAAGAGGATTATGCTAAATATGTAGAAGAAAAAAAAGCGCAAGAGCTTTTAAAAACTAAAAAGAAAATACTTAAAAAACTTGGTCATTGCAAAAATTGTGGAGAAAGGATAAGGAGTTTAGAACAGGAATACTGTGAAAAATGTGGTGTAAAACTTCTAAAAGATTTCTGAATTAAAACACTTTTTTATTATTTGAAATAAGATAATATGAAAAAAAATAAGAATTTTAAATTTATTATTTTTCTACTTTAGTACCACACCATTTACAGAATTGCTCTGTTCCAGTAAGTTTACTTCCACACAGAGAACATGTTTTTGCATTAGTCGGAGTAGTTATCGAAGGAGTACCAAGTTGTCTTCCTTCTATTTTGCCTCCACAAATAGGACAAAATTTAGAATCGGGTTTTATCGATGCGTTGCAACGCGGGCAATTAAATTCTTTTTGAACCGTTTCAGGAGGAGCGATTTTGTATGGCGATGTTGTTTTTTGTTCTGGTGTTGTTGGTGCTTTAAGCTTTAGTTTTTTCTGACCTCTTCTTGCTACAACAGCTGCTATTAATATAACGACTACAACTACAAGAATTACAACTAAAATCCATGAAATATCAAGCCATCTCTCTTGATAGGTAACACCAGTATCATAACTCACATCAAAAGTAATTGTTGTTGATTCATCAGGGGAATTCATAGGATCAAAATATATAAAAAAATACCAATTACCAGATGTTGGAACGATGAATGTATCTGTTGCAATAAATGTGACATCTTCGTTTGTCTCATAAGTAGGGCTAAAATCGGGAACATTTACAGCAGTATAATTTATTGTATAATCAACATCAATTGTAGAACCTCCTTCATTATACCATACAAGATAATAATCTTGAGTAGTGGGAATATTATAATATCCACTACTTTGATCAGAATTTATCTCACTTACTGGGAATACTGGAGAACCTCCATAATACCAATTATAGAAATCATAGCCATCTGCAATAAAGAAATCAAGGTTTGCGCTTGCATTAAAATCATACAGAATTAAGGAACCAGCTCTTAGAAATAACCACTCCGCCCAATAATCACTTGAAATAGGATTAATAGATGCTGAATTCACAATATCAATATATTCAGTCGTAGTATGAAGATTTTCAAAAGGCTGATTCCAAAGAGCAAATGTTATAGTACCAGGTGAAGATTGAGCTGAGAATGTAATTTCTTGTCCTGCTTCTGTATATTCATATTCATACCAAAATTCATTAAAATATAAAGTCTCTGTAGATCGATAATTAACATAACCCACTGCATTTGTGTTGCTAAATGGGAACCAGAATGCTACACCTGCAATTGGAAGAATCACCAATGCTAGAATTATGATAAATAATATTCCTCCACCAACATAAACAGGACTATAATACCAAGGTCTATTCCAACGTCCCGCCCAATAGGGCGAATACCACCATCTATAATACCATGGACGATAATACCACCAATAAGGTCTATAGTAACTACGACGCGGACCATAATAACTGTGAGAATAAGGTCCTCTTGGTGATCTTGATACTACTCTTGAAGCGCCAGTTCTTCCAAAAGGTCTTCCGCCTCCGCTATATCCTCCTCTAAATGAACCAGGGCTACCTCGAAAACCCCCACCTCGAAAACCCCCGCTAAATCCCCCAGCACGGGCTCCTCCACCTCTAAACCCACCTCCGCCACCTCGGGGCATTTTTTATGTTTACACCTCACCACTCTTAATTTCGGGCTCTTCTATTCCCCGGAAAATATAGTCTCGATTGATTGCTAATATTAATAATATCATCGATATAATTGATAACGTTAATCCTATAGGATCAATAGAAATAATAGGTTGTGGAGTCTGAATTGCAAAGGCAATACCGAATAAGATCCATTCAAATGCCATAAAGAAAACTGCTAAACTAGGCACAATTGTTCTTATAATCCAACTTGTCTGTAAATTTCTTGTATCAGAAAAACTTGTATAAATTATCGAAAATAATCCCATTATTCCAAATAGCAACATTAAGATATTAAAAATATCGATTGTAATCCAAATAGGATCAATTAGATTAATAAAAGGCATCATTATCCCTGCACCTCTTACATCAAATAATGTGAAAAACAATATAGGGTCTCCTACAATTGGTCCCATGCCAAGTAAACTCATAAGATTACTATAATATCCTGTAAAAAAACCAAAAATTCCAGTTAAAGGTAAAATTATTCCTAGTGTGAATGCCATAACTGCACATACACTAGCAAACCAAAATTCTGCGACTTTTGTATTTCTAACAGGAATGAGTCCAATTTTATCTATATTTTGATCTGGAATGAAGCTCCAACAGTCCTGGATGGTACATACTCCTACAAGTTTTTCATTTTCAACTACAGGTACTACATTCACATTTAAATTTCTCATTCTTGTGAATGCTTCAGCTACAGGTGTATCTAAATTCACGGGAGTTATTTTATACATTGTAGAAATAACTTTTTCAGTTTTTACATTTTTACCTTCTGCAACAGCATTTTGCACAATATCAAAGTCTGCAATAACACCCAGAATTTTCTGATTTTCTCCTTCAACTACTACTAAATCTGGAACCCCTAATTCTTTCATTTTTTTTGCAGCATCTTGAATCGTCGCATTTGAGTCAATTATCCCATATTCATCGTTAATTACTAAATCTCGTACAAAATATTCTTTTAAAGCCATAGATAATGCATCTTATTTTTAATTAAATTATTTTTTTATGAATTAACAAAAGAATGGAGTATATAAATTTTTTTATTCTCTCCCCATTATCATGCCATAAAATAGTAATGTAAAGATTGGTCTCTTTATGTTTAATATTATGTATTTGATATGTTTTTTAACCTAATAAAATAATATTAAATTAGTTCTATTAATGAACTGAATGAATCAAGGACAAGATTTGGTTTAATTTTCACTTTAGTTGCGTTATAATATTGACCTTTACCCGTTTTTACTAAAATTGATTTAATATTTGCATTGATAGCTCCTTGAATATCAGATTCAAGATCATCGCCAATCACAATTACCTCATCGGGAGCAAGATTTAATTTTTCTAGTGCTTGAAGGAAATATTCTCTCGAAGGCTTTCCAAATATTTTTGGAGTCACATTAGTAGCGTTAGCAATCATCTGTACAAATGTACCAGTGTCTATAACTGGTTCACCATTACTATCAAGATAAAATCTATTACCTTGCATTCCAAGCAGTTTAGCGCCTCTAAGAACATACTTAAAAGCTACATTAAGCCTATTTACATCCCAATTATCATGAAAATCACCTATAATCACAAAATCTGGTATTTCAGAACCCATAACTTGAGGAAATTCTTGAAATTCTTCTGCAACTTCTTCTGTTGTGACTAAATAAGACTTGTTATCAGGATATTTTGATAAAAATTCTTTTATAGCTATAATTGGAGTAAAAATCTCGTCCTTATCAACGTTAAATCCATAATCATGTAATATATTTAGTACTGTCTTGGGTGATTTACTATCGGTATTTGTAAAAAAAATAAATTTTAAGCCAATTTCACGAAGTTTTAAAAGTGTTTCAAAAGCCCCAGGAATCGGAGTTCCTTTAAAATAAAGTGTTCCATCTATGTCAGTTAAGACTCCCTTAACTTCATTAAATTTTATTTCTATACTCATTAATATTATAAAACCAAATGCTATTTTAAATAATTGTTCGAATAAAGTCTGAGAATGTTCGTGAAAGCTTCATTTCGCGCAAAATCATAATTATCAGCATATTATGCATAATATGATTTAATGAAGAAATATATATGATTCGATAAATCGGAAAACTGATTATCTCCCTTCTTTCTTAAGATAAATGGGATAATAAGAATAATTACATGATTGTTGACAAAAATTCTACTCTTAATAAAATTTCAGTGGAAACCAAAACTAAAAAATGTCCAAAGTGTAAAAGAATCTTACCTGCTACACCAGTTTATTTCTATAGAAGAAAAAAAGCAAAATTTGGTCTTGATAGTTATTGTAAAGAATGCTTAAGAATCTATTACACACTAAGAAATATCAAAAAAAGGTATAGTATTTCGAAAAATCAGTTTGATCAAATGGTTAAGAAACAAAAAAGCAGTTGTGCAATCTGTGGAGTAAAATTTGCTAACCTTTTTCATCCACATAATAAGGAATCATTTACTTATCATGCGTCTGCACCAAGAGTGGATCACAATCATAAAACTGGATTAATAAGAGGCCTTTTATGTGATAGATGCAATCTATTAATAGGGGAGGCACATGAAAATACAATGGTTTTAGTAAATGCTATAAAGTATTTAAGAAAAAATTTTAGGCAAAAGAAAGGAAAATAAAAAAAAGTATGTTATTTATGTTTTAATGAATAATTCTTTGATGAATCTAGGTAATGTGAATCCTATATAGAAACAGATCGAACTAACAATTACAAAAGTTCTAGCAAAAAAAATAGTTATTTCTGTTGGATTTTCTGCTCCAATAACATCTATCATCGTTCCAATTGTAAAAGTTAGAAATGCTAATATTAAAAATTTACCTTTTAGTTTAATTTCAGAAGAATCTGCTTTTAGACTGATTCTAGCAAATAAAAATCCAGTAACTAAGAATAGAATGATCGAAAATAATAAATAAATTTGGATCCATATTGCCCATTCTACTACAAAAGCACTTCTTTGGTCTCCGATTAGAAAAGGATTCAAAAAAAAGATATACAAAAAGACAAGTTCAAAAAATGTTGCTTCAATGGCAAAAAATAGCATTATCTTCTTCTGTTGCTTTTTAAAAAGAAAATTAGTAAAAGCATAAAGCCATGTAATATGAATTGGAGCAATAAACGCATTAGCTAAGAAGAAATACAAAGGTGGATCTAGGCTTATCCCGAAAAATATATTTGTAATAAATTGTATCGCATCAGACCAGTATGGACTTGCTAAAAGTATCCATGTAATTCCAACTAGAAGTAATTCTACTTTTTTATACTGTAAATACTTTAACACAATAAAAAAACCTAATACGGTAGATATTATAACAGATATTAATGTAAAACTTCCATAAAATATTTCAAATCCAGTTAATTGTGCCAACATTTTCTTATAAAGAACATTTTTTAAAAGTATTAATTGAATTATTTATATTAGTTTTATAGTTATTTAATAATTCTTTTTTACTATATTTTTCGTGTTATACTTACATATTAAAGAGATTTCAATTTTTTTTTGCATTTAATTACTTTCTAATATGGATTATAAATATATTAAAAACAAAATTTCATCATTATTTTCTTGCCTTGAATTTTTCAACTAGTACAAATTTTATTATAATTGTAGAACTAATAGCAGCAATAATAAAAACAATCCATATTGTTTCATAAGCTAGAATATTCATATACAACAGAGGTTTTGTTAAATCGTTGAATTTATAAGGAGTATTTGTTTTCACCCATTTTGCTCCAAGACACCATAATTGAGAATGTCTTTCTTTTGCGTCGATTGTATATACCATTACTGATAAATTTGATTGATATAAAGCTTGATATCCAGTATTTGAATATGTATCATCCGTATTAATATAAGAATAATTATAGGAAGAAGATTCAAATTCAATAGGGGATGGTGAACCTGACCATCCTAATAAAATTTTAGGGGCACGAATATTGATCATTGCAATCCATTCTGAATTAGAAGTTGGAATCATCATTTTAGATAAATCAACACCAGATTCAATAGTCATATTTAAGAGAATTTCATAAAAATCCTCATAATAAGGATGACTAGGATCTGGCCTATCGGCATCAAAATCTAAATAATAATTATTATCTCGTGTGAAGTTAAGGACTTCTTCAAAAGTAGGAATTCTTATACCCTTATATGACTCTGCTTTTGCATAAGATATAATTCCTTTTGAGATGGTACCAAAAGGATCCTCTTCCACAAACCAAGAACCTGCATCTAATTCTCGAAGTTCTGAAATTGTAAATGTTTCTGCTTTATCGTATTTTCTACTGGGAAAATGATCTGATACATTGGTTGTTCTCAATAATGTATCATCATGCATTAAAAACGGAACTCCATCAAAACTAATTTTAATGTCTACTTCCCATCCAATAACGGTATTATATTCAAGAGCTGCAAGACCCGCTTCAATTGTATTTTCTGGAGCTAAAGATGAAGCACCTCGGTGAGCAATCAAATCTGGTTTTGGTGGTAAATCTCCATCTATCACATTTGAAGGTCTGTATATTATTGGAATTGTAAAAGTAAAAATGTAACAAGTGATAAGGCATATAACTATAATCAATGCTTTCTTATGGGGATCCAAGTATTTTCCTGAAAGATAATTTTTTAATTTAGGTGCAGTTTTGATTATTGGATATAATAAGACTATAAGAAGGATATCAAGAATAAAAATAATATAAATACTATAAAAATCCAAAACTTGTAAAATTCTCCTGACTTGCCCATATTGGTCAAAAATGTATAATAAAACACTAAATATGACATTATACAAGACAACCAAGATAAACGGTATTATCTTATTCAAAGTACAGGGTTTTAGCTCATCTGTTTGTGTAAATTTTCTTATATTGATGAAAATTAATGCTAAACCATAAAGTAATGGTAATATTAGAATTATCCTTACTAAAAGAACAATATCAAAGTCAAATCCTACCCAACTTGATACCTCTGAATTAATTTCATACCAATAAGGTTCAATTGTATGAATTAATATAAGAAAAATTATCAAATTAATACATAAAACAACATAAAGGATAATCCACTTCTTCCCTTTTTTCCTTTGCAATTTATCTAATAATGACATTATATTTTTATATAACAAAATAGTTTGCTAATTTAATTTTTCACTTGATATTAATAAGTATTTTTGTTATACTATTAATTAGAGGATTCAGAAATAAAATTAGTTCCTATTGATGGATGGGGTGGCGTTCTGTTAGGGCTATTAAAGTTACCCATTGGACATTCTTTTAAACATTCTTTCTAGAGATTATATCTATCAACATTTATTCCTTTAATTGAGATTAGAATATTGAAAATTTAATAAAAAAATATTAACATTATAAATTCAAGTCTTAAAAATCGAATAATTAATAATTATGAATATAAGGAAGTTTTCTATGATAGAGATAATTAATTATTAAATTATTATATTTTTAATGATTTATTTTGTTATTCCAGTTTCTTATATTATTCTGTCTGGCTTCTCTCGTATATTTGTTAATCATTCGATCTCCGATATATTTATATAGGTGTTTTTCCTTTAATATCATAAGTTTTATCAAAAACTGATATATTGGTGAAGTTAAAAAATGTTCTTTGGCAAACGATTTAGTGGCTATCAAGGCGAAGCGTTTTCAGGGTTAGATATTTTGGTACTTTCTATTATTAGAAATCGAGAAGGGATATCTGGATATGAAATAAGTCAAGTAATTAATAAAAAATTTAAACCGATGTGGAGAGCTTCTCCAGGAACAATATATCCTTTGTTAAATAGATTAGATAAAAAAGGTTTTGTCGATACAGAAGAATTTATTGATGAAAATAATCGTCAGAAAAAGATTTACAGAATTTCCGGTCAAGGTATGGAGAGGTTAAAAGAAATTTTAAAAGATAACTTTGAATCTAGTATGAATACTCTTGGAGATTATATTCGCACAGTTGTGAATGCATGGTCACCCCATGAAAAACGAATTAAAGGAGTAATGTCTTGTTTTCCTTATCATTGCACACCAACTCATAGAGAAATCAATCAAGAGGACTTTTCACTAGCAAATATTAGCAGAGTTGAAAGAATTGTTAACGATTTAAAATTTAGCAGAGAAAGGATCTCAATGCGATTAAAAGAAATTGACAATGAACTCGAAAAATATGAGGATAAATTAAAAGATTTAAAAAAAAAAAGAGAGAAAAATACAAAGACCATCCCAATAGTGGATGACGATGAGTATGAGAATTTTTAACTTTTACCAATTATACATATAAAAAAATTCAATAAATAAAGGAGGAAAATGAAATATGTGTGACGAAGGCCCCCATGGTCATGTTAGTAGTCATGGCCGAAAAGCAATGGTTGGTTGCTTTCCATTTGACCCTCAACAAATGCATAAAATGAAAAAAATGGCTACACATTTTATGAGAGGTTTTATGGGAAGTCAAATACCGTATAATGTTGAAGACCTTGGAGATAACTATTTGATTACTGTACCTTTAGCTGGTCGTACTAAAGAAGAAGTTAAGGTTTCTTTAATTAACAAACATCTTAATATTAAATCAGAGAAACCGAAGGTTCCTGAAAGAACAAATGTAAAAGAAAAACCAGAGGAAGAAAAAACGCTTCATGAATGTTGCGATCCATTTTTCTGGAAGGGATTTACATTTATTGACGTAAATATGGACATTCCTTTACCCGTTGATACAGATACAGATACAATAGTCTCAAAAATGGCTAATGGGCTACTAAAGGTAACATTTAGCAAAAAACCCGCTAAGAAAATAGATATTAGTGAAAGTTAAACATTAGACCAAAATTAAAGGCGGAGAGCTTTAGAATTAAGATAAAAGAGTATCCGAAAGATTACTATTGTAAAATCTAACTCTAAAGCACCCCACATAATATTATTTTTTTTTATATTTTTTAATTTATTGTTTATTTTTACTTTTTCTTTTTTACAATGATGTTTTTTCTATAAAAATTAGATATTAATCTTTAAAAAAAATAGAGGAACTTTTTATTTCTTTAACCTACTAAATTACTACAGTAAATGTTATTTAGTTTTTAAATTAATCATCTTAAAATTTGCATTTTATAATTTCATTTATTTTCTAATTTATAGATTGAAATAATAAAAACGAGGAAAAACATGGAAAAGTTAAAAGTTGGAATCATTGGATGCGGAGTTATTTTTGATCTTAATATACTGGGCTATTTAAATCGTGATGATATTGAAATTACTTGTTTATGTGATAGTAAAGAAAGACATATTAAAGAGAAGATTGAAAAGTTTAATCTAGGGTCCGATGTTAGACATTATCATGATTATAAAGAAATGCTTGATGTTGAAAACATCGATATTCTAGAAATTTTATTACCTCATCATTTACATTGTGAAGTGACTCTTTATGCAGCTCAAAAAGATATTTTAGGAATAAGTGTACAGAAACCAATGGCAAACTCTATCAAAGACTGTGATAAAATGATTAATGTTTGCAAGAATAATAATATAAAGCTAAAAATCTTTGAAAACTTCACTTTTTATCCTCCAATTATGAGAGCGAAGCAATTATTAGAAGAGGGAATTATAGGTGAAGTAAATTCAATTCATATTAAAACACTTGAAGCAACTAAAGGAGGGTGGGATATAACTACTACCACATGGTTATGGAGATTAGATCCAAAATTGTGTGGTGGTGGATTAGAATGTGGATCACCTATTATATTTGATGACGGATTCCATAAATTTTGGTTAGCCTTACACTTAATTGGGGCAAAAATTGAAAAAGTCTATTCATGGATTGACAGATTTAATAATTTGGATGTTCCCGCTTATATAATGTGGAAGTACGCACCTCCAAAGGATTCGGATTTTTTTGTGCCTACATATGGAAGTATGGAATATAATTATGCTCCCCATATGACTTTACCTAGTCCCTATTATCCTGAAGATGAATTTATATCTATTACAGGCTCAGAAGGAATTATGTGAATAAATCAAGCAACTGCTGCAAATAATGTGATGTCTAAATCTAAAGTCTTTCCAGCAATCGTTATTTTTCGAGATGGAAAAATAGAAACTATATCTAATATGGAACGAGATTGGAAGTATGGATTTATAAATTCTACTCACCACTTTATTGAAGCAATAAAGAATGATGGAGAACCAATATTAACAGGTGAGGAAGGAAAATATACTACTCAATTTGCTTTAGCAGTTTTAAAATCCTCCATGCTTGGCAAGGAGATTAATCCAAAAGATATAAAAGAATAAAAAAAAATTTATTTATGCCTTAATCTGTTTAATTTTCGCTTCCGGAATATTAAATAAGCACTTAGTCCTCCGATACAAATTACTAATATGATGAGAGTAGTAAAGAAAAGCCAATCTGAATTTGTAGCAGTAATTTGATAAATTATATTACTATCAACATCTTTTACTACAAATGAAGACATTGTTCCTTCATTACCATAAGTAATTTCTACAGTATAATCTGTTTCACCAGTCCTATTTATTGTAAGAACATTATTGCTAACTGTTACATTTTTACAATCGAGCGCAGTAATGAGTTCTTCTAAGTATGAACTAAAGGGAGTGCCTATTGTGAGTCCGTTGAAGATATATAACCATAAAAATTCATCTGATTCCAAGATCGGAAAGCTAATATTTGAAATTATAATCGCGGGAAGGCTATTTAGTTCTGCTGATAAATTATTATAATTAGAAAGAATATCATCGAAATCTGTTGGATTTTTGAATATTAAAAGTGGATCATTTTCAATTGTAGGGTCTTCTTCAAAGCTTCCAATCGTAAAATTCCATACAGCACGTAGACCAACCCATAAATTGTAGCTATTTGTATAATTAGCATTTATAGTAGTTTCATTATATCCTAGATTACTCATTACTACTAATAAAGGGATAAGTTCTTCAGATTCGAACAATGCTGGTAAAAATAATGAAACAAATACATCATAAAATTCCCAGGTAACATAATTCCAGCCTTTAATCGTATTTTTACTCTTCGCACTAGTTTGATTTGAATCTCCTTCGAACCAATTTGAAGGTGTCGTAGATGAATTTACTGTGGTTTTCCAAGCAGCTTCATCATACTGTGAAACTGTAAACACTTCAGTGCCTTTAGTTAAAGCAATATTATAATTCCCATTAGCGGTAGTAATAGTTGAAAACATTCCTAAGAAAAACATACAGAGTAAAGATACTCCAGTTATTCTAATTTTTGTATACATCTTCATTCTATAATTGCCTCCTTTTGAATAGATATGCAGCTAATACAAAATAAACAACTATAAAAACAAGTAGCAATGTAATTCCCATCTCGATACTAGGTGTTACCCATTGACCGAATGAGAAGTCCCCTCCTATACCGCCTGGACCCATACCGCTAAACGAAAATTCAGAGTATCGTGGATTTGGAAAAGGATATTCGAGTATTCCAGTTATGAGGGAACCTAAATATGCTAAAGAATATAAGGGTTCAAAATTCTCTGCAAATATTAATGTAACAATTTGATCTGCGATTCTAAACCCTATGAGAAGAATTATTAGAGTAGAAATGATTGTCAGATTTACGCTTCTCATAAATGAGCTAAAAAAGGTTACAAAACTACTTAGAGCTATTATATATAATATCGCAATACCGTATGAATAAAAGAATCGAATATTAATTGGTCCCCCATAATAGAAAAATCCTAAAAGTCCTAAGATAAAATAATAAACTGAAATAATTGCAACTACTAAAACTAAATTTCCAAGATATTTTCCTAGTATTAATTTATATTTGTTAATTTTAGGAAATACTATAAAACCTGTTTTTTTATCATATTCAGAGCAAATTATCCCCGAGAAAAACAAACATGCCGCAAATAAAGTTATAAATGAAATAAATTGTAAGCTAGTATTAAAGAACTCCGCTTGTGTATCTGAAAGGAGATAAGTAGGAATTAATTGTAGAATATAACCTAATAAAATCGCAACCACGATTGCAACTATCGAAAAGAAATAAAATTTCTTTCTTTGACTTTTAATTTCAAATATAAGTGTATAAAATATTGGCGTTATACCAATAAAATTTTCTTTGCTATTATCCATTTTTCTATGAACCTCCACTTAATTTGCTTTTTCCTTTTGAATCATTGTCTTTTACCATCTCGGCATAAACTCTTTCGAGTTGAGATGTTTTTGGCTGAGTAAATGAGATCACTGTAAAATCTGATTCGAACTCCTTAATAAGAATCTTTAAGATCTCTCCTTTTGATTTATGTCGTCCATCATAAAAAAATTTAAACCCTTGTTGGTCAGGATAATACTTTACGGGAAGTTTTGATATCATCGGGTCTAAATTCTTGTCTAGATAAGGATTAAGTTTTTCAATTAACCGATCTATTAGTGAGCCTAATTCACTAGCATTAATAGCCTCAAGTAATTCACAATCTAATTCACTAGTCTTTAATTTAAGTGCTAAATTCTCTACTGTATCAAACCCAATTATAGAGCCATAATTAATTAAAGCGATTTTATCACATACTTCTGATATTTCATATAACATATGGGAAGCAACAAATATTGTTTTTCCTTGTGATTGAAGCTCTCGGATATATTTCCGTATTTCAACACGTGCTAATGGATCCAAGCCAGTTTGGGGTTCATCCAATATTATTATCTCCGGATCATGGATAATTGCTTGAATGATTCCTATCTTCTGAGTCATTCCTTTAGAAAAATTTTTTACCTGTTCAAATTTCCATTCAGAGAGCTTGAAGCGCTCTAAAAGTTCATCTATTCTTTGATCGATCTTATCTTTAGGGTAATTTTGGAGGTTTGCGAAATATCTTAGTAATTGATAAGCAGTCATATTGTAAAAAGAGGGAATATCTATTAAAAAACCCATTTGGCTTAAAGTTCTCGATATCTTTCCTAAATCTTGTAACTCACTACTATTAGTTCTAATAAGTATTCTGCCCGAATTTGGTCTTAGAATTTTCGCAATCATTTTAATTGTAGTAGTTTTGCCTGCTCCATTAGGACCTACTAACCCAATAGTTTCCCCTCTATGAACTTCAAGGTTTATACTATTAACTGCTGTTAAATTCCCAAATTTTTTCGTCAAATTTTCTAGTTTAATTACTATTTCTGACATTTTCATAACATTTTTTTATTAAATTCAAGTCATTAATTTTCATTTTGTTTTTCACTCTCAAATTTTGAAATCTTGTCCTCAATAGTTTGAAGCATTTTGGCTAAAATTTCTAATCGTTTTTTGATGAATATTTTCTGAAATTGTAAAGCCTGCAAAGTCTCATTTTCAGGTTTAAGAAACATTTTATCTAAAAATGATCTAGGATTTAGGAAATTTTTTGCTTCTTTATCTACGAACTCATCTTTAAATCCAAACGTTGTAGTTATAATGGATCTCATTGACTCTCTTATCTCCTGCTCTTTTTTCATCATTATTTCAAGAGTATTTTTGCCGTCAGTGGTTATTTCATAGATTATAGTTTTATCATCTTCAGTCTGCTGATCACTTGGTTTAATTAGATGCTTTTCTCGTAAATCTCCAAGGATTGTATAAATTGTTGAATCTGATGGTGTCCAAACACTAAAAGTGCGATCTTCAATTGCCCTTTTAATTTGACGTCCATGCATCGGCTCTTTATCTAAAACTAGTAACGTAAGTATTCTTATAAATCCCTTCTTCATTGCTTTCTCGAATGTCTCAGCAATTTCTTCTACCATCATATATCAGTTTAAAATAGATCTTCAAAATTGTAACGATATTAGATATATCGATTACCGTTATATAAAGTTTATTTTTCTAAAATATTAGAATGTTTTTACTTCAACATTTTAAACGTTAACGCTGGAAATTCTTCTACTTAAGTATGAGAAGAATATCCTAAGAACATATATTATTTAGAATCTTCTAATCCTTTTTCGCGATCTTTAATAAATTTCTTCACGGGTCTGAATATTAAATAATTCCCTTGTTGATATATTCTATAACCATGGAAAACTTTTCCAAGCTTAGAACCAAAGTAATACCAACACAAATATGATATGAGTAAAAAGCATGCGATTACTTCCATTCCGGATTGATGAGTAATTTTTAGATCTATCCCAAAGACGATAAAAGAGTTCCATAAAAAGTATTTTCCAGTATTAACGGAGGGTAAATCAACCCAGGGAAGAAAATTTAACCATCTCATATCTAATATTTCGAAATATATTAAGCTATCAAAAGTCCATAGTGCTGATAGAAAAATAACTGCTAGAAAAACAATCCAGTCTTTGTTTCTTCTTCGTAGATATTTTCGATATAAGTAAGAATTTGTCCAACCAACAATAAAACTCAGTAATAATCCTTCTACAAATCCCATTTAATATTCACTCTCCAACCATTTATTTTTTAGATACCATTCAACGGTATTTTTAGTAGCACTTTTAAAATCTGGAAACTTAAACTTAAACCCTAAATCTTTGATTTTTTTATTAGAAAAGAGATATTGATGCGTGGTATACTCTGCCATGGATAAATCAACTGGTGGTCTTGAGTTTAGTTTTTTAGCTTTTTTATTTTTCCTTTTATTCAACCAGTAAAGAAATTTCGAAAAAGCTTTATATAACGGCCACCATACAGGAAAATTAAAATAGTCAACATTTAGTAAATCTGCTAGATATTCAAGAAAATCTTCTTGAAAACATTTATCTAATGCGAGATTATAAGCTTCACCTACTGATTGCTCATTTTCTGCTAAAAATATAGCCGATCTAACTAAATCTTCAACATGAATCAATGGCATGGCTAAACGCTTCGTTTTAGGGTAGATATGGATGCCAGGACCAAATCCTGACTTATTAACTAGTTGCATTATATGAAAAACCCCATAGATCTGATATGGTCCCATTATTGGTGCAGGTCGTATAATCGTGGTTTTTAATTGATAATCGCTCATGTATTCCTTTAAAACCATTTCTTGTTCCATTTTACTTATACTGTAATTATTTGGGGGATTGAAAGGTTCAACTTCATCAGTAGGGATAGGATAACCTTTATTATCCTTTTTATAGTTAGGTTCTCCGTAAACACCACATGTACTCCAGTGAATAAATCTCAAATGATTTAAATCTTGAGTATCACTTATAATTGAAAGCAGATTACGTATACCTCCTACATTTATATTTCTTAATAGTTCTAAATCAGCAAAATAGTCATATAAGCTAGCCACATGAAAAATAATATTATATTTTTTATCTTGAAATAAGTCGATAAGTGACTTCTTATCTGTTAAATCAGTTGGGACAAATAAAATTCTCTTGTCTTCTAATATTTCAGTCATATACTTAAATCTATTGCTAAAAATCGTCTCTTTAGTCATTAATTTTTCTCTTTTATTCGAAGGTAAATCTGTAGCTACTATATTCCATTCTGGTTTTGTCTCTAATATCTCTTTTATAAGAAATGTGCCAGTATGTCCTTTTGCACCATCAACTAGTACTGTTTTATTCATACTTAATACAATTTTAAATTTATTATATCTCTACTATAAATTTAATTTTTTTTAAAGTAGAAGAATATTAAAAATTTCTTTAGTATGTTCTTATAATTTCATTTAAATTTGAGTAATTCAGGACAAAACAGGGATATATTATCGTAGTATTATACTGATATATTATATTGTCAAATTTTGTAAAGTATAACAAAAACAATAAGTTTTGAATATTAAAAGGGGTTTTATAAAAAAAATGAAATTAATAACATGTCATATTCCCGAAGCATATCTAAGTGGAATAGAAGAACTAGTTAACATGAACCTTTATCCCAATCGTTCAGAAGTAATTCGTGTTGCTATACGCGATTTGCTGAAAACTGAACTCAGCTCGCTTTTGAGAAAACCGGAATAATTAACCATTTTTTCTCATTTCTTTTTCATATTCTTTGGGACTGAAGTTTTATAGAGAAATTTTTATAATAATGCAAAAAGAATATTTGATTAGCATTTCACCTAGCTTACAAATAATTCATAAAATTGCCAGACTAACAGCCATGATAAACATCCCTGTAATAATTCCTATTATTGAGTAATGTTCTTTAGCTAATGAACGGGACATAGGTAATAATTCATCTAATGAAATAT
>Ga0307426_1000001_pt1 | contig 173886 bp, 155 predicted proteins | sample SalMarWE160340MG_FD_202165 | JGI IMG/M metagenome (GOLD analysis project Ga0307426, IMG submission 202165) | Salt marsh sediment microbial communities from the Plum Island Ecosystem LTER, Massachusetts, United States - WE1603-40 | ecosystem: Environmental > Aquatic > Marine > Intertidal zone >... | reverse complement strand
TTGCACCTCACATGACCCGGCATTTTCCTGTGAATTTGTTTATCGACACTTACTCGATCGATCACGCAGCCTCCACGACACGACGGTGAAGATCGAAAACGGCCATCATGTATCCGAAGCGATCGTCGACCGCTTCGGCAAGTAGAGAGAAATAATTCGGGCCGTCGGGCACGATCTCGCCGATCACCTCGCCGTACTCGAAGCGCAACTCGGCCTCGTGTTTGCGGGCAATTGTGCGCATCTTGCCGTTTTCGGCCAGACAGCTCACGCACAGGTGCTGAATGCCCCGATTGCGGGCCGCGCGAATGACGAGCCCCATCAGTTCGGAGCCGATTCCCTGCTCCTGAAGGGGCTTTTCGACGGAAAATGCCGCTTCCGCCTCCTGCCCCCATATATCGCCGAGCTTCTTGAGCTCGGCCGCCGCGCGCACCTCTCCGCCGTCGAAATAGCCGTAAACAACGGCTCCCATCTCGGCCATGCGCCCTGCATAGTCCTCGATGAAGGCGTCGGAGACACCGTGCGCAAAGCGCATTCGCCGGCTCGTTTTATCGAGCCGCAGAAGGTGGTCGCGGAACTTATCCGTTTCCGTCGGCCACAGTTTTCTTATGTTTCCTCCCCAGAACTGACGCTCGCTCATGACGAGGACCTCCGTTCCGGGCCAACACTCACTGGCTCGCACACCGGGCCTCCGGTGCCGCGAGCCCGCCGCGCAGTAGCTGGCTTTGGTAGGCAGCAATGCCGCCGCCTATTGCGCTGCACAATATGCCATCGGCGTGGCAGACGTTAGGGGTTTCCCAATCGGGTCGCGTCTCCGCCGTCACCTGTGCTTGGGCGCATCAGGTGACATTCGGTCGCGCCCGCTTGCGGTTCGGCAGCGGATTTGGCCCATTCCGCTCGGCCTTTTGCGGGGAACCTCGGCACCAATGACGGAGACACCAACCTCGCGTCTGCGCGCGCAGATTGCCGCAGGCGAGCTCGATGCGGACATGGCTCAGCTTGAGGTTGCGCACAGGCTCGATGTGCTGGCGCAGCGCCTCGACCGGTGGCGCCCGCCGCGATCGGGACTTTTCTCGGTGCTGGCTCGCGCCAACGGCGCCACCGCACCGCGCGGCCTTTACATCCACGGCGCGGTCGGGCGCGGCAAGACGATGCTCATGGACCTGTTCTTCGAGGTCGTCGCCTTCACGCCCAAGCTGCGCTGCCACTTCCACGAGTTCATGGGGGACGTGCACGAGCGCATCGGCGAGGCCCGGCGCAACGTCGACGGCGATCCGATCCCAATCGTCGCCGGTGCGATCGCGAGCGAGGCGGCGCTGCTCTGTTTCGACGAGTTGCAGGTGACCGACATCGCCGACGCCATGATCCTCGGCCGGCTGTTCAAGCAGCTGTTTGCGCGCGGCGTGGTGGTGGTGGCGACGTCGAACGCGGCCCCGCAGGCGCTCTACAAGGACGGGCTCAACCGGCAGCTGTTCCTGCCCTTCGTCGATCTCATCGCGAGCCACCTCGATGTGGTGGCGCTCGCCGCCGCCAAGGACTACCGGCTCGACAAGCTTGCCGGCCAGCCGCTCTATTTCACGCCCTGCGGCGCGCAGGCGAGCGCCGCGCTCGCCGCACACTGGGACCGGCTCACCGGGCGCCACCCCGGGCACGCCGACACGCTGGAGGTGAAGGGGCGCAAGGTGCGCGTGCCCATGGCGTCGATGGGCGTTGCACGCTTTCAATTCGCAGACCTGTGCGAGGCGCCGCTGGGGACCCTCGACTACCTGCGCATCGCCCACACCTATCACACGCTGCTGGTCGACGGCGTCCCGGTGCTGACGCCGGAGCGGCGCGCCGCCACGCGGCGTTTCATAAATCTGATCGATACGCTCTACGACAACGGTGTGTGCCTTATCGCCGCCGCGGACGGCGAGCCTGCCGAGCTTTGCCCCGAAGGGCCGGAGCGCCACGCATTTGCGCGCACCGCCTCGCGCCTGATCGAGATGCGCAGCGAGGCCTACCTTGCCAGCCGCCACGGCGGCCAGCCGGCCGCGGCGGCGCAATAGCCGCCCGCTCGCTTGTGCGCGACATGAGCCGAACCGGGCGCGGGCTCCGGGTCTTCCCTCATGACGCGCGAGCGCTGCTGGGCTAGAGTGGCCGCACTGCGAAACCTCTATCAATTATTGCTGGGAGCATCGCGCCATGCGTTTCGCCGGTATTTGCCTTGCCCTCGTCACGCTGATTTTCGCGGTGGGCGGCCACGCCGCCCGCGCTCAGGAGCCCGCCTGGTTCGGTGCCGAGACAAAGACGGTGACGCCCGCCGTGATGGCGGAGGAGGGCTTGGCGGTGCCGTTCGGCGCACTGGTGACCGAGGTCGAGCCGGACAGTCCGGCAGCCGCGGCCGGGATCGCCGCGGGCGACGTCGTCATCAGCGCCAACGGGACGCCGGTGACCAGCGCCGAGGTGCTCAAATCCGCGGTCGCCAAGCTCGAGGCCGGCGCGGCCCTCAAGCTCGACCGCATGCGCGGCAGCAAAGCGGGCTCCGTCTCCGTGACGCTGGCGGCAAGGGCGGCGCCGCCGGAGGCGCACGCCGCCGCGACCCCGACCGGCCAGCCCCAGCTGATGATCGACACCGGCGGGCATATGGCGCTGATCAAGGATCTCTATTTCACCGCCGACGGAAAGCAGCTGGTCTCCGCCTCGGTCGACAAGACCATTCGCATCTGGGACCTGGCGACGGGCAAGACCGTGCGCATGATCCGCGGAGAGATGTCGCCCGGCGATCCGGGCAAAATCTATACGATGGCCCTTTCACCCAACGGAAAGTGGCTCGCCGCCGGCGGATGGACCGGCAGCAACGAGATCCGCCTTTATGATTTTGCGACGGGCGAGCTTGTCACGCTGCTCAAGGGGCACGGCAACGTGGTCCACGGCCTCGCCTTCTCTCCCGACAGCAAATACCTGATCTCGGGGGCCGGCGACAGCGACGCCATCATCTGGGACGTTGAGAAAGGCAGCCTGAAACACCGGCTGAAGGGGCACAAGGACAGCATCTATGCGGTCGGTTTCTCGCCCGACAGCACCCGGGCCATAACCGGCAGCTTCGACCGCACGCTCAGGCTGTGGTCGGTCGCCGACGGCTCGGAGATCACCTTCATGACCGGGCACCAGGACCGCATCCGCAGCCTCGCCGTGGCGCCCGACGGCCGCATCGCCTCGGGCGATCAAGCGGGAAAGATCTGGCTGTGGGACGGCAAGACCGGCGCCTACATTCAGATCCTGGCCAGTCAGGGCACCGACGTCGGCAGCATGAACTTCAGCCCCGACGGCAAGTATCTTCTCACCAGCTGCTCGCAGCGCCACCCGTGCCTGGAGCACGTCTGGGAGGTTGCGACCGGCGAGGAGATCGCCAACCACAAGATCGACGACGACATCGTGCTGGCAACCGCCATCAGCCCGGACGGCCGCTGGGCCGCGAGCGGCGGCGGCAACAACCACGAGATCCACGTCTGGGATCTGAAGACAGGCAAGATGCGCCTGAAAAGCGACGGCACGCCGCTGATTCTCGCCGGCGTCGGCAAGGGCGTGTATGCCGCCGGGTTCTCAGCGGACAATCACCGGATCGGCTGGGGCAACAAGGACGTCGGCACCGTCAACTCGCGGCGCGAGCCCTACCAGTTTGCGCTCACGCTGCCGATCGACGGCGGCACGCTGGGGCGCCCGGTGGCGCTGACGGAGGCCGAGGGCGAGCAGTTCCGTCGCGCCGAGCCGGCGCGGGGCTCGATAACCCTGAGCCACCGCAAGGGCGGCGACTACGGGTACGATGCCATTCTTGACATCAAGGACGGAGACGCGATCCGCACGACGATCGAGCGCGGACCGACGGACGGGTTCGACCACCGCGCCTACACGGTCACGCCCGTCGGCGACTCCATCGTGTCGGGAGGAATGGGCGGCACCCTCGCCACCTACGACCTGGATGGCAAGGAGCTCGGCGAGTACATAGGCCATACGGGCGACGTGTGGGCCGTCACGACGACCACCGACGGCCGCTACATGATCTCCGGCAGTGCCGACCAGACCATGGGGCTGTGGAACCTCAAGACGCAGGAGCTGATCGTCACGTTCTTCTACGGGTCGAACGGCGAGTGGGTCATGTGGACGCCGCAGGGCTACTACACCGGCTCGCCCGGCGGCGGCGAGCTGGTCGGCTGGCAGATCAACCAGGGCGCGGACAGGGAAGCCCTCTACGTGCGCGGCCGCCAGCTGCGCGACAAGCTCTTGCGCCCCGATATCGTGGAGCGCGCCATCGTGCTGGCGAGCGCGGAGGCGGCGCTCGAGGAGGCCGGCCTCAGGAACGTCTCGGTCGAGACGCTGCTTACGCATACGCCGCCCGTGGTGATGGCGAGAGCCTGGGAGCCGGAGGCCGTGGGCGGGCGTGGCGTCGTGATCGTTGCGACGGAGAAGAACGCGCTGCCGATCCTCGACACCAAGATCACCGTCAGCGACGGCAAGCAGGAGACGACGGTCAAGGCGCGTCCCAAGGCGCTGCCGCCGGGCACGCCCCAGCCCGAGAAGGACGCCACGCTGCGCGCCTTCGAGGTGCCGCTCTTCAGGGGCGAGAACACGGTGCGCATCGTCGTCGTCAACGCCGCGGGTGAGAGCGAGAAGAGGGAGGTCGCCATCACGCATAACGGCGAAGGCGAGCTCGACACGCGCGGCACGCTGTGGGTGCTGGTCGTGGGCGCCGACAAATACCCCGGCGCCAAGAACATCGCAGACCACAAGACGGGCAAGGCGTTCAAGTATCCCGACCTCAAGTACGCGGGCGCCGACGCGGCGGCATTCGCGGAGACGGCGGTCGCGGAGATGAAGGCCCGCCACTCCAAGACCGACGTGACGGTGCTCGTCAACGGCGGTCCGGACGGAGAGCCGACGCGGGCCAACATCCTCGCCGCGTTCGCGCGCATCCGTGCCAACTCGGCCGATTCCGATACCATCGTCATTCTGCTGGCGGGCCACGGCGAGAACTGGCAGCAGGGCAGGCGCTTCCACTTCCTGCCGAGCGACTTCAAGCGCACCGTCATGACCGACATCGGCGAGAACGTCATCGACTGGAAGGACGATATCCAGCCGGTGATCGCCGAGGCCAAGGGCCGCAAGATCCTGTTCCTCGATGCCTGCTACTCGGCCAATGCCTACAACAAGACGCTGCTTCAGGACGCAGATGCCGACCGTTTCGTCGCCTTCTCCGCGGCGGCTCCCGGCCAGCAGGCGCGCGAGTTCGATCAGGAGGGCCACGGTGCCTTCACCTACATGCTGATCGAGGCGCTGAAGGGGGCCAAAGCGGCGCTCGATCCCCTGGAGAACGGCGTCACCATCTACAAGCTCGGCGACTACGTGAACCTCAAGGTGCGCGAGCGCACGTTCGGCAAGCAGACGCCGGAGTTCCGCTCAGGCCAGGGCAACTTCGTGCTGACGCGCATGTAGCGGTGAGAGCTCAGCGGGCCGGGCCCGGCTTTCGGTGGTCGCCGCCGATGCCGAAGGGCCAGCCCGGCGCGCCCTTGACGGCCGGGGCGGGGCCCGAGCCTGTCGTCGCGCCGCCGGCGAAACGCGGCGCCGCCGGCCCGGGCCCGTAGAGCAGGGCGGCCCCTTTGATGTCGCCCGGCTGCAGGCTCTTGCGGCGCTCGTCGTAGCGGTAGGACATGATCTGTCCGGTTGGCCCGGGATGGTCGAGGCCGATGGCATGGCCGATCTCGTGCACCATGGTGTAGCGCAGGTCGTAGACGTCGAGGTTTCCGTCGAAGCCGATCTTCCACGGCTGCTTCGGGTTGAGGCAGATGAGCGAGCGCGCAATCACCTTCTTGCCGCCGCCCGCCGGCTTCAGCGCGACATTCGTAAAGGCGCGCCCGATCGGCTCGGCCTGCGCGCCAATGAGAATGTCGGCGGCCTCGGGGTCGCCGATCTGGCGGAAGGTGATGTCGGCGACCGCTTTCCACATGCGGAAGGCTGCCGCGACCTCGCGGGCGAACTGATCCTTGGCGATGCCGGAGGGGGCATAAGCCTTCTCGGGCGGCAGCATGCGGGCGCAGTTGCGCGCCTTTTCTGTGGTGACGGCCCCGGTGGCGAACGCATAGGTGACGGCGGCGCGCTCGCCCATGCGCGGGCTCTGCCACTTCACGGTCTGGTTCTCGAGATCGAGCAGGCGAAAGCCGAAAAACGTCTCCGGCTCGCCCGCGAGCGCGAAGCCGGACCACAAAAGCGCAAATGCAACCAGTGAGATCCCTCTCACCCTCACTCCCCCTCGAGTCCTCGCCTCAGCGAGACCCGTCCATTGCTCTCGGCCCGAAGTTGGGCTTTTCCTGCTGGAAACGGTAGTCTAAACGTACTCGTGACGGAGTTGTGGCGCTGCCACACTCACAGCCTTTCTTGGCTGCGAGACCTCCGAGCATGATTAATTTCCATGAGAGGGAGCAATAAGGGCATGGCGCGCACGAAGATCGCCTTGATCGGCGGGGGTATGATCGGCGGTACGCTGGCGCATCTCATCGGGCTCAAGGAGCTGGGCGACGCGGTCATCTTCGACATCGCGGAAGGATTGCCGCAGGGCAAGGCGCTGGACATCTCGCAATCGGGCTCGGTGGAAGGGTTCGACTGCCATTTGCGCGGCACCAACGCCTACGCGGATATCGAGGGCGCCGACGTGTGCATCGTCACCGCCGGCGTCCCGCGCAAGCCCGGCATGAGCCGCGACGACCTGATCGGCATCAACATCAAGGTGATGGAGCAGGTCGGCGCCGGCATCAAGAAATACGCCCCTTCCTCGTTCGTCATCTGCATCACCAACCCGCTCGACGCCATGGTGTGGGCCTTGCAGAAGGCCTCCGGCCTGCCGCGCAACATGGTGGTGGGCATGGCCGGCGTGCTCGACACCTCGCGCTTCCGCTACTTCCTCGCCTCCGAGCTCGGCATCTCGGTGGAGGACGTGTCCGCCTTCGTTCTGGGCGGCCACGGCGACGACATGGTGCCGCTGGTGCGCTACTCGACGATCGCCGGCATCCCGCTGCCCGACGTGGTGCGGATGGGCTGGATGCGCCAGGACCGCCTCGACGAGATCGTCGACCGCACGAGGAAGGGCGGCGGCGAGATTGTCGCACTGCTGAAAACCGGCTCTGCCTATTATGCGCCGGCGTCGTCGGCGCTGGAGATGACCGACAGCTACCTGAAGGACAAGAAGCGCATCCTGCCGTGCGCGGCCTACTTGAACGGCGAGTACGGCGTCAAAGGCCTCTATGTGGGCGTGCCGGTGATCATCGGTGCGGGCGGCGCGGAGCGGATCGTGGAGATCGACCTCAATGCCACCGAGCGGGGCATGTTCATCAAGTCGGTGGAGTCCGTTAAGGGCCTGGTCGACGCCTGCACCAAGATCGCGCCGCAGCTCGGCGCGTAAGTCGAGCAACGGCTCCCAACGCGCGAGGTCGCCCGCATGAACATCCACGAGTACCAGGCCAAGGAGCTGTTCAAGCAGTTCGGCATACCCACGCCCGACGGCAAGGCGGCGTTCTCCGCCCGCGAGGCCGGCGAGGCGGCGCAGGAGGTGGCCGGTCCGGTCTGGGTCGTGAAGGCGCAGATCCACGCCGGCGGGCGCGGCAAGGGCAGGTTCAAGGAGGCGGAGGCCGGCGACAAGGGCGGCGTCCGCTTTGCCAAGTCCAAGGACGACGTTCGGACGTCGGCCGAGCAGATGCTGGGGCACACGCTCGTCACCAAGCAGACCGGTTCCGACGGGCGCGTCGTCAATCGCCTGCTCGTCACCGAGGACTGCAAGATCGAGCGGGAGCTCTACCTCTCGGCGCTGGTCGACCGGACATCCTCCCGGGTCGCGTTCATCGCCAGCCGGGCCGGCGGCATGAACATCGAGGAGGTCGCGGCCGAGACGCCGGAGAAGATCATCACCGTGACGATCGACCCCGCCACCGGCTTCGTGCCGTTTCACGGGCGCAAGATCGCCTTCGCGCTCGGCCTCAGCGGCAATCAGGTGAAGGCTTGCAGCAGGCTCGTCGCCAACCTGTACCGGCTGGTGCTGGAGAAGGACGTGAGCCTGCTGGAGGTCAACCCGCTGGTCGTCACCAAGGACGGCGAGCTGACCTGCCTCGACGCCAAGATGAGCTTCGACTCCAATGCGCTCTACCGCCATCCCGACATCGTGGAGATGCGCGATCTGGGCGAGGAGGACCCGATGGAGGTCGAGGCCTCCAAGCACGATCTGTCGTACGTGAAGCTCGACGGCTCGATCGGCTGCATGGTCAACGGCGCCGGCCTCGCCATGGCGACCATGGACATCATCAAGCTCTACGGCGCGGAACCCGCCAACTTCCTCGACGTGGGCGGCGGGGCGTCGAAGGAGAAGGTGGAGGCGGCCTTCAAGATCATCCTCTCGGACCCGGCCGTCAAAGGCATCCTGGTCAACATCTTCGGCGGCATCATGCGTTGCGACATCATCGCCGAGGGCGTGGTGGCGGCGGCGCGCGAGATGGCGATCACGGTGCCGCTGGTGGTGCGCCTGGAAGGCACCAACGTCGATCAGGGCAAGAAGATCCTGGCCGAGAGCGGCCTCAAGATCTTGCCGGCCGACGATCTGGGCGATGCCGCGCAGAAGATCACCGAGGCGGTGAAACAGGCGGCTTAGACGCCCGAGCGGCGCAGACGCCGAATGCCTGTCACGGCGATCTGGCACATTTCGCCCGAGCTATGCATCCTTCGTCTTGATGCAGTGCAGCAAAAACAACTAGAGTGCGTAGCTCAGGGGCAACGGGCGGTGTCATGGCCATTCTCGTCGACAAATCGACCAAAGTTATCTGCCAGGGCATCACCGGCAGCCAGGGCACGTTCCACACCAAGCAGGCCAAGGAGTACGGCACCGCCATCGTCGGCGGCGTGACGCCCGGCAAGGGCGGCACCAAGCACCCCGACGCGGAGCTGGCCGCGGTGCCGCTGTTCGACACCGTCCTGGAGGCCAAGGCGGCGACCGGCGCCGACGCCTCGGCGATCTACGTGCCGCCGCCGTTCGCAGCCGACGCCATTCTGGAAGCCATCGATGCCGAGATCGCGCTGATCGTCGCCATCACCGAGGGCATTCCCGTGCTCGACATGATCAAGGTGAAGCGCGCGCTCGAAGGCTCCAAGTCGCGCCTCATCGGGCCCAACTGCCCCGGCGTGCTGACGCCTGACGAGTGCAAGATCGGCATCATGCCCGGCAACATCTTCAAGAAGGGCTCGGTCGGCATCGTCTCGCGCTCGGGCACGCTGACGTACGAGGCGGTCAAGCAGACCACGGACGTGGGGCTGGGGCAGACCACCGCGGTGGGCATCGGCGGCGATCCGGTCAAAGGCACCGAGTTCATCGACGTGCTGGAGCTGTTCCTCGCCGATCCCGACACGCATTCCATCATCATGATCGGCGAGATCGGCGGCTCGGCCGAGGAAGAAGCCGCCGAGTTCATCAAGGCGGAGGCCAAGCGCGGCCGCGCCAAGCCCATGGCCGGCTTCATCGCCGGCGTCACCGCGCCGCCGGGGCGGCGCATGGGCCACGCCGGCGCCATCATTTCCGGCGGCAAGGGCAAGGCGGAGGACAAGCTTGCGGCCATGCGCTCGGCCGGCATTGCCATCGCCTCGAGCCCCGCCGCGTTGGGGACGACGCTGATGGATGTCCTAAAAGGTCAATCTCAGCATGCGAAGCTGGCGAAATAGGCGTATGCTGCACTGCACACCGAGGCCTTGAGAGCCGTCCGCCCAGCCCGGATTGAGCGGTCCTTGAAGGCTTGCACTGCAGCAATTATTTCGTTGGGACACGGATCTTTGCATGACACGCCAACCCCTCAATGAGCGTTTTCAACGCACTTCCTTTTTGAGCGGCGCCAACGCGGCCTACGTCGAGGAGATGCAGGCCGAGTACGAGCGCAACCCGGGCGCCGTCAGCGACGAATGGCGCATCTTCTTCGACAGCCTGAACGAGGAGCGCGACCGGGTTGCCACCTCCGAGCGCGGGCCCACGTGGGGCGTGCCGCTGTCGGAGCTTGAGGAGAACGGCGAGCTCGTGGCGGCGCTCACCGGCGACTACGAGGCCGACGAGCGCAAGCTGCGCGACAGCCTGCGGGCAAAGAGCCACATGCTCGGCTTCGAGATGTCGCCGGCCGCATCGCTGCGCGCCACCCAGGACTCGATCCGGGCGCTGATGCTGATCCGCGCCTACCGCGTCATGGGCCACCTCGCGGCCGATCTCGATCCCTTGGGTCTCGCCGACCGCAAGGTGCACCGCGAGCTCAAGCCGGAGACCTACGGCTTCACCGAGGCCGACCTCGACCGGCCCATCTTCATCGACCGCGTGCTCGGCATGGAAACGGCGACCATGCGCCAGATCCTGCGCATCGTGCGCCGCACCTACTGCCGGCACATCGGCGTGCAGTTCATGCACATTACCAGCCCGGCGCAGAAGGCGTGGATCCAGGACCGCATCGAGGGCGAGGAGAAGGACATCCGCTTCACGCCCGAAGGCCGCCGCGCCATTCTGGCGAAGCTCGTGGAGACGGAAGCGTTCGAGAAGTTCTGCGAGGTCAAGTACACGGGCACCAAGCGCTTCGGCCTCGACGGCGCGGAGGCGATGGTGCCGGCGCTGGAGCAGATCATCAAGCGCGGCGGCCAGCTCGGCGTCAGCGAGATCATCATCGGCATGGCGCACCGCGGGCGTCTCAACGTGCTCGCCAACGTGATGGCCAAGCCCTACCGCGCCATCTTCAACGAGTTCAAGGGCGGATCGTGGAAGCCCGACGACGTGGAAGGGTCGGGCGACGTCAAGTATCACCTGGGCGCCTCCTCCGACCGTGCCTTCGACGACAACACGGTGCACCTGTCGCTGACCGCCAATCCCTCGCATCTGGAGATCGTCGATCCCGTGGTGCTGGGCAAGGTGCGCGCCAAGCAGGACCAGCGCGGATGCGCGCCGGGCGAGCGTACGCCGGTGCTGCCGCTGCTGATTCACGGCGATGCCGCGTTCGCGGGCCAGGGCGTGGTGGCGGAGTGCTTCGGGCTGTCGGGCCTCAAGGGGCACCGGACCGGCGGCTCCATCCACTTCATCATCAACAACCAGATCGGCTTCACCACCAATCCGCGCTATTCGCGCTCCTCGCCCTACTGCTCGGACGTCGCGCGCATGATCGAGGCGCCGATTTTCCACGTGAACGGCGACGACCCGGAAGCCGTCGTGCACGTCGCCAAGGTCGCCACCGAGTTCCGCCAGAAGTTCCAGAAACCGGTCGTCATCGACATGTTCTGCTACCGGCGCTACGGCCACAACGAGGCCGACGAGCCGATGTTCACCCAGCCGCTCATGTACAAGGCGATCAAGTCGCACCCGACCGTGATCTCGCTCTATGCCAAGCGCCTGGCCGAGGAGAAGGTGGTTCCTGCCGACGCGGCCGAGCGCGTCAAGACGAGCTTCCGGGCCCAGCTGGAGGACGAGTTCGCGACCGCCGACGCCTACAAGCCCAACAAGGCCGACTGGCTCGACGGCCGCTGGGCCGGCATGGGCTTCGCCGCCGACGAGGCACGCCGCGGAGAGACCGGCGTGGAGATCGAGCGGCTGCAGATGGTCGGCCGGCGCATTACCAGCGTCCCGTCCGGCTTCAATGCCCACAAGGTGGTCCTGCGCCTGCTCGACCGCCGCCGTCAGATGGTGGACTCGGGCGAAGGCGTCGATTGGTCGATGGGCGAGGCGTTGGCTTTCGGCACGCTGCTGAGCGAGAAGTTCCCCGTGCGCCTGTCCGGCCAGGACTCTGAGCGCGGCACCTTCTCGCAGCGCCATTCGGTCCTCATCGACCAGGACACGGAGCGCCGCTGGACGCCGCTGAAGCACGTCGCCAACGACCAGGCCAACTTCGAGGTGATCAACTCGATGCTCTCGGAGGAGGCGGTGCTCGGCTTCGAGTACGGCTATTCGCTGGCCGAGCCCAACGCGCTCGTTATGTGGGAGGCGCAGTTTGGCGATTTCGCCAACGGCGCCCAGGTCGTGTTCGACCAGTTCATATCCTCGGGCGAGCGCAAGTGGCTGCGCATGTCAGGCCTCGTGTGCCTGCTGCCGCACGGCTACGAGGGCCAGGGGCCGGAGCACTCGTCGGCGCGGCTGGAGCGGTTCCTGCAGCTGTGCGCGGAGGACAACTGGCAGGTCGCCAACTGCACCACGCCCGCCAACTACTTCCACATCCTGCGCCGCCAGGTGCACCGCCAGTTCCGCAAGCCGCTGATCCTCATGACGCCCAAGTCGCTGCTGCGCCACAAGCGCGTCGTCTCGCGGCTCGACGAGATGGGGCCCGGCACCACCTTTCATCGCCTGTTGTGGGACGACGCCGAGCACCGGCCCGACCAGAAGATCAAGCTCAAGCCCGACGACAAGATCAAGCGCGTGGTTCTGTGCTCGGGCAAGGTCTACTACGACATCTACGAGGCCCGGGAGGCGGCGGGGATCGACGACGTCTACATCCTGCGCGTCGAGCAGCTTTATCCGTTCCCGGCCCGCGCATTGATGCACGAGCTGTCGCGTTTCAAGCAGGCCGATATGGTGTGGTGCCAGGAGGAGCCCAAGAACATGGGGTCCTGGAGCTTCATCGAGCCCAACATGCAGTGGGTGCTCGATCGCATCGAGGCGCGCGTGCGCCGCCCCAGCTACGCGGGTCGCGCGTCTTCCGCGTCGACGGCGACGGGGCTCATGTCGAAGCATGTGCACGAGCAGCAGACGTTGGTGAGCGAAGCGCTGACGGGCAAAGAGAGCAACTGAGCAGCCGGCAGGGCGGGACGCCGGCATTGAGCGCTTCCCGCAGCGGCATGGGCTTCTTCGCGGCGAGGTGAGGACGAGATGGCGACCGAAATTCGCGTGCCGGCTCTGGGCGAGAGCGTAACCGAGGCAATTGTCGGCAAGTGGTTCAAGGGCACGGGCGACACGGTCGAGGCCTATGAGCCGCTGGTCGAGCTCGAAACCGACAAGGTCACGGTCGAGGTTCCCGCACCGGCCGCCGGCGTGCTGGGCGAGATCAAGGCGGCGGAAGGCGAAACGGTTGCGGTCGGCGCCCTGCTCGGCGCCATCAGCAACAGCGCCGGGGCCGCTGCGGCCGCACCGGCCGCCGCGCCGGCGCCGGCCAAGCCCGCCGCTCCGCCCAAGGCCGCTGAGGCGCCAAGCCCTGCCGCGGCCACCGCCACGGCCGGCAACGGCGAGATGCCGCCCAGCCCGGCAGCGCGCAAGGACCTGGCCGAGGCCGGTCTCGATGCCGCCTCGGTCACCGGCTCCGGCAAGCGCGGGCAGATCCTCAAGGAGGATGTGGCGGCGGCCAAGGCGCAACCGCCCAAGGCAGCGGCCGCGCCCGCTCAGTCCGCCGCGCCGGCGCAGAGCTCGGCGCCATTGCCGGTGCCTGCACAGAACTTTCGGGTTCCGGCCGCGCCCAACGACGCTGCGCGCGAGGAGCGCGTGCGCATGACGCGGCTGCGCCAGACCATCGCCCAACGCCTCAAGGACGCGCAGAACACCGCCGCGATCCTGACGACGTTCAACGATGTCGACATGAGCGCGGTGATGAAGCTCAGGTCGGAGTACAAGGAGCTGTTCGAGAAGCGCCACGGCGTGAAGCTGGGCTTCATGGGCTTCTTCGTCAAAGCGTGCCTGCAGGCGCTGCGGGAGATTCCGGCCGTCAACGCGGAGATCGACGGCGACGAGATCATCTACAAGAACTACTACCACATCGGGGTGGCGGTCGGCACCGAGCGCGGCCTGGTGGTGCCCGTGGTGCGCGAGGCCGACCGCATGAGCCTGGCCGAGATCGAGGCGCACATCACCGACTTCGGCAAGCGCGCCCGCGATGGTAAGCTCGGAATTGAGGATATGCAGGGGGGGACCTTCACCATCACCAACGGCGGCGTCTACGGCTCGCTGCTGTCGACCCCCATCCTCAATGCGCCGCAGTCGGGAATTCTCGGCATGCACCGCATCGAGGAACGCCCCGTGGTGGTCAAGGGCCAGGTGGTGGCGCGGCCCATGATGTACTTGGCGCTGAGCTACGACCACCGCATCGTCGACGGCAAGGAGGCGGTGGCATTCCTGGTACGCGTCAAGGAGTGTCTTGAGGACCCGCAACGGTTTATCCTGGAGCTCTGAGGCCTAAACGGCTGGGGGAGTCCAGGGAATGGCGGAAGCAAGCAATTCGGCGGCGATCGAGGTCTATCTCACGGTGAACAACGGGCTCGAGGCCATCGAGTTCTACAAGAAGGCTTTCGGGGCAGAGGTCGTGTACCAGGAGCTTACGGAGGACGGGAAACGGGTCCAGCACGCGACGCTCGCGGCATTCGGCGGCCACTTCATGCTGTCGGACTACTTTCCCGAATACATCAAGGACGTGGCGCCGCGCAGCGCGGAGGGCCAGCCGAGCATTGCCATTCAGATCAACCTGAGGACGCCGCTCGAGGTCGACGGCGCGATCGCGCGCGCGCAAGGCGCAGGCGCGACCGTCACCATGGCGGCGACCGACACGTTCTGGGTCATGCGCTACGGCCGGCTCAAGGATCCCTACGGCTACGTGTGGGCCTTCGGCGCGCCGCTGCCGCTGAAAAGGTAAGAGGAGAGGCCACTCGTGAGCTCCTACGATCTCATCGTCATCGGAACGGGACCTGGGGGCTACGTGTGCGCGATCCGCGCCTGCCAGCTCGGCCTGAAGGTCGCCGTCGTCGAGAAGCGGGCGACGCACGGGGGGACATGCCTCAACGTCGGCTGCATCCCGTCCAAGGCGCTGCTGCACGCCTCCGAGCTTTTCGATGAGGCGCAGCACGGTCTCTCCGCCATGGGCATCGAGGTCGCGCCCAAGCTCGATCTCAAGCAGATGATGGCCTTCAAGGACGAGGGCGTGAAAGGCAACGTCGACGGCGTGGCCTTCCTTCTGCGCAAGAACAAGGCCGACCACTTCCACGGGACGGGGCGCATACTGGGTGCGGGCAAGGTCGAGGTCACCTTCATCAACGGCGAGAAGCAGCAGCTCAGCGCCAAGTCGATCGTGATCGCCACCGGCTCCGACGTCGCGCAGCTGCCGGGCATCGAGATCGACGAGAAGGCGGTCGTCTCCTCAACCGGCGCGCTGTCCCTGCCCAAGGTTCCCAAACGGATGCTGGTGGTGGGCGCCGGCGTCATCGGCCTGGAGCTCGGCTCGGTGTGGCGGCGGCTCGGCTCGGAGGTCGCGGTCGTGGAGTTCCTCGATCGCATCCTGCCCGGCATCGACGGCGAGGTCGCCCGGCAGATGCAGAAGATCCTGGTGAAGCAGGGCATGAGCTTCAAGCTCGGCCACAAGGTCACCAGCGTCGAGAAGGCCGGGGCCGCGCGCAAGGTGACGGTCGAGCCCGCCGCCGGCGGCAAGGCGGAGACGGTCGAGGCCGACGTGGTGCTGGTTGCCATCGGCCGGGTTGCGCACACGGCGGGGCTGGGGCTGGAGGACATCGGCGTGGCACTCGACAACCGCGGCCGCGTCGTGGTGGACGAGCATTTTCAGACGACGGTCTCAGGCATCTACGCCATCGGCGATGTGATCTCCGGTCCGATGCTGGCGCACAAGGCGGAGGACGAGGGCGTGGCGCTGGCAGAGATCCTCGCCGGCCAGGCCGGGCACGTGAACTACGGGGTGATCCCCAACGTCGTCTACACCTCGCCTGAGGTGGCGAGCGTCGGCAGGACGGAGGAGGAGCTGAAGGAGGCGGGCATCGCCTATCGTGCCGGCAAGTTCCCCTTCAGCGCCAACGGGCGCGCCAAGTCGAACCGGCAGACCGACGGCTTCGTGAAGATCCTGGCGGATGCGGAGACCGACCGCGTGCTCGGCGTGCACATCATCGGCGCCAACGCCAGCGAGATGATCGCGGAGGCCGCCGTGCTGATGGAGTTCGGCGGATCGGCCGAGGACCTGGCGCGCACCTGCCACGCGCACCCGACGCTGACCGAGGCGGTCAAGGAAGCCGCGATGGCCGTCGACAAGCGCGCCATTCACATGTGAGCCGGCAACCCCTCACCCGCCGCTCATGCTCGTGCATTCGCGGCGACCTCTCCCGTCATGGCTTAGCCATGCTTCGCATGGACGGCAGAGGCGGGTGGAGCAAGCGGGGCTGGCACCCTACTTCACCACTCCCGGTGGGAGAGGTCGCGAGAGCTGCCCTGGCAGCGAGTGCGGGTGAGGAGTGTGCGGTCGAAGGAAAACCAGCGCTACTCGATGGCGGTGACGGTGTAGCCCGCCTCGCGCAGCAGCGCCACGAGCCCCTTGTCGCCCGACAGGTGCAGGGCACCGACGGCGATGAACACGCCGCCCTCGTCGAGCAAAGGCTCGGCTGCAGCGCGCATCTTCTCGTTGCGCTCCACCAGCAGCTTCTGCTGGAAGCCGGCGAAGGCCTCGTCGCCGATGTTGACCTTGCGCGCGAGCGCGATCTGGAAGGGCATGGCGGCAGCGATCTGGCGCTTGAGATAGAGCTGCACCAGCGTCTCCATGAGATCGTTGGTGCGATCGGCGAACTTGAGGCTCGCGCGCAGCATCTGCAACTGCTGTGCCTGCGGGACGCCGGCGAGCGCCCGCAGCTGGTCGGGGATGGTCTCCAGGCCGTAGATCTTCATGCCGCGGGCCTTGCCGATCTCGGCAAGCTTCATGTCGAGCACGCGGGCGCCCTGCTGCACCTTCTCGCGCTCGCACTCCGACACCGACAGGATCATGGTGATGATCCAGGGCTTGAACAGCGCGGCGAGGTCGGCCGGCATGCCCGAGCGCGAGATGATCTTCTCGACCGTCTGGTACTCGTCCTTGCTCAGCATGCCGTCGAGGCGCTGGCCGTCGGTGAACATCACCAGCGGCGTCGATTGCGCGATGACGGAGGCGGTTGCCTGATCGGAGAGGTCGGAGACCTCCAGCGCGATGGTCTTGGCATCGCCGAGCGCCTGCTCGACGGCAGGCGAAAGGCTGGTGATGCGCTCGTCGGTCAGATGCACCGTGCCGAAGAGATAGGAGGTGGGATGGCCGGCGCGCTCGATGCGCCACAGCAGCGCGCTGGCGTTCGCGGTCGCCGCCGCCTCGGCCATGATCTTAGCGTAGAGCTGGGGGTCGCGCGCCTGGGTCTCCGCCAGCATGTCGACGCCCTGGCACTTGTCCTTGTCAGCGGCGACGTCAGCGGCGGCGGCCGGCTCGGCTGCATTGGCAGCGGACCCGCCCAGAAGCAGGGCGAGCGCAACAGCGGTTGCTGCACCGCGGAATAACTTAGCTACGCCCATTTGGACCGTTGAACCCTCATGCGGAGAAACGAGAGGCCCGCATCACCATGCCGTTGCGGCCAAAAAAAGGGGCAAAATTACGTCAAGGTTGACGGATTTTGCCAAGCCGTTGAATCTGCAACGTTTCAGGATCGCGGGTGGGCTGCGTCATATACGGCAAGCAGCCGATCGCGGTCCACTTCGGTGTAGGCCTGGGTCGTCGACAAAGAGGCGTGACCCAGCAGCTCCTGGATCTGGCGCAGGTCGGCGCCGGCCGACAAAAGGTGGGTCGCGAAGGAGTGGCGCAGGGCGTGCGGCGTGGCCGTGTGCGGCAGCCCGAGCGCTTCGCGCAGCCGCGCCATGGCCAGCTGAATGATGCGGGGTGACAGCGGCCCGCCCTTGGCGCCGCGGAAAAGCGCATCGTCGGGGGCGAGCCGATAGGGGCAGAGCACCACGTAGCGCTCGACGGCCGAGCGCACGATTGCGAGCATCGGGACCAGCCGCTCCTTGCCGCCCTTGCCCTTGATGCGCAGGGTGTCGCGGTTGCCGACGGGCGCCTCCTTGACCTTGATGCTCAAGGCCTCGGCGATGCGCAGGCCCGCGCCGTAAAGCAGCAGCAGCACGGCTGCATCGCGCGCCAGCGTCCATTCGAGCTCGGCCGCCGGCTCGGCCTCGACCACGACGGCCGCCTTTTCCACGGTCAGCGGCTTGGGCACCGAGTGCAGGATCTTGGGGCTGGCGATCTGCAGCACGGTACGGTTCTCGATCCTGCCCTGCGCTTCCAGCCAGCGGAAGAACTGGCGCAGGGCGGAGAGCGTGCGGGCGAGCGAGCGGCTGACGGCGCCGGTGCGGCGCCGCGCGGCCATAAAGCTGCGAAACACCTTGGTCTCGAGGCGGCCGAGGTCGGCAAGGCAGGGCACGTGCCCCAGATGCGCGGCGAGGAAGGCGTGGAACTGGCGCAGGTCGCGCTCGTAGGCCTCCAGCGTTTTTTCCGCAGCCCCGCGCTCGTGGCGCAGGAAGGAGAGCCAGTCGCGCACGGCCCGGTCGAGGTCGTCGCCCAGGGGCAGCTCAGGACTGTCGGGTTGGGGTTTGGGCACGAATTTTCGTCGTCTGGCTGGCGGCAAAAGCTCAAGCTCACCCCATATGGTTACCTGATTCTGTGTGTAGTGGATGAAGTGGCGCTGCCCCGCAAGCTCGGGGTCGACGCGGATGCGGGACGGTCTAAGGTACGGGATGGCACAGAATTGCAATCGTCCCCGCTGGGGTCTCTCCAGGCGCTCCAAGCAGCCGGTCACGTTCCGGACCAGGGGCGCGGTGTGGCTGTGCGTCCTTGCGATGGGCGCAGCAGCGCTGATCGCAACCCCCGGCCTGCAAGCGCAGGACGTGGCCCCGCGCGGCGTCGCGCTGCTCGTCGAGGTCGACGGCGCCATCGGGCCTGCGAGCGTGCGCCACGTGACGACCGCGATCCGCGAGGCGCAGCAGGACCGCGCCAACGAGCTCATCATCCTGCGCATGAACACGCCGGGCGGCCTGGTGACCAGCATGCGCGAGATGATCGCGGGCATCATCGCCTCGCGCGTGCCGGTCGTGGGCTATGTGGCGCCTTCGGGTGCGCGCGCGGCGAGCGCCGGCACCTACATCCTCTATGCGACGCACATCGCGGCGATGGCGCCCGGCACCAACATCGGGGCGGCCACGCCCATCTCGCTGGGGTTCCCCGGCATGCCCGAGAGCGAGCCCGGCAAGAGCAAGAAGGGTGACGACGACAAGGACGAGGAGCTGGCGCCGTCCGATCCCGCCAAGGCCAAGGCGGTGAACGATGCGGTGGCCTTCATCCGCAGCCTGGCGGAACTGCGCGGGCGCAACGTGGAGTGGGCCGAGGATGCCGTGCGCAAGGCGGTGAGCGTCTCGGCGAGCGAGGCCTTGAAGCTGGGCGTGATCAATTTGATCGCCGACGACATCGAGGATCTGCTGACGCAGCTCGACGGGCGCCAGGTGACGATCGGCAAGACCGAGCAGACGCTTGCCACCAAGGGGCTGACGGTGAAGCGCGTTGAGCCCGACACCCTCACCGAGATCCTGCAGATTCTCACCGATCCCAACGTGGCGCTGATCCTGATGATGATCGGCGTCTATGGGCTCATCTTCGAGTTCGCCACGCCTGGCAGCATCGGCCCCGGCGTGGTGGGCGCGATCTGCCTGGTGCTCGGCCTCTATGCGCTCAACCAGCTTCCCTTCAACTACGCCGGCCTGGCGCTGGTGCTGATCGGCATCGGATGCATGGTCGCGGAGGCCTTTACGCCGACGTTCGGGGTGCTGGGGATCGGCGGCTTGATCGCGTTCGTTCTCGGCGCCGCCTTCCTGTTCGATACCGACGTTCCCGCCTTTCAATTGTCGTGGGTGGTGATTGCCGGCACAGCCATTGCCAGCGGTCTCGTGCTGACACTGCTGCTCGGTTACGTGTGGAGGACCATGCGCCGGCCCGTTGCCGGGGGCGAGCTCGGCCTCGTCGGCCGTACCGCCGTGGTCATGGACTGGTCGGGATCGCAAGGCCACGTTTGGGTTCACGGCGAGCGCTGGGCGGCGCGTTCGCCCGAGCCGCTGCAAGAGGGCCAATCGGTTCGGGTTTTGCGCCTCGATGGGCTCACCCTCATCGTCTCGGCGAGCGCGCCCGAGGGGCACATGCCACAGCCGCAGAATCAAGGAGCCTGACAATGTCGATAGATATCAACCTCGCCTTCATGATCGTGATCGGGTTCATCCTGCTCTACATCGTTGCGCAGGCGATCCGCATCTTCCGCGAGTACGAGCGCGGCGTCGTGTTCACGCTCGGGCGCTACACCAAGACGATCGGGCCGGGGCTGACCTTCGTCATTCCCATCATCCAGCAGGTGGTGCGCGTCGATCTGCGCATGAAGGTCCAGGACGTGCCCACGCAGGACGTGATCAGCCGCGACAACGTGTCGGTGAAGGTCAACGCGGTGCTCTACTTCCGCGTGGTCGATCCGGCGCGCTCCACCATCAACATCGAGGACTACATGGAGGCGACGAGCCAGCTGGCGCAGACGACGCTGCGCTCGGTGCTGGGCAAGCACGAGCTCGACGAGATGCTGGCCGAGCGCGAGAAGCTCAACGCCGACATCCAGGAGATCTTGGACCAGCAGACGGATTCGTGGGGTATCAAGGTCGCCAACGTCGAGATCAAGCACGTCGACATCGACGAGAGCATGGTGCGCGCCATCGCCATGCAGGCGGAGGCCGAGCGCTTCCGGCGCGCCAAGGTCATCAACGCGGAGGGCGAGCAGCAGGCGGCGCAGAAGCTGATCGAGGCCGGCAAGATCCTGGCCGAGCAGCCCAACGCCATGATCCTGCGCTACTTCGGAGCGCTGCACGACGTGGCGGGCAACCGCACCTCCACCATCGTGTTCCCGATCCCGATGGACCTGCTGGGGGCGCTGAAGTCTTAGCGGAGCAACGGCCGCTCTTGAGCAACGAACGGTGCGCCTTCCGCATTTTAAGCGTCCCCTTACCAGGATCTTAAATGATGGCAGGCGAGGACAGCGGTGCTGCGCCACCAGATGGAGTCCGCCATGCACCGCCGTGCTTTTTTGAAGGCCTCCGCACTGGCTCCGGCAGCCGTCGCAGTCGGAGCCACGCCTGGGCTGGGTGGATTGGAGACGCAGGCTCTTGTGGAGCTCGCCAACAAGCTGGACGTCAGCCTCTTCTCGCCGGATGGTCTTGCCGTCCCGATCGCAGACAAGCCGACGCCCTCACCGTTCGCAATCGGGCTCGATCGCACGCTCGTTCTCGGCGGCGGCGGCACATACTATCTCGCGTGGTATTGCGGCTTCTTCCACGGCCTGTTCGAGGAAGGCATCGACGCACCGTCCTTGGCCCAGATGATCGTCGGGACATCGGCGGGCTCGTACGCCGGCTCGTCGATGGCCAGCGGCCACTTCCAGCGCATGCGCACCGAGTTCGACTTCTTCGGGCATTTCCCGAGCCTGTTTGCCAAGCTTGCGCCGGTAGCTGAGGCAAATGCCAGCCAGAAGCGGGCGCAGGAGATAAACGCGGCGGCCAAGGACGGCTCGCTCGCCACCCGGCAGATCATCGGGCATGCGGCGCTCGCCGCCGACAATCGCCTGAACGGCGCAGGCGTTGAGCGGCTGGCAGCGTTCCTGACCGGCGACAGCAAGACAAGCTGGCCTGCAGCGAAGATGCATACGACCGCCATCGATTGCTACTCCGGCGACCGCATCGTCGTCTCGCAGGCCACGGCTGGCACAAACAACATCCCGCTTGCGCACGGTACCGGGGCAAGCTGCTCGTTGCCGGGGATCATCGGGCCGACGCTGCTCGGTCAGCGCTACTGCATGGACGGCGGCATGTGCTCGAACCCGGCGCACGTCGACCTCGTGGCGGGCTCAAAGCGCGCGTTGATCATCACGCTGAACGACGGCCTGAAGCCGCCGTTCCTCACCGGGATCCCGCACCCGATCGGGGAGAACATCCGCCAGATCGAGGCCACGGGCACGCGGACGCTTTGGATCAAGGCCGATCCTCCCAACGTCAATCTGATGAACCCCAAAGAGATCGGTCCTGCGCTGCACGCCGGGTACGATCGCGCCAAGCAGGAAGCCGGCGCGATCAAGACCTTCTGGTCTTAAGTCAAATCACCGGGAAGCATTTCGGAATTGCCCCTATGAGGGCCCTAGTCCGCGTCCTCGGGCGGCGGTGGGGCAGACGCCGTGCGCAGCCGCGCCTCCAGCGCGTCGATGCGGTCGAGCAATTGAAGTGCGAGCGCGATGCCGGGCAGGTTGACGCCGAGGTCGCGCTGCAGCCGCTGCGCCTTCTGCACGCGCACGACGGTCGTTGCCGCAAAGCGCCACTGCGGACCGCCCGCGCGGCTCGGCTCGATCACGCCTTCCTCGACCAGCTCCATCACCCACTCGGCGTGCACGCGGCAGCTGCGGGTCAGGTCCGCGAGCGTGACCTCGCCGGCCTCCTCGAGGATCTCCTCCAGTTGCGATGAAGTCTTCTTGGCTGGCATCGCTTACACTCCCAGTCTCTTAGACACCAAGTCCGGCGCGCGGATTGAAGGGCATCTCGCGTTCCATCTCGCGATAGAGCTCCTTGGCTTTGTCGGACTCGGCCGGCGGCAGCACGATCTTTAGCACGGCGTGCAGATCGCCCGGCGGCTTGCCCGGAAGGCCGCGGCCTTTGAGGCGCATGGTGCGGCCCTTGGTGGAGCCCGGCGGGACTTTCAGCATCACCGGGCCCTCGGGCGTCGGCACCTTGATTGAGGCGCCGAGTGCGGCTTCCCACGGTGCGACCGGCACGTCGAGGGTGACGTCCTTGCCCTCGACGCGATAGATCGGATCGGGCGCGAAGCGCACCTCCAGATAGAGGTCGCCCGCCGGCCCCTTGCCGATGCCCGGCGCGCCCTGGCCGGCGAGGCGGATGTGCTGGCCTTCGCGGATGCCCTTGGGGATCGTCACGTTGAGCGTGCGGTCCTTGACGACCACGTGGCCCTGAGGGTCGACCTCGGGCACGCGCAATGTGATCGCGCGCTTGGCGCCGGCGTAGGCGTCGCGCAAATCGATCTCGACCTTGGCGTGGTGGTCCTGGCCTTGGGCATGAAACTCGCGATTGCCCCCAAAACCGGCGCCGCCACCACCGAAGCCGCCGCCGCGCGCACCGCGCATGCCGCCGAACATCTGCTCGAAGAAGTCGGAGAACTGCGAGGCATCGGCTTGCGTGTAGCCGCCGCCGGAGAACTCGAAGCCCGCGTCCCAGTTGGGCGGCGGCCGGAAGTCCTGGCCCTGTTTCCAGTTGGCGCCGAGCTCGTCGTAGGCGGCGCGCTTCTCGGGATCCTTCAAGACCTCGTAGGCCTCGCCCGCGTCCTTGAACTTGGCCTCCGCGTCCGCCTCCTTGTTGACGTCGGGATGAAAGGCGCGCGCCTGCTTGCGGTAGGCGCGCTTGATCTCGTCCTGGGTGGCGCCGCGCTCGACGCCGAGGATCTTGTAGTAGTCCTTGAATTCCATGGGGCGGCGGTTCCTGCGGGCCTTGTGGAGCCTGCCCACAATAATAGGCGTGGGCTCGATCCCGGTTAATCCGTGGTATCAGCAAGGCAGGGGTGATGCGTCCCGCCTCTAGAACATTCCGTTGGGGTTTGCCGCCTCTTGCGGGACGATCTGCAGCACGTCCCAGTGCTCGACAATTCTGCCGGCAGCATCGAGGCGGAAGATGTCGATGCCGGCCCAGACATGGTCGCCGGGCCAGTCCTGGCGGCAGTGAAGAACCACATAGTCGCCTTCGGCCATGACGCGCTTGAACTCCACGCGTTTGCCCGGATAGCGGCGCGCGGCATCCTCGAAATAGGCGATGAAGCCGTCCTTGCCGTCGGCGACGCCGGGGTTGTGCTGCGTGTAGGTGTCGCCCGCGTAGCGCTCCATGGCCTCTGCCGGCCGGCACTGGTTGAACATGAGATCGTAGAACGCGACGACGTTCTGCTTGTTGAGCTCCAGATCGGACATGCACATCTCCCCTCTCTGCGCTCAAGCATCTAGGGAGTGCAGGGCGAATATCGAGGGGGGCCGGCGCGGACCGATCCCCACCTGATTGCTGCCCTCGCCTCGCCCCAGCCGGTCCCTAGCCTCGCGCGTGCGATTCGTTGGTGTAGGGTCCTTTGCCATGGCAGCCCAATCAGACAGCCTGCTCGATCAGCTTGAGACGGACGGGCGCGCGGTGCCGCGGCGGGTGCCGGTCGTGCTCGCGGTCGCACTCGACCAGACCTACGATTATCTGCTTCCCGAAGGGCTCGAGCAGCAGCCTGGCTCGTTCGTGCTGGTGCCGTTCGGGCCGCAGACGCGCATCGGCGTGGTGTGGGACGGCGCGGTCGGCGAGCCGGGCAAGACGGTCGACCCCAAGAAGCTGAAAAGCATCGCCGGGCGCCTCGACGTGCCGCCACTTCCCGTCATCTCCCTCAAATTCGCCGAGTGGATCGCGCGCTATACGCTCAACCCCCTCGGCATGGTGGTGCGCATGATGATGAGCGCGCGCTCAGCCTTCGAGCCGGCAAAGCCGCGCTTCGGCGTCACCCTGGTGGAGGGCGCGCCGGTGCCGCCGCGCATGACGCCGGCGCGCACGCGTGCGCTCGAAATTGCAGGCGACGGCGCCATCCGCGCCAAGTCGGCGCTGGCAAGCGAGGCCCAATGCTCCACCGGCGTCGTCGACGGTCTGGTGGCGGCGGGCAATCTGGTCGAGGTGGCGATCCCGGAAAAGCGCGCAGCCCTGCCGGACCCTGCGCACCGCGCCACCGAGTTCAGCCCCGAGCAGGCGCGCGCCGTCCATGCGCTGCAGTCGGCGGTCGATGCGGGGAGCTTCTCGGTGACGCTGCTCGACGGCGTCACCGGCTCGGGCAAGACCGAGGTCTATTTCGAGGCGGTCGCGCGCACGCTGGAGCGCGGTGCCCAGGCGCTGATCATGCTGCCGGAGATCGCCCTCACCGACCAGTTCATGCGCCGCTTCGAGGCCCGCTTCGGCTGCGCGCCGGTCGAGTGGCACTCGGCCCTTTCCGGCCCCGAGCGCGGCCGCGTCTGGCGCCAGGTGGCGACCGGCGAGGCCCGCGTCGTCGTGGGTGCACGCTCCGCACTGTTTCTGCCCTTCAAGGAGCTCGGCCTCGTCATCGTCGACGAGGAGCACGATACCGGCTTCAAGCAGGACGACCGCGTGCACTACCAGGCGCGCGACATGGCGGTGGTGCGCGCCAGCCTTGGAGGCTTTGCGGCGATCCTCGCTTCCGCCACGCCGTCGATCGAGAGCCTGGTCAACGCCCGAACGGAGCGCTACCGCCACGTGGTGCTGCCCGGCCGCTATTCGGGCGCCGAGCTGCCGCAGGTCACGGCAATCGACCTGCGCAAGGATCCGCCCGAGAAAGGCAAGTGGCTGTCGCCGATCCTCGTCGAGGCCATCGCGCGCACGCTCGCCGAGGATCAGCAGACGCTGCTGTTCCTCAACCGGCGCGGCTACGCGCCGCTGACGCTGTGCCGCACATGCGGCCACCGCATCGAGTGCCCGCAGTGCACCGCCTGGCTGGTCGAGCACCGTTTCCGCGGGCGCCTCAACTGCCATCATTGCGGGTTCTCGATCCCGCTGCCGGAGAAGTGCCCCAAGTGCGGGGAGCCGGGCGCGCTCGTTGCCTGCGGGCCGGGCGTGGAGCGCGTCGCCGAGGAGGTGGCCGAGCGCTTCCCCGAGGCGCGGCTGGCGCTTCTGTCCTCCGACCTGGTGCCGGGCATCATCGAGATGCGCGAGATGATCCGCTCCATCGAGGCCGGCGGCATCGACATCGTCATCGGCACGCAGATGGTGGCGAAGGGCCACCACTTCCCCAAGCTGACAACGGTGGGCATCGTCGACGGCGATCTGGGGCTGGCGCTCGGCGCCGACCCGCGCGCGGGCGAGCGCACCTTCCAGCTGCTGCACCAGGTCACGGGCCGCGCCGGCCGGGTGCTGACCGAGGGCCGCGGGCTCGTGCAGACCTACAACCCCGAGCATCCCGTCATGGCGGCGATCATCTCCGGCGACCGCGACGCGTTCGTGGAGCGGGAGATCGCCACGCGCCGGGCCGGGCTTTTGCCGCCGTTCGGCCGGCTGGCGGCACTCATCGTGTCGGCGCGCGACAAGGAGACGGCGCAGCTCGCCGCCCGCGACGTCGCCCATCGCGCGCCGCCGGCGGAGCGCATCAAGGTGCTGGGACCGGCGGAGGCGCCGCTCGCCGTTGTGCGCGGGCGCCATCGCTGGCGGCTTCTGGTGAAAGCCCCGCGCGAGATCGACGTGCAGGCTTATCTTCGCGCCTGGCTCGCCGCGCTGCCGCCCCTGAAGGGCGACCTGCGCCTTACCGTCGACATCGATCCGTATAGCTTCTTGTAGGGCGCAATAGCGCAGCGTATTGCGCCAAAGGGCAAACATGCGGCGGATTACGCTGCGCTAATCCGCCCTACGGTTGCGCCTCACCATTTTCTTTGGACGGCCGATCCCTCACCCGCGGCCACATCCGGAGGCAGTCGCCGCGCAAAATCGTGCCGCAGGCACGATGAGCGCGGGTGAGGGGGTATGGACCTTGATGTCAGTGAAGCGGCAGCAACGGGGCCAGACCCGAGGGCCTGACCCAGCCAGTATTGCTGGCAACATGACTAGGTACTGAAAAACCAAAAAAAATGGGCCGGACCTCGGGGGTGAAGGTCCGGCCCTGGACTGGCGCGCGAGGGGGGGAGCGCTCAGTCTTAGTTAGTCTAGGGTGGTGGTGCGTGGCATTAGTCGCGGGCGGCCTCCGAGAGGATGACACCCAGCATCAGCGCGCCGACGCCGAGAGCGACGTATTTCCCGGTATGGTCGCGCCTGTGGCGGCGATGTGCATAGCGATGGCGGCCGCCGCGGCCCCAATTGCGGGCGTCGTGGCGCGCGGCGTGGTGGCCGCCGTGACGGCCCTTGCCGTGCCAGCCGCCTTCGGCGCTGGCGGCGGTGGCCATGGGGCCCAAGGCTGCTGCCGCGAGCGCCAAGGCGGTGGTGATGGAGGTGAGCTTGCGCGTGGTGGTCATTGTCGTCCCCTTGCCCGGTTGTGATCGTGCCTCTGTGGCGATGGGTCCTATTCAATAGGAGCCGGGCTGAACCGGCTCTGAAGGGCATGTGCAGGTTGCATTCATGTCGGGGCCACGAAGGGGCCGGGAAAATGCGGCATTCCGGCTTCATTCCCCCCGTTGAAGGCCCGCGCAGCGCGTGTTAGAGAACCGGCAAACTTCCAAGGGGGGCGCCAGGCTAGGTACGCTCAGGCCCTCCTTTTGTGTGGACGATCTTCCTCAAAGCGTGGCGAGGCTTTAGGGCCCAATCCCATTGTCCTTGAGGCGCATAGCGGCCGCCGGCGAGAGCTTTTGACGTGGCAACAGACAATCCGATGACAGCCGGGGTGGCGGGGCGCTATGCGTCAGCGCTCTTCGAGCTTGCCAACGAGCAGAACCAGCTCGACGAGGTCGACCGCGACCTTGGAAAGTTCACGGACCTGCTCGACCAGAGCGAGGACCTGAGCCGGCTGGTCAAGAGCCCGGCCTTCGCCGCCGAGGAGCAGGAGCGCGCGCTCGGCGCGGTGATGGACTGGGCCGCAGTCGGGGCGACGACCGGCAACTTCTTGAAGGTCGTCACCCGCAACCGGCGGCTGTTTGCCGCCGAGGACATGATCAAGACCTTCCGCAGCCTGCTCGCGCGTCACCGCGGCGAGGTGGTTGCAGAGGTCAAGTCGGCGGTCACGCTCGACACCGCCCAGCTCTCCGCCTTGAAGGACAAGCTCAAGTCGTCCTACGGCAAGGACGTGCGGCTCGATGCGTCGGTCGATCCCTCGCTGCTGGGCGGGCTCATCATCAAGATCGGCAGCCGCATGTTCGATTCCTCGCTCAAGACCAAGCTGACCAACTTGAAGGTCGTGCTGAAAGGCGCCGATTGACGAACCGTTCCCGGCCGCAGGCTCGCCCCGCGGCCGTTTTCATGCAACCGCCGGGCGAGCTGTCGCCGCCGCGCACAAGCCAAGCGCTGTAAGGGAAGAGGCAAGTTATGGAAATCCGGGCCGCAGAGATCTCCTCGATCCTCAAAGAGCAGATCAAGAACTTCGGCAGGGAGGCCGAGATCTCCGAGATCGGCCAGGTGCTGTCGGTTGGCGACGGCATCGCGCGCATCTACGGGCTCGACAACGTGCAGGCCGGCGAGATGGTCGAGTTCCCCGGCGGCATCCGCGGCATGGCGCTGAACCTCGAGGCCGACAACGTCGGCGTGGTGATCTTCGGCGACGACCGCACCATCAAGGAAGGCGACACCGTCAAGCGCACCGGCGCCATCGTCGAGGTGCCGGTCGGCAAGGGGCTCTTGGGACGCGTCGTCGACGCGCTGGGCAACCCTATCGACGGCAAGGGGCCGATCCAGGCCGACGAGAGGAAGCGCGTCGACGTCAAGGCGCCGGGCATCCTGCCGAGGAAGTCGGTGCACGAGCCGATGGCGACGGGCTTGAAGGCGGTCGACGCGCTGATCCCCATCGGCCGCGGCCAGCGCGAGCTCATCATCGGCGACCGCCAGACCGGCAAGACGGCGATCATTCTCGACACCATCCTCAACCAGAAGTCGATCAACGCCAGCGGAGACGAGAAGACCAAGCTCTATTGCGTCTACGTCGCCGTCGGCCAGAAGCGCTCGACCGTTGCCCAGTTCGTCAAGGTCCTGGAGGAGCACGGTGCGCTCGAGTATTCGATCGTGGTGGCCGCGACCGCGTCGGAGCCGGCGCCCCTGCAGTACCTGGCCCCCTTCTCCGGCTGCACCATGGGCGAGTACTTCCGCGATCACGGCATGCACGCCGTGATCGCCTACGACGACCTTTCCAAGCAGGCCGTCGCCTACCGCCAGATGTCGCTGCTGCTGCGCCGCCCGCCGGGCCGCGAGGCCTACCCCGGCGACGTGTTCTATCTCCACTCGCGCCTGCTGGAACGCGCCGCTAAGCTCAACGACGAGCATGGCGGCGGCTCGCTCACGGCGCTGCCCGTCATCGAGACGCAGGCCAACGACGTCTCCGCCTACATCCCCACCAACGTCATCTCCATCACCGACGGACAGATCTTCCTCGAGACCGACCTGTTCTATCAGGGCATCCGCCCCGCGGTGAACGTCGGCCTCTCGGTGTCGCGCGTGGGCTCCTCGGCCCAGACCAAGGCGATGAAGCAGGTGGCCGGCAAGATCAAGGGCGAGCTGGCGCAGTACCGCGAGATGGCGGCGTTCGCGCAGTTCGGTTCCGATCTCGATGCCACCACGCAGAAGCTGCTGGCGCGCGGCGCGCGCCTCACCGAGCTGCTGAAGCAGCCGCAGTTCTCGCCCTTGAAGATGGAGGAGCAGGTGTGCGTGATCTTCGCGGGCACGCGCGGCTACCTCGACGCCATTCCCGTCAATGCCGTGACCAAGTTCGAGCAGGACCTGCTGCGGCTTTTGCGCGACGAGGGGCAGGACATTCTCGGGGCGATCCGCTCGGAGAAGGTTTTGTCGGAGGAGACGGAGAAGAAGCTGGTGGCGTTCCTCGACAAGTTCGCCAAGGGCTTCTCGGCCGAATAGATAAGGAAGGCGCGCCCCAATGGCGAGCTTGAAAGACCTCAGAAACCGCATCGCCAGCGTGAAGGCGACGCGCAAGATCACCAAGGCGATGCAGATGGTCGCCGCGGCGAAGCTGAGGCGCGCGCAGGAGGCGGCCACGGCGGCGCGACCCTATGCGGAGCGCATGGGCGCCATGATGGCGAGCCTGGGATCGCGCATCACCGACAAGGAAGGCATGTCACCGCTGCTGGTGGGCACCGGCAAGGACGACGTGCACCTGCTGGTCGTGATGACGGGCGAGCGCGGCCTTGCGGGCGGCTTCAACTCCAACATCGCCAAGCTGGCGCGCAACGACGCCCACAGGTTGCTGGCCGCCGGCAAGACGGTGAAGATGCTGATGGTGGGCCGCAAGGGCGCCGACGCGCTGCGCCGCGAGTTCGGCAAGCTCTACGTCGATCGCGTCAATCTGCGCGGCGTGCGCCAGATCGCCTTCGCGCACGCCGACGACATCGCCCACAAGATCCTGGCGCTGTTCAAGGCGGGCGAGTTCGACGTCGCCACCATCTATTTCTCGGAGTTCAAGTCGGTGATCCGCCAGGTGCCAACGGCCCTGCAGCTCATTCCGGCCAAGATCCCCGAGGCGGCGGCGGACGGGCCCGCAGGCGCCGTGGCGATCCACGAGTACGAGCCCAGCGACGAGGAGGTGCTGAGCTACATCGTCAATCTCAACATCTCCACGCAGATCTTCCGCGGGCTTCTGGAGAACCTCGCCTCCTTCTACGGCGCGCAGATGAGCGCCATGGATTCGGCCACGCGCAACGCGGGCGAGATGATCGACAAGCTGACGCTGACCTACAACCGCACGCGTCAGGCCATGATCACCAAGGAGCTCATCGAGATCATTTCGGGCGCAGAAGCGCTCTAGACAGAACGAGACGAAGGTACGAGGAACGTAAAGATGGCAAACAAGGTTGGTCGCATTCGCCAGGTGACGGGTGCCGTCGTCGACGTGCAGTTCGGCGATCATCTGCCGGCAATCCTCAACGCGCTCGAGACCGACAACCACGGCACGCGCCTGGTGCTCGAGGTGGCGCAGCACCTGGGCGAGAACACCGTGCGCACGATCGCCATGGACTCCACCGAAGGTCTGGTGCGCGGGCAGGAGGTGACCGACACCGACAAGCCGATCACCGTGCCCGTCGGCGACGCCACGCTCGGGCGCATCATGAACGTGGTCGGCGAACCCGTCGACGAGGCCGGGCCCATCGAGGGCTCGGCCGAATATCCGATCCACCAGCCGGCGCCCAGCTTCCAGGACCAGGCGACGGAAGCGGAGATCCTCGTCACCGGCATCAAGGTCGTCGATCTGCTGGCGCCGTACGCCAAGGGCGGCAAGATCGGCCTGTTCGGCGGCGCCGGCGTCGGCAAGACGGTGCTGATCATGGAGCTGATCAACAACGTCGCCAAGGCGCATGGCGGCTACTCGGTGTTCGCCGGTGTGGGCGAGCGCACGCGCGAGGGCAACGACCTCTACCACGAGATGATCGACTCCAAGGTCAACGTCGATCCCAAGAAGAACAACGGCTCGGCCGCCGGCTCCAAGTGCGCGCTCGTTTACGGGCAGATGAACGAGCCGCCGGGCGCGCGTGCCCGCGTCGGTCTGTCGGGCCTGACGGTCGCCGAGTACTTCCGCGACCAGGGCCAGGACGTGCTGTTCTTCGTCGACAACATCTTCCGCTTTACGCAGGCAGGCTCCGAGGTGTCCGCCCTTCTGGGGCGCATCCCCTCCGCCGTCGGCTACCAGCCGACGCTCGCCACCGACATGGGAGCGCTGCAGGAGCGAATCACTACGACGCAGAAGGGCTCGATCACCTCGGTGCAGGCCATCTACGTGCCCGCCGACGACCTGACCGACCCCGCGCCGGCCACATCGTTTGCCCATCTCGACGCCACGACCGTGCTGTCGCGTGCCATTTCCGAAAAGGGCATCTATCCTGCGGTGGACCCACTCGATTCGACCTCGCGCATGCTCGACCCGCGCATCGTCGGCGAGGAGCACTACCAGGTCGCCCGAGAGGTTCAGCAGATTCTGCAGCGTTACAAGGCGTTACAGGACATCATCGCCATTCTCGGCATGGACGAGTTGTCGGAGGACGACAAGCTGATCGTGGCGCGCGCACGCAAGATCGAACGCTTCCTCTCGCAGCCGTTCCACGTCGCGGAGGTGTTCACCGGCACCCCCGGCAAGCTGGTCAGCCTTGCCGATACGATCAAGAGTTTCAAAGGCTTGTGCAACGGTGAGTACGACCATTTGCCGGAGCAGGCGTTCTACATGGTCGGAACGATCGAGGAAGCCGTCGCCAAGGCGGAAAAGCTCGCCGAGGCGGCATAGGGAATCAGGGGCGGGCGCGGTCAGCGCCCACGAAAGGATACCCGGATGACTGGGGAAGAGACGAGCAACGCGCCGATCACGACGCACAACTTCGGCAACTGCTGTGCCGAGCTCAAGGACGCTATGAGCGGCGAGGAGTTCGAGCCGCTTATCACGGTGGGCGACGACGCGGTTCTCTACATGTCGGTAGGCCTCGTCGATCTGCAGGAGGAGGACGAGCCGGGCATGGTCGACCACCCGATCTTCTTCTGCCCGTTCTGCGGCAAGGGCCTGCAGACCGAGGACGAGGTGCGCGCCAAGACCGGCGGCGAGAACGGCGTCGACGACGAGGCGGACTAGCGTGATGATCGAGAAATTCGCTGTCGCTTGCGGCTCACTTGAGAGCGAACTTCTCGATCTGAATCGCGCTAGCAACTCTATGGTTCTAGTGTCCCTTTTGATTCCAAAGCTCGCTCGGGGACCTAGCATGAAGCACAGGCGAGCTTCGGAATCGGGACACTAGAGCATGGCGGCGACGTTCAACTTCGAGCTGGTGACGCCCGAGCGCGTGCTCATGTCGGGCGAGGCCGAGCAGGTGGTGGTACCGGGCACGGACGGCGATTTCGCCGTTCTCGCCGGCCACGCCCCGGTCATCTCGACGTTGCGCCCCGGCATCCTGGAGATCACGGCTGCCGGCGGCCACCGCCGCGTGTTCGTCAAGAAGGGGGTGGCGGAGGCCGATCCCGCCAGCCTGACCGTCCTGGCGCAGAGCGCAATCGCGGTGGAGGAGCTCGATGGCGCGCGCATTGCGTCCGAGCTCAGCTCCGCCGAGGCCGAGCTGGCCGAGGCGAACGACGACCCTTCGCGATTGCGGGCTGCGACCCTGATCGATCTCTTGAAGCGTCTGCAGGCGAAAGCCGCCTGAGCCAGCATCGTTGCGGACGCAGGCTCAGCACGCCGCCGCCGGCACGACGACAGGGCGTGCGTGCGGCGCGAACTGGTGGACGACGGTCTCGTAGAGCGAGCGCTTGAAGGGCAGCGCCAGGTGGGGCAGCTCGTCCAGCTCCGCCCAGCGCCAGTCGTCGAACTCGGCCTTGCCGTTGCCTTTGGGGGCGATGTCGATCTCGTCGTCGCTGCCGCAGAAGCGCATGGCGAACCAGCGCAGGCGCTGGCCGCCGAACTTTCCCTTGAGCGCAACGCCCAGAAGATCGGCCGGCAGCTCGTAGCTGAGCCAGCCTGGGATCTCGCCGACCAGCAAAGCGTTCGTGACGCCGGTCTCCTCCTCAAGCTCGCGGAATGCGGTGTCGCGGGCACGCTCGCCTTTGTCGATGCCGCCCTGCGGCGGTTGCCAGATGTGATCGGCGATGTAGTCGCGACGATAGTGCGCCCACTTCGGCCGCCGCCGTCCCACCCACACCCGGCCATGCGCGTTGAACAGCACGATGCCGGCGCACGGCCGGAGCGGCAGCCGCGTCAAGCGGGCTCCAGTGCTGGCAACAGAGAGGGTCATGTCCGTCGGCCGATCACTGCTCACAGGTTATCCACAGGCGAAGCACCCTGCAGCCTAGAGGGAAAATTCAACAGTTCTATGTCGTTATTTAACGAAACCTAACGTGCAGCATCAACCATGATCAAACGGCCGGCCGCGCGAAGGGCGCAAAGGCCTCGGCGACCTTGCGGTAGACCGCCCGCTTGAAGGGCACGATCAGGTCCTCGAGCTCGGACAGCGGCACCCAGCGCCAGGCATCGAACTCGATCCGGTGCGGCTCATCGGGCGTGATGTCGATGTCGCTGTCGGCGCCGAGGAACCTGACTGCGTACCACTTCTGTTCCTGCCCGCGGTATTTGCCCTTCCAGGCCTTGCCGACCAGGTGCGCCGGCAGGTCGTAGCGCAGCCATTGGGCGGTCTCGCCCAGTATGGCGACGTCGCGCATGCCGGTCTCCTCGGCAAGCTCGCGCAGCGCCGCGGCTTCGGGATCCTCGCCCTTGTCGATGCCGCCCTGGGGCATTTGCCACCGTCTGCCGCGGCCCTCCGCGTCGCCGGGGGCATCGGCGCGGCGCCCGATCCACACCAGGCCTTGTGCATTGATGACCATGATGCCGACGCACGGACGGTAGCCAAGCTTGCTCGGATCGATGCGGTCGTGGGTCATGCGGGCTCCCGGCCCCGGGCCTTCGGCGTGAGGGTGCTCAGCAAAGCGATGGGCGCCACGACGGGCGCCCATCCTCGTTCACAACAATCGCGTTTCCGGCAGGACCGGTAAGGACGGCCCGTTCCGATCGCTGGCCTTAAGCCTGCGATCAGTTCTTCGCCTTGTCCTTCCCATCGTCCTCGCCGGGCGTCTGGGTCGTATCGACGGTGGCCCCGGCCGTCTGTCCGTCCGTCGCCGTGCCGCGCAGGAAGGCGAGGGCGTACTGCAGCTGGGTATCCTTCTCGGGCTCCTTGGGCACGTAGGCGGACGACCCGGAGACCTCCTGCACCTCTCTGCCCTCCTCCTCGGCATCCTCCGTCTCGGGGTTCTTGAGGTGGCCGCGCAGGCTCGCCTCGCCGCGTGCTTTCTCGGCGGCGACCTTGCGCTTGAGATCCTCGGGCAGGTCCTGCTCGATGACGATGTCGGGGTCGATGCCCTTGGCCTGGATCGACCGGTTCGACGGCGTGTAGTAGCGCGCCGTGGTCAGACGGATCGCTCCGTTGGCTCCCAGCGGGATGATGGTCTGCACCGAGCCCTTGCCGAACGAGCGCGTGCCGATGACGGTGGCCCGCTTGTGGTCCTGCAGCGCGCCGGCCACGATCTCGGAGGCCGACGCCGACCCGCCGTTGATCAGGATGACGATCTTCTTGCCGTCCGTCACGTCGCCGCTATGGGCCTGTGCCCGCTGCGTTTCCTCATTGTTGCGGCCCTTGGTGAGCACCACCGCGCCGCGCTCCAGGAAGTCGTCGGAGACGGCGATGGCCTGATCGAGCAGCCCGCCGGGATTATTGCGCAGGTCGATGATGTAGCCCTGCAACTTGTCGCCCAACGCCTTCTTGGCCTTCTCGATGGCGCGGATCAGGTTGGTGTGCGTCTGCTCGTTGAAGGTCGTGATCTTGATGTAGGCGATGTCATCGCCCTCGGTATGCGACTTCACGGCGTTGATGCGGATGATGTCGCGCACCACCTTGACGTCGAAGGGCTCGTCCACGCCCTTGCGCACGATCGTGAGCGTGATCGGCGTATTGACGGGGCCGCGCATCTTCTCGACCGCCTGCTCCAGCGTGAGGCCGACGATCTGCTCGCCGTCGAGGTGGGTGACGAGGTCGTTGGCCTGCAGCCCGGCCTTGTCGGCGGGCGTGTCGTCGATCGGCGATACGACCTTGACGACGCCGTTCTCCATGGTGACCTCGATGCCCAGGCCGCCGAACTCGCCGCGGGTCTGCACCTGCATGTCGCGATAGTTCTTGGGGCTCAGGTAGGAGGAGTGGGGATCGAGCGCCGACAGCATGCCGTTGATCGCCGACTCGATCAGCATGGTGTCGTCGGGCTTCTCGACGTAGTCGGAGCGCACCCGCTCCAGAACGTCGCCGAAAAGGTCGAGCTGGCGGTAGAGCTCGGAGTTGGAGGACGTGGTTGCCGAATACGTGCGCGTGACGTTTAGAAGCGTGGTAGCTCCGGCGAGTCCTGTCATCAGCAGGAACGTCCAGAACGCGAATTCGGTCTTGCGCATCATCCTTGCACCTTCTTGTGATCCGCGACCCACCATGGGTCCGGATCTATGGGCGTGCCCCCTTTGCGAAATTCTACATATAGGACAGGGGCGCTACTTACGGCCGCCGGTTGGGCCTGCTGCGGCCAACCGCTCATTGTGCCAACCGGTTCTGCGGCAAGAACGAACTGGCCTGGTTGTACGTCAATCTGAGATAAGCCGGCAAGCAGGACATGATAGCCGTCACCTGCGTTTATGATCAAGAGTTGCCCATAGCTGCGGAATTCGCCAGCGTAAACGATCCAGCCATCACAAGGTGACGTGACTTGGGCGCCCTGGCGCGTCTCCAACACCATACCTTTCGATTCGCCGCCAAATTGCGTCTTTTCGCCGAATCCCAGCACCCGGCGGCCATGCGCGGGCAGCGGCAGGCGCCCTTTCGTGTTGGCGAAGGGAACCTCGGGCTCGATTCGCCCGGGCTTGCCCAGGGCCGCTCCGGGAGCAGGCTCCACGATATTCGGGGCCTTGGGCGGCACGGGCAGCACGGCAACGTCCGTTTCGCCCTCCTCGCCGGCCTTGCCGGCCGGGACGGCGCCTGCAGCGCCCGCTGCGTCGGGCTGCTCGCCTTTGGCCTGCCCGGCCTTGGCTTCAGCCTCGGCTTGCCGGCGCAGCTCCGCCTCGTAGGCCCCGAGGCCCGTATTGTCCCGCAGCGCCTCGTCGAGCCGGGCAATCAGCACATTGGGGTCCTTGGTGCTGCTGGCGATTGCAGCGGCTGCATCGCGCATGCTCTGCAACTCTGACTTGCGCTGCTCGAGCGATGCCTGCTTGGCCTGCAGCAGCCCGTTGAGCTTGGTCCGCGATTCGTTGAGGCGCGTCATCTCCGCCCTGAGCTGCTCGCCTTGGGCGCGGATCTCGGTCATGACGCGCACGAGCTCGTTGAGACGCGTTGCAAGGGCGCGGGCCTGGTCACCGAGTTCGGGGAAGGTGGCCGCCAGCAGCATGGCGCTGCGGACCATCTTGAGCGCGTCCTCGCGCTGCGTGAAGAGCACGGGCGGGGGATTGCGCCCCATGCGCTGCAGGGCCGCCAGAAGTTTGGCGATCTGATCGTGTCGCTCGTGGAGCGACCCGCGCAGCACTCTTTCCTGCCCTTCGAGACTGCCGAGCCGCGACTCAATGGAGGTGAGCTCGGCCTCGGTCTTCTTGATCCGGTCGGCCGTCTCCATAAGCTGCGTGTTGAGGCGTCCCCGCTCCTCCGCCAGCGCCGCAACGTCGCTTTCGAGCCGCTTGGCCCGCTTGCGCATTTTCTCCAGGTCGAGGCGCTCGTCTTCCAGCTTCTTTTGCGCTTGGGCGGGCGGGGCGGTGCCTTGCGCCCGGGCGCCGGCCGTCGGCGGCGGGACGCTGGCCAGCGCGGCGCCGGCCACCATGGCCGTGAGCAGCGCTCGCCGTTGCCTCTGGGTGTTTGCTCGCATCAACGGCGCTGTTTCCCCCGACGAATCTGCATGCTTGGCCAAGCACCTGAGGTGAAGATTGCGGCGATTATGGCGCGCTTGGCTTGCCAATCCATTGCTGTTTGCGAGCACGGGCTCTCACTGGTCCAGAGCTGGCCCAGAGCTGGCCGAGATACGATTTGCCCCGGCCCCCGGAAAGCTCTAAGGGATTTGAGAACGGAGATCGAACGCTGATGGAATACGTGCTTTATCACCTGACGACGGTGGCCGTCCTGGCCGTGCTCGTCGTGCTGATCCTGGGGCTGTGGAATCTTGCGCGCGCCAGAAGCCCCAACCTGAGCCAGAAGCTGATGCGCTGGCGGGTCGGCCTGCAGTTCGTCGCCATCGTGATCATCATGCTCTTCGTGCTCGTCCATCACCAGTAAGGTCCGGGCGGCCGGTGCGTCTTTGCGTGCGCGGCCTTAGATTTGCGCTATTGTTGCGGTCGAAACCTCATGGGGATCGACGCCGCGCATGGTCGTACTGAGCAAAATCTACACAAGAAGCGGTGATGCCGGAACGACCGCGCTCGGCAGCGGCGAGCGCCTGCCCAAGCACGCCCTGCGCATCGCTGCCTACGGCACCGTGGACGAGACGAACGCCTTCGTCGGCCTGGCGCGCGTGCACGTGCGCGGCGGCGAGGGGGACCTCGATCAGAAGCTCGAGCGCATTCAAAACGACCTGTTCGACCTGGGCGCCGATCTGTGCGTGCCCGACGGCGGCGACAAGCCGGAGCGCGAGCCGCTGCGCATGTGCGCTGAGCAGGTCGAGCGGCTGGAGCGCGAGATCGACGAGTTGAATGCCGATCTTGCGCCTTTGCGCTCGTTCGTGCTGCCCGGCGGATCGCCGGCGGCGGCAGCGCTGCACGTGGCGCGCACCGTTTGCCGGCGGGCCGAGCGGCTGATGGTCGAGCTTGCGGCCGAGCCGGCCGAGCCTGTCGGCGAGCCGGCGCTGAAATACATCAATCGACTTTCCGACTTTCTATTCGTGGCCAGCCGCTATGCGAATGACCACGGCAAGGCCGACGTATTGTGGGTTCCGGGCCAGAACCGATGATGATCACCAATCCTTTGAGCGCAGCAGGAACAAACCCGTGTTCATTCCAATTCGCGACGAAAACACGCTGAAGAGCATTCCCTTCCAATACGTCACCGTGATGCTGATTGCTGTCAACGTCATCGTCTACCTGCTCGAGGTGAGCGGGCTCGATCAGAGCGCAGTCGCCGGGTTCGGCGTGACGCCCCGATTATTCTTCGGCGTTCAGCCATCGCCGGGCGAGTTCCCGTTGTCGACGGAAGGGCTGCCGTACCCCGAGGGCGCAACGCTCATCACCTACATGTTCTTTCATGCCGACTTCTTTCACCTGGCCGGCAACATGCTCTTCCTCTGGGTGTTCGGCGACAACGTCGAGGACGCGATGGGGCACGTCAAGTTCCTGTTCTTCTATTTGGCCTGCGGTGTCATCGCGGCGCTGTTTCACTCCTGGATGTTGCCGCACTCGGAGCTGCCGCTCATTGGTGCGAGCGGAGCGGTGGCCGGCGTGATTGCGGCCTACCTGATGCTGCATCCGCACGTCGGCGTGTGGGTGCTGGCTTTCAAGGTCATTCCACTGCGCATCACCGCCGGGATTGTGCTCGGCCTGTGGATCGCGCTGCAGGTGGTGATGATCGCCATCGGCGATGTCGGACCCACAGCTTGGTGGGCGCACATCGGCGGATTTTTCGCAGGCGCCGTCCTCATTGTCTTCCTGCGCCGCCCGGGCACCCGCCTGTTCGACAGGGGCGTTGAGCTGGTCTGAGGCGGCGCAAAGAAAGCCGGTCGGCGGGCTGCCCCGGCTGCCCTTCTGCGACCTATGGTAAATGGCGGCCAATTGACTTGGCCACGCCGCCCCCGTAGTTTGCGTTTCGCACTTGCGAATAGCATGAGAAGGGCGGCGACTCGGACCTTTTCGCGCGGGTTGGGGCGAAGACTCATCGCGCTGCACAACCGCCGGTCCTGGTCAGCGGGCCACAGCACAGCGCTTGGGGAGCCGACGGGCATGAAGGTGATGGTGCCGGTCAAGCGGGTTGTCGACTACAACGTCAAAATTCGCGTGCGACCGGACGGGTCGGGCATCGACCTGGCGAACGTGAAGATGTCGATGAATCCATTCGACGAGATCGCCGTGGAGGAGGCCGTGCGCCTCAAGGAAGCGGGCAAGGCGAGCGAGATCGTCATCGTTTCGATCGGGCCTGCCAAAGCGCAAGAGACGATCCGCAACGCTCTCGCCGTCGGTGCCGACCGCGGCATCCTCATCGAGACGCCCGATGGCGCAACCGTGGAGCCGCTCGCCGTCGCCAAGCTGCTCAAGGCCGTGGTCGAGGCGGAGAAGCCGGAGCTGGTGATCCTGGGCAAGCAGGCGATCGACGACGACTGCAATCAGACCGGCCAGATGCTGGCCGCGCTGTTGGGATGGCCGCAGGGAACTTTTGCTTCCAAGGTCGTGCTCGAGGACGGCTCGGCGATTGTCACGCGCGAGGTGGACGGCGGTCTGGAGACGGTCAAGCTCAAGATGCCGGCGGTCGTCACCACCGATCTTCGCCTCAACGAGCCGCGCTACCCGACGCTGCCCAACATCATGAAGGCGAAGAAGAAGCCGCTCGATACCAAGAAGCCCGATGATTACGGCGTCGATATCGCGCCGCGTCTCAAGGTCGTGAGCATCGCCGAGCCGGCGAGCCGCAAGGCCGGCGTCAGGGTCGAAAGCGTGGCCGAGCTGGTCGACAAGCTCAAGACCGAAGCCGGGGTGCTCTGATGGCGATCCTACTGCTTGCCGAGCACACCAACGGGGCGCTGAATTCCGCGACCGGAAAGGCGCTTGCCGCGGCGCAGACGCTGGGCGGCGACATCCACGTGCTGGTCGCCGGCCACAACTGCAAGCCCGCCGCCGAGGCGGCCGCCAAGCTCAACGGCGTCGCCAAGGTTCTGATGGCGGATGCGCCGCACCTGGAGCACGGCCTCGCCGAGGAGGTTGCAGCGCTCATCGTGCCGCTGATGGGCGACTACGATGCGCTCATCGCGCCGGCGACGACCACCGGCAAGAACATCTGCCCGCGCGTCGCCGCCGCGCTCGACGTCATGCAGATCTCCGACATCACCAAGATCGTCGCAGCCGACACCTTCGAGCGACCGATCTACGCCGGCAACGCGGTGCAGACGGTGCAGTCCGCCGAGCCCAAGAAGGTCATCACGGTGCGCATCTCCGCCTTTGCCGCGCCGGCCGAGGACGGCTCGGCGCCGGTCGAGAGCATCACGGTGCCGGCGGCGGCGGGCATCTCCAGCTTCGAGAAAGCCGAGTTGACCACGTCGGACCGGCCGGAGCTGTCGTCGGCCAGGATCGTGATCTCGGGCGGGCGCGGCCTGCAATCGGGCGAGAACTTCAAGAAGCTGCTCGAGCCCGTCGCCGACGCGCTCGGTGCCGCGGTCGGTGCCTCGCGCGCAGCCGTCGACGCCGGCTACGTTCCCAACGACATGCAGGTGGGCCAGACCGGCAAGGTGGTGGCCCCCGATCTTTACATGGCGGTCGGCATCTCGGGCGCGATCCAGCATCTCGCCGGCATGAAGGACTCCAAGATCATCGTGGCGATCAACAAGGACGGCGAGGCGCCGATCTTCCAGGTCGCCGACTACGGGCTGGTAGCCGACCTCTTTCAGGCATTGCCGGAGCTGGAGGCCGAATTGAAGAAGGCCGGGTAGCAGCTGAGGGAATATCACGGGCTCGGGGAAATAAAGGACGGATCGGTCATGAACGTGGCGGTCGAATCGGCAGAGAGGCCGAAGACAGAGGCGAAGCTCCCGCAAGTCATCAAGAAGGTCGGTGTGATCGGCGCCGGCCAGATGGGCACCGGCATCGCTCATGTGATTGCGCTCGGCGGCTACTCGGTGGCGCTCAACGACTTGAAGAAGGCCACCGTCGAGAACGCGATCTCGATGATCGAGAAGAACATGGGGCGGCAGGCCTTCAAGGGGCAGATCAAGGAAGGCGACATCGAGCCGGCGCTGAAGCGCATCAGGTACGCGCCGGGCCCCGACGCCTTTTCCGACTGCGACATCGTCATCGAGGCCGCGACCGAGGAGGAGGCGATCAAGCGCAAGATCTTCGCCGAGCTGTGTCCCCACCTCAACGAGAAGGCGCTGATTGCGACCAACACCTCCTCGATCTCGATCACGCGGCTCGCGTCCACCACCGACCGGCCCGAGCACTTCATCGGCATGCACTTTATGAACCCGGTGCCGCTGATGGAGCTCGTGGAGCTCATCCGCGGCATTGCCACCGACGACGCCATGTTCGCAACGACCAGGCGCTTTGTCGAAAGCCTCGGCAAGGTCGTGGCGGTCAGCGAGGACTTCCCCGCCTTCATCGTCAACCGCATCTTGCTGCCGATGATCAACGAGGCGGTCTACACCCTCTATGAGGGCGTCGGCACCGTGGAGGCGATCGACAAGGCCATGCGGCTCGGCGCCCACCACCCCATGGGACCGCTGGAGCTGGCCGACTTCATCGGGCTCGACGTCTGCCTGTCGGTCATGCAGGTGCTGTATGAGGGCTTGTCCGATTCCAAGTACCGGCCCTGCCCGCTGTTGGTGAAATACGTCGAGGCCGGGTGGCTCGGACGCAAGACCCAGCGGGGCTTCTACGACTATCGCGGCGAGACGCCGGTGCCGACGCGCTGAGCGCGGCTTGTTTTCCTAATCTGCCGGCTATCCGCTCACGGCAGGCGCTGCCTCGCGCGCTTGCCTGCACACGGTGTCGAGGAAATCCGTCAGATCGTCGGTGGCGTGGTGGATGTGGGCGGGAAGCTCCTTCCAGTTGCGCATCTGCAGCTGGACGGGATGGTCCGGGTAATCCGAGTGCACCAGGACCGTGGTCATGCCGAGCGCGTGCGGCGCCTCGAGGTTGTGCGGCATGTCCTCGAACATGGCGGCCTGGCGTGGCGCAACGTCGTGACGCTGCACCATGCGGGTGAAGGCATCCACCTCGGGCTTGGGCACGTAGCCGCAAGCGGCGATGTCGCAAATGTCCTCAAACAAGTGCAGCACGCCGAGCTTGTCCGCCACCCGCTCGGCGTGGCGGCGCGAGCCGTTGGTATAGATGAGCTTGCGCCGGGGCAGCGCCGAAATGGCGGCGGCCAGCTTGGGCGCCTTGGGCACGGCGGACAGATCGATGTCGTGCACGTAGTCGAGGAACGGCTGCGGATCGAGCTTGTGCACCTGCATCAGCCCCGACAGGGTCGTTCCGAACTGACGGTAGTAGCTCTTCTGCAGGTGGCGGGCCTGGGCGAAGGGCACGCCGAGGTACTTGGCGATGTAGGCGCCCATGCGCCTGTCGACCTCGGCAAACAGGTTGCAGCCCGCGGGATAGAGCGTGTTGTCGAGGTCGAAGATCCAGGCCGTCGTTCTGGAGAAGTCGCGCAGCGGGCCCTGCGTCGTGCGGGCGCGTGGCGTGGATGCGGCGGCGTCAGGGGCGTCCGGCGGGGACAAAGTGTCGTCGGCACCGCTCATCGCGCCTGTGCTCTGGACTTGTGTTGCGTGTGTCCGACCAGCGTGCCGACGCCATGCGCGGTGAACAGCTCCAGGAGCACGCAATGCGGCACACGGCCGTCGATGATGACGACCGCTTCGACACCCGCTTCCACGACCTCTATGCATCCCTCTACCTTCGGGATCATTCCTCCGGAGATGATACCATCTTTGATGAGATTGCGCGCCTCCTCGATGGTGAGCTCGGGGATAAGCTGCTTCTCCTTGTCGAGCACGCCCGCAACGTCGGTGAGAAGCAAGAGACGTTTGGCCTTCATGCGCGCAGCGAGCACGCTGGCGAAAGTGTCGGCGTTTATGTTGAGCGTCTCTCCTTCGCGACCGACGGCGATGGGTGCGATCACGGGGATGAGGTCGGAGCTCGAGATGACGTCGACGATGTGCGGGTTCACCTCGATCGGCTCGCCGACGTAGCCGATGTCGACCGCCTTCATGAGGCTCGACTCCGGATCGGGCATCTCGGTAATCTTGCGGGCGATCATCAGGTTGGCGTCCTTGCCGCAGATGCCGACCGCCTTGCCGCCCTGACGGTTGATGGCCGAGACGATGTCCTTGTTGATCGCGCCGGCGAGCACCATCTCGACGACCTCCACGGTCGGCTTGTCGGTGACGCGCAGGCCGTGCACGAAGTCGGAGGTGATCTGCAGCTTCTTGAGCATGGAGGCGATCTGCGGTCCGCCGCCGTGCACGACGATGGGGTTAACGCCCGACTGCTTCAGGTAGACGATGTCCTGGGCGAACGCGTCCGCCAGCGCGGCGTCGCCCATCGCGTGGCCGCCGAACTTGATCACGACCGTCTGGTCGTCGTAGCGGATGAGATGGGGCAGCGCCTCGGCCAGAATGCGCGCCTGGACGTGGGGCGAGGGCTCGGGCTCCGCGGTCGTGCGGCTGCTCTGAGTCTGGGGGATCGTCTTCATTTCTTGGCCTACGCCTGCATTTCGCCCGGGCGCGAACGTGCAACCTGTTCTAGATTGGATGCCTGCGCAACCGAAGGTCAGCACTTACACCGACAAGCTTCATGACCTCAACGGATTTCGCCCACAATCGGGTGCTAGCGCTCCGGCGATAGAGGCCCGTATACCTGCCCAGGTAACGGCGATCCGTTAATTTCGTGGACAAGGCAGCAGCCGGCGGGGAAAGAAGGTTCATGATTGCCGACGACCTGAGCCGAATCGCCATGTCGTCCAGCCTGGGCAATGCCGTGGCGCGGGCCGTCGACTTTGCGCGCGCGCAAGGCCACCTCGAGGTCACGCTCGAGCACATGCTGCTGTCGCTGTGCGATGATCCCGACGCCGGTCTGGTTCTGGCCGCAAGCAACATCGACAGCGGCCAGCTCAAGGTGGCGGCTTCGCGATTTGTCGGCAGCCTGCAGCCGCACGTGCCGCCGGGGCGGCCGACGGATCCGTCCGTGTCGCCGGACCTGCGCCGCATCCTGGAGGCGGCGGCCGCCGCCGCCCGCGGTGGGCGCCGCCGCGAGATCAACGGCGCCATCGTGCTCGCGGCCATCGTGGGCGACGGCAAGAGCGGCGCCGCTCAGTTGCTGCAGGCCCAGGGTCTGACGTTCGAAGGTGCAATCCGCGCGTTGCAAGGCGGCGCCAGCGCGGCGCCGGCTTCCGGGCGCCAACCTACGGATACCGAGGAGCTATTGGCCAGTGCGCGCGAGCGCGTGCAGTCGCGCAGCATCCAAAGCGCGCGCAGGATCGAAGACGCTACGCGCGCTATGCGTGCGCGCGAGGAGCCTGCGGCCGGCCCCGAGATCGAGCGCGAGGAGCCGATAACCGCCGAGGTCGAGGACATTGCTCCGCCGCCGCCGCAACCGCCGTCGCAGCCCACGCCCGCGCCGGAGGCTGCGCAGAAGGAGGAGACGCCCGAGGCCGCAGTCGAGCCCGAGCCAGAGGCCGAGCCAGAGTCTGCGCCCGAGCCCAAGTCCGAACCCAAGTCCGAGTCCGAGCCTCAACTCGACGCGCTACGGCCGGTGCCTGCCGAGGAGCCGCGTCCGCCTCCCGCCAAGCTCAGCACGCGCCTGAAATCGCTGGAGCGGTCGGAAAAACCCGAGCGGACGTCCGACAGCGCGATCTTGACGTCATCGCCGTCGCTGACCCCGCCTCCGATCCCCGTTCCAGGGGTCGGCGGCGCTTTGTCGCCGCCTGCTGGGCCTGGTCCCGTGCCGCCGCCCGCTCCAACCAATCGGCGGCCGCCTCCGCCGCCCGGGCGAGCCATGCCGCCACCGCCACCGCCTGCAGGCGCGCAGCCACCGGGGCCGCCGATGCCGCCGCCGGTGCCCTCCGCTCGACCGGGCGGGCATGCGCCACATCCCGGTCCGCCGCCGCCGGCACCATCGCGCAGCATGCCGCCGCAAGGGCGCGCGATGCCCGGACAAGCGCCCGGCGGCCGAATGGTGCCGGCGCCGCGGGCCGAGCTCGGCCAGCTCGTAGAGAACATTCCCCGCACCATGCGGGTCGCGGTCCAGACCGTCATAGAGGTGCGCGTCGCCCGAGCCGAGGTGCAGGCGCTGGCTCAAGGCCTGCAGGGGGGAGGCGCGGCCTATCACCACGAGGTGACGGTCACCAAGGCGATGTCGGTCCGGCTGCGGGCCCCCGACGGCGGGTTCTTCATCGAGACCGCCTCGCCGGAGACGCAATGGATCGAGCGAGCGGCGCTGCTGTCCGGCGACGACTTCGCCAGCTGGCGCTGGCACGTCACGCCGCGCGAGAAGGGCCGCAAGCGGCTGCAGCTCGTCATCTCGGCGCGCACCGTCGGCGCCGACGGCCTGGCGGCCGAGACCGCGCTGCCCGACCAGGTCATCACCGTGCGCGTGCGCACCAACTACGCCAGGACCCTGGGGCATTGGATGGGCTGGAGCGTGGCGGCGCTGATCGGCGGTCTGCTGGCCAAGTTCGGCGAGCGTGCCTACGACACCGGCCAGCAGATTTTCAACATGCTGATGGCGGGCTGACGGCTTATCGGTCAGACGCGTGAACCAGGCTCTAGACGCGCTCGCTGAGGGTCGTGGCAACGCTTGCGCGCAACTCGGCAATGCCCGTTCCATCCTCTGCCGAGGTCGCAAGCATGCTGGGGAAAGCCGCCGGGTGCGAGCTCAGCGCCTTGGCCGTTGCCTCGCCGACGGCTGCGAGCGCACTGGCGGAAATCTTGTCGGTCTTGGTCAGCACCACCTGATACGAGACGGCTGCCTGATCCAACAGGTCCATGATGGCGAGGTCGGGCGGCTTCAGGCCGTGCCGGGAGTCGATCAGCAGGTAGACGCGTGCCAGCGTCGCGCGGCCCCTGAGATAGTCGGAGACGAGCTCGGTCCAGGCTTCGACCATGCCCTTGGGCGCCTTGGCAAACCCGTAGCCCGGCATGTCGACCAGAAAGAGCGGCGTGTCCTCGCAGTGGAAGAAGTTGAGCAGCTGCGTGCGCCCGGGCGTGTTGGAGGTGCGCGCCAAACCGCCCTGGCGCACGAGCGCGTTGAGCAGGCTCGACTTGCCCACGTTGGAGCGGCCGGCGAACGCGACCTCGACCCGGTCGGCGGGAGGAAGAAACTCGAGGCTCGGCACGCTCTTGACGAACACCCAAGGCCGCTCGAACAGCTGCTCGCCCATGGCGAGCGCGGCAGGCGTAGGCGTCGATTGTTCCGGCTCGGTCATGATGACCACGCGCCCCTTGAGATGCCGCGGCCTACTGACCCTTGTCCTTCTTGGGCTTTGGCTTGCCGCGGTCGTGAGGCCTATCGCTCGCGTCCGCTCCCGGGCCGGCGCTGCCGGCATCCTCGCGCGCGCCGGACGAGCCCGGCAGCCATTGCTTGACCAAGGCTGCAGCCTGCTCGCTCATGGTCGTGACCGACTGGAGCTTGCGCGACACGTTGCCGACGAGGTGGATCTCGACGCCCTGCCTCTTCATGATGAAGGACTGCTGCGCGAGCGACAGGATGTTGCTCCAGGCCCAGTAGATGACGAGCCCGGCCGGGAACGAGGCCAGCAGGAACGTGAAGACGACCGGCATCCAGTTGAAGATCTGCTGCTGCACGGGGTCGGGCTGCTGCGGGTTGAGCTGCATCTGCAGCCACATGGTGATGCCCATGAGGAGCGGCCACACGCCGATGTGCAGGAACTCCGGCACGGCGTAGGGAAGCAGCCCGAACAGATTGAACAGCGAGGTCGGATCGGGCGCCGACAGGTCCTGGATCCAGCCGAAGAAAGGCGCATGGCGCATGTCGATGGTGATGAACAGCACCTTGTAGAGCGCGAAGAACACGGGCAGCTGCAGCAGGATCGGCAGGCAGCCGGCGATCGGATTGACCTTCTCCTTGCGGTAGAGCTCCATCAGCTCCTGCTGCTGGCGCGCCTTGTCGTCCTTGAAGCGCTCGCGCAGCTGCTCCATCTGCGGCTGCAGCTTCTTCATCTTGGCCATGGAGGAGAACTGCTTGTTGGCAAGCGGGAAGAAGAAGAGCCGCACGAGCACCGTAAGAATGATGATGGTGACGCCGAAGTTGTGAACGATGGAGTTGATGTACTCCATCAGGTAGAACAGCGGCTTGGTGATGAAGAAGAACCAGCCCCAGTCGATCAGCAGATCGAACTGCTTGATGTCGCCGGCCGTCTCGTAGTGCTGCAGGATCTTGACCTGCTTGGCTCCGGCGAAGAGCCGGGCCTCGACGCTTTGGCTCTGACCCGACGCGACGGTGACGGCCGGGAGCAGGTAGTCGGTCTGGTAGGCCGGCTGGTCACCGGGCAGTCGCGGCCCCTGGCCCGAGAACTGGGCGCGGAAGGGCGTGGTCTGATTGGGCACCAGCGCGGCCGCCCAGTACTTGTCGGTAAAGCCGAGCCAGCCGCCGACGGCGTTGTCGAAGGTCTTGGTCCCGTCCTCCTCGACCGCCTCGCCGTAGTCGATCTCCTGCAGGCCCTCCTCGCCCACGACGCCGATCATGCCCTCGTGCAGGATCCAATAGCCCCGGACCTTCGGTGTGCCGTAGCGATGGATGCGGGCGTAGGGGATGAGCGTGATTTCGGCGCCCGTCCGGTTCTCGACCGCGTCGGCGATCTTGAACATGTACTCGTCGTCGACCGAGATCGTGCGCTTGAAGACGAGGCCCTGGCCGTTGTCCCAGGTGAGCGTCACCGGGCTCGTCGGCGTCAGCGTTGCGCCGCTTTCCGCCTGCCACAGCGTATCGCGGCCGGGCAGCTTCTGCTCCGTTGGTCCGCTCGGCACCCACCCGTACTCGGCGAAGTAGGGATGCGGGCTGCTGGCCGGCGAGAACAGCACGACGTTGGGGCTCTTGGGATCGACGGTCTCGTGGTACTTCACCAGCACCAAATCGTCGATGCGGCCGCTCTTGAGATTGATGGTGCCGTGCAGGGATGGGGTCGCGACGGGCAGGCGCGGCGAATCCGCAATTGCCGCCTCGCGCGTCTGCGCGAGTGCGGACCCCGCTGCCGTTCCGGGCACCGTGCCTTCGGGGACGGCGACGGGTGACGTGCTGGCGCCTTCGCGAGCCGTTGGCGGCTGATCCGGCGACGTCACCGTCTGCTGCTGCTCGACCGCGCGCTGGCGAGCCTGCTCCTCCTTCATCTTCGGACCGGCGTAGAAGATCTGCCAGCCGAGCAGCACTGCCATCGACAGGACGACGGCGAGCAGGAGGTTCCTTTGTTGGTCAGGGTCTTGCAACTGCATCGGTCCCTCGGCTCAGCGCCGTTCCCGTCCGTCAACGAACCCCTGGCGCATCATCGGCGGCATGCGCAACTCAGGGCCAGTGCCTCCCGCATCGCCAATGTGCGGGCAAGTGCCAATAGCGCGTGTGCGGGGCCGCGCAAACCCGAAACTCACGCAGGCCGGCGGTTTCGACGCGCCGGCGGCTCCGGGCGGTGCACCCGGTCGAGCGCCTGGTCGAGGTCCGCCTTGAGATCTCGAAAGGTGCGGTCGATTGCCCCGGGGCGCGCGATCAGCACGTAGTCGTGATCGGCCCGCGCCTGCTTCAGCGCCGCCGCCAGTGCGCGCAGGCGCCGGCGCACGCGATTGCGTACGACGGCGCTGCCGATCTTCTTGGTGACGGTAAAACCGAAGCGCGGACCGGGCGGGCTCGCCTGCGATTGGGGCCGCGGGCGCGCCTCGAGCGCGAAAGCCGGCGTTCTGGCGCGCCGGCCGCTCCTCAGGCGCAGAAAATCGGCACGCTTTTTCAGGGTCGAAAGGGCCACGGCGCAATGTTTCCGCCCATCGAAGGCAGCAGCTCGCGGCGTGTCGCACGCTCCGGCCAGGTTTTGCGGGCACGCGCTCAGGCCGAAAGCCGCTTGCGGCCCTTGGCGCGCCGCCGCGTCAGAACCCTTATTCCGCCCTTGGTCTGCATCCGCTTGCGAAAGCCATGACGGCGCTTGCGGACGAGCCGGCTCGGTTGATAAGTGCGCTTCACGTTACAACTCCCTTGCCAGCTGCGAATAATGACTTGTGGAGCGCCACGGTCGCCGCCGGCAGCAGGCCAATGTTCTTGCAGATTGCGGGCGCTTATACGGATTGGACGGGCGCAAGTCAATCTCGGGTGAGGGGCGGAAACCCCTGCCTGCACAAGAGAAAAGCGGATCTCGACGGCGATCGGTCGTGACCGTGCATGAGGATGGGCGAGCCATGCGTGCCAGCGATGACGATACCCGGCAGAGCGCCGTAATTCAGCGCCTGTGGCGCGTTGCCGCCGTCGTTGTGGTCATCGGCGGCCTGTTTGCGGCGTGGTGGCTTCTGCCGCTCACGGCCTGGATCGAGTCTTTTCGCGACTGGGTGGCGCAGCAGGGCCTGTGGGGCCATGTCATTTTTGCCGCAGTTTACGCCGTCGCGACGGTCGCGCTTGCGCCGGGCGCCCTGTTAACGCTGGCGGCGGGCGTCGCATTCGGGTTGCAGGGGTTTCCCACCGTGGTCGTCGGCGCCACGATCGGCGCCGGACTTTCGTTTCTGGTCGGGCGCTACCTCGCGCGCTCGTGGGTCGAGCGGCAGATCGAAAGAAGCCGCGTCTTTCTGGCGATCGACAAGGCCATCGAGGCGGACGGCTGGAAGATCGTGGGGCTCATGCGGCTGTCGCCGCTGGTGCCGTTCAACCTGCAGAACTACTTCTTCGGCGTGACCAAGGTCGGCTTCTGGCCCTATCTGATCACGACCTTCTTTGGCATCATGCCCGGCGCGCTGTTGTATGTGTGGATCGGCTCTCTCGGCGCCGCCGCGGGGACGGGCTCGGGCGGCGAGGCGGGCCTATACAAGACCATCGCGTATGTGGTCGGCCTGGCGGCGACGGCGCTCGTCACCTACATCGTCTCGCGCAAGGCGCGGGAAAAGCTCAAGCAGTTTGGCGTTGACGAGCCGAATGCGACGGATGCGACAGACGCCGGAAAAGAATAAGCAGACGTTGTTCCCCCCGTTTCCCCATTCCGCTCGTCTACAACAGGTGGAGCCGACGCAATGTCAGCACAAAGCCCCGAACCAGCCGCGCCGGATGCCGCAAAAGGGGCAGAGAGCGAGACCATCACCACGGACATCTGCGTCATCGGCGCCGGCTCCGGCGGCTTGAGCGTGGCGGCGGCCGCGGCAGCCTTTGGGCGCTCGGTCGTGCTGATCGAGCGCCACAAGATGGGCGGCGACTGCCTCAACTACGGATGCGTGCCTTCCAAGGCGCTGCTTGCGGCGGGAAAACGCGCGCAGGCGATGCGCACGGCCTCCGCCTTCGGCATCGCCAACGTCGAGCCCGATATCAACCCGCGGGCCGTGCACGATCACGTGCACGGAGTCATCGCGGCGATCGCGCCCAACGATTCGGTGGAGCGCTTCACCGGCCTGGGCGTGCGCGTGATTCTGGCGGCGGCCCGCTTCATCGACAAGAAGACTGTGGCCGCGGGCGAGTATCAAATAAGAGCGCGCCGCTTCGTCATCGCAACGGGCTCCACGCCGCTGGTGCCGCCCATCCCCGGGCTCGACAGCGTTCCCTACTTCACCAACGAGTCGATCTTCGACAACCAGGAGCGGCTCGATCACCTGATCGTCATAGGCGGCGGCCCCATCGGACTGGAGCTGGCGCAGGCCCACAGCCGCCTGGGATCGCGCGTGACGGTGCTGGAAGCGGCCAAGGCGCTGAGCAAGGACGATCCCGAGCTGACCAAGGTCGTGCTGGAGCGGCTCGCGGCCGAGGGCGTGAGCGTGCGCGAAGGCACGAAGGTGGAAAGCGTCGAAGGCGGAATGGGGCGCGTGCAGGTGCACGTCTCCGTCGGTGACGAGAAGCACGTCATCGAGGGCTCGCATCTTCTGCTCGCCGTCGGGCGCAAGCCGAGCACGTCGGACATGGGCCTGGAGGCCGCGGGCATCCGCTATGACAAGCGCGGGGTCAAGGTCAACGCCGGCCTGAAGACCTCGAACCGGCGCGTCTTCGCCATAGGCGACGCCGCGGGCGGGCTGCAGTTCACCCACGTCGCCAACTACCATGCCGGCATCGTCATCCGCCGCGCCTTGTTCCGGCTGCCGGCCAAGGCCGACAATCGGATCGTGCCCTGGGTGACGTTTACCGATCCGGAGCTGGCGCACGTGGGCCTGTCGGAGGCGGAGGCGGCCAAGTCCGGCAAGATCAACGTGCTGCGCTGGCCCTATCACGAGAACGATCGCGCCCAGACCGAGCGCGAGACCGTCGGCCACATCAAGGTCGTGACGGCCAAGAACGGGCGCATTCTCGGTGCCACCATCGTCGGCGCGGAGGCGGGCGAGCTCATCGGGATGTGGGCGCTGGCGATCTCCCAGAAAATGAAGATCAAGGCGATGACCGACTGGATTTCGCCCTATCCGACGCTCGGCGAGATAAACAAACGCGCAGCCTATCGCTATTATGCTACGGCGCCCAGCAGCCCGCTGGTGCGCAAAGTGATCGGCTTCCTCGCCAAGCTCGGCTAGGATTTGCCCGGAGCGAGAGGAAACGCGTGCTCCGCCAATACAAAAACGAAACGCGGCGCAACCTGTCGATAGCCATTGACCGCTTGCGCAAGGCCGAGTGGGCCAAGGCCTCGCACTGGAGATGGCGCGATCTGGGCTTGCCCGCCAAGCTGCTGTTGCTGACGGCGGTGTTCGTGATGCTGGCGGAAATCCTCATCTTCCTGCCGTCGGTGTCGGGCTTCCGCGTGGGCTGGCTCAACGAGCGCCTTACGGCCGCCCAGCTCGCCACCCTGGCCGCGGAAGGCTTCCCCGGCGGCGACGTTCCCTCGGGCCTGCGCGCGGAGATGCTGCGCACCGCCCAGGTGAAGGCGATCGCCTCGCGGCGGCGCGGCGTGCGCCGCCTGGTGCTGCCCGTCGATCCGCAGATGACCATCGATGCCCACTACGACCTGCGCCAGAGGCCGCAGGACGCCTGGAGCATCCTCGCTCTGCAGCTGGAGAAGATCGGCGATGCGATCGCGGTGTTCTTCGCGCCCGAAGGACGCACGATCAGGGTGCTCGGCTCAATCGGCGAAGATCCCGACGACCTCGTCGAGATCGTGATGCCGGAGGCGCCGTTGAAGGCGGCGATGCAGGACTATGCGCTCAACATCCTCGGCATTTCCATCATCATCTCGCTGGCGACCGCGGCGCTCGTCTACTTGGCGCTGAGCCGGCTCCTGGTGCGGCCGATGATGAACATCACGCGCAACATGGTGAACTTCGGTCAGGACCCGGAGGACACCTCGCGCATCATCGTGCCCTCGGGGCGCCGCGACGAGATCGGCACGGCCGAGCACGAGCTGGGCGAATTGCAGCGCCAGCTCTCCGGCTTGCTGTTGCAGAAGACGCGGCTCGCCCAGCTCGGCCTGGCGGTGAGCAAGATCAATCATGATCTGCGCGGCATGCTGGCCAATGCTCAGCTCTTGTCCGACCGCCTGACCGCCATCCCCGATCCGACCGTGCAGCGCTTCGCCCCCAAGCTCATCGCCTCGCTCGACCGCGCCATCAACTTCTGCAACGACACCCTGCGCTTCGGGCGCGCGGAGGAGGCCGCACCCCGCCGCGAGCTGATGCGTCTGCGGCCGCTGGTGGAGGAGGTCGGCGACGCGCTCGGCCTGCCGCGCGAGGGCGCGATCGACTGGGTCGTCGACATCGACGACACGCTGCGCATCGACGCCGACCGCGATCATCTATTCCGCATCGTCAGCAATCTGGTGCGCAATGCCATCGAGGCGATCGAAGGCCTGCGCGGGGGCGAGCCGGGCGGGGAGATCGCCATCAAGGCGTGGCGCGACGGGCGGCGCGTCTACGTGGAGGTGCGCGACAACGGTCCGGGCGTGCCGCCCAAGGCGCGCGCGCATCTGTTCGAGGCCTTCACCGGCTCGCAGCGCAAGGGCGGAACCGGGCTGGGGCTGGCGATTGCCGCCGAGATCGTCGGGGTGCACGGCGGGCACTTGCGGCTGCTCGACAGCAGCGAGGGCGCCGCCTTTGTGTTCGAGATCCCCGACCGCGGCGCCCATCAGGCCCCCGATGAATTGGCATCGCCCGAGCGCGGCGCCCTGCCCGCCGACGATACGCAATAGGCGGAGGCCAAAGGTCTTGCGCGCCCTGGTCCGAGCCATTAGTAGTGGCGAGCTTCGGCGGTTCTTTGCGCCGACGGCGGCCGGCCCACTGCGGGGCCGCAGCAAACGCAGAAAAGCACCGGTAGCTCAGCTGGATAGAGCACCAGACTACGAATCTGGGGGTCGGGAGTTCGAATCTTCCCCGGTGCGCCAATGCTCTCAAGCACATATGCGCCGTTTTGCGGTTCGCGTTCGTCGGCGCCCCGCCGCTACGTCGCGGCGGCGGCCGGCTCCGGCTCGGCGCTGCGCCAGCGCACGATGAACTCCAAGGGCAGCGCGATGGACCAGCGCACGCCCTCCTTGGGGAACTCGTAGACCACCGACGCGCTCAGCGCCTGGGCGGCCACGCGCTCGATGACGACGTGGCCGAAGCCCTTCTCGGCGGGGGGCGTCACCTGCGGCCCGTCGTGCTCCGACCAGTTGATGACGAACCGGCGCTCGCCTTCGGCGTCGCGCTCGAACGACCACGACGCCTCGACGCGTCCGCCCCGGGTGGACAGCGCGCCGTACTTGGAGGCGTTGGTTGCGAGCTCGTGCAGCGCGAGCCCCAGGTTTTGCGCAGCAGTCGCGTTGACGAACACGCGCGGGCCGCTGCAAACGAGCGCCTCGGAGGTGCTGCCGACGAACGGCTGCAGAACCGCGCGGATGAGCTCCTCGACCGAGGCGCCGGCCCAGTCCTCGGCAACGAGCAGGTCATGGGAGGCGGAGAGGCTCTGCAAGCGCTCTATCAGCTGGGACTGCAGCACGCCGACCTCGGTGGTCGAGCGCGCGGTCTGGCGTACCATCGCCATGATGACCGCCAACAGGTTCTTGGTGCGGTGCGACAGCTCGCGCATCACCACGCGCAAGTGCTTCTCCACGCGCTTGCGCTCGGTCATGTCCCTGATGATGGCGGAGAAGCCGATGATCTGCCCGTCGGGCCGGCGCATGGGCGCGGCATTGATCGCCACGTCGATCAATGTCCCGTCCTTGCGCCGCCTCACGGTATCGCGCAACACGTGCTCGCCGAGCCGCAGATGGCGATACTTCTCGTCAAACTCCTGGTCGGCGTCCTCTTCGAACAGGATGCGCTCCGACTTGCCGACAATCTCGTCGGACGCGAAGCCGAACAGCTTCTCCGCGCCGGGGTTCCACGACTGGACGATGCCTTCGTCGGACAAGGAGATTATGGCGTCGGACGACGTTGCGACGATGGTCGCGAGCTGGGCGTTGCGCTCGGCCTCCTTCAAATGCTCGGTGATGTCGGTGTTGGTTCCGAACCAGCGCGCCACCTTGCCGCTCTCGTCGCGAATGGGCATGGCGCGCGACAGAAACCAGCGATAGGTGCCATCGCGACCGCGCAGCGGAAACGTGTCCTCCCAGTCCTCTCCGGTCTCGAAGCAGTGCGAAATCTTCTCGACGACGCGGTCGACGTGATCGGGGTGGTGCACCTTGCGCCAGCCCCAGCCCTTCATCTCGTCGAGCGTCGTGCCCGTGTAGTCGAACCAGCGCTTGTTGTACCAGAAGATGGATCCGGTCGCGTCGGCCATCCAGGCGAACTGGGCGATGTTGTCGGCCAGCGTGCGAAAGCGCGATTCACTTTCCCGTTGCGCGCGCTCGGCAAAGACCCAAGGCGTCGTCTCGACCACCACGGCGAGCACGCCGGCCGGTGCACCGGTTTCGTCGCGCACGGGGCTGTAGTCGAGGTTCATCCATACGTCCTCGGGCGCGCCGCGACGGTTTAGGGCGAAGTGCTTGTCCTTGAACGACAGCGACTCTCCAGAGAGCCCGGCCTCCAGCACCCGCCGGTTGAAGTCGGCGGCCTCCGGCCATGCCGCTAGAACCGGAGAGCCGAGAATCTGAGGATGGCGCGTGCCCGCGAGCGCCGCGTAGCCGTCGTTGTAAATCATCACGCCGTCGCGGCCCCACAGCAGCACCATCGGCACGGTGGAGTCCGTCATGATGTCGACGGCCGTCTTTAGGTATTGCGGCCACGACGCGATCGGGCCGAGGTCCGTCGCCGCCCAGTCGAACGAGCGGATCCTCGCTTTCATATCAATTGGCTGCTTGGGCATGGGGGCTCGCAACGCTAATCCGTCACATCCTAAGAGAGCCCGCCGAAGGGCGATATGTCATTTTGTATTTCTGGTTTCGTATCTGGCCGCCGGCTCGGTGCGAGCAGGAACCATTGGCTCATCATGACGTTTCTTGGTGAAACTCACCTCGCGCAAGAAAGGGCGAAGAGCGAGCCATGGGCAATCTCCTCTACTGGGCCGTCGTGTTCCTGATCGTGGCGCTTGTTGCCGCATTCCTGGGCTTCGGTGGGGTTGCCGGCGTTGCCACGGACGGTGCCCGGCTTCTGTTCTGGGTTGCCATCATTCTCGTGGTGGTCTCGTTTATAGTCGGCATGCTGAGGCGCGGCCGATAGCCGAAATGCCTGGGGCCCTGTTTTAGGGCGGCAACCTATTGGGTCCGGGCCGGCATCGCCAGCTTTAGCTTCAAAAGCTTAGGAGAATCGCGGGTTACGGAAGCAGAAAATCTTTGCTAACGCGGAACTATCCTCCGGGCCTGGGCGTTGGGACGCTCAGGGCCTTATCAGCATGCCGGTCCTTCGCATCAAGGGGAGACCATGTCGATCTCAGATGTCATCGCGCCGCAGCTTCCATATCTGAGGCGGTTCGCGCGCGTCTTGTCGGGCAGTCAGGCCAGCGGAGACGCTTACGTCGTCGCAATGCTCGAGGCTTTGGCGGCCGAGCCCGGCCTGTTTCCGGCCGACCTGGAGCCCAGAGTGGCAATCTACAGGACCTTCCTGCAGGTGTGGAACTCCATGCGCATTAACCACCAGAAGGCGGATGCCCCTGCATCCGAGCGCCTGGCGGCTGCCGACCGCAAGCTCGAAGCCATAACGCCGAAAGCGCGTCAAGCGTTCCTGCTCATGGCTGTGGAGGAGTTCTCGACGGCCGATACCGCGCTCGTTCTCGAGACGGACGAGGCGCAGGTCAAGGCGCTCGTCGACCAGGCGGCCTCCGAGATCGCCGAGCAGGTCGCGACCACCGTGCTCATCATCGAGGACGAGCCGATGATCGCCATCGACCTTGGCGACTTGGTGACGGGGCTTGGCCACGACATCTGCGAGACGGCGCGCACGCACAAGGAGGCCGTGGCGGCCTTCCACAAGCACAGGCCCGGTCTGGTTCTGGCCGACATCCAGCTCGCCGACGGAAGCTCCGGCCTCGATGCGGTGAACGAGATACTGCAGTCGTTCGACGTTCCGGTGATCTTTATCACCGCCTACCCGGAGCGGCTGCTGACGGGAAGCCGGCCCGAGCCGACGTTCCTGATCAACAAGCCGTTCAGAACGGAGACGGTGCAGGCCGTCGTCAGTCAGGCGCTGTTCTTCAACTACAAGGCGCGCCGGCCGGATGCGCAAGCCGCTTCCGCGTAGCCGCAGCATTGAGCATTTACGGGTTGTGCGGTCCGGCCGCTCCTGTCAGCCGCCACGCCGCCGCGGGACGATCGCTTCAGGATGGCATGTCAGGATGACACGACCCGGGAGCGCGGCGAGGGCGCCTTTGCTGGAGCCTTGGCGCTCGAGGAGGAGGGCTCATCCTTCGCGTCCACGTCCACGTCCATCTCCATGAGCTCGGCAAGCTTGGCGCGCGCCCGATTGACACGGCTCTTCACTGTTCCAACGGCGCAGCCGCAGATGCTGGCGGCATCCTCGTATGAGAACCCTTCCGCACCGATCAGGATGAGGGCCTCGCGCTGGTCGGGCGCGAGCTGTCCCAAGGCACGGTTGAGGTCGACGAGATCGAGGTGCCCGTGCTGCTCGGGCGGGACGGCCAGCCGTGCCGCCAGCTTGCCGTCGCTGTCGGCAACCTCGCGCTTGGTCTTGCGCAGCTCGGAGAAGTACGCGTTGCGCAGGATGGTGAACAGCCAAGCCTTGAGATTTGTGCCCTGCTCGAACGACTCCAGGTGATTCCAGGCCTTTATGAGGGCCTCCTGCACGAGGTCGTCGGCGCGATCGCGGTTGCCGCACAGCGAGATGGCGAACGCCCGCATGTTGGGGATCGCCGCAACGAGATCATCGCGGAGAGGGCTGTCGTGCACCTTGCTTGTCACTGACCGTCCTCCTCGCTGGGAGGCTCCCCGGACTTTGCCGGGCGCGGCGCGTCGGGCTCTTGGCTCTTGAGGCGCTCGATCAGGCTGGTGAAGGTGTCGGGGACGGGCGCGCTCAACAGCTCGCCATAAGCCGCACGCAACTGCTTGCCTAGGATTTCCGGCAGAACGTCCTGGTTTCGCGCCCGGGGGCGCTGCGATGCTTGCCTAGTTTGACCATCCGTTGCGATGTTCTTGTCCGCCTGACCAGATTTTTGTGCCTTCGTTGCAGCCCCGCGCTCCTGGCGCAGGCCGTCGTCGCCTTGTCGTCCTTGCCGTTCCCCTGGAACCTTCTTGTCCGCGGACATGTAAGCCGCCTCTCGCCTCCCGATGCTGCCGACCGCGCAAACGGGCCTATGGAGCTGCCACTCGAGCTCACCGCAAGGCGCGGCTTCCCGTCGAGACCACAGGCGTTTCAGGTCACGGCTTTCGATAATGCCCGGAGCGCCCCAACGGTTCCCAGTATTACTAGATTTATTTCGGCCCCTGCAAATCAGGCGTCCTCGGGCCCGGCTGGGCGCCGATCGAGGCCGGCAGCGGAGCCTTTGGGGGAATGGCTCCGCTGCCTGGGCGCGGTCCTTAACGGGCCGGTCCCGTCGCGATCAGGTGGCGGACTCACCACCGGTTCATGGCGTCATCGACCTGCTTCTTAACCTCGTCTTTGGCGACACCGTAGTGCTCCTGGATCTTACCCTCGAGCTGCTCGCGGTTGCCGTCGATCTGGTCAAGCTCGTCGTCGGTGAGCTTGCCCCACTGCTCCTTGACCTTGCCTCTGAACTGCTTCCAGTTGCCGCTGACACGATCCCAGTTCATTGGAGTTCTCCTTTTCCTAACTTGTGTTGAGATCGGCGTGAGAACGGTTTCGCCGGTGCCAGAGTTCCAACACGAAACGGCGCGGTCGGTGACCTGGACGCACCCGTCACGGGGCATGGGAACCCGCGCCGGGCTCCCGCGTTAAACAGGGCTGCGTTGGGGACTCCGGCGCGGCTATGTGGTGCGCCACCATCGTCCTTGCCGACCCCAACAAAAGCTTCGCCTGCCATGCTCGATCGCCTCCGTAAGCACAGTTGGTCGATTCAGGCGCAATTGTTGCTCTACGGACTGGCGCTGCTGCTGCCGGCGCTCATTTTCAGCGGCTTGATGATCATCAGGTCCGCGGCGTTCGAGCGGGCCGCCATGGAGCGCGAGATAAGGGACGTCGTCAGGTCGGTGGCGATCGCCATCGACCGCGAGCTTTCCGCCACCACCACCACGCTCAAGGCGCTTGCCTCGTCGCCATCCTTGTCGGAGGGCGACCTCAAGGCGTTCTACGGGCAGGCCATGGCGGCGCAGGAGGTCAGCGGCGACCACTTCTTCTTAACGAGCCGGAGCGGCAAGCAGCTGGCCAACACGCGAGCCGCCTGGGGCTCCGAGTTGCCCGCCGTCTCCGCCAACGACTGGAAAGAGATCGTCGAGACCGGGAAGCCGAAGGTCTCCAATCTCTACCAAGGCATCATGGCGCGCGGACCGGTTTTCAGCATAAGCGTCCCCGTGAAGAAGCGAGGCAAGACGGTCTACGTGCTGAGCGCGTCCATCTCGCCTGAGCGAAATCTGGACATCTTTCAACGCGAGAACCTGGCGAATGGCTGGGTGGCGTCGGTCACGGACCGCTCCGGGATCATCATCGCGCGCTCGGACAATCCCGGCGCCTACTTGGGTAAAGCGCTGCGCGAGGATCTGTGGCAGGGGGCCAAGCAGCACTCGGGGCTTTGGCAAACCACGGATGCCGAGGGCACGCCGGTGCTGCGCGCCACGACCTATTCGCAGCAGTCGGGCTGGCTCGTCTCCACGACGGTTCCCGTGGCGATCGCCAACCGGCCGATCATCCACTCGTGGGTGCTCGTCGCCACGCTGGCCGTCAGCTTCGGCCTGCTGTCGGTGCTGCTCGCCCTGCTTTTCGGGCGCAAGATCGCCGATCCCGTCAAAGAGCTGGTCGAGGGAGCAAGGGCGCTGGGTTGGGGCGAAAGGGTAAGGCCAATCGAGTCCTCAATCCGCGAGGTTCGCGCCGTCGGTCAAGCGCTGGTCGGGGCCTCCGTAAAGCGTCTCGAGATGGAAGCGTCGCTGCGCGAGAGCGAGGACCGGTTGCGCCGTGCGCTCATGTTCGCCGATACCGGAACGTGGGACTGGGATCTCAAATCCGGGGTGTTCACTTGGGACCAGCGCATGCGCGAGCTGTGGGGACTGGGCCCGGACGATCCGGTTTCGTTTGAAATTTTTCTCGCCGCCCTGCATCCGCATGACCGCGAGCCGACGCTGGCCGCGATCAGGCGGGCGCAGGATCCGGCCGATCCGGTCGAGTACGACGTTGAGCATCGGGTCAAGGGTGCGAGCGACGACGCGGAGCGCTGGGTGGCCGCGCGAGGCCGCGCCTCCTTTGCCGATGGCCAGCCCGAACGCATGAGCGGCACGGCGCGCGACATCACCGAGCGCAAGCAATGGGAGGAGCACATCCACCTGCTGATGCGGGAGATCACGCATCGCTCCAAGAATCTCCTTGCGGTGATTCAGGCGATGGCGCGCCAAAGCAAGGTGGGGAGCAAGACCGTCGGCGACTTTGTTTCCAGGTTCTCCGGCCGCCTGCAGGCGCTCGCGGCCGCGCACGATCTTCTGGTGCAGCGCGATTGGCACGGCGTTGCCGTGGCCGATCTCGTAAGGTCGCAGCTCGGTCACTACCTCGATCAGCACGCGAGTCAGATCGAGATCACGGGCCCCAAGATGATCGTCACGCCGGAGGCGGCGCAAAACATCGGGCTTGCCATTCACGAGCTGTCAACCAACGCGGCAAAATATGGCGCCCTCTCGGTCTCGGGTGGCAAGGTGACGGTGCGGTGGTCGCAAACGAGGAAGGGATCGGACGAGGCTCGATTCAAAATGACATGGACCGAAACGCACGGTCCCGAGGTCGAGCCGCCCTCGCACTCCGGCTTCGGCCAGGTGGTGATGGAGCAACTCGCAGCCCGCGCGCTGCAGGGCGAGGCCAAGCTCGTGTTCAAGCCGGCCGGTGTTTGCTGGAGCCTTCACATCCCGGCAGCGCATATTCTTTGGAGCGAGCGAAGCCAGGTAAATTGAGGCCCAACTGCAACAAGCGGTCGCAGTGAATGCGATCGGGGCTGGATTGTTGGAACTTTCCCCGCCATTGCCGGATTGCCCCAATGATGATCAGTGTTGGGACCTATGGCATTGGAGCAGACTAGAGACAGCGAGCTTCTCAAGGTTATCGGGCGCCGGATACGGGAGGAGACCAGCGTGGGTTGCGAGCGCAGCTTGCCGGAGGCCATCGAGTTGCAGATGGAGCTGCTGAGGCAGAAAGAGGAACGAGCGGCCGCGGACGACTCGCTTTGCTGTAGGCTGCCTTCGGACACTTGATCACGTCGAGAGGCGGTCGAATGACGTCTGACCCAGCGCGCAACTGATGCCCCCTTCCCGAAGCAACAGGACTGCCCCCAAGAAGCCCTCCACAGCGGACCCCAAGGATGCCGTGCGCAGGCAAGTGCCGTGCGAGAGCTGTCCGCTCCGGAAGCGAAAAGTCTTTCGCCGCTTCACGGCGGACGAGCTGGCCTTCGTCAAGACGTTCAAGACGGGAGAGCTGACTGCCGAGGCAGGCTCCATGCTTTTCCTCGAGGGCGCCAGCAGCGCGCATCTTTATACCGTCCTGTCCGGCTTGGCGTTCCGCTACAAGCTGCTTCCCGACGGGCGCCGGCAAATACTCAACTATTGTTTTCCCGGCGACTTCCTCGGGCTGCAGGGCTCGGTCATGGAGGAGATGCAGCATTCCATCGAGGCGCTGTCGGATATGGTGCTGTGCGTGTTTCAACGCGAGGGGCTGTGGCGCCTGTTCGAAACCCACGCCGGCCTGTCGTTCGACGTCACCTGGCTTGCCGCCCGCTCCGAGCAGATCCTCGACCAGCAGCTGTTGTCGGTCGGCCGGCGCTCCGCCGTCGAGCGCTGCGCGCACCTGCTGCTGCATCTGGCGCAGCGTGCGGACGAGGTCGGGCTCTCGAGCTCGCCGAACAAGGTGCGCATCCCCATCACGCAGCAGCACATCGCCGATACGCTCGGCCTGTCGCTCGTGCACACGAACCGGACATTGGGCCAGCTTATGCGCAATCGCGTCGTCCGCTGGAAGGAGCACGAGTTCGAGATACTCAACCGCGAGCGCCTGGCCGAGCTTGCCGGTTACGACATTGACTTAGCGGTGCGCCCGTTGCTCTAGAGCGCGGCGCGGCCCAGGCAAATCGCAAGGCCCCGACTGATCGACTCCGGCGTGTAGGGCTTGTGCACGACGGGTACGTGCTCGAATGCTTCGGGAAGCACCGCGCTGTCGCCGTAGCCGGTCGTGAAAATGAACGGCACTTGGAGCTTGCTAAGCTCCTCGGCGATCGAGAAGGATGACGTTGCACCGAGATTTATGTCGAGCACGGCTACGTTCGGCATTGACGATTTGAGCCAGGCGAGTGCCGCTTCGGCAGTGGTGAACGTTTCCACCGATGCGGCTCCGAGCTCGCGCAGCATCATTTCCGTGTCGAGGGCAATAAGCGTCTGATCCTCGATCAGGAGGGCGTGCATGCCACCAAGAACATTGGGCGCGGCACTGGTCACGAGCATCTCTCGAGAATGGGGATTGCCCCCGGCTGCTGCGCCGCCGTCTCGGAGGAAGTGCCGGCAAAGGGGGATCTGTACCAACGCGCATCCTACCGCTTCCAGCGCGTGGGCGACGATCGCCACCGCGCACCGGGACATAAGCACACGCTCAATCGCCTCGCGATGTCATTTGATGTACGAGCAGCGCGACCGTGGGTCGGCAAAAAGCAAATTTCCGTGATCCGACGCAAATAGGCCAGGGAACGGCTTCCCTGGCCCCAGATGGTTGCGAGACAATCGATCGCAGCGCCGGTCTCAGGCTGCCTGCTTATTCAGCTTGGATTCGGCGATCTTGGTAAGCTTGCTGTCCGCATTATGCTCCTCTTTCAAGGTCGCGGAGAGCAGTTTCACGGCGTCCTTCAGACCGAGCAGCTTGCCCCAGGAAACGAGCGTTCCATATCGCGTGATCTCGTAGTGCTCGACGGCTTGGGCGGCGGCGATCATGGCGGCGTCTAGCGTGTCCGCATCCTCAATGTCGCCCATGAGCTCCTCGGCTTCCTCGAGGATTCCCTCGATTGCCGGGCACTCGGCGCCCTCCGCCTTCGTGCCGATGAGCTTGAAGACCTCCTCCAGCCGCGCAATCTGCTCCTTGGTCTCGCCCAGATGGCTTTCGAACACTTTCGCCAGTTCCTTGGAGTCGGCCGCTTTCACCATCTTTGGAAGCGCTTTGACGATTTTACGTTCGGCGAAATAGATGTCCTTGAGCGTGTGGACGAAGAGATCGTTGAGATTGTCGATCTTCATCGGCGGGACTCCTGTTGATGTTTGGAGACCCGGAAACGCCGCCCGCTGATGTTGGTTCCCAGCTCCGTGACTGCCAAATGGGCAGCTTACGCTCCGCATACAGAGAAAATCATCATGACCTTCAATCTGCAGGAGCTCCTCTTTCACGGCGGGGCCGGACCATGATTTGGCCCGGTTTGACCCTGCCGATGGCCTGGGGAGTGTGGTTTGGGGATCTTGCTTACCATTCCGGTACAACAACGTTCCGGCTTTGCCGCTGTCGTTTTTTTGCGATTGTCCTGGCTCGGCGCGAGGAAGATACTGAGGGGGCCGTATGAAGGGCTGAGACCGTCGCTTCGGGCCGCCGATATGGAGGGTGCAATGGGTGCAATCATGATCCGTTGTCCGACGACGAACCAGCTGGTTCCCGTCGGCATCGATACGGACAAGGAAAGTTTCGATAGCCTTCCCAATATCACGGCGACGCCGGTGCGCTGCCCGCTGTGCGGCCAGGAGCACGTGTGGTCGAAAGACGATGCGGTTCTGGAAACGACCGGACGGCCGCCGAGGCAAAAATGACGAGGTTTCAGTTGAGGTTGCGCGACGAGACTGGCACGCCTGCGACCGCCACAAACCCAATCCAGTGATCCTGCCACCATTCTCTCAAGAACGATTCGGCGGAACCGATCCGCGAATTTCGAGTTGATTCTCGTGGATCGCTTCCAAGGAGCGGAAACGAGAAGGAGAGAATTTATGATCAGGTGGAAATTGCTGTCAGTGGCGACCATGTGCGTCGCCGGCGCCATCGCCAGCCCGGCAAGCGCAGCACCGCTTGGCGCGGCTGCGATGAAGAGCGCAACGGCTGTCGACGGCACAGTGACGAAGGTGCATTACCGGCGCTACAGGCATTGTCATCGCCGCAATGGGCGGCGGCGCTGCCACGGACGCCGTCATTATCGCTACAATGACTACGGCTGGCTGCCGGGCGTCCATCTCTACTTCGGCAAGAGGCACCACCATCGCCGTCATCATCGCCGTTGGCGCAAGCACTAACGTTGGGACGTGAATACAAACAACCGGCTGTAGGCAAGGAGCCTGCAGCCGGTTGTGCTTTGTCAAGTGCCGCCGGACGTAGCCGGCGCTAGGCGACGCGTGCCAGCGACTCCAGCGCGCCGACATCGGCGATCCGCAAACCATCCTTGGATGCTCGGACCACGCCGCGGCGCTCCAGCTCGCACAATGCACGCGCAAGGGCATCAATCGTCATATCGAGTTGCTCGGCGACGAAGCCCGAGGTGAGCTCGTCGGTGACTAGGGTGGGGTCGCGCCCTTCCTCTGCGCCAAGGTGCGACAGGGCAGCAAGGAACGACGCGAGCCGTTCCACCGGCTTGCCCTCGCCGTTTCTCACGGCTTTGGCGCGCAGGTAATCGAACTCCCGGTCTGCGGCGCCGGCGTAGCGCGCCGCAAGCGGACCGTTTGCATCCAGCGCGCGCGCGAAGTCCATCGGCGAAACAATGCTGACATCTGTCTCAATCATGGCTCTTGCCGTGCTGATGTGCGCTTCGAGGTGGCCGAAACCGATGACATCCCCGGGAAACGCGAACTCGATGACCTCGTGGCGCCCGGCCTCCCCGGACGTGTAGTGACACAGCGCACCGCGCTCCACGCGGTAGAGTTGCGCGCGGGTGTCGCCGGCTTGGAACAGGTACTCGCCGGCGTGCAGGGTGCGGACGGGCGCGGCGGCATCGCCCGCAGGGCGTTCCTTGCTCCGCTCCGCAGACATCGCCTTGACGCGCGCTTCGATCTCAGACTTGGGTACCGCTAACATGACGCTTACTCACATACCTATGGCAGCTACCTTGGGCATCGAGGTGGGGAGCGGGGTTGCCACAATCAAGCCAAAATTCGCTTTGGCCCCAACACTCAATGGCCCTTCCTTGATGTAGGAACGCCGCAGCGCGGACGCCGTTCCCTAGGGAACAGACCTGGACGGCAATAGGTGCCTGGAAAGCACACGGGGGGCCGAGCCGTGTCCTAGCGTCGGCATGTGCACGACGCGCCGCCTGTGCGGCACGAACGCAGGGTGCTTAGCCCGGGCGACGATGGAACCTCGCCAAGCCGGTAACGTTTCTGACAGCAGTTGCCATGACGGCAACAGTGGAGACCGGCGCATCGTCAACCGACGTTGCCCGGCTGGGGAGTGGCACTCAAACAACGTAGAGGAAAGTGCTCACCATGAAAAAGATCATTACCACGGCATCGCTCGTTGCGCTGATGGCGGTTCCCGCAATTGCTCAGGAGACCACCATGCCCGAGACGTCGGCTGCTCCGACGGAGGCCCGGGAGATGCGCAAGAGCGAGATGGCCACGTATGCGGGCCAGGTCTCCGCCAGCGACCTTCTGAACAAGAGCGTGAAGAACGTGTCCGACGAGACCGTCGGCGACATCAACGACCTTCGCATCGATACCAGCGGCAAGGTCGCCGCCGTCATCGTGGGTGTCGGTGGGTTCCTGGGCTTGGGCGAGAAGAATGTGGCCCTCCCCTTCGAGCAGCTGACGTTCTCGCGCGACGCTGACGGTGCCCTCATCGTCACGGCCGACGTGACGAAGGAGAGCCTGCAGTCGGCGCCCGAGTGGAAGAAGCCGGCAGACCGCTCGTAAGCCACGCTACGAGCAATACGGTTACAAGAAGAAACGTTGACTGCGTTCTTACTGGCGGCCCGGAGGCTCTCCAGGCCGCCTTTCTCGCGTCGAACCTGCTGCCCCGCGCTCGATCATAGACATCAGGATTTGGCCAGCTGGATGACCGGCCGCATTCAACTCACCTTGGACGGTCACCACCCCTACCGAGCCCTGTATACACAACGTATGGACGTATTGACATTGTGTATACGAATGTTTAGTCAAATGAACCTTCGAAGCGGTGCGGCGGTACTAGGAGGTTTGCGATGGGTGCGGTTGAAAAAAGGCTTGATGTTCGGGCTGATCCCCGCCGTCGGTCTAAGGTCAAGAAGCGCAAAGTTTCCGCGCATGCTACCAGCGCGGGGCGGGTAACTGTTGCCGCTGACAAAGGAAGCACGCTGAACTTTCGCGTTGATCCCGCTACCCGATCGCTGATTGATTTGGCGGCGAACGCCCTCGGTCAGACTCGCACGGATTTCGTACTCACGACTATGCGTGAAAGGTCCACTGAAGTTCTACTGAGTCAAAGGCTGTTTGTGCTAAACGAGACGGATTGGGATGCATTTGTTGCCGAGCTCGACGATCCACCTCCGCCAAATGCGAAGCTTAGGGCGCTGCTCGCGCGTGAGCCGATATGGGATCGCCAAGCAAAATGAGTAGTAAGCGTGGCGGGAAGCTAACAAAGCCCTCCACGCTTAAGCCAGGCCATCTGCTCAGTGAATTTGAGTGTGGGCGCGATGAGGTAACCAGCTGGCTGAAGAACCGCGCAAAGAAGGCCGCCGAGAACGATACAGCACGAACATATGTCGTCTGCCGGGGGCCCAAAAGGGTGGTTGGCTACTATGCGTTGGCCGCGGGCGCCGTCTCTAAATCGGATGCCCCGGGCGCCTTGCGTCGAAATACACCAGAACCTATTCCCGTAATAATTCTAGCCTTGCTAGGCGTCGATCAAGCAGAGCAGGGGAAAGGCATCGGCAGGGACTTGCTCGCGGATGCGATGCGCAGGGCCATTCAGGCCGCAAAAATCATAGGAGCAAGGGCTTTACTCATTCACGCCCTGGATGAAGATGCTGCAGGTTTTTACGTTGGGCACGGCTTCAAATCATTCGATGAGAAGGCCGAGACACTTTATCTGCCTATGAAGACAATTCGTGATGCCCTCTAATGCTACGGCAATTCCCTGACGGCGGCGGGCCACCGCAAACGCGCTGAGCGGTCGCGCTCAAGGGCTGCAAACCCATCAAGTCCAGCAGATTTCAAACTGAGACAGAGCCCCGCGCTCCGGACGCGAGGAACATCCGCCCGTGTGGCGCGTTTATGTATTTTGGGAGGACCTCAACATGCCAGACAAAGCTCAAGTCCTGACACCGACGGAATCGACCCAAGCCTCGCCGAGACGCCTCAACTTTCGGGTTCTCGTCTTCTCGATGGCGTTGGCTGTCGTCGTCGCCGCCATGTTCTACTACGCAATCTATGCCAATCCGACGAGCCCGATCGGCGTGCCAGAGGAACCGCCGGCAGCCGGCTCGGTCGAGACCCCCAATCCTTAAGCGAGCGAGCTTCACACGTCCGTGATGCAGCGCAACGATCGCGGCCGCGGCCTCGTTTCCACAGCAGACGCCTCGCAGCAAAGAGGCGCAGAAGGAGGATCGCATGAAGTACGTACTACTCGCGACATCATTGGCATTCGGATTGGCCATGCAGCCGGCTCTGGCCGACACGCAGGACGGCGCCAAGACAACCGATCCCGCCAATCAGGCCGAAACCATTCACGCCCCCACGAACCGGGTCGGTGAGATGGTCCCCACGATGACCTCGCCGGAGAACACCGATGATGCCGAAGCCGACGGCGGCAACGGCGACGGCAACAGGGCGGAGACGCTGCACGCGCCCACGAACCGGGTCGGCGATCAGGTTCCGACCATGACGGCGCCCGAGAAGGGCTCTCAGTAAGAGTGAACGCCGCGCATTCGTGGTAAGGAGTCGAAAGGTCGGCAATGACCTCGATTCCTCATTGAGCGCTCAATAGCGCAACAGGATTCAAGGGGCAGACGCCGCACGGCGCCTGCCCCTCATCTTGGCGGGACAATCGCGGAGGCGTGTGGCACGGGGTGAGGCGACAAAGCAAAGCGCTGCTCTACTTGCGCGGTGTCATGGTCGTCCTGGCCCTGCTTCTGCCGCTCATCTCGCTCGTGCCGCTCGGTTGGTTGTGGTTGTGGGAGAACGGCTACGCGCTCTATTGGCTGGCGGGCGCCCTGGCGGTGGGCATCGGCGCCTACTCCGTGCAGGCCATGGCGCTGCGCCGAAGCGTGGCGCAGACGGCGGAGCCGCTGCAGGACGCCATCGACACGGTCATGCCGGGCGATCCCGGTTGGACGCAGCGCGAGCAAGCGGCCTGGGCGGCCGTTGAGGCGCTTGCCGCCGACGTTCAGCCATCCGGTCTCACCGACCGCGACAAGGTGCTCAACCTGGGGCTGCGCACGGTCGAGGCGGTTGCGCGCCAGATCCACCCCGAGGACCGAAATCCGCTGTGGAAGTTCACGGTGCCCGAGGCTTTGGCGCTCGTGGAGCGCGTCAGTGCCGACTTGCGCCCGTTCGTGGCCGACAACATTCCCCTGGGCGATCAGCTGACCGTCGGGCAAGTGCTCAAGATCTACCAATGGCGGTCGGCGATCGGCATGGCCGAGAAGGCCTATGACATCTGGCGTCTCATCCGCCTGATCAATCCCGTCACCGCGGCCGCGCAGGAAGCGCGCGAGCAGATTACGAGGCATCTCTACGCGACCGTGCGCGATCAGCTCGCCAAGCGACTGGCGCAGGGCTACGTCAGAGAGGTTGGGCGCGCTGCCATCGATCTCTACGGGGGACGCCTGAAGGTGTCGGCGGCAGAGCTTGCCGGGCACGTCAGCGCCTCGACCCTGCGCGACCGCAGCGCGGGCAGACCGCTGGCCGAGCCCTTGCGCGTTCTCGTGGCAGGCAAGGCGGGATCGGGCAAGTCGAGTGTCGTCAATGCGCTTTCCAAGGAAATCGGCGCGCACGTCGATGTGCTGCCCCCAACGCGCAAGTTCCAGGCGCACGAGCTGGAGCTTGCGGGGTCGGCGAGCACGCTTGTCATCGACAGCCCGGGGATCGGTGCCACGCCGAAGGAGCATGGCCGCTTCGCGTCCAAAGCCGGCGAGTTCGACCTGATCGTGTGGACGGTTGCAGCGAATGACGCCGCGGACACCATCGATCGCGACGTCATCGCCGGGATTCGCAAATACTACGCCGACCGTACCAACCGGCGCCTGCCGCCCATTCTCGCCGCGCTGACGCACATCGATCTTCTGCCGCCGCGTGAGGCCTGGTCGCCGCCCTACGCCACCGACACGCCAGCCAACGACAAAGCCCGGTCCATTCGTCGTGCGATGGAGACGGTCGCCGGCAATCTCAGCCTGGGGCTGGACGACGTCGTGCCCGTAAGCGTCGGGACAGAGCAGGCGCCGTACAACGTCGAGCGGCTTACAGCGAGGATCGCGGCGCTCGTGCCCGAGGCGCGGCGCGCGCAGTTTCTCCGGTTGATGGAGGACGCCGCTCCGCGCTGGAGCGCGAGGCGCTTGGGACGGCAGGCGTCGAACGCGGTGCTGTCGGCCACGCGCGCCGTGACGCCGGCCTATCTCAAGCGGTGGACGAGCAGAAAGCCGCGCGCCTAAGCCGGCAGCGAGGCCGCCAGGTTCTCAGGTGGGCTGCGATCGGCCTCGGCCTCACCCGTCCTTGCCGTTTCCAGGCAGAAGGCGAGCGCCGCCCTGATCGAGGGGACGGCGGCATCAACGGCAATGCTGTCGATCACGGACTTGTCCGGCTCCTTGGCCTGATCGAGCTTCCAGAAGCCGCCCAGCAGCACGGCATGCGGCGCGGCGCGCTTCAGGCGCCGCACCAGGAAGCGGGTATGGGCGCCGCGCTCCCTCACATCGAGAGCCGATACGCAGATGAGGCGTGCGCCGCCGAGGTCGAGGCTGCGAAGGGTTCCGTGCTTTACTTGACCCGGCTCCAGAACCTTGGCGCCCAGCCCGTACTTTGTGAGCAGCTGCGCAAGGATGAGCGCGGCCGTCTGGTCCAGAGCCGTGCGGCCGGCGACGCAGATGATCGCGTTTTCGTCCTGCCATTCGTCCGGGACCGGCCGAGGTGCGCTGAGCTCGGCGGCGCTGAGCTCATCATGCTCCTCGTCGCCTGCGGTCAGCTCCGAGCCCGCCGCCGCGCTGTCCTCTTCGACCGGCTTGCTCGAGGCTCGATCGGTTCTCTTAGCCGGCAACAGATCGCTGTCGGACAGGGTGTCGATGACGATCTCTGCCGTCTCGTGCAGCTCGGCTTGGCGCTCCGGCTCCAGCGTTCCCCGGTCGCAATCGGCCTGGGCCAGCCTGAGGCCTTCGATGACGACGCCATCGTAGTAGTCGACGAGCGACTCCTCCTTGAGGATCTTTTCGGCCTGCTCGATGGCCTCGGCGGGATCGCCGGCGAGCATGCGCTGATAGAACCGCTGCGCCGGCGAGAGCGGCGGCGCATCGCCAAGCAGCACGTGCAGAAACTCGAATCGCTCCACGTGGCGCCCCAGCACCACGAGCACGACGGTTAAGGGAATGGCGAGCAGGAGCCCGATGGGTCCCCACAGCAGCGTCCAGAACGCCGCCGAGAGCACGATCGCCAATGGCGACATGCCCGTCCTGTGGCCCTGAATGACCGGCTCGATTACGTTGCCCATGATCGGCTCGGCCACGACATAGAGCGCGAGCGTCCACAAAAACATGCTCCAGCCCGGATCGACGGCGGCGGCGAGCAGCAAGGGGAAGGCCGCTGAAATGAAGGAGCCGATGAACGGCACGAACCGCATCAGCATGGCAAGAACGCCCCAGAGGATGGGCGTCGGCACGCCAATCGCCCAAAGCGCGCAACCGATGGCAATGCCGTAGGCCGTGTTGATGGCGGTGAGCGCGAGGAAGTAGCTGCTGAGCCGGTGTCCTGCGTCGTCCATGGCCGTGGTCGACTTCTCCAGGTCTTGCGAGCCCAGCAGGCGAATGGCGCGGTCGCGCACGTCCACGCGCTGCAGGAGCAGGAACAAGACGAAGAGAATGACGATGCCGGTGGTGGCCAGCGGCGCGATGATGATGCCGATGATGCTCTGCAGACGGTCGAGGGGCGTGGGCTGCGGGGTATGCACCTCGACGGGAATGGGGCGGCCTGTGCTGCCGTCGTCTCCCTCGCCGCTCGGCCCCGGCGCCGCGGGCGGCCCTGTGGCCGGCTCCTCTTGCGGGGTCTCCAGCTCCTGCTGCAGGTCCTTGAGCGTCTCGCTCGCCCGGTCGATCGCCCCGCCGCCGCTGACGGCCGGGATCTCCTTGAGCGCCTTGATCTTGTCCTTGAGCGTCAGCTGATAGCGGGGAATTTCCGTGGCCAGGCTGCCGACCTGCTGCGTGATGAGCGCGCCGATGGCGAAAATGACCGAGAACGCCAAAGCGACCACGAGAAACACGGCCGGTGCGTTGGCGACACCGACGCGCCGAAGGGCCCGGACCGGAGGAGCAAGAACGAACGAGAGAATGACGGCGAGCGCCAGGGGAACGAGCACCGCCCGACCGAAATAAAGGGCAACGACGATGATGAAGCCGATAACGGTCAGCTCGACCGCGGAGCCGGGAATCTCGGGCCCCGAACCGTGCCGGCGAACCACCTCAGCCGGAGCTGCTCGTATCGAGGCCATACGGAACTCTCACCCAAACTGCGCATCGAGGGGGCCGAGGGGCATCACCTCTTGAGACGGCGCGCTGCCCCCAGACCGAAGAGGAACGCGGCGCCAACGACCTGCAGGGCGCCGAAATAGTCGACGGCCTCCTGGGCCTCCTCTTTGACGACGGCCACGGTGGCGGCCGTGGGCGATGTCCGCTTGCTGCGAAGATGCTCGATGCGCTCGATCAGCCACGGCATCAGCAGACAGCCAAGCCCTATGGCGATGCAGCCGGCGGCAATGAGCGCGCCGGCGTTGACCGCGCCGACGAACGGCTCGGTGACCCAGAACGTAACGATCAGGGCCAGCACCAGGCCGCACGACAGCAGCACCCCGGCGGCGGCAACCCATATTGCACGCCGGGCGACATTGTCGATTGCGGTCGACGTCGCCCGGCTCGCTGCGTAAAGAACGGCATCCCCAAGCATGGTCGCTGCTCCCGCCGCCTGCTTATCGTCTTGCCAACAGGGCGAGCACGAAGCCGACGCCCGCGGCGATACCTGCAGCCTGCAGCGGGTTGCGTCGGATTGCGGTGGTAAGCTTGTCGTATTGGTCCTGTGCAAGCGCTTGCGCTTGGTCGACCGTGTCGGAAATCTTGTCCTGTGCGGTGTTTGCGAGATCGCTCACGGTGCTCGATGCCGCGCTGCCGGCGGGCCGGGTATACTGGGTGCTCATGAGAGCCTCTCCTATCTTGCCAGAATGTGTCCGACGACGAAGCCGATGCCGGCGGCGATCATGGCCGACTGGCTCGGATTGCGGCGGATTATGCTTTCCAGATCGTCGACTTTCTCCTTGGCCTTGTCCTGAACGTCCTCGACGCTCGTGCCGATCTGCTCGGCGGCGAGGCGTTTCACGGACGTAGCGAGGTTGGCAATGTCCTCGCGCAGCGCCGCCACGTTGTCGCCGACCTCGTTCGACGCCGACTTGGAAGCGTCGGGCGCTTGGCTTCTCGAGGTGAATGTCATTGGGTCCTCCTCTTGCCCCGAGGTGAAATCCGCGGTGCTGAAACGACGCCTAGCCAACGCCGCGCACCCAAGCGAAGTTCCATGGCGAGCAGGCCGATTGCGCTTTGACGCCGCCAAAGCTTGATGGTGTGCGCGGGGAACTGGATCGGCGTTCGGGCGTTCTTTCTCCCTGAGAGTTCACCTTTAACGATGGTCAACCTCGCGCCGCCGATCGCGGCCGTGTCGCGGCCGAGCGAAGTCCAGAAAAGGAGAGGGTAAGGATGATCGCCCCTGTCAAGGACGTGCCGATAGGCACCGACAAGAGCGGTGAGGCAACCGCGCTCGCCGAGTTGCGCGAAAGCGTCAACGAGATCGCCGGCGAGCTATCCAAGGTCGCCGAGCGGCGCACGCGTGCTGCACGCGAAACGGCAGAAGCAGGAGCGGACGCGCTGCGCGGGACCATACGACGCCAGCCCACGATCTCCGTTGCCGTTGCGGCGCTCGCTGGCGCCGTGCTGGCGGTCGCCGTGGTGCCGCGTTGGTCGACGCGGAGTGCGCGGGATGCCGGCTGGCGCGCCTGGGCTCCCTCGGTCCCCGTCACGCGTTCCGAGCTTCACGACGTTGCCGAAGGAATTCAGCGCTCATTGGCGCGCGCCACGAATGCGATGCCTTTGACGTCGTCGTTTGAACGCCTGCTGGAAGCTGTTACAAAGATAGAGCCGAGCGCGTCGTTCAATTCCACGCTCGAGAAGGCCGCTTCCTGGTTCCAGAGGATGCAGTCGCGCGCGGCGCAGGCGCAAAAGTCGGACTAAAAATTGACAACTCCCTAGCGGCTGCCGGCCGCGGCCCATAAGAGGATCAAAACATGCTTTCCACAGTGCTCATCGTGATACTCATTCTGGCTTTGATCGGCGCTCTTCCGAATTGGGGCTACAGCCGCGGGTGGGGCTATGCGCCGTCCGGCTTAGTGGGAACCGTCCTCATCATCGTGCTGATCCTGTTCCTTCTTGAACGGATCTAGTGAGCTGACCCCGAAGCCTGGCACTGACTTTGGCTGGGAGAGGCCGGGGGCGGAATGTTTCGCCTAGGAGCCTCCGCCGCGCGCGGCATTCGTTCACCGTGGGACGCAGGCGGCTTTCACCGCGTCCCAAAGCGTTTCCGTGCTGACGGGCTTCTGGAGGATCGCCTGGTTATCGATGCGCCGCACCAGGACGCTCGGGTAGCCGGTCAAGATTACGTAGGGGACGCGCCGTTCTTCGAGCGCCATTTGCAGGTCGTTGCTGTTGCCGTCGAACAGTGCGTGATCAAGAACCGCGACGTCGATCTCGAAACGGCTGAGACACACCAAAGCGTCGCTGACCAGTGCGACCGGTCCGACGATCGCCGCGCCTGCAGCCCGGAGCTGCTCGCAGTGGTCAATGGCTTCGAGCGGCTCGTCCTCGACGACGAGCACTTTCTTCCCAGTTAGGCTGTCAGTCTGCATGATCTGTTCTCGTGAGCTCCGATCGACTGGCCGCTGCGGGCCTTATGGTGCGGCCGCTCATGCGCCGGGCCGCTCGGCCCGCAACTGCCCTGCAAACGGCATGCGCGCAAATTTGTTCCGGGCGCGCCGCCAATCGCGGACGGCGCAACTCGGGATGTGCCTCGCTCAGTCCGCAACACGGCTAAAGGACCATCGACCTTGACCGCCCGCCTCAAGAAATTTCTCAATGATCTGAGCGAGACCTTCTGGCTGGTGCCGGGGCTGATGGTCGTTGGCGGCGTGCTGGCGGCGATAGGTCTCGTGCACCTTGATCGCACCGGCTTCATTATCGAGTCGCTGCGCAACGGCGGCTGGCTCTACGACGGCGGGGCAACGGGAGCCCGCACGTTGCTCGGCGCCATCGTGTCGTCGACCATTGCGGTGGCCGGCACGGTGTTCTCGATCACCATCGCGGCGCTGTCGCTTGCCGCGGGTCAGATGGGCCCCCGGCTGCTGCGCAACTTCACCCGCGATCGCGGCAATCAGTTCTCGCTCGGTGTGTTTCTGGCAACCTTCGCCTACGCGCTGATGGTGCTGCGCAGCGTGCGCACCCCGAGCGAGGGCGAGTTTGTCCCGCATCTGGCGCTCAGCTTCGCCATCCTGCTGGCATTCGTTTGCGTGGCGACACTCGTCTACTTCGTCGGCCACATGGCTGGGCGCATCAATGTCGATACGGTCATCGAGCTGGTCAGCGATGATGTTCGCCAGGCGATCCGGCGGCTGACGAACGAGAAGCGGGATCCGACACCGCCGCCGGCGGCGGTCTGGCAGGACGCCCAACCGGTGGTCGATCCCCGTCACGGCTATCTGCAGGAGTTCGACGGCGACGGCCTCGCCGACTGGGCGGCCGAGCAGGGCACCTGCATCCGCCTTCTCGTGCGGCCCGGCGGTTGCGTGTTTCCCGGTGCGCCGATCGCGCTCATGAATCCACCAGTGGACGGCGCCGATGCCGCGATCCGCAACGCCACGGCGCTTGGCGCCCAGCGTGTAAGCTCGGCCGATCTCGAATTGGCGGTGCGGCATCTGGTGGAGGTGGCGGTGCGCGCCCTGTCCCCGGGCGTCAACGATCCGCACACCGCGATGAGCGTTGTCGACCGGTTGGGCACGGCGCTCTGCTGGATCGTGCCCCTGTACCTGCCCACCGGCGTCTACCTGCGCGAGGATCGCCCGGTTCTGATCATCCCCAGCGTCGACTACGGCGGCCTCGTCGACGCGATGTTCTACATGCTCCGGCAGAATGCGGCTCACAGCCCGGCCGTTCTCATTCGCTTGCTGGAGGTCTTGACCGCCGTTGCCAGCTGCGAGCGCGATCCGGCGCGTACCGCGGTCTTGCAGCGCCACGCCGACCTCGTGCTTACCGAGGCCGAGCAGAGCATTTCCACGCCGTCCGACCTCGACGACGTGCGCAGCCGCCACGCAGTGTTTGCCCGCATGACGCAGCGCGGCCCCGCCGGTGCTTTTGCTCGCGCAGATTAAATGCAGCAAACGCCGGCGCTACGCGGGGGCGAAAACCAGGGGATGCCCCCCGCAGTGCCTTAAAAAAATCACACTTTGTGCTCGCGGCGTTCGGCGCCCGAGGCTTAATTAACCATATTTTCCCGCTATGCGGCTACAACCCGGACGGGGCCGAGCCTCGGTGGCCGGTCATCCGGGGTGCGAGGGGAAGAAGAAAATGGGCAGTATCAGCGTCGCCAACGGCTCCGACGATTGGGGCCTGGAAGATCATCTGGACGTAAACGAGGAAGGTAAGGGCACTGGGGCCGGTGCGAACGAGGCAAAGCAGACGTACGTCTGCAGCTACACCCGCGCCGTGAAGGCGATCATTGCGACCGCTGAGACGCTGGCCGGCGCTCTGCGGCACAACGAGGTTTCCGATGCCCACCTCGTTGCGGCTCTTGCCCTGGAGCCTTCGGGGCAGGCCGAGCTGAGGAAGAGAAAGCACGACGTCAAGGTCGTGCATCACACGGCCCTTCAGAGCCTGATCGACGAGCCGACGGTGCCCGGCCTGCAGGCCGTGCCGATGTCGGACTCCTTGGAGGCCATTATGCTGCGCGCCGACGAGCTTGCCCGCGGTTGCGAGACCGCCAAACGAGCGATCTCCACGCAGGACCTGATCGAGTCCATCCTGCAGGGCGAGGCGAGCGATCGGGCGCGCAAACTTCTGACCGGCATCGCTGCGACGACACCGGCGGAGGAGGCGAGGGACCATGCCAAGGCGCTGCGCGATACGCTCGACACCTATATCGCCCAGCTGAACAACGCGGTCGCGATGACCAAGACCAAGCTGGACAGCGCGGTGGCGCAGATCGATGCGCAGAAGGGCGCCCAGCAGGATCTCCGCGTGCGGCTTGTCAGGACCGAGAACGCTGTGGCGCACGTCGCCAAGAGGGAAGCACCGTCAGTGCGGCCGGCTGCCAGCGTGGCGGTGGGCGTGCTGGTTGCCGGTGTCTTCGGCTACCTGCTCGGCAAAGGCATCCCCGCCCTCAGCTCGGTGACAAGTCTGTTGCGCGGTATTAGCGCCTGAAGGCGTTGGCCGCGCCCGGCCAAGTCAAGGGGCGCGGCCAACCGATATCACTGTGCATCCGTTTCACACAAGCAGCTGCCCCGGCTACTCAAGTCCGCGCAGCCACGGCTGCGGTGCCGGCACTTGCGATCGACGCGGCGAGCTGGAGGCGGCGCGCGTGCCGTGCAGATGCTCGTCCTTGCCCATCGCCTACAGGTCATTCGGCGGCGGATGCTGACGGCCTTATGAGGCGATCTTCTCCAGAAGGTCCTCGCGGCACTTTAAGATCGCGTCGGCCTTGGTCGCGGGGATGCGGAACTCCCACCCCTTGGCGCGGGCCATGAGCTCCTCGGCTTCCTTCTGCGCCTCGCCCTCGCCGCTCGCCTCCAAGGTGAGCCAGGTGCCGTCGTCACCCTTGTGGATCTTGAAGACGCACGTGAGGCCGTTGGCAAGCTCGAGCGTGACAGTGCTGACTTTGTCTCCCGCGAGCGGGATGTCGCGCCTGCGCACCTCGTCGAAGTCGAAAGCGCGCGCCGCCTCGGCGATATCATCGATCGAGTTGGCGTATTTGATCTTCATGCCCTCGGGGATGTTCATGAGCAGGTGCTCGCTGCCGTCCGGCGCCAGCTCGATGTCCAGGTCCTCCTGGCCGGGGCTCTTCACCGCCAGACGCTTGATATCGTGGCGCCGCGCCTCGAACAGTCGCGGCTCGATCCAGTCGCGCAGGCTGGTGCCCCCGGTGATCTCGGTATTGACGAGCCAGGTCTGGGCCTCGCCGGGCCGTCTCACATAGGTCCCGCTCTTGCCCGAGCCGAAGGCGTTGGTGCGCTGCTTGCCGACGACCACCTCAGCGACCGCATTGCCGCCGGCGTCGACGAGCCGCACCAAGCGCGATGTTGCCCCCGGCTGGGCAGGATCCTCGAGCGAGAGCAGGGCATAGCGATCCTGCATGCGCGTCTTGGCCTCGACGAGATCGGCTTCCGCCAGGCTCACGAAAAGAGCGCGCACCTTGGCGGCGGCGGCCGGGAACGACTCGTGCTCTTTGAGCACCCAGTCCGAGCCGTTGCGCTTCAGCGTGAGCGTGTTGCCGCCCTGATTGATCTCGATGCGCGCGATGTCCACTGGGGTGCCGCGCAGGCTCTCGACGAGCGCCACGTCCTGGGGAGCGGCAGGCGACCAGGGAGCGGATGCGGAAAAGACGAAGAGCGCCGCGGCAAGGCAGAGTGCGGCGGCGGCGGCCAGCGCGGCGAAGTGCTTGGGCGTCATGTCCGTCCTCCCTGTCGGCCTATCGCTTCTTTCCCTTGCGTTCCCGACCTCGCCACAGCGACCAGCCCAGGCCGCCGAAACCGATGGCCAGGGGCACCAGCGCGATGTTGGCGAATTTCAGCCAGCCGTCGAGCCGGTCGATGTCCTGGCGTAGAGCCAGCTTGACGCTGCGCAACTCGCGCCGCGTCTTGAGCATCTCGGCGCGGAAATTCTCAGCCGCCTTGCGCTCCTTGTCGGTGAGGATGACGTTGCCGGTGCTCGAGGTCTCGATCTGCGCCAGCTCGTTCTGCAGCTCCTGCAGACGCTGCGTCAGGGCCTGCTCCTTCTCGCGGAATCGGCGCTCCGCCTCGCGGCGCAGGCTCTCCACCCACAGGAACGGGCGGTCGGTGACGCCGCGTCCCCGCAGCGCGATGAGCGCGTCGTTGCCCGACAGGTTCTCGAGTGCCCCGACGACGAGGGCGGCGTTGTGGGCGGTCGGCACCACGACCTGCTGCCCGAGCAGCTCGCGCCGGTCGACCCAGAACTTGTCGGCCATCAGGTCTGTGTCGGCGATGACGATGGCGTTGACCTTGCCCGAGGCAAGATGCGGCGTAGCGGAGGCCGCCTTGGCGTCAGCCGGCTTGGCTGCGTCACCCGCCTTGGCCTCTGCCTTGGTTCCAGCGGCAGGCGCGTCGGCTTGCGGGCCGCCCTCCGCCTCCGCCTTGGGAGGCCCGTCGGGAAAGGCCGAGCTCGCCAGTCCCGTCACGCGCGCCGCCAGCACCAACGGACTGCTGCGGGGCTTGTAGTTGCGCAGCAAAGCGATCGGGTCGGCGCCGAGACCGACGTTCCTTGCATCGATCTCCATGGCTTGCGGGCTCGTATGCAGGAGCGGCGTCACCGTCGTTCCCGCGCCCTCGATCTTCTTCAGGTAGCCCGCCGAGGCGAGGTTGAGTGTCTCAATGCCCGCCGACAGAACGTCGCCCTGGTCGATGTTGCGCTGGTCGAGGGCGAGCCAGACGACATAGTCGGTCACCGGGCCGCCGCCCTGCCCGAACTGAACACGCCGGGCGTGCGCGATGTCGCCGGCGACCTTGTCGTCGGTGAACTCCAGCCCCCAGCCCTTGAGCAGTCTCTGCAGCCGGTCGAGGCCGTCCTTCTTCTTGCCCAGGCTGGCGAGCTGCGCCTCCTCGGGAACGGGATCGACGAACACCAGAGCCTTGCCGCCGCCGAGCACGTACTGGTCGATGGCGTAGGCGGCCTGCTCCGTCAGCTCGTAGGGCTGCGCGATCATCAGGACGTCGATGTCGGAGGGAACGCTGGTGAGCTTTTCATCGAGCATGCGCACGTCGAAGAACTCGCGCAGCTGATCCATGATGAGCCATGGCTGGGTCGGCTGCTGGTTCATCGGCAGCACGCCACCGTTGATTGGCAGGCCGGAGATGAGGCCGACCACGTGCTTCTTGGGATTTGCCAGCGAGTGAACGAGCTTGGTGACGTCGTACTCGAGAAAGGCGCCGCGATCGGGCGCGAAGAACGCGATCAGCTCGGTATTGTCGGTGGAGTTGGTGGCAACGAGGCCGAAATAGCCGACCTCGCCTTCGGCGTTGAGCCGCACGCCGCGCAAGCCGGCGGCAACCGCGCGGTCCTCCGCGTCGGAGAACGGTTCCGGATCGAGATAGGTGATCTGCAGCTTGCCGCCCGAGATGTCACGATAGCTTTCCAGAAGCGTGCGCACGCGCTCGAAGTAGCGGGCGTGGCTGGGCGAGGCCTCTCCCAGCCGCTTGGAGAAGTACACCTTGACGCTGATCGGCTCGTCGATGCCGCGCAAGATCTCGCGCGCGCCATCCGAGATCGTGAACACCCGGCCCTCGGTTAGATCGGCCTGCCAGTTGCGCAGCGTGATCGAGGAGACGAGGTTCACCGACAGCAGGATAACGGCGGCGAGCGCGATACCGCCCCAGGCGAGCGCGGGACGGCTCAGACCGGAGCAGCGCTCGGCCGTCCAATCCCACGCGCTATGAACGTAGAAGCGCACGACATCCAGGTACTTGTGCATCGGCATTACTCCCTCACGCGGCCTTTTTCTGATCGAGGGCGATGACGTTGGCAAACAGCGCGGCGACGATGATCGAGACGAACAGAATGATGGTGGGCAGCTCGATAACGCCGCGCGTGATCTGCTGGAAGTGCGACAGGACGCTCAGGGACGATACCGCCGACGAGACGATCGCCGGCGCCCAGGCGCGCAGCGAGTTCTGCACCAGATCGACGCCGCTCATGACGAACAAGAAGCATATCGTCGCCGCGAGGATAAAGGCGATAACCTGGTTCTTGGTGAGGGCGGAGATGAACGAGCCGATGGCCAGGAAGGCACCGGCCATGAGCAGGCTGCCGGCATAGCTTGCGATGATGACGCCGTTGTCGGGATCGCCCAGCAGGTTCACCGTGATCCACATGGGGAAGGTCAGGACGAGCGCCAGCCCGACGAAGGCCCAGGCGGCGAGGAACTTGCCGAGCACGGCCTCCCACGGCGACACCGGCAGCGTCATCAGGAGCTCGATCGTTCCCGTCTTGCGCTCTTCCGCCCACAGCCGCATGGCCACGGCCGGGACGAGCAGGAGATAAAGCCAGGGATGATAGGCGAAGAAGGGGTAGAGGTCGGCCTGGCCGCGCTCGAAGAAGTTGCCGACGTAGAACGCAAAGGCGCCGGTCAGCGCCACGAAGATTATGAGAAACACGCTGGCGAGCGGCGTGGCGAAGTAGGCGGCGAACTCGCGCTTGGCGATGACGGCCGTAGAACGCAGCATCTCAGGCATCCTTGGCCCCCTGATCGAAGGTGGTGATCTCGCGGAAGACGTCGTCGAGCTTGCCGCGCTCGACGTAGAGCTCATCGATGGGCACCGACATCTCGCGCAGCATGGTCGCGACCTCGGTGGCGATCGCCTCGCCGTCGGCGGGGATGGCGCGCAGCGACACGTGCCCGTTGAGCTTGTCGAACGTCTCGACGCGCGCCACTTTGGCGTGGCCCGACAGGCCGCTGATGATGCCCTCGGCCTGCGCCTCGGCGACGCGGATGGCGATGGCGCCGTGATTGGGCGCGCGGCGCATCAGGTCCTTGGCGGTGCCGTCGGCGACGATACGGCCCTTGTTGATGACGATGGCGCGCGTGCAGACGGCCTCCACCTCCTCCAGGATGTGGGTCGATACGATGATCGCCTTGTGCGCGGCCATCTCCTTGATGAGCTCGCGCACATGGTGCTTCTGGTTGGGGTCGAGGCCGTCCGTGGGCTCGTCCATGATGAGCACGGGCGGGTCGTGGAGAATGGCCTGCGCCAAACCGACGCGCCGCTTGAAGCCTTTCGACAGCGTCTCGATGCGCTGGTCGAGAACGGAGCTGATCCGGGTCTTCTCGACGGCGGCCTCGACCTTTGCGTCCCGCTCCTTGCGGTCGATGCCGCGGATGTCGGCGATGAAGGTGAGGAAGCTGAGCGGCGTCATCTCCGCGTAAAGCGGCGCACCCTCGGGCAGATAGCCGAGCTTGGCCTTGGCCGCCTTTGGCCGCTCCTGGACGTCGATCCCGCAGATCCTGGAGCTGCCCTGATCGGGCTCGAGGAAGCCGGTGATCATTTTCATGGTCGTCGACTTGCCGGCGCCGTTGGGGCCGAGAAAGCCCAAGACCTCGCCTTTGCGCACGGAAAGTGAGATGCCGTCCACGGCCACGATCGGGCCGAAAGCCTTGTGCAAAGCACGCGACTCGACAAGCACGCTCATAGCCGTCTCCTCCCTGCGAGCGTCCGTCTTCAGGGGACGGACACCGTTGTCTCCCACCGTTCAGTGCCGCTGTTGGGTCGGTGCGTGCCCCTGCGGTCGCGAGGTCTGCACACGGCGGCATGCCGCAGTCCGGAATGGCAAGCAGTGTCCGCAAGGCGCGCACGTGGCTTGCACTTGAAAGCGGGCCGCTTCAGGTGGCGGCCGGGGACAAGCGGCGAAACGGGCCTCCTTCCCAAGGGTTGTGAATTCGCAGATGAACCAAGAGACCTGCACGAAGGTCCCTGTCCCGCGCAGAAAAATAGTCCAATCGATGATAGATGCAAGAGGCGTCAAGTCGTTGATTTAACTGCCGCCGCGCCCGCACTCGCGGAGAGGGCGCGGCGCGTCACGCTGAAGCGCCGACACGCGCGACCCACCGCCGAGTGGTGCACGCGAACGCGCAGCCACTTGACTTGCAGACCACCGCACCCCTATTTTGCAGTTGCAAATCATTCGCAACTAGGTGGCAGCGCGAGCCGCCGCGGACTTGCTGTTTTGTAAGTTTCTGCGGGGGGTGCGTTGGAGTGCGGGGTCTCGGAGTGTGGCGAGCAATATGATCTTACGAGCTGTATTGGCCGTTGCGGCGGTCCTTGTCGCGCTCGGCGCCTCGGCGCGCGCGGCAGAGGAGGCGGCGGAGCCCTTTCGCGTCGTGACGACGTTCACCGTGATCAGGGATATCGTCCAGAACGTCGCCGGCGACGCTGCCGTGGTGGAGTCGATCACCAAGCCGGGGGCGGAGATCCACGACTACCAGCCGACGCCGCGCGACATCGTCAAGGCGCAGTCGGCCGACCTCGTGATCTGGAACGGCATGAATTTGGAGCGCTGGTTTGAGCGCTTCTTCGACAACGTCAAGGACGTGCCGAGCGTGGTCATCAGCGACGGTGTGGAGCCGATGGGCATCGGCGAGGGTCCGTATCGGGGCAAGCCCAACCCGCACGCCTGGATGTCGCCCGCCAATGCGCTCATCTACGTGGAGAACATACGCAAGGCGCTCGTTAAGCACGATCCCAAGCATGCCGAGACCTACAACGCCAACGCGGTCGCTTATGTGGCGCGCATCAAGGCGCTCGACGCGCCGTTGCGCCAGCGCCTCGCCTCCATCCCCGAGGGCCAACGCTGGCTCGTCACCAGCGAGGGCGCGTTCAGCTATCTGGCGCGCGATTACGGCTTGCGCGAGCTCTTCCTGTGGCCCATCAACGCCGATCAGCAGGGCACGCCGCAGCAGGTCCGCCACGTGATCGACGAGGTGCGCAAGCACGACATTCCCGTCATCTTCTCGGAAAGCACTGTCTCCGACAAACCTGCCCGCCAGGTGGCCAAGGAAACCGGTGCACGCTACGGCGGCGTGCTCTACGTCGACTCGCTGAGCGACGAGAACGGCCCCGTGCCGACCTATCTCGACCTGCTCGAAACGACGGTTGCAACCATTGCCGAGGGCTTTGGCGCATGAACGAGGTCGTAGCGGGAAGACGAGCAGCCGATCTTGCAGGAGCAGGCGCCTCGCTGTCGGTGCGCAACGTGACGGTGACCTATCCCAACGGCGTCACCGCGCTCAAGGATGCCTATTTCGAGTTGGGGCCGGGTACGATCTGCGGGCTCGTCGGCGTCAACGGCAGCGGCAAGTCGACGCTGTTCAAGGCCATCATGGGCTTCGTCCAGCCGAGCCATGGCGAGGTGCGTATCGCCGGCTTGCCCGACCGCGAGGCGCTGAAGCGCGGCTACGTCGCCTATGTCCCGCAAAGCGAGGAGGTCGACTGGAACTTCCCCGTTCTCGTCGAGGACGTGGTGATGATGGGCCGCTACGGCCACATGAACTTCCTGCGCATCCCTTCGGCGCAGGACAAGCGCAAGGTCGCCGAGGCGTTGGAGCGCGTCGGCATGACGGCCTATCGCCACCATCAGATCGGCGAGCTCTCCGGCGGCCAGAAAAAGCGCGTGTTCCTCGCGCGCGCGCTCGCCCAGGAGGGCCGCATCATTCTGCTGGACGAGCCCTTCACGGGTGTCGACGTCAAGACGGAGACGGCGATCGTCGAGCTCTTGCGCGAGCTGCGGGCAAGCGGCCACCTGATGCTCGTCTCGACGCACAACCTGGGAAGCGTGCCCGACTTCTGCGATCACGTCGTGCTGCTCAACCGCGTGGTCCTGGCGGCGGGCCCGACCGCGCGCACGTTTACCCAGAAGAATTTGGAGCGCGCCTTCGGCGGCGTGTTGCGCCGCTTCAGCCTGGAGGGCGGCGAGCTGCACGCCGATGACGACCGCCGGGGTGTCACCGTGCTCACCGACGACGAGCGCCCCGTGGTGTTCTATGGCGATCGCCGCGGCGAAAGCGAGCCCCTGCGCCGCAAGGACGACGAGGACAAGTCGTGAGCGAGCTTCTCTCACCCTTCGCCTACGACTACATGCTCAAGGCCATGCTCGTCAGCGCGCTGGTCGGCGGCGTGTGCGCCTTTCTCTCCGCCTATCTGATGCTCAAGGGCTGGTCGCTGATGGGCGACGCCCTGGGCCATTCGGTGGTGCCGGGCGTGGCCGGGGCCTATCTGCTGCATCTGCCCTATGCCGCCGGCGCCTTCTTCGCCGGACTGCTGGCGGCGCTCGGCATGGCCATCGTCAAGCAGCGCACGCGCCTGCGCGAGGACGCGATCATCGGCCTGGTGTTCACGGCGTTCTTTGCCGCGGGCCTGCTGATGGCCTCCATCTATCCGACCGCGGTCAACATCCAGACCATCGTGCTCGGCAATATCCTCGGCATTTCCGACGAGGACGTCGTGCAGGTGCTGATCATTTCCGGCGTCTCGCTCACGCTGCTGCTCCTCAAGTGGCGGGACCTGATGGTCGTCTTTTTCGACGAGACCCACGCACGCACGGTCGGGATCAACGCCGGCGCCTTGAAGATCCTGTTCTTCACGCTCTTGGCCGCCTGCACCGTCGCCGCCCTGCAGACGGTGGGTGCCTGCCTGGTGATCGCCATGGTGGTAACGCCGGGCGCCACCGCCTACCTGCTGACCGACCGCTTCGGCCGCCTCTTGGCGCTCGCCGTCGCCATCGGCACGACGACGAGCTTCGTCGGGGCCTACATCAGCTACTTCGTCGACGGCGCCACCGGCGGCGTCATCGTCACGCTGCAGACGCTGCTGTTCCTGACGGCCTTCTACCTTGCGCCCAAGCACGGCGTGCTGGCCGCGCGGCGGGCCCCGGCTGCCGCGCCGGGGATGGTTCCATGACGGAGCTGTGGAGCTTTTTTGCCGAGCCGCTCAGCTACGCCTTCATGCAGCGCGCGCTCGCTGCCGCCATTCTCATCGGCGCCGTCTGCTCCGTGCTCTCGTGCTACCTCGTCCTCAAGGGCTGGTCGCTCATGGGGGATGCGGTCTCGCACGCGGTGCTGCCGGGCATCGTAATCGCGTTCGTGCTGGGGCTGCCGCTCGCGCTCGGCGCCTTCGCCGCGGGCCTCGCCTGCGCGCTGCTGACCGGCTATTTGAAGGAGAACAGCCGCGTCAAGGAGGACACCGTCATGGGCATCGTGTTCTCCGGCATGTTCGGGTTCGGCCTGGTGCTCTTCACCAAGGTGGAGACCGAGCAGCACCTGAACCACATCCTGTTCGGCAACATGCTCGGCATCACGGCGCGCGATCTCATCGAGGTGGCGATCATCTCCATAGGGACGCTGCTGATCGTTCTCGCGCGGCGCCGCGATCTGCTGCTCTACTGCTTCGATCCCCAGCACGCCCGCGCCATCGGCCTGCCGCTGGGGCTCATTCATTATGCGCTTCTGGTGCTGCTGGCACTTACCATCGTCGCATCCTTGAAGGCGGTCGGCATCATCCTCGTCGTCGCCATGCTGGTCGCGCCCGGCGCCATCGCTTTTCTCTTGTGCGACAGGTTCGACCGCATGCTGATTGTCGCCGCGGCGTCGGCCATCGGCTCGAGCGTGGTGGGGACGCTTCTGAGCTTTCACATCGACGGCGCGACCGGCCCCTGCATTGTGCTGGTGCAGGCCTTCCTGTTCCTTCTGGCGTTCTTTTTCGCGCCGCGCCGGGGCGTCTTCGCGCTCAAGCGCCCCTGACTATTCGGCCGGGTCCACCGCGCCGCCGCTTTCGTCCACCGGCGCCGCCGCGGCCTCAGCGTCGCGTTTGTGGTCGCGCGCGATGTAGGTGTAGATCGCCGGCGTTACGAACAGCGTGAAGATGGTGCCGACGGTCATGCCGGCGGCGATCACGATGCCGATCGCAAAGCGGCTGGCCGCACCTGCGCCGGTCGCGAAGATGAGCGGCACCATGGCGATCACCATGGCCGCCGTCGTCATCAGGATCGGCCGCAGGCGTATGGCGGCGGCCTGCTCGATCGCCTCGCGCCGTCCCAGCCCCTCGTTGATCTGCAGGTGGTTGGCGTAGTCGACCATGAGGATGCCGTGCTTTGAGATGAGCCCGATCAGGGTGACGAGGCCGATCTGCGTGTAGATGTTGATGGTCCCGAGCCCGGCCGTCAGCGGCAGCAAGGCGCCGAAGATCGAGGTCGGCAGCGCGATGAGGATGATGAGCGGATCGCGGAAGCTCTCGTACTGCGCCGCCAGCACCAGATAGATGACGATGAGCGCGAAGACGAAGGTGACCACCAGGCGGCTGCCTTCCTGCACGTACTGCCGGCTCTCGCCCTGGAAATCGAAGGTGAAGCCTTCCGGCAGCACGTCGCGCGCCGTGGCTTTGAGGAAGTCGATCACCTCGCCCAGCGTCCGGCCCGGAAAGGGCACGCCCTGGAGGACGGCTGAGTTAAGCTGCTGGAAGCTCGTCAGCGCGTTGGGCTGAACCGACTGGCGCACGTCGACGACGGTGGACAGCGGCACGAGCTGGCCCGAGGACGTCTTGACCTCGTAGCGCGTGATCCAGTCCGGGGTCAGGCGGAACTCGCGCGGCACCTGCGGGATCACCTGATAGCTGCGGCCGTAGAGATTGAAGCGGTTGACGTAGTTGCCGCCGAGCAGCGTGGCCAGCGAGTTGCCGATGTCCTGCATGGTGATGCCGAGCCGGTTGGCCTTGTCGTGGTCGATCTTCAACTCGACCTGGGGCGTGTCGAATTTCAGGTCCGTGTCGGTGAAGATGAAGAGCCCGCTTTCGAGCGCCTGCTGCTGCATGGTGTGGAGCACCTGCGCGAGCTGCTCGTAGTCGGCCGTCGTGGTGATGACGAACTGCAGAGGCGGGCCGCCCGTCGAGCCGGGCAGCGAGGGGCGCCCGAAAGTGAAGACCTGGCCGCCGGCGATGCTCGCCACCTTGGGCTGCAGATGCTGCAGGATCTGCGCTTGCGTGCGGTGGCGCTCCTCCCACGGCTTGAAAAGGATGCCGGAGAAGGCCTGGTGCACGTCGCCGCCCATGCCGTTGATGGCGAAGACATGCTCTTTCTCGGGCACGCTCTTGAAGACCTCGTAGAGGTGGCCCGTGACCTGCTCCAGGTAGTCGAGGTTGGCGGCCGGCGGCGTCTTGACCAGGTTGAACAGAATGCCCTGGTCCTCCTCGGGCGCCAGCTCCTTGGGCGCCGTCGCGTACATGAGCCCGGTCGCGACGATCACGCCGACGAGCACGAGGACCGTCACCGGGCGGAAGTTGAGCGAGCGCGTCAGACGGCGCTGGTAGCGCCGCTTCAGGCCTTCGAAGCGGCGGTCGAGGAAGCGCACGAAGCGCCCCGACGACAGCTCCGAGGTTAGCAGCCGGGAGCACATCATGGGCGACAAGGTCAGTGCGATGATGCCGGAGACGATGACCGCGCCCGCGAGCGTGAACGCGAACTCGCGGAAGAGCGCACCCGTCAGTCCCGAGACGAAGCCGATCGGCGCGTAGACGGCGGCAAGCGTGATCGTCATCGAGACGACGGGCACGGAAATCTCGCGCGCGCCCTTCAAGGCGGCATCGAAGGGGACCATGCCTTCCTCGATGTGGCGGTGAATGTTCTCCACGACGACGATGGCGTCATCGACCACAAGCCCGATGGCGAGCACCAATGCCAACAGCGTCAACAGGTTGATCGAGTAGCCGAGCGCCAGCAGCGCGAACATGACGCCGATGAGCGACAGGGGGATGGTGACGATCGGCACCAGCGTGGAGCGCATGCTGCCCAGAAACAGGAAGATGACGACGATGACGATGACGGCCGCCTCTACAAGCGTCTTTTCCACCTCGGCGATCGAGGCGTCGATGAACTTGGTGGAGTCGTAGGCGATCGCCGCATGCATGCCGGGCGGCAGCTCTGCCTGAATCTCTGGGAAGGTCTTGCGCACGCCGGCGATGACGCTCAGCGGGTTGGCGGTGGGGGTCGAGTAGATGCCGATGAACACCGCCTTGAGCCCGTCGAACACCGACGACGAGTCGACGTTCTCGGCGCCAAGCGCGATGTCGGCGATGTCGTCGAGGCGAACGAGCGCATCACCGCGTGCGGCGATGATGAGCTGGCCGAAGGCCGCCGCATTGTCGAGCGAGGTTTCCGCGTTGATGGTCGTCTGCACGAAGTCGCCTTTGATCTGTCCGGCGGCCGAGGTGAAGTTATTGGCGGCAAGTGCGGCGCGCACTTGCGTCGGCGTCACGCCCAGTGCCGCCATCTTCTCCGGGTCGAGCCAGATGCGCATGGCGAAGATCTGTCCGCCGAGAATCTGCGCGTTGGCCACGCCGTCGACCGTCTGCAGCTTGGGCTGCACCACCCGCGTCAGGTAGTCGGTGATCTGCGAAGAGGTCAGAACCTCGCTGTTGAACGACAGGTACATGAGCGCCGTCGACTCGCCCGTCTGCTTGATGACGACGGGATCCTGCGCCTCGGGCGGCAGGACGGTCCGCACCTGATTGACCTTGGCGAGCACGTCGGTCACGGCCCGGTCCGGGTCGGCGTTGAGGCGCAGGTTGAGCGTCACGGTCGAGACGTTCTGGCGCGAGGAGGAGGTGAGCGTGTCGATACCCTCCGCGCTCGCCACCGCCTGCTGAATGGGAACCGTGATAAAGCCCTTGATGACGTCCGCGTTGGCGCCGGGGTAGGTGGTGGTGATGGTGATGGTCGTATTGGAGAGCTCGGGGTATTGGCGCACCGGCAGATTGAAGGCGGCGCTCAAGCCGATCAGCAGGATCAGCAGGCTCACGACGGAGCTTAGCACCGGCCGGCGGATGAAGATGTCCGTGAACGACATGAGGTCACGCCTTCGCTATTGCTTGGGAAGCGCCGCCGGGGCCTTGAGCTCTTGCGAGTTGTCGATTTTGACGCGGCTGCCGTTGTTGAGCTTGAGCTGACCGGTGGTGACGACCTGCTCCCCGACCTTGAGCCCCGAGGTGACGGCCACGCGGTCGCCCCGCTCCTGCCCCGTGGTCACGAAGCGGCGCTCGACGATGAAGATCTCCTCGCCGGGTTCCGGTGGCGGCGTCTGCACCGCCCCGTCGCCGGACTCTTGCGGCTTCACCACGTAAACGCTGTCGCCATAAAGGCTGTAGGTGATGGCCGTACGGGGAACGGTCACGACCGCGCTGGGGGCTCCCGCCAGCACGGCGACGTCGGCGAACATGCCGGGCAGAAGCCTGCGGTTGGGATTGGGAAGGGTGCCGCGCACCAGCAGCGTGCGCGTATCCTGAGCAACGCGCGCGTCCAGCGAGGCGACCTCGCCTTCGAAGACCTTCTTGGGAAAGGCGTCGACCGTCAGCTGGATCTTCTGGCCGACGCGCAGCTTGCCGATGGCCTGCTCGGGCATGGGGAAATCGACCCAGATGGGATCGAGCGCCTGCAGCGTCACCATCGCCAGGCCGGGCGACACGTACTGGCCGAGCTCGACCTTGCGAATGCCGAGCCGGCCGGCGAAGGGTGCCATGATCGACCTGCGGGCGATCACCGCCTTGATGCGGTTGACGGCGGCGGCGGCCGTGTCGCGCTTGGCGAGCGCGGTGTCGACATTGGCTTCCGAGGTGACCGCCTTGCGCAACAGGTCGGTCTGACGCTTGTAGGCAACGTCCGCCTCGCGCATCGTCGCTTCCGCACTGGCAAGCTCTGCAAGCTCCACCGACACATCGAGCTGCACCAGCAGCTTGCCCTTCGGCACCTCCATACCGCTCTCAAAGCCGATCGCCGTCACGATGCCATCGACTTGCGAGGCGACATCGACACCTTGCGAGGAGATGAGCGTTCCGATCGCCGGCAGGCGCTCGACCCACTCCTGGCTGCGCGCCGGCTCCGCCGTGATTGTCGCCGGAGGCGGAACCTGCTGGGACAGGAAGCCCTTGATCGCCTGCGGCTTGAAGACGAGCTGAAAATAGGCAAGCCCGCCGATGAGGACCACCAGAATGAGGCTGGCAATCAGCAATCGTTTTATCATCGGGCTCTTCCTGCAAGAGGCATGGCGCGCGCGCAGCGTAGCGATGCGGAACCGGGGGGAACCGCTCTCAAGGGAGGCTCGGGTTTAGCCGATGGACGCTTTGCCGTCAGCCGAAAGTTGTGCGTCCTCGCCTCTCGAGCTTCTCGGTGAGCTTGGTCAGCCATGTGACGACGTCTCGTGGGCCGTGCAGATCGATGTCCGTGCCGCCGAAATGCCCCCCTGCCACTTTGAGGCCGACGCCGCCGAGCTTCTCAGCCGCAGCCAAGGCGGGCATATCGCCGACGTCGTCCCCGATCATGATGGGCGTCCGGCCCGCAAACTGCGGCAGCGCCGCAATGGTCTCCAGAGCGGAGCCTTTTGAGTGACCCTGCGGAATGACCTCGAACAGCTTGCGGCCTGGGCACAGCACGAGGTCTTCGGGGAACTGCGCGATGAGTGCGCGAATCTCGGCCTCGACCTTGGGCTTGAGGTCGGGTGCCTGGCGGTAGTGGACCGCGACGCCCGGCCCCTTGGGCTCTGTGATGATTCCCGGCAGACGCTGTGCGAGTGCCATCAGCGCCTCGACAAGCGAGTCCGGAAGCGCGGTCGCCACCCGAATGATTGGCCCTCCTGGCGTGGTGCGCAGCTCCGCGCCGTGGACCCCGCCGCCGACAAACTGCGCCGGCTCGAGCAGCGAGTCGATCTCCTCCAGCTGGCGGCCGGTTAGGATCGCGAGGGCGCCGTCGAGGCCTTTCGAGACGCGCACCAGGAGCTCGGGCAGCTTGGGAGGGACCACCACTTCCGCCGGCGTGGGCGCAATCTCGAGCAACGTTCCGTCGACGTCGAGAAAGAGCGCATATTTCGCCGGATTGTCCGCGAGGATTTCCGCGGCCGCCGAACGGCGCGACTCGATCGGATCGGGATCTTGCAAAAGTCCTATCTCCTGCTGTCGCCGCGACGATGAACATGGGTGCAGAGCCGCCCATATGCGATGAGCCGCACCTCATTGCAGGAGTACGGCCGGGAGCGCAAGACGCAGCGGGCCCGGCCGTTTAGAGCGACCACTTGCGCAGCGCAAGTGCTCGTTTTGCAGAAAGGTGTTTTTCTATCGCTTTGCGCGGCATGAGCCCGGTCTGCGTGTCCACGTGCGCGACGACGCTGGCCGCATTGACGGTTGCGGCCTTGAGGGCCAGCTCGCTTGCCTGGCCGAGCGCCAGGAAAGCGGCGAAGGTCGCCGCGAATGCGTCTCCCGCCCCCGCCGTGCCTTGGACCTCGGCATCAAGCGCGGGGCAAAAGAGTATCTCTCCGTCGCTGCCAACGAAGGCGCCGCTGCGGCTGTCGGTCAGCACGATGCATTTGGTGCCAAGCTTGTGCAGCGCACCGAAGAAGGCCGGTAGGCTCATCTCGAAGCCGCCGCCTGCGAGCCCGCGCGCCAGAAGCTCGGGCGGCCGCTCGCCGGGCTCGAGTGCGAGCGTGGGCCCGCCCTCGCCAAAACGGGAAACGAGGCCCGTTACCAGCGCATCCGCCTCAGGCCGGTTGATGGCGAGAATATCGACCCGGGGCAGGCTGTCGTGGAAGTCGCCGCTGTGCGCGGAGAGCTGCCGGACGCCGGGGTTGACCGCGACAAGCGCGTCGTTGGCTTTGGCCTTGTCGATAATCAGCGGATAGCAGTCCGCCGATTTGTTCGACAGGTTGGAGACGTAGACGAGGTCGACGGCGAAGGCCTCGTCCGTAAGATCGGCTGGTGCGAGCAGCGTATTGGCTCCGCGGAAGGTGAAGACGGCTGCGTTGCGCTCGTGCGAGGATACGAGCACCGAGGCACCGGTCGGCGCTTGCGGGTCGCGCTTCACCCATTGCGCCGAGATACCCTCCTCCTGCAGCCGTGCAAGGATCAGCTCCGCGCGCGCGTCGCGTCCGAGCTTGATCAAGGTCGCCGTGTCGAGTCCGAGGCGCGCCATGGCCACGGCGGAGTTGACCGCTCCGCCGCCGCAGTGGGTGGAGACTTCCAGCGACTCCGTCTTGCGCCCCTCCTCGATCAGCAGGAACGATGTCTCGGCGTTGAGCATCGACATGCGCTCGATGCGATCGCTCTCGATGATGGCGATCGTATCGATCATTGCGCCGCCGATCGTCAGTGCCTTCATCGAGGCCTCACAATTGGCGTTCGCAGGCTCGGGCATATGTGGGGCTCAGGCGCGATCGAGGCGACACCGGCGGGTTGCGGCGGTGCGCGTGCAGCGCGTGCGAGGGAAAAACTGGCCAGATGCATCTCTTTCCCGCGATCTTCAGCGGGTGTGCGTCAGTTCGAACGTGCGCGCGGCGCTACGTTGGCAAGCTCGATCTCCCGCAATGCCTTTCTCGCGGCATCGGAGGGCGAGCCCAAGGGCAGCGTCACCTTGCGGTGACGCACGGCGTCGAGCGCTGCCAGGAACGACCGGTACCAGTCGAACGTATCGTCGGTGCGAATGCCGTCGAGCAGGGCCTGGTGGCGCTCGCGCCGCTCCTGCAGCCCCATGTCGAGCGCGAACTTGATGGCGTCGGCCATCTCCTCCACGTCGTAAGGGTTGACGATCAGCGCCTGCTGCATCTGCTCGGCCGCACCGGCAAAGCGCGACAGGACGAGGACGCCGGGGTCCTCGGGATCCTGGGCCGCGACGAATTCCTTGGCGACGAGGTTCATGCCGTCGCGCAGCGGCGTGACGATGCCGACGCGCGAGTGGCGATAGACGTCCACCAGCATGCGGCGCGGGGTGGAGCGGTGAATGTACTGGATCGGCACCCAGTCGAGCTCGCCGAACCTGCCGTTGATCGTGCCCGACAGCGACTCCAGCTCGTGGCGGATGTCGGCGTAGGCAACCACGCTCTCGCGCGTGGGCGGGGCGATCTGCGAAAGGATGACGTTGCGGCGGTAATCGGGATACTTCTCGAGGAAGCGCCCGAACGCGCGGAACTTCTGCGGCAGCCCTTTGGTGTAGTCGAGCCTGTCGACGCCGATCAGCCGCGTCGCTGCGGGTCGCTGCTCTCGGCTCCGCTTGGGGCGCGACTCCACGAAGGACTCCACGTCGATGCCGACCGGGAAGCTGGCGACGGACAGCTCGCGGTCGTAGACCCGAACCCTGCCGTCCGGCAGGACGCGGCCGAAGGCGCCGTCCTTGAAGAAGGCGAGCATGTTGTCGACGTCGGCCTTGGTCTGCACGCCGATGAGGTCGTAGGCGGCAAGCCCGCGCGCCAGCTCCCTGTGCTCGGGGATGGCGAGAAATGTCTGGTCGGGCGGTACGGGGATGTGCAGGAAGAACCCGATCGGGTTTTCGACGCCGAGCTTGCGAAGCTCCATCCCGAAGGGGATCATGTGGTAGTCGTGCACCCAGATGACGTCGTCGGGCTCCAGCAACGGCTGCAGCGCGCGGGCAAAGCGTCTGTTGACCTCAAGATAGCGCTGGTAGTAGCCCGCCTCGAACTGCGCCAGATCGAGCCGGTCGTGGAACACCGGCCACAGCACGGCGTTCGAGTAGCCCAGGTAGTAGTCCTTGTGCTCGCGGCTGCTGAGAGGAAGCGTGGCGATCGAGGCGGTGCCGGTCTCGGCGATGTCGGGGACGGTGCGCGTCTCCTCGCTCTTCTCGCCGATCTTGCCGCTCCAGCCCAGCCACAAGCCGCCCCGCGACCGCAAGATGTCGGCGATCGCGATGACGACGCCACCGGCCTGAGCGGCCTTGCTCAGATCAGCGACGCGGTTGGAGACCAGTATGATCCGGCTCATTGCGCTCCCGTCTGATATTGCAGTGCACTATAGCAGGGTTTTTGCACTGCGGGGGTGGGTGCGCGCAATTCTTTACCGAACAAAGATTTAGCACTCGTTATGCTCAGAAATGAACTAGTTGATCGGCGTTTAGAATTCCGACCACGCCTCCTCCCAGCTGCGCGACAGCTGCATTCCGGTGTTGATCACACCGGCCATGCAATAGGTCTGGGGGATGTTGCCCCACAGCTGCCCCGTCTCCGGGTGGATGTCCTCGCTCAGGATTCCATAAGGGTTGGCGCGCGATAGGGCATCGCTGAACAGCCCGCGCGCCTTTTCCCTCTCGCCGGTCGCCGCCAGCGCATCGATGTACCAGAACTGGCAGGCGAGGAACGCGGTCTCGGGCGCGCCGAAATCATCCTCGGCCACGTAGCGCATGATGTAGCCGTTGCGGCAAAGCTCCTTGCCGATGACCTGGCAGGTCTTGCGGAAGCGCTCGTCGCTTGCGGGCAGAAGCCCGAGCTCGGCCAGCAACAGCGCGCTGGCATCGAGGTCGTCGTGGTCGAGCGCGCCGGTGATGGCGCCCCGCTTGTCGCTCCAGGCACGCTTGAGAATCTCAGAGCGCATCCTGTCCGCATGCTTGCTCCAATAGTCCGCACGCTCCTTGAGGCGCAATAGCGCGGCAACGCGCGCCAGCCGGTCGCAGGCGACCCAGCACATGGTGGCGGAATGGGTGTGGATGCGCTTGCGCCCGCGGTATTCCCACGGGCCGGCGTCCGGCTCGAGGAACAAGCGCCGGGCCTGGTGCCCCAGGGGCTCCAGGCGCCGGAACAGGGATTCGTCTCCCATGCCCGGCAGACGCTCGTCGATGAACATGTGCGAGGCGCCGAGGATGACGCTGCCGTAGGCATCGTGCTGCATCTGCTCGGCGGCCTGGTTGCCGACGCGCACCGGCCCCATGCCGCGAAAGCCGGCAAGGTCGGCGGCAATGCGCTCCTCCAACGATTGATTGTGAATGATGCCGTAGACCGGATCGAGCGGGCGATCCACATCGACGGCGATGGTGGTGATGTAGTTGATGTAGGCTTCCATCGTCTGGGTGGCGCCGAGCCGGTTCAGAGCGCGGATGACGAAATAGGCGTCCCGCAGCCAGCAGAAGCGGTAGTCCCAGTTGCGCTCCGTGTCCGGTGCCTCGGGTATCGACGTGGTGTGGGCGGCGATGATGGCACCGGTCTCCTCGAAGTGGCACAGCTTCAAGGTGATGGCCGCGCGGATGATGGCGCCCTGCCAGTCGAGCGGAATGCCGAGCCCGCGAATCCAGTCGCGCCAATAGTCGCGCGTGCGCTCGAGAAACTCGCGCGAGACGGTGTCGACCGAAGCCTCGAGCGGCTCGTCGGAGCCGAGGATCAGCGTGATGGGATGCGTCAGCGCAAACGGCGTTTCATGCGCGATATAGGACAGCGGGGCGTCCGTGGTCAGGCGCATGACGTTGGCGCCGCCGGTAAAGCGCATGTGGTTGGAGCCGATGGCCTGGCACTCGCCCGGATGACCGTAGTTGAAGGTGGGGCGCAGCCGGATGGCGATGCGCGGCAGCCCGCGCAGGGGCTCGATGCGGCGCATGATCTGCGCCGGGTGGAAGGCGCGCTCGAAGCGCATGAAGCGCGGGGCGAAGTCGGAAATCTTTACGGCGTTGCCGTGGCCGTCCTCGAGGATGGTCTCGACGATTGCGGTGTTGCGCACGTAGGACGACTGCGATTTGGGCTTGCCGTTGATGAGGACATCGCAAAAGCCCTTCTCCTCGCCGCCGGCGAGAAGGCTCGAGAATACGGGATCGGAATCGAGCCGGGGAAAGCACCACCAGACGATGCGTCCGCCCGAGTCGACGAGCGCGGCGACGCGGCCGTTGCCGATCGGTGCAAGCTCGAGTTTGTCGGCTGGAGAAAGAGCTGTCCGTGGGGCCATTCTTGTATCTCTGAGGAGGCTCTTGTCTCTGAAGAGGCTCTGGGGCCGGCCGCGGCAAAATCCCGGCGGCGCTTAAGCTTCGTGGCTTTCGGGCTTGGCCCAACGCGAAGCAAGGGCGTTTAGGGCGTGTGGGCGCCGCTGTCCAGGCTTTGCCGCGGAATGGGTGAAGACGGATCGCGACTGTTGCACACTTCTGCAGGGACCTCGGCGGCTCGCTGTCGCCATGCTGCACCGCGCCACGGCCGCGGGCCATGCCGCGGCGCCGTGAGGGGCGCTGCGCACGTCGCGATGCTTGTGGGGGAAGCGTTTACGAAGCCGGCACGGGGCGCGCTCCAAGCGAGCTCTTGAGGAGCCCGCCGGCGCGCCGCCGCGCCGGCTGCGCCGTGATACGCAAGACCTGACTCGCGGCGTCTGGGGCCACTTAAGCGCAAAAGTGTTGCCACAAAGGTAATGCGCGCGAACCATCGTGCGCGCCTCGTCGCGGCACGCGGCCCTTCAGTCTTTGTTATCTTCCGTGTCGTCCCACGGCCGTTCCTCGCCCGGCCGCAACAGCCAGCCGATGAGCGGCAAAACGAGCCTGTGCGGCAGGAAACGCAGCGCCAGCGCCAGGACTTTGTTGAGGAGGCCCGGGACGATCACGCGGAAGCCAAGCACATGCCCGCGGTAGGCGGCGTTGGCGACGCTTTGCGTGCTCAACGGAAAGATGAGCTGGCGGTAGAACGCGTGCTCCGCCCCCATGTCCTCGTGAAACCCGGTGTTGACCGGGCCCGGCGCCAGTGCCGAGACGCGGACGCCGAGCCCCGCCGTCTCGTGTGCCACCGCCTCGGTCAGCGAGATCACATAGGCTTTGCTGGCGTAGTAAGCCGCCTGATAGGGCCCGGGCACGAGACCGCCGAGCGAGGCCACATTGATAATGCCGCCGCGCCCGCGTGCCAGCATCCTCGTTAGGGCGTGGTGCATCAGGCGGGTGAGCGCGGTGACGTTGAGGTCGAGCAGATGCACCACATCGTGCTCGGCATGCGAGTCGAAGCGGCCTGCCAGGCCGGTGCCGGCGCAATTGACGAGGATCTCGGCGTAGCAGCCGTGCTCGGCGAGCTGCGTGTCGATCGTGCGCGGCGCCTCGGCGTCGGTGACGTCGACGGCGATCGCCAGCGCCTTGACACCAAGCTCGCTCTCAATGGAAGCGGCGGCCTCCTGCAAGGGGCCTAAGGTGCGTGCCACCAGCGCCACGTCGTGGCCGGCTTTGGCAAATCGCCACGCGATCGCGTGACCGATGCCGCGCGAGCCCCCCGTCACAACCGTCGCCGGCTTCAGGTGGGCGACCGCCTGCAGGGCTTGCGGCGAGGGGCGCGCATAGCGCGCGTACCACATGTCAAGGAGACGGCGGAGCAATCGGGTCTCTCCGCTTGGGGGCGCTGGTGCCGCAAGAGGGACTCGAACCCCCGACCCCGTCATTACGAATGACGTGCTCTACCAACTGAGCTATTGCGGCTTGGCGTGCTGGCGTCAGCGCGGAGGGATACCGCCGGCCACCGGCGATTGCAAGTTCGGCGGTGCGCGCCCGCGTCCGCCAGGCCCTCAAGCGCGTTGCGGGCGCAGCGGCAGCGGCGCCTCTTCCTGATCGCTCGTGTCGGGCCCGGGGTCGTCGGGGGCGTGCGGCGGCACGAAGATACGGTGCTCCTGCGCGCTTGCGCTCCCACTCCGCGCATCTGCGGCCGGCTTGGCGCTTGCCCGCGGCTTGGCGACCGTGGTCGGAACCGTACCTTCGGCGCCCTGGCGCGCCGCCGAGCGTTCCTTGGCGGTGGCGCGCGGCTTGGCGGCCTTGTTGCCGGCGGGCGCCTTGGCCGCGGGCTCGGCTGCCTTGGGCGCAGGCGTTTCGATGGCAGGCTCCGGTTGCGGAGGCCGCACGGTCGTGGCCTCGATCGTCTGCGGCGTCTCGGTGTCGGGCACGGTGGGCTCGGGGGCGGGCTTTTTTTCCTCCCGGTCCTGGTCGGGCGTCACGACCTCGGCCGCCACGCCGAGCGCCACCAGCTCCTCCAGCTTGTTGGCGAGGATCTCCGCGTCGCCCTTTTCCATGGTCTCGACGGGTACCCGCCACTTGAAGGCATCGAGCGCGCCAGTTACCGGCGAGATCGGAGCCCAGCGTTCGGCGACGACGCCATCGGCCGTCCAGGCGGGATCGCGCGGCGCGTTGACGGCGCGTGCCAGCCACTCGCGCACCCGGCCCTTGTCGGCGTGCTGCTCGCCCTCGATGCGGGCCATCAGGGTGGCGATGCGCTGCGTCATGCGGTCGTGCAGCAGCGGCTGCAGCGCGGCGCGCGCCTCGTCGTACTGGCGCGCCTCGATCGCCGCCGCCGCCACCGCGATCGGACCCTCGATCGAGTTGGGGGTCAGGGCGGCGAGCTGCTTGATGCGGTCGAGGCGGTCACGCGGACTGTCGCCGATGCGCGCGTAGGCATAGGCGGTGGCCACGTCGGGATGCGGAGAGCGGCTCCAGGTCTTGCGCAGGATCTTGGCGGCGCGCGGCGTGTTTCCGCGTGCTGCGAGCATGCGTCCGGCGATCGCCGCCGCGGGCACCAGATCCGGTGCCAGCCCATGCGCCTCGAGCGCAAGCGTGAGCGCGCGCTCCGGATCGCTTTCCTCGGCGGCCTGCGCCTGCGCGGTCAACAGGACGGCGCGGCGGCGGTCCGCCGTCGGCCGCTCGACGTGGCCCTGCTTGCGGGCAATCGCCAGCGTCTCGAGCGCGCCGGCCCAATCCGCTTGGCGGCATTGCAGCTCGAACAGCGCGTCGACCGCCCAGGTGAGCTTCGGGTTGAGAGTCACCGCGCGCTCGGCGAAGTGTCGGGCCGCCTCCGTCTCGCCGACGCGCTGGGCCTCCAGGTATAGACCGCGCAGCCCCAGCTGCTCGGTGTCGGGAGAGGCCAGCATCGCCTCGAAGATGCGCCGCGCCGTCGTGCGGTCGCCCGAAAGCTGCGCCGTCTGGGCGCGCAGCAGGTGCGTCAGCGGCTCGTTGGGGAGCGACTTGCGCGCTTGGCTGGCCGCGCGCAGCGCCGCGGTCCTGTCGCCGGCGCCGAGCGCGATCATGCCGCTGGAAAGCGCATCGATGCCGTGCTTCTGCCGGCGCTTGGCGAGCATGCCGCCGACGGCCGCCGGACTGTGCCAGACGTGGCGCAGCAGCGACCACACGACGACGACCATGACGATCAGCGCGCACAGAATGACGATGGCGCGAAAGACGCTGGTCTCGATTTGATAGCCCTGCCATTGGACGATCAGCTCACCCGGGCGGTCGGCAAGCCAGGCGAGTCCCGCCGCAACTACGGCGACGCCTATGAGGAAACCAATCAGCCGCAGCATGCCGTCCCCTTACTCTTTTGCCGTGCCGGCGCCGCCGGCGGGCGCAACCAGCGAGGCCTTGAGCTGCGCGTCGACGGCCGACAGCGCCCGGTCGACCGCATTGCGCGCCTTGACCTTGGCGAGGAAATCCTTGGCCGCCTCCTGCGCGGGCTGGGGCAGCGTCTCTGCCTCCTGCAGCACGTCGTCCAACCGGTCCTCGGCAAGCGCCGTCTCCATGCGCGCGACCACCGCCTCAACCGTCTTGTCGTCGGCGCTGTGGCTGATCTTGCGCACACGCACCACCGATTTCGCCCCCGCCAGCAGGCGATCGACGATCGAGCCCTCGACGGGCTGCTGCTCGGCGTCGATCATCTTGAAGGCAACCGCCTTGAAGTCTTTCCTGAGCTCGGCCAGCGTCGGCACGCCCGTGTCCTCGAACCGGGCCAGCGGCGACAGATCGATGCCGCCGTCGGCGAGCCTGCGCGCCTGCGCCAGCTCGGCGGCATAGCTGCCCCCGCGGTCGATCGCGCGCTTGAGGTTGGCAAGCTCGAGCGACAGCACGATGCGTTCCGCCGTCGCCTTGCGGTCAGCCTCGCTCTTGACGACGCCTTGCACCTCTTGCTCGAGCGCGGTGAGCTTGGTGTTGAGCGGCGCCAACCCGGCGGCGATGTCCTCGGGCTTGGCCAGCTGTGCTATGCGCGCGCCGACCTCTGCCTTGAGTTTCGCAAGCTCCTGCTGCGCCGTGGCCAGCAGGGCGTTTGCGCGGTCGCTCTGGGCGCCGACCGCGTTGAGACGCGTGTCGAGCTGGGTGCTTTCGGCCTTGACCCCGGCCAGCTCGCGGTCGATGCGCCGCGTGCCCGATCGTGCCGCCTCGCTCGCCTCGCTCACCGTCGCCAGGCGCGTGTCGAGCTCTTGATTGACGCTTTTGCGCAGGGCAGCGAGCTGCGCGGTCAGCGTCGACTCCAGGTCGGCGATCTGGCCGGTCAGAGCCGCAAGCTGCGGCAGGCCGTTGCCGTCCGGGTCGCTCGCGGCGGCGGCGGAGAGGGCCGCGAGCTGCTCCTCAAGCTTGGCGATACGCGCGCCAAGCCCCGCGTCAGCGCCGCCGGCGCCGATCCTCTCGCCCATCGTCGTCACGTCCTGGGCAAGCTCGCTCTGCTCCTGCGCCAGGCCGTCGACCCTGCCTGCAAGCGGCTCGAGCTTGTCGAGACGCGCCACGGCATCCTTGAGCTTGGCGTCGATCTGCGGCGTGGTGGCGCTCTGCTTTCCTGCCGCTTCGAGCGCCGCGACGCGCTGCTGCAGCGCCGACGTTCCCGTGTTCTCCACGGTTCCGCTCAAGCCCAGCTGCCCGGCCAGCATGTCGGCGGCGAGCAAGGCAACGATGCCGCCGATGACACCTGCCGCCAGGTGTGTGAAGATGCCGCCGTAGCCCACAGGCTTGGCAGCACTGGGTGCCGGGCGTTGCGGTTCGCGGGGCTTGGGGGTGGCGGCGGAGCCTGCGGAGGCCGTCTGCGAGCCTGTCGCGCCTGACTTGGCCGTCTCGTGGGGCCCCGCCGCGGAGGAGCGGCTTGCGGGCGCCGGACCGGAAGCGGTCCTCGCCGCATCGGGGGCGCCTGCAGCGGACCCTTTTTCCTTGCCCGCATCCTTGCCGGGCTTGGGGTCGACCACCGTTGCTTTGAGGTCGAGCGTGGCGTGCGGCTTGTTGCTGCCGGAGCCGGCAGGCCCCGCCGTGCCCTTATCGGGCTCGTCCTTCTTGGTGTTCATGAGCGTAAATGCACCCTGCTGCGGCCTCTGCCCGGCGCGCACCGCCTTATGCGGGCACCGAGCGACTCACAAAGACCTACCACCTCGTTTTGACGCTAAACTACACCCCTGTGGATTGCGTTGCCACCCGTGCAACCGCGGCCAGCAGACCGGAGGAATTGGGCGTGGCGGCAACCTCCACCTGGACCGGCGCCAGCTTGCCGAGCGCCGCCGCGATGCCCTCGGAAAGGCACACATACGCAAGGCGACGCGCACTTTCCGTGAGCCCCGCAGCATCTACAAGTTGCGCAAAAATCGCAGCAGTTCGCGGCGACATCAAGATGATCGCATCGAGGGTGCCGTCGGCGAGCTTCTGCGAAATATGCGCGCTCAGGGCCGGGGCCGGCTCGGCGCGGTAGGCCGTTACCTTTTGCACCTCGATGCCGTCGGCGGCCAATGCCCCAGCCAGGTCGAAGGCCAACGTCTCGCCGGCGACGTGCACCAACCGGCCTTTGGCCTTGTCGCAATGCGCCGTGATGACGGGCACCAGATCGCGCGCCGCACCGGTGCCCGCGATCACATGCGCAAATCCGAGAGCGCGGGCAAGCTCGGCGGTGCCGGGGCCCACGGTGAAGATGGGCAGCGCGCGCGCTGGTGCCAGGGCATCGCTCGCCGCGACGAGTGCGCGCAATCCGTTGCGGCTGGTGGCGACGACGGCCTGCGCGCCGGCAAACGCATTGGCGTCGATCGGCAAGGCTGAAATCTGCAGCAGCGGCTCGACGCTCGCCTCGTGACCGAGGCTCGCAAGCTGCGCGCTGAGCTTGGCCGCGTCCGGCTCGGGGCGGGTGATGAGAATATGCATCAGACAGGCACGCGGAAGAAGTCGGGGCCGGCGCGCTGCAACAGCTCGCTGGCCGCCTCCTCGCCCAACCGCAGCGCGGCTTCGGGCGCGCCGGAGCGCGCCGTTGCGTGGCACTGCGCGCCGTCGGGCGTCAGGATCTCGCCGCGAAATTGCAGCGTGCCGTCGCGCAGCTCGGCCAGACCGGCGATCGGCGTGCGGCAGGAGCCGTCGAGCCGGGCAAGGAACGCGCGCTCGGCCGCAACGCATAGCGCCGTGGTTGCGTCGTTCAGCGGTGCGATGAGCTGCGCTGTGCGCTCATCCCCGCTGCGGATCTCGACGCCGACCGCGCCTTGCGCCACCGCCGGCAGCATGACGTCGGTATCGATGCGCGCTCTTATGTGCTGCGAAAGGCCCAGGCGGTTGAGGCCCGCACAGGCAAGGAACGTGGCATCGGCGACGCCCTGCTCCAGCTTCCTGAGCCGCGTCTCCACGTTGCCGCGCAACGGCACGACCTGGATGTCGGGGCGCCGGTGCAGAGCCTGCGCCTGGCGCCGCAGCGACGACGTTCCCACGGTCGCACCTGAGGGAAGCTCGGCCAGAGTGCCATAGGCTGCGCTGATGAAGGCGTCGCGCGGGTCCTCCCGCTTCAAGGCGGCGGCGATGGCAAGCCCGTCGGGCAGCACGGTCGGCATGTCCTTCATGGAATGCACGGCAAGATCGATATCGCCGGCGAGCAGCGCCTCCTCGATCTCCTTGGTAAAGAGGCCCTTGCCGCCGGCCTCCGCCAGGGGCCGGTCGGTGATGCGATCGCCGCTCGTCTTGATGACGACGATCTCGCAATCGTCATCGCCGAGCCCCTGCGCCGCGACGAGCTGCGCCATCACCTGACGCGCCTGGGCCAGCGCCAGGGGCGAGCCGCGCGTGCCGATGCGGATCTTCGCTGCTTGCAAGCCGTTCTCTCCGGGTGGTAGCGACAGGCTCAAGTCTTGACGATGCGGCGCCATTAATGCCCGTGCGGCGCCGCGAACGCAAACGCAGGCTCCTAGCGCAACGATCATGGATAACCGCCGGCAAAGGCTGAGCGAGGGCAGTCTCGTCCTCGGACTGGAGACGAGCTGCGACGAGACGGCGGCCGCCGTGGTCCTGCGCACTCGCGACGGGCGTGGGCGCATCCTGTCCAACGTCGTGCGCACGCAGTGGGAGCGCCACCGTCCTTACGGCGGCGTGGTGCCGGAGATCGCCGCCCGCGCCCACGTCGAATGCCTCGACATCCTCACGCGCGAGGCCATGCGCGAGGCGGGCGTCGGCTTCGGCGACCTCGATGCCGTTGCAGCAATGGCCGGGCCCGGGCTGATCGGCGGGCTGATCGTTGGGCTCGTCACGGCAAAGGCGATCGCGCTGTCGTGCCGGCTTGCCTTCATCGCGGTGCACCACTTGGAGGCGCACGCACTGACGGTCGGTCTCACCGAAGGTCTCAAGCCGCCTTACCTCTTGCTGCTCGTTTCCGGCGGCCACACGCAGCTGTTGATCGTGCGCGGCGTCGGCGACTACGTGCGCCTTGGCACCACCATCGACGACGCGCTGGGCGAGGCCTTCGACAAGACCGCAAAGCTGTTGGGGCTGGGCTTTCCCGGCGGACCGGCAGTCGAGCAGGCCGCGCGCAAGGGAGACCCGGCACGTTTTGATCTGCCCCGGCCGATGCTCGGGCGCAAGGAGCTGCATTTCTCGTTCGCCGGCCTCAAGACCGCGGTGCGCCGCGCGGCGGAGAAGCTCGCGCCGTTGCATCCGCAGGACGTGGCCGACATCGCCGCCGCTTTCGAGGCCGCGGTCACCGAGTCGGTTGCAGATCGCTGCCGGGGGGCGATGGACGCCGCCTCCGATCTCGGACACTTCGTCGTGGCCGGCGGCGTTGCCGCAAACGCGCGCCTGCGCGTCGCGCTGAACGAACTTGCCATCCAACGCGGCTTCACCTTTCATGTGCCGCCCGTCGATCTGTGCGGCGACAACGCGGCCATGATCGCCTGGACCGGCGCGGAGCGCCTGGCGCTGGGATTGACCGATTCGCTCGATGCCCCGGTGCGCCCGCGCTGGCCGCTCGATCTCAAGGCACGCCCGGCGATCGGCGCCGGGGTGAAGGCATGAGCGCCGGCGCGTGCTAGACATCGCGTTGGCCACTGCAGCGGGGGGAGCCCCTTGAAGATCGACAGCGTCGGCATCATCGGCGGCGGAGCCTGGGGCACGGCGCTCGCGCAGGCGATCTGCCGCGCGGGGCGCGAGGTGCTTTTATGGGCGCGCGAGACGGAGGTCGTGGCGGGCATCAACGCGCGCCACGTGAACGACCCCTTCCTTCCCGGCATCGCGCTCGATCCCGCCGTCCGCGCCACCGGCTCGCTCGCCGACGTGGCGACGTGTGACGCTCTTCTACTGGTCACCCCCGCCCAATACGTCCGGGCCCTGTGCGAGCAGCTTGCAAATCGTATCCGTCCCGCGCAGCCCCTGGTGCTGTGCTCCAAGGGCATCGAGCAGGGGACGGCACGCCTGATGAGCGAGATCGCAGCCGAGCTCGTGCCGGGTGCGACGCTCGCCGCCCTGTCGGGGCCGAGCTTTGCCTCCGACGTGGCGCGCGGCCTGCCCGCGGCCCTGACCATCGCGTGCGCCGACGAGACCGTCGGCCGCCTGCTGGCGGAGCGTCTCGGCAACCGGCGCATGCGTCTTTACTGGACGAGCGACATCGTCGGCGTCGAGCTCGGCGGTGCGATCAAGAACGTGCTGGCGATCGCAGCCGGCATCGTCGACGGCCAGAGCCTGGGCGCCAGCGCGCACGCGGCCCTCGTCACCCGCGGCTTTGCCGAGATGCGCCGTTTCGGCAAGGCGCTCGGCGCGCGGCCCGAGACGCTGATGGGGCTTTCGGGCCTGGGCGATCTCATTCTCACCTGCGGCAGCCCGCAATCGCGCAACATGTCGTTCGGACGCGCGCTCGGCCAGGGCCAGAGCGTCGCCGAGGCGCTGGAGGGCAGGACCGCCGTGACGGAAGGCGTCTACACGGCCGTCGCCGTCAGCGGCATCGCCGCCGAGAAGGGCATCGACATGCCGATCAGCTCAGCCGTCTGCGAGGTGGTGGAAGGGCGCGCATCGGTCGCCGATGCCATCGGCCGGCTGATGCAGCGGCCGCTGAAGGCCGAAGACTGAGGCTTCGCCTCACGGCCGAGGACCGACGTTCTTCTCAGGGCCTGACGCGCCACACCTTGAGCGGCGTCGGCTCACCGAGCGGCACCGGTCGGAGAAAGGCCGGCGGCCTGTCTGCGAACAGCAGGGCCTGCAGGGCATTCTCCGGCACCTCTCCCTGCGGCTTCGTCGAATCGAGGCCCTCGCAGGTGACGACGTAGCTGGCGCCGATGTCGAGCAGGCGGCGCTCGGCCTCGTCCGGCGCGGCATGCAGGATGCGATGCGCCTCGATGATCGGCTTGTCCATGCGGTGGTAGGGCGCGGACAGCACGTCGAGGCTCGTGAGCGCCACGATGTATGGGCCGAGGTTCACGTCGGCGACGACGAGGCCGGGATCAAGCTGTGCCAGCGGCGCGATCGCTGCGGTGGACTGGCAGCTCTGCGCCGGTTTCATGGCTTCCTTGACGCGGGACGTCGACGGTGCCGCGAGCGTCAACAGCAGCCAGCTCACGGCGGCAATCGCGGCAAGCGAGCCGAGCACCACCAGCGCAAGGGCGCGCTTGCTCATAGGCTCCTGCTTAGCGAGCGGCGGGCGCGCCAGGCATATGGCGAGCAATGGGATGGGCAGGAAGGTCGCGTAGGGCAGCAGCTTGATCTGCCACAGGCTCAAGGGAATGGCGATCAGAAACGCCGTCAGGTGAAAGCGCAGCGTCTCGTCGCGGTCGGTCTGCACCAGCTTGAAGCCGCAATAGGCTCCGGCCGCGAAGTAAACCAGCGCCATGCCGGCGATCAGCGGCAGCCGTGAGCCCATCGACAGGACGCTTTGCGTTTCCGAGACGCTCCCAAGCCAGATGGGATAGAGGTCAGGATCGACCTGACCGAAGGGGCCGGCGAGGCAGGCGGGCTCGGCGGCGCCGTAGAGCGCAACACCTAAGAGACCCGCGGCCGCGAGCAGTCCGACCTTGGCAAGCGGCGCGAGGCGATGCTCCAGCGCCTGCACGACGCAAACGCCCAACGCGCCGCACACCGCGAGCACCACAAGGTTGATCGACAGCGCGTCGCAGCGGCTGGCAAAAAGCAGATCCGGCGCGGTCGTGACGGCAAGCGCGATCATGAGCGTGGCGGCAAAGGTGACGGCTGCGCGCGAAGGCCCGAGCAGGGAGCGCCCGGGCAGGATGCCGTACAGCATGGCGGCGCCGAGGCTCGCCGCCGTCGGCGCCAGCGCCTCGTAGCCGATCGCGGTCCCGAGCCCCAGAAGGAAGCCGGCGCTCCAGCCGGCGTCCGCGTCGTCGAAACTGCGGGCGAGCCGCAGGATGCCGATGACGGCGCACACGATGATGGCGTTGTGGTGGTCGATGCGCCCGGGCAGAAACTGCACGATGCCGACGAGGCACGTCACGGTGAGCACGATCGACAACAATGCCGCCGCGCGCCCGGCGCGGATCTGCGTCTCGCGGGCGAGCAGGTACACGAAAAGCAATAGCAGTGTCAGCGGCCAGACGGCGCGCACGGCGAGCTCGGCCTGCTGTTGCGGAAGCACAAGCTCGAAGCCGTAGAGAAGCACGGCGATTGGCGCATCGATCAGTCGCGACCAGTGGGAGACGAGCGGGTGCGCGCCGCCGAAGCGGGCAAGCGTCATGTCGAACCATGAGGCGCCGCCCATGAGCTGGCGCACCTCGATCATGCGCGTGGCGTCGTCGGTGTCGCCGAGCGAGGTTGTGAGCCGCGCCGGGTCGAACCAGAAGACGAGCGCTGCGAAAAGGGCGACGCCGAGCGCGCACCAGGCGAGCAGCGGCGCCCGCGCCAGACGCGACCTCACCGAAACAAAATGGCGACCGCTCGCGGCCGTCATCGTCATGCGTGCTCCTCCCCTGCGACACACCGGACGTTAACCGATCGCGCTTGCGGCCCTGTAAACGCGCGCAACGCCGCCCAAAGCGGCGCCAGCTCGAGGGTCGGCGCAAGGGTTTGTTCAGCGTTGCGCTCTAGCTTGCACGCCAATCGAGGACGGGGGCTGGTCCGCGGTGCGGACGCGCGCCGTCACGGGTAAAAACGGGAGGCTCGGCGTGGAGCACAGCGATGTCTTCGTCATCGGCGCAGGTCCCGCGGGCCTGACGGCGGCGTACCTGCTGACGAAGGCCGATGTCTCCACCACCGTCATCGAGGCCGATCCGGTCTACGTCGGCGGCATCAGCCGCACCGTCGACTACAAGGGGTTCCTGTTCGACATCGGCGGCCACCGCTTTTTTTCCAAGTCCAAGGAGGTCGTCGACCTCTGGCACGAGATCCTGCCCGACGACTTCATCGAGCGCCCGCGCCTCTCCCGCATCTACTACGACGGCAAGCACTACTCCTATCCGCTCAAAGCGTTCGAGGCCTTGAGCAATCTCGGCGTCGTCGAGAGCACCATGTGCGTGATGTCGTACGCCTACAAAAGGGCGTTCCCCAACTCCAATCCCGAGAACTTCCGCGAGTGGGTGTCGAACCAGTTCGGCGACCGGCTGTTCTCCATCTTCTTCAAGACCTACACCGAGAAGGTGTGGGGCATGAGTTGCGACGAGATCTCGGCCGACTGGGCCGCGCAGCGCATCAAGGGGCTCGACCTGTGGAGCGCCATGGCCAACGCGCTGCGCCGCTCGATCGGAACGCAATCGGCCCCGCAGGAAGGCGGGGAGGTGATCAAGACGCTGATTGAGAGCTTCCAGTACCCGCGCCGCGGCCCCGGCATGATGTGGGATGCGGCCGCCGCCAAGGTGAAGGCACAGGGCGGCAAGATCCACATGGGCTACAAGCTCGACAGCCTTGCCTGGAACGCGCAAACCGGACTGTGGACGATCACCGCCCAGAGCGCTGAGGGCGCGCGCACCTTCACCGCCCGCCATGTCGTCTCTTCGGCGCCGATCCGCGAGCTGATGGCCTCGATCGAGCCGGCGCCGGCCAGCGCTGCCGCGGCCGAGAAGCTGCGCTATCGCGACTTTATTACCGTCGCCCTCATCGTCGACAAGCCCGACCTCTTTCCCGACAACTGGATCTACATCCACGAGCCCAGCGTGCTCGTGGGGCGCATCCAGAACTTCCGCTCCTGGTCGCCCGAGATGGTGCCCGACGCGAACCTGTCGTGTCTCGGGCTCGAGTACTTCTGCTTCGAGGGCGACGGGTTGTGGACCGCCGGCGACGAGGAGCTCATCGCCCTTGCCAAGCGCGAGCTTGCCGCCATCGGCCTTGCACGCGAGGAGGAGGTCAAAAACGGGTGCGTGGTGCGCCAGAAGAAGGCCTACCCGGTCTACGACGATGAGTACAAGATGCACGTCGACACGATCCGCGAGGACATCGCCGCGCATTATCCGACGCTGCACCTCGTTGGCCGCAACGGCATGCACAAGTACAACAACCAGGACCACGCGATGATGACGGCCATGCTGACCGTCAAGAACATCCTTGCCGGCGAGCCGATCTACGACGTGTGGAACGTCAATGAGGACGCCGAGTATCACGAGGCCGGAAGCTCGAGCGCCGCGGAGGCCTTGAAGAGCGTGCGCCAGGTGCCGCGCCGCGTCAGGACCGCCGCATGACCGTCGATCATCCTCCTCCGCGTGTGCGCGACGGCGGGATGCCCCAGATGGGCTTCGTTTCCACTCTGCCTCGGGCTATGCGCTCGTCCGTCGGCGTCGTGCCGCAGCTGTCGCGCTATGCCATCGTCAGCGTGCTGGCGCTCTCACTCGACTTTGCGGTCTTCCTCGGCGTCAACGGTGCGCTCGGCTACCCCACGCTCGCCGGCGTCGCGGGCTATGCTTGCGGCATCGTCGTGCACTATTTTCTGTCGCGGCATTACGTATTCAACGCCAGGTTCTCCTGGAAGTCGTCGCACCGCCTGTTCAGCGAGTTCGTGGCGAGCGGCCTCGTCGGCCTCGCCGTTACCGCGGGTGTCATTGCGTTTGCCACGGCGATGCTGGGGCTGGCGCCGATCACCGCCAAGATCCTGGCGGCCTGCGCCAGCTTCCTCGGTGTCTTCGTCATCCGCCGCACGATCGTCTTCGCTTAGTCTGGCGCTCCTCCTAATTGTTGGATGCTCGACCCATGCGTCACTTGGGTGAGTGGCGGAGCTGCGGCATCTCCAATGCGGCACGCAAAGCCAGTGCCATTGGCAGCGGGCGCAAGGAATCGCTCAAAACCGGCGGGAACCCACCAATAAACTGGCCATTAAACTAACCGACATGAGGTAGACTTAGTAACAGAAAGCCCCTATTCATGGCCAAAAGAGAGCTGCTCATGGCACGCAAACTGGCCAAAAAACCGGCCAGGAAACCCAGTAAGGGCAGCCCCCTGCGGGATTTTCCGGACCGCGGTGAACCCGTCTCCGAAATGGAGCCGATGCTCATTGCCGAAAGCTCAACAGAGCGTACTCGCTTAAACGAGCTCGTGTTCGATCTTGTTGCGGCAACAACAGCACTTAAGGCAGCGCTACCCTTGGGCATGGTTGGGGCGCTGTCCGATCTCGTGCGGTCCATGAACTGCTACTACAGCAATTTCATCGAAGGCCACAACACTCATCCTGTGGACATAGAACGTGCTCTTACTGAAGACTTCAGCGACAACAAACAGCAGAGAAATCTCCAGCTCGAAGCCAAAGCTCACATTGCCACCCAACGTTGGATCGATGAGGGCGGCCTCACTGGCAGGGTTGCGACCGTCGCTGCACTGCTCGAGATCCATCGGCGTTTTGAGAATGCGCTTCCCGCGGAGATGTTGTGGGTTGAGGAGCCAAAGACAAAGCGCCGGGAACGGGTCGTACCAGGTGAAACAAGAACCGGCTATGCAAAGGTCGGTCAGTTGGTGGCCATTGGCCCAGGTGCCGTGCCCCGGTTCTTGGCGAGGTGGGAATCCGCCTATGCGGGGTTGAACAAATTCGAGACCGTTCTTCAAGCTGCGGCCGCCCATCACCGGCTGCTCTGGATTCATCCATTTGCGGACGGAAATGGTCGCGTTGCGCGTCTCGTCTCCCACGCGATGCTACTCGAGGCGCTGGACACTGGCGGCATTTGGTCAATCGCACGTGGTCTTGCCCGTTCACAAGATACCTACAAGCAGCATCTGGCGGAGTGCGACCTTGCGCGGCGAAACGACCTTGATGGACGCGGCTCGTTGGGCGAGGAGGCATTAGCGAGCTTCACTTCATATTTCCTCGGGACTTGTCTGGACCAGGTACGATTCATGACCGAGCTCATGCAGCCCGCCGCGGTGCGCAGTCGTATCCTCGATTGGGCGCGAGACGAGGAACGCACAGGAGGCATCATGCCAAACTCGACCCGCGTGCTCGCCCATGTCCTTACCCATGGAGAGCTTGCTCGAAAGGACGTCCCCGATGTGGTCGGCTTCGACGAGCGCAAGGCGCGGCGGGTGACTGCGAGATTGCATGAGCGAGGTATCATTGCCGCCGCAACGCACAAGGCGTCGTTTCGTATCGCGTTTCCGGCCAGTTTGGCGCCTGGCATCATGCCGGGCCTCTATCCACGACTGGCTCGCAGCGCAGAGCTGGATGGCGGCCGTTCATGAGCCGGGCAAGAGCCTCGTACTGGCTGTTCAAGTCCGAGCCCGACGTGTTCTCCTGGGAGATGCTCAAGGCGCGCGGGAAAGCCGGTGAGCCGTGGGACGGCGTGCGCAACTATCAGGCCCGCAACAACATGCGCGCGATGAAGCTAAAGGACCTCGGTTTCTTCTATCACTCCAACGAGGGCAAGGAGATCGTCGGCATCATGGAGGTGTCGGCACTGGCCCATCCCGACCCCAAGGACGGCACCGGCGCCTGGGAGTGCGTCGACGTGAGGGCGGTCCGCGACATGCCCAAACCGGTGCCGCTCGTCGCCATCAAGGACAATCCGAAGCTTGCCGAGATGATGCTGGTCGTAAACTCGCGGCTGTCGGTGCAGCCAGTCACGGCCGCGGAGTGGGCCGAGGTTTGCCGCATGGGCGGGCTCGACGCGAAGAAGTCCAAGGCATGAGTGCGCTTCCCGATGCCCGGCTCGACCCGGCGGACCGCCGGTCCGCCGAGGCCTTCATCCGTGCCAACACCCGGCTGCTTTCGCCTCTGCTCGTCCCCGAGATCAGGCTGCATCTTGCCGAGGAGTCGCTGCCCATATGGCGCAAGACGGAGGAGGAGCTCGGGCAGATGAATGTGCCGCCGCCGTACTGGGCCTTTGCATGGGCCGGCGGACAGGCGCTCGCGCGCTTTCTTCTTGACACGCCGGAGAGCGTCGCAGGCGCCCGCGTCTTGGACCTGGGCTCCGGCTGCGGTCTTTCCGCCATCGCTGCGCTCAAGGCCGGCGCCGCTTCGGTGCTTGGTGCCGACATCGATCCCATGGCGCTGGCTGCAATCGCGCTCAATGCGGCGGCGAACGGCGTCGCAATCAAGACGACGACGGATGATCTGCTCGAGGCCCGGCCCGCCGCCGACGTTATCCTCGTCGGCGATCTCTTCTACGAGCGCGCGCTCGCCGACCGGGTGCTGGCGTTCGTCGAATCGGCCGCGGCGGCAGGCGTGCTCGTGCTGGTCGGCGACCCGCAGCGCAACTACTTCCCCAAGGACCGATTCGAGGCGGTCGCGGAATATCGCGTGCCGGTGACGCGCGACCTGGAGGACGCCGAGATCAAGAGGACGGCGGTCTGGCGCCTTGTCGGGTAGCCTGGCGGCCGCCGACCCGGACGGGCGACCGCCGATCTGCTAAACTTAACGACGGCACCACGTCGCAGCGGGAGGAAGCGCAATGGAATTTGCCGGGCTCAATTATTTCGCGATCGTCCTGGCGGCCGTCGTGAGCTTCATGTTCGGCTGGCTCTGGTACGGCGTTCTGTTGCCAAAGAGCTGGATGGCAGCCGTCGGCAAGAGCGAGGAGGAGCTCAAGAAGGACGGTGGGGTGAGCCCGACGCCTTTTATTATTGCGTTCATCGCCCAGCTGATCATGGCCTGGGTGCTGGCCGGCGTCATAGGCCACCTGGGACAGGGCCAGGTCACCTTCAAGAACGGCGTCATCTCGGCGGCGTTCGTCTGGCTCGGCTTCGTCATCACGACGCTTGCCGTCAATCACGCCTTTCAGGGCGCAAAGCGTGCGTTGACCCTGATCGACGGCGGGCATTGGCTGGGTGTGCTCGTGCTGCAGGGCGCCGTCATCGGCTTGATCGGCGTCTGAATGTAGACGAACTGTGAAATTGCGATCGTCGGCCGCGCCCCTCATAATCGCCCTCAAAGAAAGACGTGGGAGGAGACCGACCGATGCAGCACAAGCTCCATCCGGTGACCGCCGAATGGGCGGAACGCGCCTGGATCGACGACAAGGCCTACCGCGCGCTCTATGAGCGCTCGATTGAGGACCCCGACGGGTTCTGGGGCGAGATGGGCCGGCGCATCGACTGGATCAAGCCCTACACACGCGTCAAGAACGCGACGTTCGGGCCTCCGGATGTCTCGATCAAGTGGTTCGAGGACGGCACGCTCAACGTTTCCGCCAACTGCATCGACCGGCATCTGGCCACGCGCGGTGATCAGGTCGCCATCATCTGGGAGGGCGACGATCCGGCCCGGCACGAGAAGATCACGTACAAGCAGCTGCACGAGCGCGTGTGCAAGTTCGCCAACGTCCTCAAAGCGAACGGCGTCGAGAAGGGCGATCGCGTCACGATCTACCTGCCGATGATCCCCGAGGCCGCCTATGCCATGCTCGCGTGCGCGCGCATCGGCGCGGTCCACTCGGTCGTGTTCGGCGGCTTCTCGCCTGAGAGCCTCGCCGGGCGCATTCACGACGCCGATTCCAGGTTCGTCATTACCTCCGACGAAGGCGTTCGCGGCGGCAAGACCATTCCCCTGAAGAAGAACACTGACGAGGCGCTGAGGAAGGCCGGCAAGGACGGCGAGAAAGTGCTGGTCGTGCGCCGGACCGGCAACCCGGTGCCGTGGGTCGAGGGTCGCGATATCTGGCTGCACGAGGCGCTCGATAAGGTCTCGGCCGACTGCCCGCCCGCGGAAATGAGCGCGGAGGATCCGCTGTTCATCCTCTACACGTCGGGCTCCACCGGACAACCCAAGGGCGTGCTGCACACCTCGGGCGGCTATCTCGTCTATGCCGCCCTCACGCATCAGTACGTGTTCGACTATCACGACGGCGACATCTACTGGTGCACCGCCGACGTCGGCTGGGTCACGGGCCACAGCTACATCGTCTACGGTCCGCTCGCCAACGGTGCGACCACGCTGATGTTCGAAGGCGTGCCCAACTATCCCACCTACGCGCGCTTCTGGGAGGTGGTCGACAAGTGGCAGGTCAACACCTTCTACACCGCGCCGACCGCCATACGGGCGCTGATCGCAGCCGGTGACGATTACGTGACGCGCACCAGCCGCGCTTCGCTGCGGCTCTTGGGCAGCGTCGGCGAGCCGATCAATGTCGAGGCCTGGGAGTGGTACTACCACGTGGTGGGCGGAGGACGCTGTCCCATCGTCGACACCTGGTGGCAGACCGAGACCGGCGGCATTCTCATCACGCCGCTGCCCGGCGCCATCGCGCTCAAGCCCGGCTCGGCCACGCGGCCGTTCTTCGGCGTCAAGCCGGCGCTCGTCGGTGAGAAGGGCCAGATCCTTGACGGCAAAGCGGAGGGCAACCTCGTCATTCTCGACAGCTGGCCCGGGCAGTCGCGAAGCGTGTTCGGCGATCACGAGCGCTTCGTGCAGACCTACTTCTCCGCCTACAAGGGCATGTACTTCACCGGCGACGGCTGCCGCCGCGACGAGGACGGCTACTACTGGATCACCGGACGCGTGGACGACGTGATCAACGTGTCCGGCCACCGCCTGGGAACGGCCGAGGTGGAAAGCGCGCTCGATTCCCATCCCAAGGTCGCGGAAACCGCCGTCGTGGGCTATCCGCACGACATCAAGGGCCAGGGCATCTACTGCTACGTCACGTTGAAAGCCGGCGAGACATGGAGCGACGAGATCAAGAAGGAGCTCATCGCCCACGTCCGGAAGGAGATCGGACCCATCGCCTCGCCCGATCTCATTCAATATGCCCCGGGTCTGCCCAAGACGCGCTCGGGCAAGATCATGCGCCGCATCCTGCGCAAGATCGCCGAGGACGAGTTCTCGAACCTGGGCGATACCTCGACGCTCGCCGATCCGGGTGTGGTCGACGATCTGATCAACAATCGGCAGAACCGCCGGGTTGAGTGAACATGCGTCACGCCCGCGCGTGACGCGGAATTCTCGCACCGAGACCATTACCACTCGCCCGTGAGGCGCGCGCAGGCCGTGCAATGACGGTCCGCGCGCAAACTACGCTCGGGATAAGGTTCCGTAGGCAAAGGTATAAGATTGCCTGATTGGACAGGAAAAAGTGGCAAGCGCAGTGTCGCGACTTCCCGATAAGGCTCCACATGAGAAGCCGCTGTCAGCGGCCGTGCCGGGCATCGGGCAAGGAGGAGACTATGGCTCATAGCAAGACTGGCCACGTTTGCGCAGGCCTTCTAACGGCGGCGCTCGCGTTGGTTGCAACAAACCAGGTTTACGCGCAGGAGGTCGAGCAAGCCACAAAGGCCGGAGCAATGAAGGCGCCTGCGGCCTCGGTCTCGCAGGAGCAGCTCAGCGCTGCCGCCAGCGATACCAGCAACTTCCTGCATACCAATGGCAACTACGATCAGACCCGGTACTTCCTGGGCGACCAGATCAACACCTCCAATGTCGGCGAGCTGCACCCCGCCTGGATCTTCCAGACGGAGGTGAAGGAGTCGATGGAGACGACGCCGATCGTCGTCAACGGCGTGATGTACGTGACGACCGCGTTCAATCACGTCTACGCGCTCAACGCCAAGACCGGCGAGCAGTACTGGCACTACAAGCACAAGATGGGTCCCATCACGACCTACTGCTGCGGCCCCAACAACCGCGGCGTCGCCGTCTACGGCGACAAGGTCTACATGGCCACGCTCGACGCCAAGCTTGTCGCACTCGACGCCAAGACCGGAAGCCTTCTGTGGGAGACCCAAATCGCCGATCCAGAGCTCGGCTACAGCGAGACGATGGCGCCGACCGCCGTTGACGGCAAGATCCTGATCGGCACCAACGGCGGCGAGTACGGCATCCGCGGCTTCGTGCGCGCTTATGATGCCGAGACCGGCAAGCTCGTGTGGAATTTCCACACGATCCCCGAGGACACAACCGGCGTGTGGGCGACGCATGACGCCACCGGCAAGGACATGCACCGCGACATCGCCGCCGAGAAGGCAGCCTTGGCGAAAATGGGCGACCCATACAAGACGTTGGGTGGCGGCGTGTGGCAGAACCCGGCGGTGGACCTCAAGACGAAGCGCATCTACTTCGTCGTCGGCAACCCTTCGCCCGACCTCGACGGCTCGATCCGTCCCGGCGACAACCTCTATACCGACTCGCTCGTCTCGATCGATCTGGAGACCGGCAAGTACGTCTGCCACTTCCAGTACATCGCCCACGACGTGTGGGATCTCGACGCCGTCAGCCCGCCGATCCTGGTCGACGTCAAGGACAAGGACGGCAACACGGTCCCGGGCGTGATCCATGCCGGCAAGACCGGCAACGTCTACGTCCACAACCGCGACGACTGCAGCCTGATCCGCTTCTCCGAGCCAATGGTGGATCAGACCGGCATGTGGACATTGCCGACTCCTGAGGGCGCGCCGATGCTGCCGGGCGCCAACGGCGGCGTGGAGTGGTCGGTGATGGCGGTCAACCCTGAGCTGGCCTTGACTTACGCCGTCAACCTGCACCAGCCCATGACCTATCACGTGGAGAACTCGCCCTATCCCGACGGCAAGCTGTGGCTGGGCGGCGCCTTCAAGGTGATCCCGGGCTCCGATCAGTTCGGCAACGTCACCGCCGTCGACTACAACACCGGCAAGATCAAGTGGCAGGTCAAGACGCCGCTGCCGATGATGGGCGGCGCGCTGACGACCGCCGGCGGTCTCATGTTCACCGGCGAGGGTGACGGATGGTTCCGCGCCTACGACGCTGAAAGCGGCAAGGTGCTGTGGTCGTTCTTTGCAGGCGCCGGCGTCAACGCGCCGCCGGCCTCCTACTCGGTCGACGGCAAGCAGTACATCGTGGTCGGCGCGGGCGGAAACACCCAGATCGACTTCAAGCGCGGCAACAACATCATCGCCTTTACGGTCGATTGATCGCCGCTCACCTGCTAGGTGAGGTGGAACTAAGAGCGAGGACGGGGCTTATGCTTGAGCCCCGTCCTTTTCGTGACGGGAGGATTGGGTTGGTTAACGTGGAGCTCGGCGCGATGGGACGGTTTCTTCTGGTGGCGGCGGCTATTGTCGTCGGCTCGGGTGCGCCCCTTGCCGCCGGCATCGAGGAGACCGCGCAGATCTGCACCGGCTGTCACGGCGAGAACGGGGTGCCGCAGGAGAAGTCGACGCCGATCATCTGGGGCCAGAACGAAGGCTATCTCTATCTGCAGCTGCGCGACTTCAAGAAGGGAACGCGCAAGAGCGAGCTGATGGGCCCGATCGTCGAGACGCTGTCTAAGGACGACATGAAGGCGCTGGCGGCCTACTTCACCAAAAAGCAGTGGCCCGACGTGCAGCAGCCCTCCGCTCCCAAGGAGGTCGCTGCGAAGGCCGTACCAACCATCGAGTCGATCGCCTGCAAGGGCTGCCATCTCGACCAGTTCCAGGGCGACGGCACCACCGCGCGCCTTGCCGGGCAGCAGCGCGACTACCTGCAAGACACCATGCTGGCCTTTCGCGATCGTACGCGCGGCAACAACCCCGGCATGTCGGATTTGATGAGCACGGCTTCCCCCGACGACCTCAAGGCGATCGCCCAATATCTCGCGGGCCTGCAGATCACCGGCGGTATCTACGGGCGGTGACGCTCACCTGACGGCAAGCTTCGCCTTGAGCCCCGCGTCGGAGACGAGATCGCCCGCCGTCTTGCCGTCATGATCGCGCAAGGCTTTGTCGGCGCCGCGCGCGAGCAGCAGGTCGACGGCCGTCGTATGGCCGAGGGCCGCCGCAATCATCAACGCGCTGCGCCCCCGGTTGTCGCGCTCGTCAAGGTGCGCGCCGCGATCGATCAGCAGCGTCATGAGCTCCTTGATGTCGCTGGTGCCCGCTTCAGCCGCGTGACCCGCAGCCCACATGAGCGCCGTCAGGTTGTTGCCATAGCGGGCGTTGACGTCGACGCCATGCTCAAGCAGCACGCGCACGACGCCGGTGAAGCCGCGGCCGCCGGCGTAGCAGATCGCGCCCTTGCCCGTCGCGTCGACCGCATTCGGGTCGGCGCCGTTGTCCAACAGCAGCCGCACCAGAGGCTCGTTGCCGAGGTAGGCGGCTGCCGCCACCGGAGGAAGGCCGCTGCGGCCGGGCGTGTTGACGTCGGCCCCGTGCGCGATCAGCAGCTTGACGATGGAGCGGTTGTCCGCCTCCGCGGCGAGAAAGAGCGGCGTGGAGCCGTCGAGGTTGCGCGCGCCGACCTCGGCGCCGTGCGCCAGAAACAGAGCGACCATCTCCTCGTGCCCGGCCTGTGCGGCGCGGCTCAAAGGTACGGAGCCGAAGCGGTCGCGCGCCTTGAGCGAGGCGCCGTCTGCGAGTAGCCGGCGCGCCAGCGCCAGGCAGTCTTTCCTTGCGGCGGCGAAGAGAGCGTTGTTGATCTCGATGGTGCTGGCGTCGGGCTTGATCTGCTCGTAGTGCTGCTCCTGCTCCTGGCAGACGCGCACATTCGCGACGGCCGCGGGGGAAAACGCCGAGGCAGCCACGGCGGCAGCGATCGCACCAGCAAGCGGGACACAGCGGCGGCGGTTCAAGGCGGGCTCCTCAGCACCAAGTGCATTTCAACCGATGCTCATGCTGGAACGGGCGCCGCCGGCGCGCAAGCCCCCGCTGCGCGCTGGAGCTGTCCTCCGTCACATGGCTACTCGCACTTGGTGAACACACCGCGGTCGAAGTGGAAATGGTTGCGGCTGCCGAATGTTGCGACGGCGAGCGGCTGCAGCTCGTACTTGACCCACAGGGCGAGTGCGGCCGCCAGCTCGCAGGTGATCTGCGCGGCGCCGAACTCGGCCCCGCCAACCGAGCTGATACTGACCGCGTTTGTCCAGCCGCACCCGTCGCGGATCTCGTCGGCCAGGCGTGGCGTCTTCGTCACCCCGTCACGGCGCGCGCACGGCTACTTGCTCTTTGCCTTGGGCGGGCAGAGGAAGATGGGGCTCTCATAGCGGAACGGGCGGAACGTGATGCCCGCAGTCGGCCGGCTCAGGAACGAGGTGTTGTCGACGCTCCACCAGCTCCCCGTTGCAATGCCGACATGGCGGTAGAGCACGCGGCGGTGCGACTGGGCGGGCGCATCCTTGCCCCGTCCGATGCGCGGCCGCTCGCCCGTCTCCTGCGAGTTCCAGGCGACGAGGCAGCCGGCCTGCTGCGTGCCCGACGGGCGCCAGCCCGCCTCGTAGGCCATGTCGTAGATGGCCTTGGCGTCGGCGCTTCTCCTGGCCCACTTGCAGCCGGCCTTCCTCAGGATGGCGTGGACCACGAGCGCGCAGGAATTGAAGCCCGGCATATCGTCGACGCGCGTTGCGTCCGTGTGGGTCCTCACCCCGTAGAGCAGGCCGTCGTTCTCCGCCTCGAATGCGTCCGGCGCCTGTTCGGCATAGTAGACGATGGCCTCGGGCGAGCAGTCGGCCTCCGGCGCGCTTGCCGAGGGGCCGGGATCGACCGCGCCGATCATGACCTGCGTTTGCGGGCGGTGCCAGCGCCCGTCGCCGGCGGCTGAGACGAACTCGCCCTTGTAGTTTGGCAGCGGCGACAAGTCCGCCCCTTGCTCGGGAGCCAGGCGATTGGCCCCTGCCTCATCGGGCCGCGTCCACGGATTGAGCTGCCGCGGCATCACGCCGAACCAGATCGCGGCGGCTGCAAGCAGAAGCACTGCAGCCACGGACAAAACGCTGGAGACGATCGGGCCGGGGTGCCGCATCGCTTTGTTCCTGTGGACGGTCGTGCGGCCACTATAGCGTGCTGTGCCTTCGCAGCACGCACGCATGTCCCGATCGGATCGAAATCCGCTGCAAGCGTGGCGGTGCCGTCACCCGTGGGATGCGCGGGCACGGCGTCTAGAAGTCGGACGTGATGCCGTCCTTCTCCCAGTCGCCGAAGCGCACGGGGTCAGGACCCTGCGGGCCGCCGATCTCCTTCTTTGGCGTCGGCTCCCTTTGCCGGGCCCGGCGCCGCGCTTCCGCCTCCTTGAGGGCGCGCTCGGCAGCAGCCGGCAGGGGGCGTTTTCTGGGCTCTGAATTCACTGCGAAAACCCGGTAAGGGGCTGGTTATTGGCGACGTTCTTTTCCATATAGCATGTCTGGTTTGAATGCGCGGGGGCCGTGGAGGCGCGACACTTATGAACTACGTGAAAACGGCGATGCTGCTCGCCTTGCTGACCGCCATCTTCGTGGCGCTCGGGGCGCTCGTCGGCGGGCAGACGGGCATGGTGATCGCCTTCGTCATCGCGCTCGCCATGAACGCGTTCAGCCTGTGGAACTCCGACAAGATGGTCCTGCGCATGTACGGCGCGCGCGAGGTCAACGAGGGTTCCGCGCCCGAGTACTACGGCATCGTGCGCGAGCTGGCGCAGCGTGCCGGCCTGCCGATGCCGCGCGTCTACATCATGGAGAGCGCCCAGCCCAACGCCTTCGCCACCGGCCGCAGCCCCTCGCACGCTGCCGTGTGCGCCTCGACCGGGTTGGTGCAGGCGCTGAGCCGCGACGAGCTTGCCGGCGTGATCGCGCACGAGCTTGCCCACATCAAGAACCACGACACCTTGATCATGACGGTCGCCGCCACCATCGGCGGTGCCATCTCCATGCTGGCTCAGTACATGCAGTTCGGGCTGCTGTTCGGCGGCAACCGCGACCGCGGCGGCCTCGGCATCATCGGCGCGCTGCTCGCGATCATCGTCGCGCCGCTCGCGGCGATGCTGGTGCAGATGGCGATCAGCCGCTCGCGCGAGTATTCGGCCGATCGCATGGGCGCTACGATCTGCGCCCACCCGATGTGGCTCGCCTCCGCACTCGCCAAGATCCAGGGCTTCGCCAAACGCATCCCCAACGAGACGGCCGAGAGCATTCCCGCAACCGCGCACATGTTCATCATCAATCCCTTGAGCGGGCGCGGTTTCGACAACTGGTTCTCCACCCATCCCAACACCGAGAACCGCATCGCCGAGCTTCAGGAGCTGGCGCGCGAAAGCGGACAGACGTCCGGGCCGCGCCAGTCGGCGGCCGGCGTCGATGCAGGTCTTGAAGGGACGTCGGGTCCGTGGGGATCGCCCGCCGAGCCGCGGCGCTCCCACGGCCCGTGGGGTTGATGCCGGTGGCGCCGGCCGGCATCGCCTCGCCACGCAAGAAAGCCGCCCGCGGCAAAGGCGGCAAGCCTGGGGCTCCGCTTCCTCCCGCGGGGCTGCCCGCGCGCATGGCGGCCGTTCGTCTCTTGAGCGCCGTCTTGCACGAGCGCCGCTCGCTCGATGAGGCGATCGCGCAGGAGTTTCACTCCGAAGCCTTGGCGCCGCGCGATCGCGCGCTAGCCCGTCTCATCGTCGCCACGGTGCTGCGCCGGCTGGGCGAGCTCGAAGCGATCCTTTCAGGCTTCTTGAAAAAGCCGTTGCCCGCGCGCCAGGGCAACGTCTGGCCGATACTGCTTTCGGGCGCGGCGCAGCTTCTCTTTCTCGCAACGCCGCCGCATGCCGCCGTCGGGCTTGCCGTCGAGCAGGCGCGCAAGGACCGCATAGCGCGGCGATACGACCGGCTCGTCAACGCGCTTCTGCGCCGGCTGGCGCGCGAGGGCACGAGCGTGCTCGAGGGACGCGACGGCATACGGCTCAATGTTCCCGACTGGCAGTTTGAGCGATGGTGCAAAGCCTACGGCGCGGCGGATGCGCGGCGCATCGCCGAAGCCTCGCTCTGCGAGGCGCCGCTCGATATCGCCGTCAAGGAACAACCCGAGGCCTGGGCGGAGCGCCTCGGCGGCATCGTGCTGCCGACGGGATCGGTGCGCCTGCAGAGCGGCGGGCGCATCGAGGATTTGCCCGGCTTCGCGGAAGGCGCCTGGTGGGTACAGGATGCGGCGGCGGCGCTGCCGGCGCGGCTGCTCGGCTCCGTTGAAGGCCTCAGCGTTGCCGACCTGTGCGCAGCGCCCGGCGGCAAGACGGCCGAGCTCGCCGCTGCGGGTGCCGTCGTCACGGCCGTCGATGTCTCGGCCGACCGCCTGGCGCGCCTGCGCTCCAACCTCGAAAGGCTCAAGCTGAAGGCGGAACTGGTTGAAGCCGACGCTGCGACCTGGGCTCCCGGCCGCACGTTCGACGCCGTGCTGCTCGATGCGCCCTGCACCGCCACCGGAACGATCCGCCGTCATCCCGACATCCTGCGCCTGAAGCGGCCGGGCGACGCCGATGCGCTCGCCGCTCTGCAGGCCCGCCTGCTCGACAACGCGGTGCGCCTCGTCAAACCGGGCGGGCTGATCGTCTACTGCACCTGCTCGCTGGAGCCTGTGGAGGGTGTTGAGCAGATCAACCGCCTGCTTGCGCGCGAGCCGCGTCTTGCGGGCGTCCCCATCGAGCCAGGAACGTGCGGCATCGCCCCCGACTGGCTCACGCCCGACGGCGATCTGCGCACCCTGCCCTTCCACCTGCCGCACGAGCGCAAGGAGCTGTCGGGATTGGACGGGTTCTACGCGGCGCGCCTCGTTCTGCGGGCTTGACAAAAACTGCGCACAGCTCGTCGCGGGCTTGCGCTTGTCTTCGTCTACGCGCAGGGGTACTCGGAGCTTCACGTTCCCGGGCGTAGGCGCCCGGCGCAGTCGAGCCGGACTTTGGTTTGGGAGGCCCGCCAATGTTTGACCTGACGCTCAAGGAGCGGCTGAAGATTGCCGCTCTGTCGGCTGAGCGTTCCAAACGCTCGGCCATTACCGGAGTGCTCGCCTCGAAGCTTCTCGGCTGGTCCCTCGCGCCGCCGCCGGCCGAGCAGCTCCTCATCATGCCGCAGGACCTGCGCACCACCGATCCGAGCTTCTGGCGCGAGATCGAGCACGGGCAGTTCGGCCTCGCCGGCAGCATGGCCTTTCTGCGCGGCCGCTCGCCGTTCGACATCGCGCCGCCGAATGTCGGCTGGGAGCGCGAGCTTCACGGCTTCGGGTGGCTGCGCAATCTCGATGCCGTGGCCGACGACGACGCGCGCGAGGCAGCGCGCCGTCTCACCACCGAATGGGCGGTTCGCTACGGTGCAGGCAGGGGTGTCGCGGCCGAGCCCGCGGTTGCCGCCCGCCGGCTGATCTCGTGGATCTCGCATGCGGATCTGCTCCTGGAAGGCTCCGACGAGGCGACGTACGAGTCGCTGACCTCCAGCCTCGGCCGTCAGCTTTCGGTACTTTCGGCGTCCTGGCGTGAATCGGTTGACGGCTACCCGCGACTGTTGGCGCTCATCGCGCTGACCTTCGCCGGTCTGTCGATCGCCGGCCACGAGCGCCAACTGCGCGACGTGGAGACGCTGCTGTCCGCCGAGCTCGACCGCCAGATCCTTGCCGACGGCGGCCACATGAGCCGCAACCCCTCGACGCTCATCGAGCTCGTGCTCGATCTTCTGCCTCTCAGCCAATGCTTCGTCGCGCGCACCCGCAAGCAACCCTCTGCGCTGCTTCCGGCCTTGGCGCGCATTATGCCGATGCTGCGGTTCCTGCGGTTGGGCGACGGCATGCTCGCCCGCTTCAACGGCATGGGCGTCCCCTCGGCGGCCGGGCTCGGCACGGTGCTCGCCTACGACGACGGCTCGGCGCCGGCGCTGAGCGAGGCGCGTGCCTCAGGCTACGCGCGGCTCGAGCGTGCACGTACCGTCGTCATCGTCGATGTCGGGACGCCGCCGCCGCTTGCCATGGCGGGAGAGGCGCAGGCCGGCTGCCTGTCCTTCGAGATGAGCGCGGGGCCGCGCCTGCTCTTCGTCAACGGCGGCATGCCCGGACCCGCAGGGTCCGACTGGTATCCGCTCGCGCGCGCCACCGCGAGCCACAATACACTGTGCCTTGCCGAGAAAGCCTCCTCCAGGCTGGTGATGCACCGCCGCCTGGAGGCGCTGGTCGGCGCACCGCCCATCCGCCATCCCGACCAGGTCGACTGGCACATGCAGGAGGCCGAGGGCGGCCTGGCGCTGGAGGCGAGCCACGACGGCTATCATCGCCGCTTCGGCCTCATTCACAGCCGCCGCCTCTTACTTTCCGACGACGGCTCGCGCATGGAAGGATGCGACCGGCTCGAAGGGCATCACGAGGCGGTCAGGTTGCGGACGGACCTCCCATTCGCCATCCATTTTCATCTGTGCCCTGATGTCGGCTGCCGTCTGGCGTCAAAGCCGAACACCGCCGAGATCGAGCTTGCCGACGGCCAGCGCTGGCAGTTGCATGCGGATGGCGCCACGCTTTCCATCGAGGAGAGCACGTTCTTTGCCAACAGCACCGGGCCGCGGCGCTCTCTGCAGGTCGTGCTGCGGGCGGCCACTTTCGGCGAGAGCGAGGTCAAATGGGTCGTCGAGCGCATCCCTGAGGAGCAGTCTGAATGAGCGGCGACAAGATGAAGGTTCGCCGGGCGCTGCTTTCCGTTTCGGACAAGACCGGGCTTGCCGCCTTCGCGCGCGCGCTGGCGCAGATGGGGGTGGAGCTCATCTCCACCGGCGGCACCGCTGCGGCGCTGCGTGACGACGGACTTGCCGTGAAGGACGTTTCCGAGCTGACCGGGTTTCCCGAGATGCTCGACGGGCGCGTGAAGACGCTGCACCCCAAGGTGCACGGCGGGCTGCTGGCGGTGCGCGGCAACGCCCAGCACGAGGCGCAAATTTCCGAGCACGCCATCGGCGCAATCGATCTTCTCGTCGTCAATCTCTATCCCTTCGAGGCGACGGTGGCGAAGGGTGCTGCCTTCGATGAGTGCGTGGAGAACATCGACATCGGCGGTCCGGCGCTCATCCGCGCCGCTGCCAAGAACCACGCCGGCGTGACGGTGGTCGTGGAGCCCGCCGACTATGCGCGCGTGCTGGAGGAGATGAAGGCCAACGACGGTGCGACGACGATTGCCACGCGCAAGCACCTCGCGGCCAAGGCCTTTGCGAGGACGGCTGCCTACGATGCCGCAATCAGCAACTGGTTTGCGGGCACGCTCGGGGAGCAGGCGCCGGAGTGGCGCGCGTTCGGCGGGCAGCGCGCGCAGGCCTTGCGCTACGGCGAGAACCCGCATCAGTCGGCGGCGTTTTACGTCTCGGGCGAGGCCCGCTACGGCGTGGCGACGGCAATCCAGCTTCAGGGCAAGGAGCTGTCCTACAACAATCTCAACGACACGGACGCCGCCTTCGAGCTGGTGGCGGAGCTGGGCATGGAAGCGCCTGCGGTTGCCATCATCAAGCACGCCAACCCGTGCGGCGCCGCGACCGCAGGCTCGCTGAAGGACGCCTACCTGAAGGCGCTGGCCTGCGACCCCGTCAGCGCATTCGGGGGAATCGTCGCGCTCAACCGCACGCTCGATGCCGCGGCGGCCGAGGAGATCGCCAAGATCTTCACCGAGGTGGTGATTGCGCCCGCCGTGGAGGATGGGGCCAAGGCGATTTTCGCGGCCAAGAAGAATTTGCGCCTGCTGACCACGGGCGGGCTGCCCGATCCGCGCGCACCCGGCGTGATGGTGCGGTCGCTCGCGGGCGGCCTGCTGGTGCAGTCGCGTGATGACGGTGTCGTCGGCGGCGAGGACTTCAAGGTCGTGACGAAGCGCGCGCCGACGCCCCAGGAACGCGGCGATCTTCTGTTCGCCTTCCAGGTCGCCAAGCACGTGAAGTCGAACGCCATCGTCTACGTCAAGGATGGCGCCACCGTCGGCATCGGCGCGGGTCAGATGAGCCGCGTCGACTCGGTGCGCATCGCGGCGTTGAAGGCGGCCGACGCCGCCAAGGCCATGGGCGCGGCGCAGCCGCTGACCATAGGCTCGGTGGTGGCCTCCGACGCTTTCTTCCCGTTCGCGGACGGCCTCATCGCGGCCGCCGAGGCAGGCGCGACGGCCGTCATTCAGCCCGGCGGCTCCATGCGCGACGAGGAAGTGATCGAGGCTGCGGACGCCAAAGGGCTTGCCATGGTCTTCACCGGCATGCGCCACTTCCGGCATTGACGCCATGGTGGGCAACGGCGCCGTCCGCCTGCGTCCCGCCACCCGGGCGGACTGGGACCTGATCCGCGGCTGGCTGGCACGTCCCGACATCCAGGAATGGTGGGGGCCCATCTCGGCGACGGAGGCCGAGGTCAACATGGCGCTCGGGTCTCAGCATGCGCTGTCGCGGATCGTTATGGCTGCCGGGCAGCCCGTCGGCTATGCGCATGCCGTCGATGCCACCCTGTGGGGCGACGACCTGCCCCAGGAGCTGGAGCCCGGCACCTGGGATCTCGACATTTTCATCGCCTCGGAGGAGCACCGCGGCAAGGGCGTGGGGCAGGCCGCGCTCGCCCTCTTGAAGGACGAGGTGTTCGCCTCGACGCTCGCCGTGGCCGTGTGCGTGTTCCCCTCGGTCAGAAACGAGCGTGCCGTGCGCGCCTACGAGAAGGCGGGATTTCACTGGAAACGCATCTGGAACGACCCGCACCAGGGGCCGTCCTGGTTCATGGTCGCCGAGCGACCCGGTTGCTCATAGTTGCGGCACGGAGGGCCTCAAGGACGCCAAGGCGGGGTGCGGCCAGGCAAATTATCGAGCCCGAACAGCGGCCGGGGCCACGCTTTTGCCATATGTCGTGCCGTAGTTGGCTTCGTTGTCCTTGACCGCCAAACGCTTTATGGTATGCGGCGGCGTCTACCGAGCCTGGGGGAGAACTATCGTGAACACAGCCATTAGGGCCGTCATCTTCATCATCATCCTGGCCGCGATCGTGGCCGGAATCATCTGGGTATACACGCCGCTTCCTGAGCAAGCGATGGAACCGGCACCCGTCACCGAAACCGCTCCGGCAACCGAGCCGGCGCCGGCGGCTGAGCCGCCTGCCGAGGAGCCTGCGGCCTCTGAGCCTGAAACGCCGGCAATGGAGCCGGATGGCTCCACGGAGCCGGCAGCTCCCGAGCCAACGCCTTAACGGCAACCGAAAGGGCCCCGGCTCTTCGCCGGGGCCCATTTCCGTTCCGAGCTTTCGCTATGCCTTGAGGTAGCGACGCTGCGATGCGCTCGCGCCTGCTAGGGTTTGCTCTCCGCATCGCCGGGCTCGTCAGGCTCCCTGCTCTTGTCCTGCGTCGCCTCTTTGGCGCGGTCCAGTACCGCGGCCGTGGCCTCCTTGGCCTTGTCCAGCACCTCGCGCGCAGCCGCCGCCGCCTTGTCGAGGATGCGTGTCGCCCTTGAGGCCTTGTCCATGGCCTCGTCGCTGGCATCCTTCCCGGTCTCGAGCGCCGTGCTCGTATGCTCCCTGGCGATTTCGATAGCCCGGACAACCGCGTCCTTTGCCGTGTCGATGGCGGAGTTGGTGGCATCCCGCGCTCTGTCGATGGCGTCATCGGCCGAGTGGGCGTGATCCTCGGCCGGCTCCTCGATCTCCTGCGGCGGAGGCGGCGGCTCCTCGGCCAGCGCCGAATGCGGCAAGAGCAGCGCTGCCGCCGCCACGATTGGTAAGACTTTCTTCATGACGAAAACCCTGTCGTTGCGTTCGACGTTGCGTCTCCAGACTTGGCTTTAGGCGCATCGCATTGGCTCCGCCTTGCGATGGGTCAAGCAAGCCCCGCTGTCAGCGGCACAGTGCGACGCCCGGACGTATCAGATGGGCATGGCGCCGCCCCCGCGCCAGAGCATGAGCGCGCGAGCCGGCAAACAATATTAAAGCGTGATCATCGCCCTAGTGCAGGCGCTTGGGCGAGCGCACGGGCAGCAGCAGGATCATTCCCGCCACGAGGAAGACCGTGATGGCCGACATGCCGATGCGCTGGCTCTCGCTCGCTGAGGTCAAGGTGGCGACGAGGAACGGCGCCATGAATGCCGTCACTTTGCCTGAGAAGGCAAAGAGCCCGAAGAACTGCGTCATCTTTTCAGGCGGGGCCAGCCGCGCCAGCAGCGAGCGGCTCGAGGCCTGCACCGGCGCCGAGACCACGCCGACCACCATGGCGAAGGCGAGGAACACCTGCTCGCCGATCGAGGAGAACGGAGCGGAGCCGGCCGCCTTGGGCGCCACCTCGATGACGTAGAACACGTGCGTTGGGTCGACGGACAGGATTCCGAACGCGCCTGCAAGCAGAGCGACAAGGGCCGACAGGATCACCGCCTTGGCGCTGAAGCGGTCGTCGAGAACGCCCCCGATCAGCGCGCCGAAGGCGCCGACGAGCGTCAGCACGATACCGAAGATGCCGAGCTCGAGCGCGCCCCAGCCGAACACGGCCGCACCGTAGATGCCGCCGAACGTGAAGATGGCGGTGAGCCCATCCGTATAGAGCATGCGGGCGCCGAGAAAGAGCAGCATGTCGCGATGGCCCGGCAGGGAGCGGATCGTGTCCCACAGCTCGGCCGTGAGCGAGCGGCCGTCGTCGGGACGCGGCTTGTGCGTGTCGGGCACGAACAGAAAGAACGGGATCATGAAGACCAGGTACCAGACCGCCGACAGCGGACCGACGATGCGCCCACCTTCGCCCTTGCTCGTGTCGAGCGGCAGCAGCGGCTCGAGCCCGAGCATCGTCGTGCCGCCGTGGTCGGGCACAAGAAATCCCGCAACGAGCAATAGGCTTACGAGCCCGCCGAAGTAGCCGCAGGCCCAGCCGGCGCCGGAGAGCCGGCCGAGCTCGCTGTGCGGCACCAGCCCCGGCATGATGGAATTGGTGAAAACCGCGGTGAACTCGGCGCTGGCGGTCGCGCACACGAACGCGAACAGCACCAGGTAGATGGTGTGCATGGGTGCAAGCGGCGTTGCGATCCACAGCGCCGCCATTGCCGCTGCGAGCACGACGGAGAGCAGGGCGATCCACGGCTTGCGCTGCCCGCGCCCGTCGGCGAACGCTCCCAGGAATGGACTGCCCACGGCGATGAGCACGCCGGCAGCCGCGGCGGCGTATCCCCACATGGCCTGCCCGCGGGGCCCGTCGCCCACGACCGTGGTGGCGAAGTAGGGCGCGAACAGAAAGGTCAGGATCAGCGTGTAGAACGGCTGCACCGACCAATCGAACAGCATCCACGACAGGCGCGCACCAAAAGGGGCCCGCATCACGGCGGCTGGAGCTGTCGCGGACGTGGTCAATGCGTTTCCCTCGGCGAGAAGCCCCCCGGCCCGCCCGGCATAGCACGAATTTTTGGCGCTGCACGTGCTCGCGCGGCGGCGCCGGCGGTTATTCCAGGACGATCAGGTGATCGGGCAACTCGTTGGCATTGCGCGCGCCGGGCGGGAAGTGCCGGGCAAGCTGCTCGCCCGCCGCACCAATCGCCGCGGTGAGACCGGCTGCCGCCTGGTCCTTGCCGAGGGCTGCGGTCAGATCGTCGACGATGTGCTGCCAGGCGCCCGGTGCAACGCGGGCGTCGATCTGCGCGTCGGCGAGTATTTCGACGTGGTGCTCGGCCGCCGAGACGAAGATCAGCACGCCAGTGTGCTCCGCCGTCGTGTGCAGGTTCTGCACGAGAAACTGCTCCACGGCGCGCTGGTGCGCATGGCGTCGCTTGATGTCGGCCGGCACCAGCGCGCTGCGCACGCGCAGCGGCAGAAGCAGCGCGGTGACGGCGAGGAAGGTGGCGAGCTGGATGAGGAAGATCCACTCGACGTTGAGCCGCGTCAGGAAGATCAAAGGCCAGGGCACGAGCAGGCTCAGGCAGGCTGCCACCAGGGGCGGCACGTAGAGATAGGCGTCGCTGCGGGCCGCGACCACGACCACGATCTCGCCCGACGTCTTGCGCTCGGCTTGGGCGATCGCGTCGGACACGCGCCGCTTCTCCTCAGGCGAGAACAGTTGCATTCCTTGAATCTCCCGCTCCGTCTTGTGCACCTGGCCCATCACCAGCTTCCCGACGAGCCGCCGCCGCCAAAGCCGCCGCCGCCGCCGGACCAGCCACCGCCATCTCCTCCGCCGCCGGACCAGCCGCCGCTCCATCCGCCCGAGCTTCCCGGAACCGCGGCCGCACCGCTGCGCCGGCGGCCGCCGGGCATGTTTTGGGCGTGGAGCGACGAGCGGACCACCGCCCAGATGACGAACAGCACGATGCCCAGCCAGAACAGGAACAGAATGATCTGCAACGCGTCGGGCTGCGAGGATCGCCGCGGGGCCTTGGCGCGGGCCTTGACCTCCTCCGCGTCGCCCAGCAGCACGGCCTTGATGTCGCGCACGCCGGCGCGGATGCCGCCGGCAAAGTCGCCGCTGCGGAAGGCGGGCAGGATCGCGTTGTCGATGATGAGCTTGGACATGGCGTCGGTCATCACCGGCTCCAGTCCGCGCCCGACCTCCATGCGCACCTTGCGATCCTTGGGCGCCACGATGAGCAGGACGCCGTTGTCCTTGTCCTTCTGGCCGATGCCCCAGGCGCGCCCGAGCCGATAGCCGAAGTCCTCGATCGTATAGCCCTGCAGCGAATTGAGGGTGACGACGACGAGCTGGTCGGTCGAAGCCGCCTCCAATGCCGCGAGCTCGCCTTCGATCGCGCTGCGCTCGCCCTGAGTAAGCAGCCCCGCCTCGTCGACCACGCGTCCGGTCAGCTTGGGGAACACCGGCTCGGCGATCACGGCGCCTGCGAGCAGCGCGACGAGCACCAGCCCGGCGGCGATGCGGCCGACGCTTTGCAGGCCCGGCCGGGACGGCGACGCGTACCGGAGCCATGACATGCTTGGTACCCTCCCAGAGCGCCGGCTACTTCTGGGTGCCGAAATCGACCTTGGGCGTCTCCATCTCGTCGGAGGCGACCTGGAACGTCGCCATCTCCTTGGAGGACGGGTAGAGGAACGCGCGCCACCAGCGACCAGGAATGGTGGTCAACTCCGTGTTGTAGACGCGCACGGCATCGATGTAGTCGCGCCGGGCAATGGCAATGCGGTTCTCGGTGCCTTCGATCTGGCTCTGCAGCAGCGCGAAGTTCTGGCCCGACTTGATGTCTGGGTAGCGCTCCACGACGGCGAGCAGCCGTCCGAGCGCGCCGCCGAGTTGGCTCTGCGCCTCTTGAAATCTCTGCATGGCCTCGGGGTTGGTGAGGATGTCGGCGGGAATCTGGGCCTGCATCTGCGTGGCCTTGGCCCGCGCCTCGACCACCTCGGTCAGCACCGTGCGCTCCTGCTGGGCGAAGCCCTTGACCGTCTCCACCAGGTTCGGGATGAGGTCGGCGCGACGCTTGTACTGGTTCAAAACCTCAGACCACGCCGCTTTGGCGCTCTGCTCGTAGGTGGGAATATTGTTGATGCCGCAACCTGCCAGCGCCAGGCAGAGCCAGGCGACGCCGAGGACGGCGGCGGGACGGGCAAGGCGAAGCGCGGACGCATGCAGCATGGGAAGGGCCTCCAAGAGGAGCGGGAGCATCTTCCCTATGGGCAGTTCTTGACGTGCGCAAGATGGGGGTGTCAAGCCCCGGTTTCGCCATCGTTTTATTGCCGTCAGAAGTCTGCGCTACTATGCTGCGCCTGCCCGCCGAAGCGGGGGGCGTTCCCATGGCTGCCATATTCCCGCGCCATTGGAGGTAGGTCGGCCACCTCGGGACCAAGGGTCATGAGCGGGCGTGCGGGGGAAGTCCGGACACCATGCGTAATTCAATTGCGATGATGAATACTAAGGGGGGCGTCGGTAAATCGACCCTGGTGCTCGCCCTTGCAGAGACGATTTCCAGCTATCACCGCAAGAACGTCCTGGTGATCGACTCCGATGCGCAGGCGAGCGTGTCGAGCATGCTGATGACGGTCTCCAATCTCTACAAGCTGCAGAGCGAAGGGGCGACCATCGTCGACTACCTGCACGGCACCGTGCTCAAGGGGCAGACGGCGGAGTGGCATAAGTTCATCGTGCGCAACGTCTCCGACGTGGACGACGCGCGCTCGGTGTTTCTGCTCCCGAGCGACATGCAGCTCACGCTGTTGGAACGCGAGGTCTCAAAGGAGAGCCTGCACGCGCGTCTGCGCACCGTCATCGGCGAATTGCTCAACGGCGTGCGCAAGGTCTTCGACGTGGTGCTGATCGATTGCCCGCCCGGACTTTCGGTGCTCACCGAGAGCTGGCTGCGCGAGGCCGACTTCCACGTTTCGCCGACCAAGGCCGACTACGTGTCGGTGTGCGGGCTCGAGGTGTTCCGGCGTTTCAAGGGTCTCAACCCGGAGATGGGCTTTGCCGAGAACCTGGGCGTGATCATCAACATGAAGGAGCCCAGCTCGGCGTCCGACGAGGAGTACCACCGCTGGCTCGAGAGCAACGTGGAGAACCGCTGCTTCTCGCAGGCGGTCCCGCGCATGTCGGCGCTGCAGGACGCAGCCAACTTCCACACGCAAAGCCGCAGCTATCTCGCCAAGTATCCGGGCCAGGCCGGAACGTCGATGCGCGCGCTGTCCGATGAGCTGCTGGCGCGCATGGAAAGCTCCGCGCAGCAGTCGCCCGTTCCAGCCAATCACGCCGCCGCCAGCGCCTGAGCGCCGCCAGCGCGCGCCGCTGATGCCGGTGCCTCGTTGCGAGGCCGGCTCACGCGCTCGATGCCTGGAAGATATTGGAGCGGGCGATGAGATTCGAACTCACGACCCTCACGTTGGCAACGTGATGCTCTACCCCTGAGCTACGCCCGCATCCTTGAGGTAAGACGCCGCGGAAATACGCGGCGCGGTCACGCCTTATGGCGCAAGTGCCCGTCCTTTGCAAGGCGCTCGCACAACCGTCTCGAGGCGCCCCGGAGGGCAGCCTCATGCGGTCCGGTGATCAGCCTTTCTCGCCCGTGCCCGCCTTGAAGTAGCTCTTGAGCTTGCAGCTTGAGAATCCGCCGTCGGAGAACACCTTCTTGATGTTCTTGAGGGCTTCTGAGCGGTTCTCGCCGACGGAAGCGGCGCAGCCCGTCGAAGGCTTGTCGCAGCACATGACGGCAAAGACGTGGTCCATGCCGTTGGTGCTGGCGGGCGTCTCGACGCAGGTCTTGGAGACCTGCTTGCAGGCAAGAGTGGCGAGCTGCTCGGCCTGGTCTCTGGTCGTTGCCCAGACCACGGTGGAAGAGTTCTCGAGGTTGGGAGCGATGGCCGCCCAACGCTCCTGCGCAAGCGCCGATCCGCAAAGGACGGATGCCGCGAGCATGGCAGCCAAGGGGGCGGCAAGGCGCGCAATGGGTCTAGCAGGCATTTCGGCTCCTATTCTCGGTTGGGCTGGACACTACCGCCGCCGCCGTCGGCCATCAAGCGGACGTGGCCCCGATACAACGCAGGCACTGTCCATGATTTGCATGGGTCGTCGGCTTGGCGGGCGCGGGGCGGCGGTTTAGGAATGGCCCGGTCTAAGGAAACGCGACTTTGATCTCTGAGCGCAACGCTCCGGAAACCATGCCCGCGACCCGCCAACAGCTACTCGACCGTCTGGCCGAGCTCGACATTGCCACGCACACCGTGGAGCACGAGCCGCTGTTTACCGTGGCCGACAGCAGCAGGCTCGAGCGCGAGCTGGCCGGTGCCCACACCAAGAACCTGTTCCTCAAGGACGATGCCGGCGCCCTGTTCCTCGTGGTGGCTTTGAGCTCCACGCGCGTCGATCTCAAGGCGCTGGCGCGCAAACTTGGCGCCGGCCGCTTCAGCTTCGGTAAGCCGGAGCTGCTAATGGAGGTGCTCGGCGTGCCGCCGGGCTCGGTGACGGCGTTCGCCGTCATCAACGATCCGGCCCGGCGCGTGCGCGTCGTGATCGACGCCGAATTGATGGCGTATGACAGCATAAATTGCCATCCGCTGGAAAATACTGCGACGACGAGCGTTGCGCGCGACGATCTTTTGCGGTTCATTCGCTCCTGTGGCCACGAACCGAGGATCGCCGTGCTCGGCGGGGCAATGGCGGCCGGCGAGAGCTCTTGAGGGCGTTTCCAACCTGGAGTTCCGATCGGCGGCGGTCTGCAAGGCTTGCAGTTCGCCACGCCAGCCACGATTTTCCGAGCATAGGCCCCGACCGCGCCCGAAAGGCGCGGCCCTCGGAGAGCGGAGCTGTTTGCTCCGCGCGATGTGCCGTTGGTTGGTCCGCGACGAAAGAAATTGGCCGTTTCGGGCCGCGAGGAGACGCAGATGGACTTTGGGGTGCTGAAGGGACCGGCCGGAGCCGCGACGGATCCTGAGCTGATCAAGAGCTCGACCACGGCGGGCTTCGCCAAGGATGTCCTCGAGGCCTCGCGCACGGTGCCCGTCCTCGTCGATTTCTGGGCCGCCTGGTGCGGCCCGTGCAAGCAGCTGACGCCGATTCTGGAGAAGGTGGTCAAGAGCTATGCCGGCAAGGTTCGCCTGGTGAAGATCAATGTCGATGAGCACCCGGGCATCGCCGGCCAGCTGCGCGTCCAGTCGTTGCCGACGGTCTATGCGTTCAGCGATGGCCGCCCGCTCGACGGGTTCATGGGGGCGCAGCCGGAAAGTGCCATCCGCGCCTTTGTCGACCGGCTCCTGGGCGAGGAGACCGAGCCCGACCTCGGCAGCGTGCTTGCGACCGCCGAGCAGGCGCTCGAGGAAGGGGACGTGCAGGCTGCTGCCGAGGTGTTCGCCGCGGTCCTGCAGGAGCACAAGCATAACGCGGTGGCGCTCGCCGGCCTGGCGAGCTGCTATCTGCAGACGGGTGACATTGCCCGGGCCGAGCAGATGATCGCCCTCGTTCCGCCCGACGAGAGCAATGTCGCGGCCGTGCAGCGGGTCAAGGCGGCGCTGGAGCTGGCGCGCAAGTCGGTGGAGCTGGACGACAGCGCCGCTCTGGAGGCGCGTCTTCAAGCCGATCCCGCAGATCATCAGACGCGCTTCGATCTTGCCGTGGCGCTCGCAGGGAGCGGGCGCAAAGCGGAGGCCGTGGAGCACCTCTTGCATATCGTGCAGCGCCAGCGCGGCTGGAACGACGAGGCCGCCCGCAAGCAGCTCGTACAGCTATTCGATGCGTGGGGGTTCAAAGACCCTGCAACGATCGACGGTCGCCGCCGTCTGTCGTCGCTGCTGTTCTCTTAAAGGGCTCACAAGCCGGGAAGGATGAAGGCCCCGTGTCATCGACCGACCGCTACCGGCGCCCAGCAGACCTTCCGCCGCGCATCCCCCTGTTCCCGTTGCGGGGCGCGATCCTGCTGCCGCGCGCGACGCTGCCGCTCAACGTGTTCGAGCCGCGCTACCTGGAGATGCTCGACGACGTGATGTCGGGCGATCGCCTGATCGGCATCGTTCAGCCCGCGTCGGGGACGGCTCAGGACGACGACGAGAGCCCGCTCGGCCATTCCATCGGCTTGCGCAATGTCGGGTGCGTCGGCCGCGTGACGAGCTATCAGGAGGTCGACCACGCGCGCGTCATCATTACGCTCACCGGCATCATGCGCTACGAGATCCTCGACGAGGCGGTCACAGAGCTGCCCTATCGCGTCGCCAGCGTCAGCTACGACCGCTTCGTCTCCGACCTGAACGAGGGCCTGGGAGAGGATCAGGTGGACCGCACCAACTTGCTGCGCGTCTTGCGCACCTACCTCGATGCCAACCGGCTGGAGGCCGACTGGGCGGCGATCCAGCGCGCTTCCAGCGAGTTTCTCATCAACGCGTTGTGCGTGATGTGCCCCTATGGGCCCGAGGAGAAGCAGGCCTTGCTGGAGGCGGAGGATCTGAAATGCCGTGCCGACGTGCTCGTGGCGCTCGCCGAGATGGAGATGGCCTCGAGCGGCGGCAGCGGCACGACCCTGCAATGAGACCGAAGGATCAGCGCTAAATGAACCAGGAACGCGCAGCCGGCAGCGAGCGGATCGATGCAAAAGTGCTCGAGATCCTGGTGTGTCCGCTGACCAAGACGACATTGCAGTACGATGCCGCCGCCCAGGAGCTGATCAGCCGCGCCGCCGGGCTCGCCTACCCCATCCGCAACGGCTTTCCGGTGATGACGGTGGAGGCCGCCCGCCCGCTCGATGAGCCCGCGCCGCCCGCCTCCGGCGCCTGAGCAGCCGGCCCGGCGTTAACCAATCCGCTTCAGCGTTTCGCAACGCCGACCGTGCTTGGGTCGCACGACCGGTATTCATTTGAGCGTTGCAGGTTGGCGCAGGCGTGAGCCAGGACACTACCAATTTGGCGGCCCCTCGCGAGGCGCCCCGGGCCGCTGAGGGTGGGCCCAAGCAGTCGCGAGCCGCGGCCGCCATTCGAGCCGTCAGGTCCGGAGTGCGCCGGCGGAAGGCTTTGCGATTCCCCGCAGGGCGCATGGGGGCCACCCCCGCGCGCCTGCTGCTGGCCGGCGCAATTCTTTGCCTGCTGATCGCAATGGTGCTCACGCGCGGGTCCCTTTCCGCCGTTGACGTCCTCGTTGCTGTCGGTGCCGCGCTCGGCCTGCTCTCCTTGCACCTCGCCCTGCCGAAGCGGGCAGCGGATGACGCCTCGTCCACGGCCAACGGCGCAAACGCGCGGCTCGAGCGGCGCATGGAGCAGCTGCGCGACCTGCAGTGGGAGCTGAGCGAGAACGAGCAGCGCTACCGTGCCCTGCTCGACGCTCAGGAGGACATGATCCTGCGCCGCGACGCCCGCGGATGCCTGACCTTCGTCAACAAGGCCTTTCTCGGCATGTTCGCCGTCAGGGCGGAGGACGTGCTCGGCAAGCCGTTCGAGATAGTGGGCAGCGGAACGGACGGGAGAACGCCGCTCAAGACGACGGATGAGATTCGTCATCAGCGCTTCGTGCAACTCCTCGATACGGCGGCCGGCCAGCGCTGGATCGAGTGGGAGGAGCAGCTGGTTCCCGCTGCCGACGGCGCCAGCCTCGAGGTGCAAAGCCTCGGACGCGATGTCACCGATCAGCGCAATGCGGAGGCACAGCTTGCGGAGGCACGTGACCAGGCGGAAACGGCGAATCGGGCCAAGTCGCGCTTTCTGGCCGCCATGAGCCACGAGATCCGCACGCCCATGAACGGCATTCTGGGCATGGCAAGCCTCCTGTTGGAGACGCCGCAAACACCCGAGCAACAGACCTATGTGCACGCCATCGATCAATCGGCGCGCACGCTGTTGGCGTTGATCGATGAGATCCTCGATTTCTCCAAGATCGAGGCCGGGAAGCTGGAGCTCAGCGAGGCGCCCTTTGCTTTGGAGAAGTGTGTTCAGGAGGCGGTCGAGCTGCTGGCGCCGCGCGCCCACGAAAAGGGCCTGGAGATGGCCTGGTGGGTCGACCCCCGGTTGCCGGCACACGTTTCCGGCGATGAAGCGCGCGTGCGCCAGATCCTGCTGAACTTGCTGTCGAATGCGGTGAAGTTCACCGACACGGGTGGCGTCAGCATCAACGCAGCCGTGAAAGACGCCGCAGATGCCCAGGCCGAGGGCCGGGTCGCGTTGGAGATCGTGGTGGAGGACACCGGCATCGGCATGTCGCGGGACGACATGCAGGGGCTCTTCGCCGAGTTCGAGCAGGCCGATGCCGCCGTTCGCCGAAGCGACGGGGGAACCGGTCTCGGGCTGGCCATCTCCATGCAGCTTGCGCGCGCCATGCACGGCGACATCCACGCCGTGAGCGCGCCGGGGGAGGGCTCGACCTTCACCGTCGTCCTCGCATTGGGCAAGGTGACGCCGTTTGCGGCGGAGGGAGGGGACGACAACGTGCTCGTCGAGACGGGACGCGTCCTGCTGGCATTCGACAGGCCGCTCGAGCGCAAGGCCCTCAAGCAGGCGCTCAGCAGCGCCAACGTGCCCACGGCGGAATCCGACTTTGCCACGGCCGAGATCGCCATCGAGGCTGCGGTCGGCGAGGGCGTGCCGTTCGACCGCATTGTCGTCGACAGCGAGCAAGGGGCCGCTGCCGCCGGACGTCTTCTGGCGAAGGCGCGCAACGTCAACGAGCACCACAAAGTGCGCGGCATCGTGCTCGTCAATGTGCTCGCGCGCGCACGCCTTTCCGATTTCCGCTCCGCCGGCTTTGACGCCTACCTTGTCCGCCCGGTCCGGCCGGCCTCGATGATGATGCAGCTGGGCCTGCACGCGCCTCGCGCGTTCGGTGATGCCGACCGTGCAAAGGACGGCGCCAAACCGATTTCGCACACGGGCGCGGGCGGCACGAAGCGCCGTGTGCTGCTGGCCGAGGACAACGATATCAACTCACTTCTGGCCAAGCGCGTTCTGGAGAAATGCGGTTGTGACTATGTCGCCGTGCCGAACGGCCGGGAAGCCGTGGCGGAGGTGCGCCGCACAATTGCCGGCGAGTCGCCGCCCTTCGACCTGATCCTTATGGATATTTTCATGCCGCAGCTCGATGGCATCGAGGCAGCGCGCACGATACGGCATCTCTATGCCGCCAACCCTGCATGCAGTGGCGGATCGCCGCCAATTGTGGCATTGACGGCAAGTGCGTTTGCCGAGGATAAGAAGCGCTACCTCGAGGCCGGCATGGACGACTACCTGGCAAAGCCGTTCGATAAGGCTGGTCTCGAAGGCGTACTGAGGCGCTGGTTCGGGGAGGCAGCGGGCGGCGACGCAGATGCCGCGGCCTAATGGCGCGGCGCCGGCCGCCGGGGCGGCCATCTAAAGTCTGTCATGGAATCGTGCTATCCGCCTATGGCCATTGAAAAAATGCGGGGCGTTTGCGCCGGTCCGCCGCAGCGGGCAAGGCGGTGCTGCTTCCGCGATAAGGGAGACGGAGCATGAGGTTTGCGGCGCGGCGCATGGCCAGCCGTTTGGCAGGCAGCCCCAAATGGCAGGCGGTTCCGCGTGGTCTGTTGGCATTGCGTGCCCTGCGAGACGGTCGCGGCGCCACGTTCCCCCTACGCAAGCCCGATAAGACTTACGGTAAGCTCGGCAACCTCGAGGTGCGGCTTGCGCGCAAGCGTCGCGAGATCCGTCTCGCGCAGCGTCTTCGCTATCAGGTCTTCTATGAGGAAATGTCGGCAATTCCCAGCTTGCGGGCCGAGCTGCGCCGCCGTGACGAGGACCCATACGATGCCGTTTGCGATCATCTCCTTGTCGTGGACAGCGCGGTCAACGGCGGTCCGGAGGTGTGGAGCGGTCTGAAGCGCCACAAGGTGGTCGGCACCTATCGGGTCCTGCGCCAGGAGATCGCCGAACGCACCTTGGGGTTCTATACCCAGAGCGAGTACGACATCGCGCCGCTCATCGCCGCGCGTTCACCTCGCTACCGGTTCATGGAGCTGGGACGCTCGTGCGTTCTGGAGCCCTACCGCAACAAGCGCACCGTCGAGCTTCTGTGGCATGGGCTGTGGACGTATGTGCGCGAGCACAAAATCGATGTGATGATCGGCTGCGCAAGCCTGCCCGGCACCGATCCCGATCAGCACGCAATGGCGCTCAGCTTCCTGCACCACAATGCGCTGGCTCCGCCCGAGTGGCGCTGCCGCGCGCATGACCGGCTCTATGTCCCGATGGATCGCCTGGCGCCGGAGAAGGTCGATGCGCGCAGCGCCCTGAAGGCCCTGCCGCCGCTCGTCAAGGGCTACCTCAGGCTTGGCGCCACCGTTGGCGACGGCGCCGTCATCGACCATCAGTTCGGCACCACCGACGTGCTGATCATCCTGCCGGTGGAGAAAATCGACCCGCGCTATTTCGAGCACTTCGGCATGCCCAGCGAGCTCAAGAGCCGTATTGCGACCGACGCTTGATCGCAAGCGCAGCGGCTAGGCGCTGTATCCCTGAATGAGCTCTTCTGCAGTCGGCGCCGCGGTGACGGCGGCCAGCCTCGCCTTGCATTGGTTCACGGCGCGCTTCACCCCCCGGGCCGGGACCGGCGGGCTGAAGTAGAAGCCCTGCGCCTCGTCGTAGCCGGCGGCGCGGACGGCGGCGAGGCTTGCGGCTGTCTCCACGCCCTCCGCGACAGAGCGCATGTTCAGCTCGCGCGCAAGATCGCCGACCGACTTGACGATGGCGACGCAGTCATGGTGCTCGGGGATGTCGCGCACGAAGCTGCGGTCGAGCTTGATCTTCTTGAACGGGAAGCTTCGCAGATAGTTCAGCGTCGCAAAGCACGTGCCGAAGTCGTCGAGGGTGATCATGACGCCGAGCGCATGCAGGGCCCTCAACACCTTCTGGGCGCGTGTCTGATCACGCATCAGAACCGTCTCTGTGATCTCCAGCTGGAGCCGATGCGGATCGAACTCCGTCTTCTTGAGCGCATCGGTGACGACCTCATAGACGTCGCAGCATTCAATCTGCACCGCCGAGAGATTGACCGAAACCTTGATCGAATCGGGCCACGACTTGGCGTCGGTGCACGCGCGCTCGAGCGCCCAGATGCCCATCTTGACGATCAGCCGGGTCTCCTCGGCGATGGGAATGAACTCCGAGGGCGGGATCAAGCCGCGGGTCGGGTGCTTCCAGCGCATGAGCGCCTCGAAACTCGAAACGCGCCCCTCGCGAAGATCGACGATGGGATGGTAGTGCAGGACCAGCTCCTCGCGCTCGACCGCCAGCAGCAGCTCGTCCTTGAGCGGGTTGGGCGCGGAATGACCGCCGGACGCCGCCGGCAGGTACATCGCGTGGCCGCCGCGTCCCTTGGACTTGGCCCGATAGAGTGCCGCATCGGCGCTGGCGAACAGCTGCTCGGGATCCTGGCCATGCACGGGCGCGAGCGCAACGCCGATGCTGGCATCGGCATGCAGGCGATGTCCGAGGATGTCATAGGGCTGCCGGATGCTTTGCAGAATGCGGTGCGATAGCTGATCGGCCCGCTCCTCGCGATCGACGCCGACTTGCAGCACGGCGAACTCGTCGCCGCCCAAGCGGCCCACGACGTCGCCTGCCCGCAGGCAGCTCTTCAGGCGGCCGGCAACGGACTTGAGAAGGCTGTCGCCCACCAAGTGGCCGTGGTTGTCGTTGATCTGCTTGAAGTAATCGAGGTCGATCCAATGCAGCGCAAAGCCCTGCCGCGGATCGTAGGACTCGAACTGGTGCTCCAGGTGCTCGCGGAAGTGAAAACGATTGGCGATCTCGGTCAATGTATCGTGCCGCGCCAGCCACTCGATCTTTTCGTCCGACTGGCGCTGGGCCGTGATGTCCTCCTGCATGTCGACCCATCCGCCGTTTGCCAGCGAGTGATAGGTGACGCGAATGATCCTGCCATCGTCCAGGCTCTGGATGTTCTCCTGCTCTCCGCCTTGCGCCAGCCTGGAGATGTGCTCCTTGATCCACGCCGCGATGCCGCCGGCAGATGCGGTGGTGCCGGTCGTCCGCCGCAAGTGATAGCTCAAGATGTCGGCAAACGCCGTGCCCGGCTGCGTGAGCTCCTCGGGCAGCCGGTAGATGCTGGCATAGGCCTTGTTGCAAACGACGAGGCGCTGCTCGGCATCGAACATGGACAGTCCGCGCCCCATGTGGTCGAGCGCGGCCTCGAAGCACGCGTTGAGCTGCTCCAGCTGTTGATTGCGCTGCAAGGCGGCGACGAGCTGCTGCTCGGCACCATGCGGGTGTGCGACGGCGGCCGGGCCAGAGGCGCTATGCGGATCCGGCGCCATCTCGTGTTTGCGGAGGCCAAGCCTTAGAGCGCTTTGACTCACGAGGGATTTTCCCAAATTGCGACCCGTCGGAGCCAGACTTTAGACAGGGTTTGTCTCCACATTGCTAATAGTACATATATCAATTTGAAACATTTGGTCAGCGGTGGGCACAAACCAGCAGGTCTAAGTCCTGTGCGACCGCCGGGCGGCCGAGCAGCGACGCGGTGTACAAATCCTTAACGCCTAGGATCACCGCGTGGCACTCCGTCGCGCCAACATTTCGCTTGCAGCTTCGCTTGCAGGAACGTCAGGCCGTCTCGCCTTGCAGTGCGTGCTCGTTCGGGCAGTCGTGCCGAATGACGCTGTAGCTCCACGAGCCCGAGCCCGGCAGCAGCTGCGCCGGCCAGATATAGCGCGCCCAATCGGCCTCGAAGTCGGGATGATAGAGACCCTCGTTGGTCGGGAACCAGGCTTGCGCCTTTCCCGTGCGCAGCAACTGGAGCATGTCGGGCGGCGCGCTGTGGCTTTCCGCGATCTGGCACTGACTCTTCGTGGTGTCGACGTCGGAGATCATCAGGAACGATTCGTTCCCGTCGGCATCAAGCATCATCACGCCCGGCGGCGACGCGCAGACGTAGTGCTCCACGACGTTGTTGGCCTCCGAGATCTCATTGAACAGCCTGATGAAGCTGGGATCGGAGATGAAGCACGGCTTCTGCAGCGCCAATGCGCAGCGGATCGGATCGGAGATATCGGCGAAGTATGCCTCCTGCAGACGATCGATCTCTTTGCGAAGCGAGACGGAGACATTGGAATCCTGCTTCTGCAGAAAACAGTCGATCACGCCTTCGTTGAACGCGGATATCGCCGTTTCGAGCCCGGCCTTGCCGGTAAGCAGGATCGTCTTGACGGGCAGATCCTTTATGGCGCGGCAGAACTGGACGCCCGTCATCTTGGGCATGTCGTAGTCCACCACGGCAAGTGAGATTCGCTGGTGACGCGACTGGTCGTCGACCATGGAGCGCAACTCGGAAAGCTGAAGACGCAGCAGGCGATCGCCGTGGCGTCCTTCCGAGCCGAGGTCCATATCCGTGCAGTCTTTGAAGTAGCGGCCGAAGTCGGGATGCTGAGATTCCTGCGAGCGCAGATGCTCCAGCGCGGCGTCGGGGCGCGTGAACGTCTGGCACGACAGCTCGTCGCTGAACTGGAAGTCGAGACTTTCTAGAAAAAGCGGATCATCGTCCAGAACGAGAATAGAGGTCGGATGGTAGAACGGGATCATGTTTTGCGGCGCCTCTACGTCTTAAGACACGTTCCGTAAGGGCTTTTGTACTACAGCTTCGTATCGGATCCGGTACGCTCACTGATAAAAGTTTAAATGTTGCAATTGTCGGAACGTTCGCCGATCAGGTCGACGCGCACCGTAACTGCGGGAGCGTCGGCGACGCATCAGGCCTTCGCGCTTACCCGCTGGCTGCAGGACTGCGCCCGCCGCTACGTGGAATACCACGCGCACGCGGAGCGGAAGATTCGCGCCGCTGCGTTGATTGGCGTGATTGGCTTTCCGGCCTTTTACTTTGTTTGGGGCTACGCCCTGCCGCAACCATACGAGAGCGTCCTGTTGCGGGGCATCGGCATGGGGCTGTGTGCGCTGATCGCCGCCGCCAATTGGTGGCCGGCGCGCGCGCGCAGATACCTGGTTGCCTTCTCCTATTTCAGCTTCCTGTACTGCCTGCCGTTCTTCTTCACGCTGATGTTGTTGCTCAACCACAGCAATGCAGCCTGGCAAATGTCGACCTTGGCGGCGCTCATCTACGTCGTGCTGCTTTATGATCTGGTCAACGCCATCATCGTGCTCATCATCGGATCGGCGGCAGCCGTCGGCGTTTACCTCCTGACGACGCACGGAGCGCCCATCCCGGAGGGATACTGGACGACCCTGCCGATCCTGGTGTTCGCGCTCACCGGCTTCCTCGGCCTCGCTTACGGCGACAACCTGATCGCGCGCGAGAAGCTCAAGGCGGCAGCCTCGTTGGCGAGCCAAGTCGCGCACGAGTGCCGCACGCCGCTTACGGGCATTCGCTTCGAGGCGGACGGCTGCGAGCGGCTGCTGTCGCGCCTGCCCGTCTCCTCAGAGCGCGACAAGCTGATGGCCTCCCACCGGCGGGTGCGCCAGCACATCACCTCGGCCAATTCGGTGATCGACCTGCTCTTGAGCAACGTGGCTCAGCATCATCGCGCCGCGACCATCACCGAGCGCCACCAAATGAGCCAGATCGTCGCAATGGCCCTCGACCGCTATCACTTCAAGCGGCACCAGCGCGATCTTATCCGCGTGAGCCTGGAGGAGGACTTCGAGTTCAGAGGGTCCGACCTGTTGATGACCCACGTGCTCTTCAACCTCATGAAGAATGGCCTGCGGGCCATCGAGGCGCGTGGCGGTGACAACAACAGCCTCAGCATCGACCTGGAGCGAGGCACCGAAACGAACAGGCTCATCGTCTCCGATACGGGCGAGGGCATCCCGCCCGATATTCTCAGCTACGTGTTCATCCCGTTCGTATCGGCCCAGAGGCCCGGCGTCGGCACGGGCCTCGGGCTTTCATTTTGTCGGATGATTGTCGAGGGATGCGGCGGGACGATCTCGTGCCGATCCGAGGTAGGAGTCGGCACCACCTTCGTTGTCGAGCTGCCAGTCCTGGCGCCGGTCGTCGACGAGGCGGCCGCCGTCTAGCAGCGGGCGCAGTGGCTCGGCATGGCGGCTTTCGGCGTTCTTGGCGAGGTCGCTTGCCTTGCGCCGCGTCGAGCGCCATTCGGCCATGCCGACCTCTTCGCGAATTTCGCCGCAGACCTCGATGATGCGGTCCAACTCGCGCCGGCCCAGGCCGCAGTTGAGCGTGAAGCGGATGAGGCACCTCTTCTCCGGCGTGGCCGGCGGGAAGAAGATCGCACCGAATACGCCGCGGGACTCCAGTGCGTCGCGCAGTGTTGTGGTCTGGCGGATGTCACCGGCTTCGAGCGCGATGATCTGCGACTTGGAGGCCTCGACGTTGTAGCCCAGCTTGTCGAGGCCCTGCCGCAGGTAGGCATGGTTGGCGTGCAGATTGGTCCGGCGCCATTCCTCGTTCTCGAGAATGTCGAGCACGGCGTCGTAACCCGCAACCTCGTGCTGCATCACCGACGTGGAGAAGATTGCGGGCAGCGACTCGTAGCGGAAGTATTCCGCGTTGTGCTGCGAGCAAACGATGATGCCGCCCCTGCTGGCAACCGCCTTGGACAGGCCGACCGTGCGGAAGTGCACGCGGTCGCAGAGCCCGGCCGCAGCCACGAGGCCGGCGCCCTTTGGTCCTTGCGCTCCGAAAGAATGGGTCTCGTCGACGATGAGCGCCGCGCCGTGGTGCTCGCACACCTCGACGAACTCCTTGAGCGGGGCGATGTCACCGTCCGTGCTGTAGAGCGCGTCGACGGCGACGAGGCCCGGACCGTGCGTTTGCAGCATGCGGTCGAGGGAATGGGGATCGTTGTGGCGGAAGAGGGCCGGTTTTGCCCCCGCGCTGACCACACCTTCGTGCAGCGAGATGTGCGCCTTCATGTCGAGGAAGACGGGGCTCCCCCGCTTAGCGAAGGACTGCAGCAGCCCGAGGTTTGCCGTGTAGCCCGAGGAGCAGAGAACCGCGTCCTCCGCCATCATGAGCGCGGCGACGCGCTGCTCGAAATCGCGAATGATGTCGCGCTCGTGGTGAATCCAGACGCGCGATACGGCATCGCCGTGGCCGCCGGCCCGCAGTGCCGCGATCTCGCTCTCAATGACGTGTGGATGTCCGGCAAGACACAGGTAGTCATTGCTGCGGACTTTGATGTCGCCCGGCCGCGGAGAACGCCCCTGCAGCGGGTGGCGACCCTGCCAAAGCTCTATCTTGCGACGCACATAGTAATCGTTGGAACGTTCACGGATAAAACCCGGGTCTGGTGGCGCGACAACTTCGTTCTTGCGGTCGACAAACCGCCTATCAGCAACTCGAAACTGCACTGCAACCCCCGCTTAGTTAAGGAGATCTTAATTGCCCGAAAAAAGGGTTAACTGCAAACTAATTGATGCACCATGCAGATGAATTAACTAATAAATCACCCTTGGTTCCACTTGTACTTACACCACCTTTGGTCGGCTGGACCAAGCTGGAGCTATCGTTAACCTTTCATTTACAGATATGACATTTCCGCGACGCTGCACGGGGATGCGACAAGATGCTTAGGGAGTACGCGCGGGGACCGGGCAGCAGCCCCGTTCACATCGGATCTCGCGCTGTGAGGTAGGAGGCGCGCAGATGCCTCCGGCGCGGTCGGCCGCAACGAGGGGCCGACGCCGCAGGCGCTTCAGGGCGGCCATTCCGGTGCCGGCGGCCGGTCCAAAAGGGCGCGCGTCAGTGACCGGCGCCGTAGGCGGCGATGGCGGCCATGTTGACGATGTCGGAGTCGATGGCGCCGAACGGGCAAATCTGCACCGAATGGGAGAGCCCGACCAGGATCGGCCCGATGATGGTTGCTCCGCCGAGCTCCTTGAGCATCTTGGTCGAGATCGAGGCAGAGTGGAACGCCGGCATGATGAGCACGTTGGCCGTATCGCTCAGGCGGCAAAACGGATAGTGGCGCATCAGATCGCGATTGAGCGCCACGTCGGCGGCCATGTCGCCGTCGTACTCGAAATCGACCTGGCGGCGGTCCAGGATCTCGGCTGCCTCGCTCATTTGGTCGGACCGCTCGCCGCGCGGCTGGCCGAACGTGGAATAGGCGAGCAGCGCCACGCGCGGCTCGATGCCGAAATTGCGCGCCGCCCGCGCGGCCTCCACGGCGATGTCGGCCAGCTGCTCGGCCGTCGGCATGTCATGCACGCTGGTGTCGGCGACGAGGACGGCGCGGCCGCGCAGAAGGGCGAGCGATACGCCGATCACGTTGCGGCCGGCCTCCGCATCCAAGACGCGATGCACGTCCTGGAAGACGCTGGTCCAGTTGCGCGTGACGCCCGAGACCATCGCGTCGGCGTATCCATGCACGACCATCAAGGCCGCAAACACGTTGCGCTCGTTGGCGACAAGGCGGTGGCAATCGCGCTTCAAGTAGCCGCGCCGTTGCAGGCGGGCGAAAAGATAGTCGGTGAACTCCTCCACGAAGGGCGCCTTGCGCGTGTCGATCAGCTCGTACTCGGGCCGCAGCACCATGCCGAGCTCCCTGAATTGCTCGCGCACGACCTCGCCGGTGCCTATGAGGATCGGCTGGCCGAAGCCTTGCGTGAAGTAGGCGTGGGCCGCGCGGATGACGGCAGGCTCCTCGCCCTCGGCGAATACGACGCGCTTGGGGTCGGAGCGCACGGCGCCGAAAGTCGATTGCAGCCACCCCGCCATGGGATCGAGCCGTCCCTCGAGCCGGGCCGTATAGGCCTCCATGTCGACGACCGGCTTCCTTGCAACGCCCGAATCCATGGCCGCCTTGGCCACGGCCGCAGGGATGTTGACGATGAGGCGGGGGTCGAAGGGGGCGGGGATGATGTACTCTGGTCCGAAGGTCGCTCGCCGGCCGTGAAAGGCGGCGGCGACCTGGTCGGGAACCTCGGCCCGCGCCAGCTCGGCCAGGGCTTCGGCCGCTGCAATCTTCATGGCGTCGTTGATGGTCGACGCCTGCACGTCGAGCGCGCCGCGGAAGATAAAGGGAAAGCCCAGCACGTTGTTGATCTGGTTGGGATAGTCGGATCGGCCCGTCGCCATGATGGCGTCGTCGCGCACGGCGAGCACGTCCTCCGGCGTGATCTCGGGATCGGGGTTGGCCATGGCGAAGATGATCGGCTTGGGAGCCATGGAGGCCACCATCTCCTGCGTGACCGCGCCCTTCACCGACAAGCCGAAAAAGGCATCCGCCCCGTCGAGCGCCTCGGCCAGGGTGCGCGCCTTGGTCTTGGCGGCATGGGCCGACTTCCACTGGTTCATGCCTTCCTTGCGACCCTGGTAGATCACACCCTTGGTGTCGCACAGCATGACGTTGGCCTTCGGCATGCCCATCGCCAGCATCAGCTCCAGGCAGGCGATGCCGGCCGCGCCCGCACCGTTCACCACCAGGCGGCAGCTCTTGATGTCGCGCCCCGTCAGCTCCATCGCATTGAGGAGGCCGGCGGCGGCGATGATCGCGGTTCCGTGCTGATCGTCGTGGAAAACCGGGATGTCGAGCAGCTCCTTGAGCTTCTGCTCGATGATGAAGCAGTCGGGCGCCTTGATGTCCTCCAGGTTGATGCCGCCGAAGGAGGGTGAGAGGTAGCGCACACAGTTGATGAAGGCGTCGACGTCCTCGGTGTCGACCAGGAGATCCATGGCGTCGATGTCGGCAAAGCGCTTGAACAGCGCGCCCTTGCCTTCCATCACCGGCTTGGAGGCGAGCGCACCCAGATTGCCCAGCCCCAGGATGGCCGTGCCGTTCGAGACCACCGCGACGAGATTGCCCTTGTTGGTATAGTCGTAGGCACATGCAGGGTCGTCCGCGATCGCGTGCACGGGTACGGCGACGCCAGGTGAATAGGCAAGCGACAGATCCCTCTGGGTCGCGAGCGGCTTGGTCGGCGTGATCTCGAGCTTTCCGGGTTTGCCCTGGGCGTGGAACTGGAGGGCTTCCTGCTCGGTAAAGCGGGCGCGGGTGGCCTTGGAGCTTTTGTTGCCTGTCATTTTGGATGGCTGTCTAAGGGGTTGCGGACGGGGCACGATAGGTCGGCGGGACGCGCGAAACAATCGGACAACGATTAATAGGGCCTGGATTGGCTCCAGGTGCTTACGGCGGGCGGGCGGCGGCTATCGCCCGTGGGCAGGCCTCGCTATCTTGGCGGGTCGCCACTGACGGGGATTTGGATTGGGACAAACGGGGGCCATGGCGGCCAAACGGACGAGAGCGAAAGGACAGCCGGCACCGGCTCGCGCCGCGCCCGAGAAGGCCGGCACGGGCCAGGCGCAGCCCGCGGCAACCGCCGAGGCCAGCCCCTCCATGGCCCAGTTTCTGGAGATAAAGGCCGCCAATCCCGACAGCCTGCTCTGGTATCGCATGGGCGATTTCTACGAGCTGTTCTTCGACGACGCGGTCGTTGCCTCCGCGGCGCTGTCTATCGTGCTCACCAAGCGCGGCAAGCACCTGGGAGAGGACATCCCCATGTGCGGCGTGCCGATCCACCGTGCCGACGAGTATCTGCAACGCTTGATCCGGCTCGGCTACCGGGTTGCCGTCGCCGAGCAGCTCGAGGACCCAGCGGATGCGCGCAAGCGCGGCTCCAAGGCCGTCGTGCACCGCGACGTGGTGCGTCTCGTTACGCCGGGCACGCTGACCGAGGAGGCATTGCTCGATGCCAGATCGCGCAACTATCTGACGGCGTTGTTCCGCGCCGGCGGTCCCCATCCGGGCGGCATCATCGCGGCCGGTGCAACGGTCGCGCTTGCCTCCGTCGATATCTCGACGGGCGAGTTCGAGGTGGGAGAGGTCAACGGCGCCGACCTGCCCGGCGAGCTGGTGCGGCTGTCGCCCAGCGAGGTGATCCTCGTCGATGCCCTGCTCGCCGACGACAGTCTCAAGCGCTGGATCGAGCTCGCCGGCGCGGCTTCGACCCCGGTGCCGTCGGCCTATTTCGACAGCCTGGCCGGAGAGGCCAACCTCAAGGCCCAGCTCAAGGTGGCAGAGCTGGCCGGATTTGGCAGCTACTCGCGCCCCGAGCTTGCCGCGGCGGGAGCAGTGCTCAAGTACGTGGAGCTTACGCAAATGGGTGCCAGGCCCGTGCTGCGTCCGCCCAAGAAGTCGGGCTCAGATACCGTGCTGCTGATCGACGCGGCGAGTCGCGCGAGCCTGGAGCTGATGCGCGCCACCTCGGGCGACAAGCAGGGCAGCCTGCTCTCGGCCATCGACCGGACCGTGACCGGCGCCGGCGCGCGCGAGCTGGCTGCGCGCCTTGCAAGCCCCCTGCGCGATTCCAAGCGGATCGACGACCGCCTCGATGCCATCGGCTTTCTAATCGACGAGGAGACGCTGCGCGGCGACCTGCGCGATTGTCTCAAGTCGGCGCCCGACATTGCGCGGGCCCGCTCGCGACTAGCGTTCGGGCGGGGATCGCCGCGCGATCTCGCGGCCGTGCGCGATGGCCTGGGCGTTGCCCGCCGCTGTGCGCAGCTGTTGTCGACGGAAGGCGAGAGCATGGGGCTGCCTATCGAGCTGGGACGCATCGCCGGACAGCTGCGGGCGGCCGGCGAAGGTCTGCAGCAAGCTCTCGATGCGGCGCTGGTCGAAGATCCCCCGCATCTTCGCCGCGACGGCGGCTTCGTGCGCGCGGGCTACAGGGCGGAACTCGACGCAGCGCGTCGGCTGAAGGAGGACAGTCGCGGCGTGATGGCCGGTCTTGAGGCCCAGTACGTCGCGCGCACGGGCGTCAAGTCGCTGAAAGTGCGCCATAACAACATCCTCGGGTTTTTCATCGAGGTGACGCAGCTCAACGCCAAACCGCTGCTCGAGGCGCCGCTTGCCGATGAGTTCCGCCACCGGCAGACCATGGCCAATGCGGTGCGCTTCACCACGCCCGAGCTCGTCGAGACCGAGGGGCGCATCGCCTCGGCGACCGAGCGGGCCTTGAGCCTGGAGCAGGAGGTGTTCGCCGAGCTGGCCCAGCAGGTGCAGGAGGCCGAGCACGGTCTGGGCGAGGTCGCGGCGGCCCTTGCCGAGCTCGATGCGACCGCGGGTCTTGCCGAGCTTGCCCGCGCGGAAGGCTACGCGCGCCCCCGCGTCGACGACAGCCAGGCCTTCGAGATTCGCGGCGGGCGCCATCCCGTCGTCGAGCAGGCGCTGAAAGCGGCCAAGGCCGGCCCCTTCATCGACAACGACTGCGTTCTGGGCCGTGCCGAGGTGGCGCCTGCCCCCGGCTTCGACGAGACGGCTGAGGGCCGCATCTGGCTGGTGACCGGGCCCAACATGGCCGGCAAGTCGACATTTCTGCGCCAGAACGCGCTGATTGCCGTCATGGCGCAGATGGGCTCGTACGTGCCGGCGCGGTCGGTGACCATCGGCGCCGTCGACCGCTTGTTCAGCCGCGTCGGCGCCTCCGACGACTTGGCGCGCGGGCGCTCGACCTTCATGGTCGAGATGGTGGAGACCGCTGCCATCCTCAATCAGGCGAGCGCGCGCTCCCTCGTCATCCTCGATGAGATCGGCCGCGGCACCGCGACCTTCGACGGGCTGTCGATCGCCTGGGCGACGGTGGAGTACCTGCACGACGTGCTGCAGGCGCGGGTGCTGTTTGCCACGCACTATCACGAGATGACGGCGCTCGCCCGCCGTCTCGACGGCGTCGCCAACGTGACCATGGACGTGCGCGAGTGGCACGACGAGATCGTGTTCCTGCACAAGGTGAAGCCGGGAGCTGCCGACCGCTCCTACGGGATCCAGGTTGCAAAGCTTGCAGGCCTTCCCGGCCACGTCGTCGGGCGCGCGCGCGAGGTCCTGGCGCTGCTTGAGCGCTCCGAGGGCAAGAAGGCCGCAAGCAACGATGCGCTCGACGAGCTGCCGTTGTTCGCCCAAAGCCGCGAGATGGAGCAGCCGGCGGGGCCCTCGCTCGTGGAGGTGGCCGTGGACGAGATCAATCCCGACGAAATGAGCCCGCGTGCGGCGCTCGAAGCGGTCTATCGCCTCAAGTCGCTGCGCCGCACACCACCCAAATCGGAACGCTAATTTAGGGCGCCGCGGCTAGGCTGCGGCCAAAGCTGGCATACATTCACTGCGACATGGAAAAAGCCGTCAACAAAGCCGCCCCTTACTTCGACCCGCGCGAGCTGCGCGAGGAGCTGAGCGAGACGTTCCGCGCCCACGGCGATGCCGCACATGCACGCGATGCCGTCCTGCAACGCCTGAAGTCGCTGGTGGCCGACGCGCGCGCCGCGGCACGCAGCGGTCTGGAGGCCGACGGCCAGGGGCGGCGTTGCGCGGCCGGCTTGTCGCGGTTTCAGGACGAGCTCATTCGCGTTCTCTACGACTACACGGTGAGCCACGTTTACAGGGCGACCAATCCCTCCGATGCCGAGCGCATGTCCATTGTCGCCACCGGCGGCTATGGGCGCGGCCTGCTGGCACCGGAGTCCGATATCGATCTGCTGTTCTTGCTGCCCTACAAGCAGACGCCGTGGGGAGAGAGCGTCGCCGAGTACATGCTCTACATGCTGTGGGATCTCGGCTTCAAGGTCGGCCACGCCACGCGCACGATCAGCCAATGCATCAAGTTGAGCGCCGGCGACATCACCATCTGCTCGGCGCTGCTCGATGCTCGTCTGGTCCACGGCGACGCGCAGCTCTTCGCCATGTTCGAGCAGCGCTTCCGCAACGATGTTGTCTCCGGCAGCGCGCGCGCCTTCATCGACGGCAAGATGGCCGAGCGCGACGAGCGCCACCGGGTGGCGGGCGAGAGCCGCTACAAGGTGGAGCCCAACATCAAGGATGGCAAAGGGGGCCTGCGCGACCTGCACACGCTGCACTGGCTCTCAAAGTATCTCTACGGCCAGGGCGTTGGTGCCGCCACCGTCGCGGCCGGCATCTTCAAGCCCGACGAGGTCGCCACCTTCCGCAGGTGCGAGGACTTCCTGTGGACGATCCGCTGCTACCTACATTTCTTGAGCGGCAGGGCCGAGGAGACGCTGACGTTCGACGTGCAGCCGTGGCTCGCCCGGCAGCTGGGCTACAACGATCGCGGCGGCTTGCGCTCGGTCGAGCGGTTCATGAAGCACTACTTCCTCGTCGCCAAGGACGTCGGCGACCTGACCACCATTTTGTGCGCGGCGCTGGAGATGCAGCAGCTCAAGTCGGCGCCTAGCCTGAGCCGGCTCTTGCGGCCGCTCAACTGGAAAGCGCGCCGCCAGATCCGCACGCGCACGGATTTCCGCATCGACAACGGTCGCCTTAACGTCGCCGACGCGGACGTGTTCAAGCGCGATCCGGTGAACCTGATCAGGTTCTTCGCCGAGGCGCGCCATACCAACTCGTTCCTGCACCCGGACGCGATCCGGCTCCTGCGTCAGTCGCTGCGGCTCATCGACGACGAGCTGCGCGCCGACCCGGACGCCAACCGCATCTTCATCGAGCTGTTGACCAGCGAGACCGGCGCCGAGACGTCGCTGCGGCGCATGAACGACGCCGGCGTGCTCGGCCGTTTCGTTCCCGAGTTCGGCCGCGTCGTCGCCATGACGCAGTTCAACATGTACCACCACTACACGGTTGACGAGCATCTCGTGCGCACCGTCGGCATGCTGGCCGACATCGAGCGCGGCGGCGCCTCGCGCGAGCTTCCGCTGTCCACCGAGATCATCAAGAACGTGAAGAACCGCCGCGCCCTGTTCGTCGCCGCGTTTCTGCACGACATCGGCAAGGGGCAGGAGGAGGACCACTCGATCATCGGCGCGCGCGTGGCGCGCAAACTCGGGCCGCGCTTTGGCCTGAGTGCTGCCGAGACGGAGACGACGGCGTGGCTCATCGAGCAGCATCTGACCATGAGCAACATCGCCCAGAGCCGCGACCTGTCCGATCCCAAGACCATCCGCGACTTCGCCGACGTGGTGCAGAGTCCGGAACGGCTCAAGCTTCTGCTGCTGCTCACCGTGGCCGACATCCGTGCCGTCGGCCCTGGCGTTTGGAACGGCTGGAAGGGCCAGCTGTTGCGCACGCTCTACTACGAGACCGAGCCGCTGGTCGCCGGCGGCCATACCCAGGTCAAGCGCAGCCAGCGCATCGCCGAGGTGCAGGACGAGCTTGGCAAGACGCTCGAGGATTGGCGCCGGCCCGAGGTCGAGCGCCTGATCGAGCGGCACTATCCCGATTACTGGCTGCGCACCGACACCGCGCGACAGGTCGAGCACGCAAAGCTGTTGCAGCGCGCCGAGCGAGAAGGCCTGCATCTGGCCGCCGAGACCACGACCGATGCCTTCACGGCCATTACCGAGCTGACCGTCGTCGCACCCAACCACCCGCGCCTGTTGTCGCTGCTTGCCGGAGCTTGTGCCGCCGCAGGAGCCAATATCGCCGGCGCCCACATCATGACGACGCGCGACGGCTATGCCCTCGATACGTTCCTTCTCAACCGCGAGTTCAAGGAGGACGAGGACGAGCTTCGCCGCGGGCGCCGGATCGGCGACATGATCGGCCGCCTGTTGCGCGGCGACGTCTGGCTGAAAGACCTACTGGCGGCGCGGGGCTCGCCCACACGCCGCGTCCTGGCCTTCACGGTTGAGCCGGAGGTGATCATCAACAACTCGCTCTCCGACCAGTTCACCGTGATCGAGGTCGCAGGGCGCGACAGGCCGGGGCTGCTCCACGAGCTGACGAGCGCGCTGTCGGATCTCTTGCTCGACATCACGTCGGCGCACATCACGACCTTCGGCGAGAAGGCCGTGGACGTGTTCTACGTCACCGACCTCACGGGCAAGAAAGTGACGCATGACCCGCGCAAGAAGTCGATCCGCGAGCGCTTGGAAGCCGTGCTGATGGGCGGCGAGGAGAAGCCCGCGGGGGACGTGGCGAATGGCTAGGGTCGTTCCGGTCTTCGTGGAATAGCGGCAAGACCCTAGCTTTTTATTTTGTCGTGCTTCTCGTCGGAAAACCGGTTCCCACTTTTCTAAGAAGCACTCTAGCGCGGCGCGGGCCGGTGCTAGTGCGTTATGACGAGCTCCACGCGGCGGTCGAGCTGATAGAGATCCTCCCGGTCGTACTCGCTCCGCACCACGCCGGTGAACGGCTCCGACTCGCCCTTGGGAATGAGCTCCAGCTGGCCCTCAAAGCCGCCCTCCTTGAGGAAGCCTGCCACCGTGTCGAGCCTCTCCCTGGAGAGGTTGAAGTTCAGCTCCTCCGTCCCGCGCTCGTCCGCATGGCCGGTGAGCGACACCTTCTTGAAGTGCTTGAGCTTCAGGTATTCCAACAGCAGCGAGGCAGCCTTTCTGCCGTTGTCCGTGAAGGTGGCCTCGTTGAACACGAACGTGATGGGCACCGGGACGGTCTTGCGCCTGGGCGGCGCGCTCGGGTCGGGCTGCGCCTGCGGAGCGATGCGCACGGCAGCGACGCTGTCGCGCGACGCGTCGCTTTCGGGCAGGGTCGCGGGCGTCTCCGCCACCGGCGTCTCGGCCGTACGCGTCTCGACCCCCGGAGTCTCTGCCGCCTGCGCCAAGCGTTGCTTGCTTTGCTCGCTGCGGGCGGTTTCCACCATTCCTTCCAGATCCTTCAGGAGGTGGGTCGTGACGGTGCTGGCCGAGCGGCGCTCCCCCGGCGCGGGCTTTGCCGGGGTGTCGGCACTGCCGCTCGGCTCGGCCCGCGCGACCTCGCTCTCGCGAGTCTGGGAGGCCGGCGCTGAACGCAGCCCCAGCTCAGGATCGGCATTGGCGAAGCGGCGCTCCACCGTGAATGTCCATTCCCCGTTGGCATCGGCCTCGGTCGTGCCGATCGGCTCGCCGTCCGCCGTTATGGTGACGCTGTAGCCGGGCTTGGCGCGACCGGCGAACACCGACGTACCTTCGGGGTCGATGCGCGCCACGTCGAAGGAGGCACCGGAGTTTTGGTGCGAGGCCTCCACGCGCTCCGTCTCGGCTGGGGTCGGCGCGCGATCCGATTGCACGCGCGTGGTCTCAGCCGGCGGCGTGCCGGCCATCTCCGGCAGGTCGAGATAGGCAAACAACGCCCACACCGCTCCAGCGAACAGCATGAGCAGCAAGATCACGATCGGAATAGCCAGGCGTATCATGGATTTTGTCCCGCGCCTTAGCCCCCGTCCCCAGCGTCATTGTCTTGCAAAACCCCGGAGCATTCAAGTCCGCCGGGATGCTGGCGGAAAAACTTCACAGGCGCCATGGGCATCTGGGCTTGTGCATTGCTCTGAAGCGTCTTTTCGCGCAACACGGTTAAGCCCCATCCCGCCGCCAAGCAAGGGGAAAGGCCGGTCACGTGGTGTTGCTCGAGCGGCCGGCGCGGAACACGAACGCCATCAGGAACCCCGCAAAGAAACCGCCGACGTGCGCCATGTAGGCGACGCCGCCGGCGTCAGCGTCCGTATAGGCGATGGAGCCGACCCCGCTGAAAAGCTGCAGGACGATCCAGAAGCCGAGCACGACGATTGCGGGCATGGCCACGACGCGGGCGCCGAACAGCACGTTCACCCGCCGGTGGGGGAACATGAGGATGTAGGCGCCGAGCACGCCGGCAATGGCGCCCGAGGCGCCGACGTTGGGCACGTTCGATCCCGGCAGGAAGGCATATTGCGCGAACGTCGCGGCGATGCCCGCCAGGAGATAGAACAACAGGAACTTGAGGTGGCCGAATTGGTCCTCGACGTTGTCGCCGAAGATCCACAGGTAGAGCATGTTGCCGCCCAGGTGCAGCCAGCCCCCGTGCATGAACATGGCGCTGAAAACCGTCGGTAATTCCCGGGCGGGGTCGGCGGTGAAGCGGGCCGGAATGAAGGCCCACTCCTGGATGAACGCGTTGCCGTTCTTGAGCTCCAGGAAGAAGACGAGGATGTTGAGGGCGACCAGTCCGTAGGTGACGACCGGAACGGTCCGTCGCGCGGAATTGTCGTCACCGATCGGAAACATCTACGCGTCCTCCCCCGGAAGCCGAACTTGTCCGCGATAGCACCGGCGATGTCAACGCCGCGCGGCCGTCTCGATAGGCGGGGTGGGAGCGGCGAAGTTTCTTGCCCTTGCCGCAACCCTCCGCTACCGGTCGGGCCCCATGAGGCTTTACCGCTCCTTTGCGACCGTCGGAAGTCTGACGCTGCTCAGCCGCGTCTTCGGCTTCTTTCGCGACATCCTCATCGCCGCCACGCTCGGCAGCGGCGCCGTGGCGGACGCCTTCTTCGTTGCCTTCCGCTTTCCCAACCTGTTCCGCCGCCTGTTCGGTGAGGGGGCCTTCAACGCCGCTTTCGTGCCCCTGTTCGCCAAGCGCGTGGAGGGCGAGGGCCGGGAGGCGGCGCGCGCCTTCGCCGAGGAGGCGATGTCGGGGCTGCTCTTCATCCTGCTGGTGCTCACGATCATCGCCGAGATCACGATGCCGCTGCTCATGTACGGGCTAGCACCGGGGTTCAGCGCCACACCCGAAAAGTTCGATCTCGCCGTGCTGCTGACGCGCATCACCATGCCCTACCTGATGTGCATGTCGCTGGTGGCGATGATGTCGGGGGTGCTGAACTCGTTCGGAAAGTTCGTGGAGAGCTCGTCCGTCTCCATCGTGTTGAACCTCACCATGATGGCCGCGACCGTCATCGCCATAGCGCTTGGGCTCACCAACGACCCTATGGCCGGCATCATCCAGGCCTGGGGCGTGTTCGCAGCCGGCCTGTTGCAGCTGTGGCTGCTCATGGACGGGCTGAGGCGCAACAACATCTGGCTCAAGCTGCGCCGGCCCCGCATGACCGAGGGAATGCGCCGGCTCATCCATCTGGGCATTCCCGGCCTGATTGCCGGCGGCGTCACCCAGATCAACATCGTCATCGGCACGGTTATCGCCTCGATGCAGAACGGAGCGGTCTCCTATCTCTATTATGCCGACCGCGTCTATGAGCTGCCGCTCGCGCTCGTCGGCATCGCGGTCGGCGTGGTGCTGCTGCCTGACGTGTCGCGGCATTTGAAGGCCGAGAACCACACCGCGGTCATGGATAGCCAGAACCGCTCCTTCGAGTTCTCCATGCTGCTCACGCTGCCCGCCGCCGTGGCGCTCGCCGTGGTGCCGGGCCCGATCGTGGCGGGCCTGTTCGAGCGCGGGGCCTTCACCGCCGCCGACACGCCGGCGACCGCCTATGCGCTCGGCATCTTCGCGCTGGGGCTGCCGGGCTTCGTGCTGATCAAGGTGTTCTCTCCCGCCTACTTCGCGCGCGAGGACACCAGGACGCCGATGATCTATGCAACCATCAGCCTCGCCGCCAACACGCTGGGCTCGATTGCCCTGTTCTTTCTGTTCCGCGCCTATGGGCTCATGCCGCATCTCGGCATCGCGGTGGCGACGACGCTCGGCGGCTGGCTCAACGCCGGGCTTTTGTACACCACGCTCGTCAGGCGCGGGCACTTCGTTGCCGACGCGCGCCTGCAGCGCACGCTGCCGCGCGTGCTTGCCTCCAGCATCGTGATGGGGGTCGCCCTGTGGCTCGTGGCGGACGCGCTCGGGCCGAGCTTTTCCACGCCCACGCCCTTGCTTCTACGCGTGGCAGCGCTTGCCGGCCTCGTCGCCTCGGGGCTCGTCGTCTACGGGCTCGCAGCGCTTGCGACCGGAGCGATCGACGTGGCCCGGCTGCGTCGTTTCCTGCAGCGCCGCGCACCCTCGGGGCCCATCTGATACGAGCCAAATCCAAAGGCTTGCACGCGGGAGCATGGCGCGCCATAACGCGGCCCGGTCGAGGGAGGCAAATCAATGGCATTCAAGGAGCGGGTCTTCTCCGGCATGCAGCCGACCGGCAGCCTGCACCTCGGCAACTACCTCGGGGCCATGCTGCAGTGGATCGAGCTGCAGAAGACGCATGAGTGCATCTACTGCGTCGTGGACATGCATGCGATCACCGTGTGGCAGGACCCCGCTGAGCTCAAAGACGCAATCCGCCAGGTAACGGCCGCCTACATCGCCTCGGGCCTCGATCCCGGGCGCTCGATCCTCTTCAATCAGAGCGAGGTCTCCGAGCACGCCGAGCTTGCCTGGGTGTTCAATTGCGTGGCGCGGCTCGGCTGGCTCAACCGCATGACCCAGTTCAAAGAGAAGGCCGGCAAGGACCGCGAGAACGCCTCCGTCGGCCTCTACGTCTATCCCAACCTGATGGCGGCCGACATTCTCGCCTACAAGGCGACGCATGTGCCGGTCGGCGAAGATCAGAAGCAGCACCTGGAGCTTTCGCGCGACATCGCCCAGAAGTTCAACAATGACTTCAAGGCGTGGATCGAGAAGGCGGGCTACGCCGACGGCATCTTCTTCCCCCAGCCCGAGCCCGTCATCACGGGACCGGCGACCCGCGTCATGAGCCTGCGCGACGGCACCAAGAAGATGTCGAAGTCGGAGCCGTCCGACATGTCGCGCATTAATCTCATGGACGACACCGACACGATCGCCGACAAGATCAAGCGCGCGAAGACCGATATGGAGCCCGCGCCCCCCAGCGATCTCGAAGAGCTCAAGTCGCGGCCCGAGGTCGACAATCTGGTCGGCATCTATGCGGCGCTGGGGGGCGTCACGAAGGCGGACGCGCTCGGCGTGCTGATTTCGACGGCGAAGGAAGGTCCCAGCATTTTCACCGGGCTCAAGCGCAACCTGACAGAGGTTGCCGTCGAGAAGCTCGGGCCCATCCGGGCGGAAATCGTGCGCCTTATGGGCGATCCCGCCGAGATCGACCGCATCCTCGCCGACGGTGCCGCCCGGGCCCGCGCCATCGCCCGCCCGGTGATGGACGAGGTCAAGGATATTCTCGGGTTCGTAAGGTCCTGAGCGGCGCCGATTCCTTAAGATCCGGTCGATTTGTCGGCAAATACGCGTGTTGTGAGCGTCACCACCTCATGGCAGCATGCACGCATGATCCAGATAAAGAAGCGTCGCTCCTTCGAATCCGGGCACTTCCGCAAGTTCCTGCTCATCGTCGATGAGAGCCAGGAGGTCGACGCCGCGCTCTACTATACGGCAAGCCGCATCCAGCGTTCCTCCGGCTCGATCGTGATGCTCTACATCATCGTGCCGCAGGAGTTTCAGCACTGGATCAACGTGCGTCAGCAACAGGTGGAGGAGGAGACCACCAAGGCCAAGGCCCTGTTCCGCCTGTTCCGGCGCAAGCTCAATCTGTCGGGCTTCGAGGACGTGGCCTCCGAGGAGATCATCCGCGAGGGCGCCAAAGGCGAGGAGATCCGCAAGCTGATCGACGAGGACGAGGACATCGCCGTGCTGGTGCTCGGTGCCTCGAGCGATCCTGCCGGTCCCGGACCGCTGGTGTCCTCGCTGGCCGCCGGCACGGCAGCGGGCAGCTTCCCCATCCCCATAACAATCGTGCCCGGCACCTTGGAATTGGAGGAAATTCAGGCCTTGGCGTAGGGGTCCGCAAGGGGGTCTCGCATTTGCGCACCAAGTGTCCTATCTTAGACTCGTTCTAATCATCATGCCTGCGCAAGGGCCCGGCGCATGGGTAGGGTGCACGGGCCGGGCGCCTGAGAGCAGGATCAAGACGGAGTAGCGAGGCGATGTTCATCCAGACCGAGGCGACGCCCAATCCCGCCACGCTCAAGTTCATCCCGGGCAAGCCGGTGTTGCAGGTCGGCACGGCCGACTTTACCGCCAAGGACGAGGCGCTGGCCTCGCCGCTGGCGACGCGGCTGTTCGACATCAAGGGAGTGCGCGGCGTGTTCCTTGGGTCCGACTTCATATCGGTCACCAAGGGCGACGTGGAGTGGCAGCACCTGAAGCCGATGGTTCTCGGCGCCATCATGGAGCATTACGTTTCCGGCGCCCCCATCGTGGCCGAGGACGGGGCCAACGACACGGCGAGCGTTTCCTTCGATCCCAAGGACACGGCCGTCGTCGATACGATCAAGGAGCTCTTGGAGACGCGCGTCCGCCCGGCCGTCGCGCAGGACGGCGGCGACATAACGTTCTCGGGCTTCCGCGACGGCATCGTCTATCTGCACATGCGCGGCGCCTGCTCGGGGTGCCCCAGCTCCACCGCCACGCTGCGGCACGGCATCGAGAACCTGCTGCGCCACTTCTGCCCCGAGGTCCAGGAGGTCCAGGCCGTCTAGGGCGCATGCGCCAAGTCTGTGGAACCCCGCCCCGCCGGGCGGGGTTTTCTATTAGGGTCATGGGCAACCCCAAGCTTCAGAGGCCCCGTCATGTCCCAACCGGTCGACGACGACACGCTTCGGCAGCTCTTTCTCGAGGCGCGAACTCACAACAAGTGGCAGCCTCGCGAGGTGCCCGACAGCCTGCTGCATCGGCTGGTCGACACGCTCAAGATGGGTCCCACGAGCGCCAACTGCTCGCCGGCGCGCTTCGTCTTCGTGAAGTCGCAGGAGGCCAAGGAGCGCCTCAAGCCGCACTTGAGCGAGGGCAACCGCGACAAGACCATGCAGGCGCCGGTGTGTACCATCATCGCCTACGACCTGGAGTTCTACGAGCACCTGCCCAAGCTCTTTCCCCACACCGACGCCAAGAGCTGGTTTGCCGGCAAGCCGCAAAAGATCCAGGAGACGGCCTTTCGCAACGGCACGTTGCAGGGCGCCTACTTCATCCTTGCCGCCCGCCTGCACGGGCTCGACTGCGGGCCCATGTCGGGCTTCGACAACGCGGGCGTTGACGCGGCGTTCTTTGCAGGCACGAGCACAAAAGCAAACTTCCTGTGCAACATCGGATACGGCGACATGACGGGCGTCATGGCGCGCTCGCCGCGCTTCGCGTTCGACGAGATGGCAAAAATTGTCTGAATTTCCTCGTCGCGCCCGCATTCGGCAGGTGAATCGAATGTGAGCTGCCTATAGTCTGCTGCCCCATGAACATTCTCGCTTTCGACACCTGCTTCGATGCGTGCTCCGTTTGCGTGGCGCGACGGCGCCAGGGCGACGTCGTCGAGCTTGCCGGCGCGATTGAGCTCTTCGAGACCGGGCATGCGGAACGGCTGGTCCCCATGATCGGCGAGGTTATGCAGCAGGGCCGCTTGGCATTCGAGGATCTGGACCGCATTGCCGTTACCGTGGGGCCGGGCACGTTCACGGGAACGCGCATCGGCATCGCTGCCGCGCGCGGCCTCGCGCTGACGACCAAGGCCGACGTTGTCGGCGCATCGAGCCTTGCCGTCATGGCAAGGGTGGCCGCGCGTAAGCTCGGGCCGCGCCCGAAGGACGAGGCGCTGGCCGTTGCCGTCGATGCGCGGCGCGGGGAGGTCTATGTGCAACTGTTCGGTGCGGGCGGCCGCGACGAGAGATCGCGCCCGCTGCTGCTGCCGGTCGAGGAGGCCGCGGGGCTCGGCGGCGGCGGACCGCTGCTGGTCGTCGGGTCGGGTGCTCCCGCGGTCGCCGCTGCGGCGGCGGGCAATGGCCGGCGCGTGGAGGTGCAGCTTGCAAACCTTTTGCCCGAGGCGGGCGCCCTGGCGGCCCTGGCGGCAGACATGGCACCAGCCGATCGAGCGCTCGCACCCCTTTATTTGCGTGCGCCCGATGCCAAGCCGCAAGCCGGCAAAGCGGTCGCGAGGGTGCAGCAATGAGCTCCGTCATGGACGCGCCGCTCGACCCCAAGAACGTCAGCCTGTTGTGGGCAGCGCCCGAGCGCGCCGCCGAGATCGCCGCCTTGCACGGCCGCCTCTTCGACCCGCCCTGGGACGTGGGGAATGTCGCGCAGCTGATCGAGCACCCCGCCGCCGCGGCGTTCGTTGCGCAAATGCGCGTGCCGAACGCCTTGGCGGGCTTTCTCATCGCGCAGATTGCAGCCGATGAGGCCGAGATCCTTTCCATCGGCGTGGCGCCCGAGTGGCAGCGCCGCGGCATCGCCCGTCACATGGTCGAGGGTCTGGTACGGGCGGCAAGGCGCGCCGAGGTCAAGCGCCTCTTCCTGGAGGTAGCCATCAGCAACACCGCGGCCAACAGGCTCTATAAAGGCCTCGGCTTCACCGCCGTAGGCCGCCGCAAGGGCTACTACCAGCGCCCGGGCGCAGAGCCGGTCGACGCGGTCGTTCTGGCGCTTGCTCTCTGAGGACGGCTCCGAGCACGAGCGTTTGCCGAGCCGGCGGTGGACGGGCCGCGACCGCCCTCATATAAAGCCCGGAAAGAGCGCAATCTTATCGATCGCTGCCGCATGCCCGAAACCAGCAAAAGTTGTTTGAACCGCATTGAGGCCTCGTGCGCGGAGCAGGGCTTGCGCATGACCGGCCAGCGCCGCGTGATCGCGCGCGTCTTGTGCTCGTCGAAGGATCATCCCGACGTCGAGGAGGTTTACCGGCGGGCCAACGAGATCGACGCGCGCATCTCCCTTTCCACCGTCTACCGCACGCTCAAGCTGTTTGCCGAGAAGGGCATTCTCGAGCGGCACGACTTCGGACTGGGGCGCGGGCGCTACGAGGAGGCCTCGCGCGATCACCACGACCACCTGATCGACGTGGAAAACGGGCGCGTCATCGAGTTTCGCAACCAGGACATCGAGGCGCTGCAGGACCGCATCGCGCGCGAGCTGGGCTTCAAGCTCGTCGGCCATCGGCTCGAGCTCTACGGGATGCGGGTGAAGCCCTCCAAGAAGCCGTGAGCGCGGGGGCAGCCGGAGACGCGCAATGGGAGCACTAAGGGGCGGTGCAGTTCTGGCAGGCTTCTTCGGCCTCACCGTTCCCTTGATGCCGGTGCAGGCGGCGCTGGTGCGTCTTGGACATCCCGCAGCGCGCCGCTTTCCCCATTGGTATCACCGCAACGTCTGCCGTCTGCTCGGCTTGCGCATCGAGGTTGACGGCGAGGTCGTGCGCGACCGGCCGGTGCTGCTCGTTGCCAATCACACGTCCTGGCTCGATATCCCGGTGCTGTCCGCCGTCGCGCCGGTCTCGTTCGTGGCCAAGAAGGAGGTCGGCGGCTGGCCGTTCGTCTCCTCGCTCGCCAAGCTTCAGCGCTCGGTGTTCGTCGACCGCACGCGGCGCACGGCCGTCGGGCAGGCAACGAGCGAGATCCTGTCGCGGCTGGCGCAAGGCGATACGATCGTATTGTTCGCCGAGGGCACCTCCAGCGACGGCAACCGCGTCTTGCCGTTCTTGACGTCGCTGTTCGCTGCGGCCAAGCCTTCGGACAAGGGCGCTAGCCAGCCGTCCGACGCCGTCGTGCAAACGCTGTCGCTCGTCTACACGCGCCTGCACGGCATCCCGCTCGGGCGCGCGGACCGTCCCATGGTCGGCTGGTACGGCGACATGGAGATGCGCAGCCATGCCTGGCGCCTGCTCAAGGCGGGACCGCTCGACGTGCGCATCCGCGTCGGACCGCCGGTACCGCTCAGCCGCTTCGCCGACCGCAAGGAGCTGGCGCGGCATAGCGAAGCAGAGGTGCGCGAGCACGTGGTGCGCATCTTGCGGGGGCACGGTGCGAACGCGCCGCTTTCGGTCGTGAGACCGCTGCAAGGCCGCGAAAAACCTGGGCCGCGGCTGCAAAACGGGCCGGGTAAGAAGTGGGTCTGATTAGCCATTCGGGCCGGACTTTCCGGGAGCAGGCTGGACAAACGGCGCCCGGAATGCTGCCATGCAACATAAAGTGATTGCGCGTTGCAGGCCATGGATGACCGTTTGACCGAGGGACATGACTCAATCGACGGCGAGGATGTCGAGCCGTCCCTGACCGGATTGGCCGTCGGCGTTAACCCCGGCGGCGCGCCCAAGGTCTTCATCAGGACGTTCGGCTGCCAGATGAACGTCTATGACTCCGAGCGCATGATGGAGGCGCTCGCCGCGCACGGCTATGCGCAGACCGGGCACATCGGCGACGCCGACCTCGTTATCCTCAACACCTGCCATATCCGCGAGAAGGCGGCGGAGAAGGTCTACTCCGACCTGGGGCGCGTGCGCCAAGTCAAGGAGGAGCGCGGCGCGGCCGGGCACGAGACCGTCGTCGCCGTCGTCGGCTGCGTCGCCCAGGCCGAGGGCGCGGAGATCGCAGCGCGCGCGCCCGTCGTCGATCTCGTCGTCGGGCCACAGAGCTACCACCGCCTGCCCGAGCTCATCGAACGTTCAAGGTCGCAAACGCGGACGGTCGTCGACACGACATTTCCCGAGGAGGACAAGTTCTCTCGATTGCCGCCGCGTGCACCCGCGCACGCCGTGACGGCGTTCCTCACCGTGCAGGAAGGTTGCGACAAGTTCTGCACGTTCTGCGTGGTGCCTTACACGCGCGGCATGGAATACTCGCGCCCCGTCGCCGACGTCGAGGGCGAGGCGCGGCGACTGGTATCGAGCGGAGTGCGCGAGATCACGCTGCTCGGCCAGAACGTCAACGCCTATCACGGCGATGGTCCCGATGGCCGGCCCTGGTCGCTGGCAAAGCTGATCCGCCGCCTGGCGCAGATCGAAGGATTGGAGCGGCTGCGCTACACGACCAGCCACCCCGGCGACATGAGCGAGGACCTGATTGCCGCGCACGGCGAGGAAGCAAAGCTCATGCCCTATCTGCACCTGCCCTTTCAGGCCGGTGCCGACCGCATCCTGGCGGCGATGAACCGCAAGCATACGGCCGGGCAATACCTCGACACCGTCGCCCGCATTCGCAAAGCTCAGCCCGAGATCGCGCTGTCGACCGACATCATCGTCGGATTCCCCGGCGAGACCGAGCCGGAGTTCGCTGAGACGCTGGCGCTCGTCGCGGAGGTCGGCTTCGCGCAAGCCTACTCGTTCAAGTACAGCGCCCGCCCCGGCACGCCGGCCGGCAAGCTCGCCGACCAGGTGCCCGACCCGGTCAAGACCGAGCGTCTGGCAAGGCTGCAGGAGCTGCTCGAGCGCCAGCAGACGGCTTTCAACGAACGGTGCGTGGGGCGCACCTTGCCGGTGCTGTTTGATCGGCCCGGTAAGCACCCCGGCCAGCTCGTGGGGCGCTCTCCCTTCCTTCAGGCCGTCCACGCCGAGGCGGCCGCCGGGGAGCGCGGCCGCATCCTGCCGGTTGAAATTTTGGCCTTTAGCCCCAATAGTCTAGTCGGTGTCATACGTTCGGCCTGAAGTCTCGTTTACCATTGCGCAGCCTGCGGCTCTGGTGTTGTGGTTCGGCGGGCCTCAGCCTTGTGATAGGTTGATCAGCAGGAAGTGACGATTCGAAGCGCGCGACGTCTGGAGCCCCGATTGGCAGCATTTCGCGGGAGCCCGGTCTCTGGTCCGGGGAGGCCTCCCAAAGTACAGGTCTCGAGCAAGCGCATCGTGGTGCCGTTCGAGGACAACCGGCATCTGACGCGGCTCCTGGGGGAGTACGACAGTCACCTGGCGCTGATCGAGGACCGCCTCGGAATCGAAGCGCATGCCCACGGCAACGTCGTGATCCTCACCGGCTCTGAGGCGGGCTGCGAGATCGCCCGCGGCGTGCTGGAGGAGCTTTACGCCCGGGTCGCCGCCGGCCAGCAGATCGGAGCGGGCGACTTCGACGGGCTCATCCGCCATGCGCGCGAGGACATCGCGCCCGCCGAGGGCCAGGCACAGATCACCACGCGCCGCCGCGTCGTCAAGGCGCGCACGCCGGCGCAAAGCACCTACATTCGCGCGCTCGAGAAGGTCGACCTCGTGTTCGGCTTGGGTCCCGCCGGCACCGGCAAGACCTACCTGGCCGTGGCCTACGCCGCCCATTGCCTGGAGCGCGGCCTGATCGAGCGCATCATCCTGTCGCGTCCGGCCGTGGAGGCGGGCGAGCGGCTGGGCTTCCTGCCGGGCGACATGCGCGAGAAGGTCGATCCCTACCTGCGCCCGCTCTATGATGCCCTCTACGACGTGCTTCCGCCGGAAAAGGTCGAGCGCGATCTGGAGACGGGCGTCATCGAGATTGCACCGCTGGCCTTCATGCGCGGACGTACGCTGGCGAACGCCTGCGTTATTCTGGACGAGGCGCAGAACACGACCAGCATGCAGATGAAGATGTTCCTGACGCGACTGGGCGAAAACTCCAAGATGATCGTGACCGGCGATCCCAGCCAGATCGACCTGCCGTTCGGCATGAAGTCGGGCCTGGAGGAGGCCGTTGCGCTCCTGAGCGACGTGGAGGGCATCGAGCCCGTTCGCTTCACCGCCGCCGACGTGGTGCGGCGCGATCTTGTCGCGCGCATCGTCGAGGCGTACGATCGCCAGAAGTAGCCACCTCCAATGCCTGCAGCCGTACCAGCAACGCACACTACGAGTCCCGACGACAACGACGGGCGTGCCTCCGCGGACGAGCTTCCTATAAGTTTGAGCGTCGACGTCGTGCACGACGCCGGCGATTGGGGCTCGCTGGATGCTGTGAGCGCTCAGGTCGCCGCTGCGGCTTGCGCGGTCGCCGCCGAGCTTGGGCTGCGCGGCGCTGCGGCCTGCCTGGCACTGTCGTGCGATGAGCATGTGGCTCAGCTCAACGCCACCTATCGCGGCAAGCCGGCACCGACCAACGTGTTGTCGTTCCCGGCGCCGGGCAACGCCACCACAAACGACGCTGACGCGCGCTTCCTCGGTGACATCGTTCTCGCCGGCGAGACCCTGTCGCGCGAGGCCAAGGATCTCGGTCTTGCCTTCGCGCACCACCTCCAGCACCTGGTGGTGCACGGGTTGTTGCATCTTCTGGGCTACGATCACGAGACCGAGACGGGTGCGCGCGAGATGGAAGCGCTCGAGGTGCGCATCCTTGGGCGGCTTGGAATTGCCGACCCTTATGAGGCGGCCGGGGATCCCTGTTCCTCCCGGCACCAGACGGATACTGCAAAGTCATGACCAGCACGCCATTGCCAAGAGACAAGAGTGAGCACCAGGGCGCCGAGAACGGCGCCGACCCGGCCCTGAGCCAGAGCATGCAAGGATTGCTCTCAGCTCTCCTCAGCCGCCTCGGCCTGCGCTCGCCGTCGCTGCGCGAGATGCTCGAGATGGGCCTCAAGGAGGAGCCCGAGGCCGACGCCGCGTTCTCCACCGAGGAGCGCGAGATGCTTCGCCGCCTGCTGCGCTTCGGTGCTCTGCGCGTGGAGGACATCATGGTGCCGCGCGCCGACATCATTGCGCTGGAGGAAAGCGATCCGCTTTCGGAATTGCTGCGCACGTTCGGCGAAGCGGGCGTATCGCGCATTCCCTTGTTCAACGAGACGCTCGATGATCCGCGCGGCATGATCCACATCAAGGATCTGTTCCACTGGCTGACGAAGGAGGCGGCCGGCGAGATCTTCAACGCTCCCATCGCCGTCGCCGATGCGCCGGAGCCTGCCGAGCCGGCCGCGGAGAAGGTCACCCCGCGCCATCTCGACTTCGGCCGCCTCGATCTTGCGCGGCCGATCAACGTCACCAAGATTCGTCGCCCGGTGCTCTACATTCCCCCGTCGATGCCGGCGACCAACTTGCTCATTCGCATGCAGTCGACCCGCATTCACATGGCGCTTGTCGTCGACGAGTACGGGGGCACGGACGGCCTCGTCACCATCGAGGACCTCGTCGAGCAGATCGTCGGCGAGATCGAGGACGAGCACGACGTGGCCGAGGCCGCCAACATCTCGATTGAGCCCAAGCTCGGTCTCGTCGCCTCGGCGCGCACGCCGGTCAAGGAGCTCGAGGAGCACCTTGGCGTGAAGCTTCTGAAGCCCGAGGAGGAGGAGGACATCGACACGCTCGGTGGGCTCATGTTCGCGCTGTTGGGGCGCGTGCCGGTGCGCGGCGAGCTCGTGCGCCATCCCTCCGGCATCGAGCTTGAGGTGCTCGACGCCGATGCGCGCCGCTTGAAGAAGGTCAAGATTCATCAGCCGCGCGCCATCGATGCGGCGGCCGCCGGCGCCGCGGCCAAGGCGTGAGGCGCACGGTGGCATCCTCGCGCAGCACGTGGGTCGCCACCCTTGCATCCAGTGCCGGCCGTCCCCTCGACGCCATCACCGATCTGGCAAAATCGATCTCGCAATTGTCGGGCTGGCGCCGGCTTGCCGCGGCCTTCGCCGCCGGCAGCTTCTCGGTGCTGGCCATGGCACCGTTCCATGCCTGGCCGATCCTCTTTGTCACGCTGCCGGTGCTCGTCTGGCTGATCGACGGTGCAGCGAGCCACTCCGGCTCCGTCGCGTCGTTGTGGCAGCGGCCCGTCATGCGCGCGGCTTCAGCGGGATGGTGGTTCGGCTTCGGCTATTTCCTGTTCGGGCTCTATTGGATCGGCTTGGCCTTCCTGGTCGAGGCCGACAAGTTTGCCTGGCTGCTGCCCTTTGCGATGACGCTGATGCCGGCCGGGATGGCGCTATTCTTTGCGCTTGCCGCCGGCGTATCGCGCTGCGTCTGGCCTATCGGTGCAGCGCGCATCATCGTGCTCGCCGTCGCCTTGTCCTCGGCGGAATGGCTGCGCGGCCATGTGCTGACCGGGTTCCCTTGGAACGTGCTGGGATACGCGCTCACCTGGCCGCTCGAGATGATGCAGGCAGCGGCATTCGTCGGCATCTATGGACTGACGCTGCTTGCGGTTTTCATTTTTGCGGGCCCGCTGGTCCTCATCGCCGACGCCGGCTCGGCCGGCGAGCGCCGCCAAGCGCTGCTGTGGTCTGCAGGCATTGCCGTCGTTCCGCTGCTGGCGCTTTACGGCTTGGGAGCCTGGCGGCTTGCAGACGAGCGCGCACCCATGCTCGACGGTGCGCGCCTCCGCCTTGTGCAGGCGAGCGTGGATCAGCGCGACAAGTGGAAGCCTGAGAAGCAGGGCGCGATCTTCGAGGACCAATTGAGCCTGTCGCGGCACGATGCTGCGGGACGGCGCGACGATCTCGCCGGCATCACGCATCTCATCTGGCCGGAGGCGGCGATGCCGTTCCTGCCGCTCGAGCATCCCGAAGCGCTGAGCGCGATCGGCAGCCTGCTGCCCGAAGGCACGCAGCTCATCTCCGGCGCCCTGCGTCTGAAGCGGTCGGCCGCCGTGCAATTGAACGGTGCTCGCCAGGGCTTCAACAGCCTCATGGTGTTCGATGGGCACGGCAACCTGGAAACGCTCTACGACAAGATTCACCTGGTGCCCTTCGGCGAGTATCTGCCGTTTCAGTCGACGCTCGAATGGATGGGGCTAGAGCAATTGACGCGCTGGCGCGGGGGGTTTTCCACCGGCCCCAATCCCCGGCCCTTGATTTCGGTTTCGAGGCTGCCCCCGTTTGCCAGCCTCATCTGCTATGAGGCGATCTTTCCCGCCGCCATCGTGCAGGGCGCGCAACGGCCCGGACTCTTGGTTAACCTCACAAACGACGGCTGGTTCGGTGATACGACCGGGCCCTGGCAGCACTTCCATCAAGCGCGCGTACGCGCCGTAGAGGAGGGCCTTCCGCTCATACGCTCGGCCAACAACGGCGTCTCGGCGGTCATCGATGCACAAGGTCGCATCCTGTCGATGTTGACTCTGAACGCGCGTGGCGTCATCGACAGCGGTGTTCCTTCCGCGCTCGCGGTTCCGCTCTATGCGAGGCTCGGCGATTGGACTTTTGTAGCGCTTGTGTTGTGCTTCCTGGCGGCTGCATCTGTGCTCATCCGCAGACAAAGGAACTGAGCGGCAATTCGCATGTTGCTAGGGTGAGAACTTGCCGTCATAAAGCTAAAACTACGGGGTGCAGCCTAGGTCCAGCTTAACCCTCTTACCCTAGGTTGATGTCCGGGAAAGACGCACTCAGGAGGTGTGCAAACAACGGTTGCCCCCAAAAAAAAGCCTGAACAAGGTTAACTCACCATGTCGAGAGAAAGTGCGGTGGAAGAAATAGAACCAGAAGACCGCGGCTCACGGCGCGCAAATCCCATCGATGTTCATGTCGGCAGCCGCGTACGATTGCGCCGAATGCTGCTCGGCATGAGTCAAGAGAAGCTCGGTGAGCAACTGGGATTGACGTTCCAACAGATCCAGAAATACGAGAAGGGCATCAACCGGATCGGCGCAAGCCGCCTGTTTGATCTCTCGAAGGTGCTCGGCGTTCCGGTGCAGTTCTTCTACGAGGAGCTACCCGTGAGCAGCAGCGATGGCGCGGCGGGCTTTGCCGAGCCTCCCGCTGAAAGCTATGCCGTCGAGTTCCTGGGAAGCCGTGAAGGCCTGGAGCTGAACAAGGCATTCGCCCGCATCACCGATCCGCGCGTGCGCCGCTCGATCGTCGAGCTCGTGCGCGCATTCGCCGGCGACGCCAATAGCGAATAGTCGCGCGCCCGCACGCCAGCTGCCATCCGACAAATTGAGCAATTGCGACAGTCGATTGGCACGGCTATCGGTGCCTTGCGCGGCGACGGCCTTGACCGGGCCAGCAAAGCTTGAGACAACCCCGGCGAATTTTCCACGAAACGTACTAAAGAAACGAGGGCCCGGGTGGCACGAAAATCTTATCTATTCACGAGCGAGTCCGTTTCCGAAGGTCATCCCGACAAAGTGTGCGATCGCATTTCCGATGAGATCGTCGATCTTTTCTATCGGGAAGGGTCGAAGGCCGGCATCGATCCCTGGGCGATCCGCGCCGCATGCGAGACGCTCGCCACCACCAACAAGGTCGTCATCGCCGGCGAGACGCGCGGCCCCGAGACGGTGACGAAAGACTGGATCTCGCACGTCGCCCGCATGGCCATCCGCGACATCGGCTACGAGCAGGAAGGGTTCCACTGGGAGAAGGCCGATATCGAGGTCCTCCTGCATCCCCAGTCGGCCGACATCGCGCAGGGCGTCGACGCGCTGCAGCCGGGCACCAACAAGGAGGAAGGCGCCGGCGACCAGGGCATCATGTTCGGCTATGCCTGCACCGAGACGCCCGAGCTGATGCCGGCGCCGATCTACTACGCCCATAAGATCCTTCACGATCTGGCGGTGGCGCGCCACGCCAAAGAGGGTGCCGCGGCGCTGCTCGGCCCCGACAGCAAGAGCCAGGTGACCGTGCGCTACGAGGATGGAAAGCCCGTCGGCGTGACGCAGATCGTCATTTCGCATCAGCATATCGACGAAGACCTGCCGTCGGAGAAGATCCGCGAGATCGTCGAGCCGTACGTACGAAAGGCGCTGCCCGAAGGCTGGATCGGGGCTGACACCGTCTGGCACGTCAACCCGACGGGCAAGTTCTTCATCGGCGGTCCCGACGGCGATTGCGGGCTCACCGGCCGCAAGATCATCGTCGACACCTACGGCGGCGCTGCCCCGCACGGCGGTGGTGCGTTCTCCGGCAAGGACCCGACCAAGGTCGACCGCTCGGCCGCCTACGCCTCGCGCTACCTTGCCAAGAACGTGGTGGCGGCCGGCCTGGCTGAGCGCTGCACCATCCAGCTCTCCTATGCCATCGGCGTTGCCAAGCCGCTGTCGATCTATGTCGACACCTACGGCACCGGCAAGGTCGAGGAGGCAAAGCTGGAGACGGCGCTGGGCGAGGTCATGGACCTGACGCCGCATGGCATCCGCAAGCACCTCAGCCTCAACAAGCCGATCTTTGCGCGCACCGCAGCCTATGGACACTTCGGGCGCACCCCGGACGCGGAGGGCGGGTTCTCTTGGGAGAAGACCGACCTTGCCGACGCAATCAAGACGGCCGCCGCCTGACGCTGGCTTTGATGCTGCCGGCAACGGGCATGCGCCGGAGCTGCGCTCGTTCGGGCGCCGGCGCGGGCGCAGCCTGAGCGCGCGTCAGCAGGCGCTGCTTAGCGACGTGCTGCCTCGTCTCGAGCTCGATCTCTCGTCTCCGCCGCCGCCATCGCTGACCGCCCTCTTTGCGTCGCCTGTCGCGAAAGTGTGGCTCGAGATCGGCTTCGGTGGCGCCGAGCATCTGATCTGGCAGGCGCGGCACAATGCGCACGTCGGGCTCATCGGCTGCGAGGTGTTCGAGGACGGCGTCGTCAAGGCGCTGTCGGCGATCGAGGCCGATGCGCTGGCCAACGTTCGCCTCAGCACAAGCGACGCGCGCGAGTTGCTGCGCTGGCTGCCGGCGGCGTCGCTCGATCGCGTGTTCGTCCTGTTTCCCGATCCCTGGCCCAAGAAGCGTCACGCCAAGCGCCGGCTCGTCACGCGTGTGCTCCTCGATCTGCTGGCGCGCGTGATGGCGCCGGATGCGGAGCTGCGCATCGCCACCGACATCGGCGACTATGCGCGCACCACCCTGCTTGCCGCCCGCGCCCACGCCGAATTCGCCTGGACCGCTGAGGGGCCCGAGGGCTGGCGCGAGCGCGGACCCGACTGGCCGCAGACGCGCTATGAATCCAAGGCGCGCGGCCAGGGGCGGCGTTGCTATTTCCTGCGGTTTCTAAGGGGTTCTGAGCCTTAGGAGGCGACAATTCGCTTGCCAGAGGCGTCACGAGCCTTTAATAACCACATGCTCATGATCATCTCAACTCTTGGGAGTGGGCCCTCTGGGTCCGCTCTTTTTGTATTGGCGCGGCGGATCGGGCAAGAGCAACCGGATAGCTTCGAGACCATGCACGTTGGCGACGACGGGGCCTTGCGCGACCGGTTCATTCGCGAGGCCGGCTTGGCGGCCCAGGTGGCGGCAATCATAGAGCCGGCGCTTGAGAGCCGCGGCTTCCGCCTGGTGCGGGTGGCGATCTCGGGCCGCGAAGGCAAGACGGTGCAGGTGATGGCCGAGCGTCCGGATGGCACGATGAGGATCGAGGATTGCGAGGCCGTCTCGCGGGAAATTTCGCCTTTGCTCGACGTGCACGACCCCATCGCCGGCGCCTACTGGCTCGAGGTGTCCTCGCCCGGCATCGATCGCCCGCTCGTGCGCCCCTCCGACTTTGTGGATTGGGCCGGCCACGAGGCCAAGATTGAGCTCAAGGAGCCGATCGAGGGCCGCAAGCGGTTTCGCGGCGTGCTTGAGGGTTTCGAGGCCGGCGAGATCAGGATCGAGGTCGATCTCGATACCGCCGGACACAACGTCAAGGGCTTGCCCGTCGGCCTGGTGGCCGACGCCAAGCTGGTGCTGACGGACGCATTGATCCGCGAGGCCTTGCGCCGCGCAAAGAAGAGTAACGAGGTCGGATCCGGCGAAGCCCGAGCGGCACGCGGATCCCGCGAGGAGGACTAGGACCCATGGCAATGGCAGGCATCAGCGCCAACCGGCTGGAGCTTCTGCAGATCGCCGACGCGGTGGCGCGCGAGAAATCGATCGATCGCAGTATCGTCATCGAGGCCATGGAGGACGCGATCCAAAAGGCCGCCAAGTCGCGCTACGGGGCGGAGAACGACATCCGCTGCGAGATCGACGCCAAGACCGGCGAGGCGCGGCTGTCGCGCGTGCTGTCGGTCGTCGAGACGGTCGAGAACGATTCCACCGAGATCACGCTTGCAGATGCCCAGGGCCGCAATGCGGATGCCAAGATCGGCGACCTCATCGCCGAGCCGCTGCCGCCGTTGGACTTCGGCCGCGTCGCGGCGCAGAACGCCAAGCAGGTCATCGTGCAGAAGGTGCGCGAGGCCGAGCGCGAGCGCCACTTCAGCGAGTACAAGGACCGCATCGGCGAGATCGTCAACGGCACGGTCAAGCGCGTCGAGTACGGCAATGTCATCGTCGACCTGGGGCGCGCGGAAGGCGTCATCCGCCGCGACGAGATGATCCCGCGCGAGAACGTGCGCTACGGCGACCGCATCCGCGCTTACATCTACGATGTACGCCGCGAGCCGCGCGGGCCGCAGATCTTCCTGTCGCGCGCCCGGCCGGAGTTCATGTCCAAGCTCTTTGCGCAAGAGGTGCCGGAGATCTACGACGGCGTCGTCGAGATCAAGTCGGTCGCGCGCGATCCCGGCAGCAGAGCCAAGATCGCGGTCATCTCCAAGGATTCCTCCATCGATCCCGTCGGCGCCTGCGTGGGCATGCGCGGCTCTCGCGTGCAGGCCGTCGTCAACGAGCTGCAGGGCGAGAAGGTCGACATCATCCAGTGGAACCCGGATGCGGCGAGCTTCATCGTCAACGCGCTGGCACCCGCCGAGGTGACCAAGGTCGTGCTCGACGAGGACACCAACCGCATCGAGGTCGTGGTGCCCGAGAGCCAGCTGTCGCTCGCCATCGGCCGGCGCGGCCAGAACGTGCGGCTGGCCTCGCAGCTCACCGGCTGGGACATCGACATCCTCACCGAGCAGGAAGAGTCGGAGCGCCGCCAGAAGGAGTTTGCCGAGCGCTCGCAGATGCTCATGGAGGCACTCGACGTGGACGAGGTCATCGCCCAGCTGCTTGTCACCGAGGGCTTCGCCTCCATCGAGGAGGTGGCCTTCGTCGATCTCTCCGAAATCGCCCACATCGAGGGCTTCGACGAGCACACCGCCAACGAGATCCAGACGCGCGCCCGGGAGTACCTGGAAAAGCAGGAGGCCGATCGCGACGCCAAGCGGCGCGAGCTCGGCGTCGCCGACGACGTGGCCAAGGTGCAGGGCGTGACCACCGCGATGATGGTGGCGTTCGGCGAGAACGACATCAAGACGGTCGAGGACCTTGCCGATTGCGCCACCGACGACCTCGTCGGATGGACCGAGAGGAAGCGCGAGAAGGACGCCGAGCCCGTGCGCCACAAGGGCGTGCTGGAAGGCTTCGAAATCGGCCGCAAGGAGGCCGAGGACATGATCATGTCGGCGCGCGTGCTCGCCGGATGGATCAAGGCGGAGGACCTGCTGCCCGAGCCCGAGCCGGAGCCCGAGGCTGCCGAGGGCGAGGCGGTCGAGGCTGAGGCGGTCGAGGCTGAGGCGGCCGAGGGCGAGACGGCCGAGGGCGAGACCGCCAGCGAGGAAACCAAGGCCGAAGCCGAAGCCGAAGGTGGCGAGGCCGAGGGCGGTAAAGACACCGCCACCGAAGGCTAGCCGCAGATGTCGGGCTCAATAGGGAGATCGGTTTGGGCGCTGGGAGCCAGCAGCAGGATCGCGATGAGCGCGCCGAGTCCCCGGGCTCGCTGCGGCGCTGCATCGTAACGCGTGCCGAGCGCTCGCCCGACGATCTCATCCGCTTCGTCCTAGACCCAGGCGGCACGATCGTGCCCGACCTCGCCCGCAAGCTGCCGGGCCGGGGCGTGTGGGTGACGGCTGACAAGCAAAGCGTTGCGGCAGCTGCCAAGACCAACGCCTTCGCCAAGAGCCTCAAGCGGCAGGTTACGGTTGCGGCGGACTTGCCTCTGGCGATCGAGACCTTATTTGTAAAGCGGGTGCTGGAGGCGCTATCGCTCGCCAACAAGGCAGGTCTTGTCACGACCGGCTTCGACAGGGTGGCTGCGCTGCTTGACGCCGGAGGGGCGGCCGTGCTCGTGCACGGCTCGGATGCAGCGTCGGATGGTCGGGGCAAGCTCGACCGCAAATTCGCGGCGATTCAGCGAGATAGAGGCCAGACCGCGGCCATTGTTGATTGGCTCACCATCGAGCAATTGAGCTTGGCCATCGGGCGGTCAAATGTGGTACATGCTGGCCTCAAACAGGGCGGAGCCACACAACGGTTTCTGAGGGGGGCCGAGCGCTTACAGCGCTACCGGTCAGGATTTGGCTCATTCTGAGCAGTGTTTCGCCCGG